>Ga0209751_10000413_pt1 | contig 45972 bp, 56 predicted proteins | sample RifCSP13_1_FD_184019 | JGI IMG/M metagenome (GOLD analysis project Ga0209751, IMG submission 184019) | Soil microbial communities from Rifle, Colorado - Rifle CSP2_sed 13_1 (SPAdes) (version 2) | ecosystem: Environmental > Terrestrial > Deep subsurface > Rock core/Sediment | place: Rifle...
GCTGATCGCCCCCATCGCCATGGACGAGGGCCTGCGCTTTGCCATCCGAGAGGGAGGCCGGACGGTGGGTGCAGGTCGGGTGACCAAGATCTTGAAGTAGGCGAAGGGCTCCGGGCCCCCGCCGGGTAGGGGCGAAGGGCTCCGGGCCCCCGCCGGGTAGGGGCGAAGGGCTCCGGGCCCCCGCCGGGACATAACCGAACAGAACGAGAGACAATGTCAGAGCAGAAGATACGAATCCGGCTGAAGGCGTACGACCACCAGGTGGTCGATGAATCGGCGCGCAAGATCGCCGAGACGGTGGTACGCACCCAGGCCAAGATCCGTGGGCCTGTTCCGCTGCCCACCGAGATCCACCGCTATTGCGTCATTCGCTCTCCTCACGTCGACAAAGACTCCCGGGAGCACTTTGAGATACGCATTCACAAACGGCTGATCGACATCATCGACCCCACCCCGAAGACGGTGGATTCGCTCATGCGCCTGGACCTGCCCGCCGGCGTGGAAGTGGAGATCAAGCTGTGATGTTGCACGCCATCCTCGGCGAGAAGCTGGGCATGACCCAGATCTTCGATGACAAGGCGCAGGCGATTCCCGTGACGGTGATCAAGGCCGGGCCCTGTCACGTCGTCCAGGTCAAGACCCCCGACTCGGACGGATATTCGGCCGTCCAGATCTCTTTCGGGGAGATGCCGGCACGTCTCGCCACCAAACCGGCGGCCGGCCACTTCTCCAACGCCGGCATAACCCCGACTCGTCACCTCGTGGAGGTGCGGGTGCCCGACTCCTCGGGGTTCAGCGTTGGGCAAGCCATAACCGTTGACCAAGTCTTCACAGCCGGCGGCCACGCCGATGTCAGTGGGGTGAGCAAGGGCAAGGGTTTCCAGGGAGTGATGAAGCGTCACGGCTTCTCCGGGCAGGGGGCGAGCCACGGTACTCACAAGAAACATCGCGCCCCCGGTTCGATCGGCGCCTGCTCCACGCCGGCGCGGGTCTTCAAAGGAATGCCGATGGCCGGTCGAATGGGTGGAGACCGGATCACCACTCTCAACCTTGTCGTGGTCGCCGTGGACGCCGAGCGCAACCTCCTGCTGCTCGGCGGGGCGGTGCCCGGACCCACCGGTTCCCTGGTTTTGGTACGCGAGGCGGTGAAGAAGAATGGCTGAGTACAAGGCCCCGCTGTACGCCTCCGATGGGAGCCGCAAGGGCGAGATCCTGCTGGAGCCCGCCGTCTTCGGGATCGAGCCGAACGTAGCTGTCATGCACCAGGTGGTCACCGCCCAAATGGCAGGCGCCCGTTCGGGCTCGGCGTCGACCAAGACCCGGGCCGAAGTGCGCGGCGGAGGCCGCAAACCCTGGCGGCAGAAAGGGACCGGGCGCGCACGGCAGGGTTCGATCCGCGCTCCCCAATGGAGAGGCGGGGGGGTCGCCCACGGACCCCGGCCCCGCTCCTTCGAGCAGCGCACCCCCAAGAAGATGAAGAGGCTCGCCCTGCGCTCGGCCCTGTCGTCCCGAGCCGCCGAGAATGCCATTCGGGTGGTGGAGTCGATTCTGTGGAGCGAAGGAAAGACCAAGCAGGCGGTGGCGCTGCTGGCGGCGCTTTCGGCCAACGGCAAGGCCGTGGTCGTGTTGGCAAGCACGGACATCGCCGCCGAGAGGGCGTTCCGCAACCTACCCCAGGTGTTGATCTGCGACCCCGGCCACCTGACCACCTACGACGTGCTCTGGTCCGACGCTGTGATCTTCACCACCGACACCCTGAGTGCGGTCTCGGCGGGGGCGTTCGAGGTGACGGCGAGCGACTTCGTCAAGGAGGACGATTCCAAATGAGGGACCCGCGGGACATCATCCTTGGCCCGGTCGTTTCCGAGAAGTCATACGACCTGATCGAGAAGCACCGGACCTACACGTTCACGGTCGATCGCCGGTCGCACAAGACCGAGATCAAAGACGCGGTCGAGGAGATCTTTTCGGTGAAGGTGAGCTCGGTCAACACCACCAATCGGAAGGGCAAGGCCAAGCGCACCGGTTACGTGCGAGGCCGGCGCGCCGATACCAAACGGGCGCTGGTCCAGCTCGCTCCCGGCGACCAGATCGACATATTCGGCGTATGAGCACAGAACGAAGAGACCCACATGGCTGTTAGAAAGATCAAACCCACCTCGGCCGGACGCCGCTTTCAGACGGTGTCCGACTTCGCCGACATCACGAAGTCGGAGCCGGAGAAGTCGCTCCTTGCTCCCAAGAAGTCGACCGGTGGTCGTAACTCCTATGGGCGCATAACCTCGCGGCACCGGGGGGGGGGCAACAAGCAGCGTTACCGCCTGATCGACTTTCGACGGACCAAAGACGCCATCCCCGCCAAGGTCGCCGGAATCGAATACGACCCCAACCGTAACGCCCGCATCGCCCTCCTCCACTATGCCGACGGCGAGAAGCGCTACATACTGGCCCCCTCCGGCCTTTCGGTAGGCGATCGAGTGGAATCGGGGTCGGGTGCGGAGATCCGGCCCGGCAACGCCTTGCCCCTCCGCAACATCCCGGCCGGTACGGTCGTTCATGCCATCGAGATGCGACCGGGCGGAGGCGCCAAGCTGGGCCGGTCGGCGGGCATGGGCTGCCAGCTCATGTCCAAAGAGAACGACCTGGCGCTGTTACGCCTTCCCTCCGGCGAAATGCGCTCCGTGCCGCTCGACTGCCGGGCGACGGTTGGTTCGGTCGGCAACGTCGAGGCCGAGCTGATCAAGGTCGGGAAGGCCGGTCGAAATCGCTGGAAGGGAATTCGCCCGCAGAGCCGGGGGGTGGCCATGAACCCCATCGACCATCCTCTCGGCGGCGGCGAAGGAAAGTCCTCGGGTGGTCGCCATCCGGTCAGCCCTTGGGGCCAGCCGGAAGGGCGCACCCGCAAGAAGGGCAAGCCATCCGATAAATACATCGTGCGCCGTCGGGCCAAGAAGGGGAAGAGATAAACCATGCCTCGCAGCCTGTCCAAAGGCCCGTTCGTGGATGATCACCTCATGGACAAGATCGATGAGCTCAACAGGAGGAGTGACAAGAAAGTCATCCGTACCTGGAGTCGGCGGTCGACGCTCGTACCCGAGATGATCGGCCACACGATCGCCGTCCACGACGGCCGCAAGCACATCCCGGTCTACGTGACCGAGTCGATGATCGGCCACAAGCTCGGCGAGTTTGCCCCCACTCGCACCTTCCGAGGCCACCCCGGCACACGTAGGGAAAAGGCGGCCAAGCGCGCATGAAGGTCCGTGCCCAAGCCAAGTTCATTCGTCAGTCGCCCTACAAGGTCCGGCGTGTGCTCGACCTCGTCCGGGGCCTGCCCATCGATCAGGCCCGCGTCATGCTGAACCTGACTCCCCAACGCGCCGCCGAGCCGGTCGGCAAGGTGCTGGAGTCGGCGGTGTCCAACGCCGAGCACAATCATTCCCTTGATGCCGACGAGTTGGTGGTTGCCGAGGCGTTCGCCGACGAGGGGCCCACCTTGAAGCGGTTCCGTCCCCGCGCCCGTGGTCGAGCAAATCACATCCGCAAACGAACCAGCCACATCACCATCGTGGTTTCCGACCAAGACGAGGAGACAGACTGATGGGTCAGAAGACACACCCCTATGCCTTCCGGATCGGCATCGTGAACGATTGGAAAAGCCGCTGGTACTCCGACAAGGACTACACAACCCAGGTCAACGCTGACTGGCAGATTCGCGACTACCTGAACGGAGAGCTGAAGCGAGGTGCGGTGTCGCGCATCGACATCGAGCGGACCCGTGATCGCATCGTTGTCGAGTTGTACACCGCCCGCCCTGGCGTGGTCATCGGCCGGAAGGGCGCCGAGGCGGAGAGGCTCCGCAGTGGTCTGGAACAGCTCGCCGGTCGCCCCGTAAAGCTGAACATCATCGAGGTCAAGGATCCCGAGACCGACGCTCAGTTGCTCGCCCAAGGCATAGCCGATCAGCTGGAAGGCCGGGTGGCTTTCCGAAGAGCGATGAAGCGGGCGGTGGCCACGGCCCTCAAGGCGGGAGCTGAGGGCGTCCGGGTCGAGTGCAAGGGCCGGTTGGGCGGCTCGGACATGGGTCGTCGCGAATGGTATCGGGAGGGCCGGGTGCCCCTTCACACCCTGCGGGCCGACATCGATTTCGGCATCGCCACCGCTCGCACCACTGTTGGAAGCATCGGGGTGAAGGTCTGGGTGTACAAGGGCGACGTTGTGGCGTCGGCCTCCGCCACGCGGGACAAGATCGCCGCTGAAGCGGCCCTCGCCACCGGCGGGACCACCCGGCTGAGCCGCACAGCCCCGGCCAAGGCCCGGGCGGAGCACGCAGTCGGCGCTGATAAGATGCCTCGCTTCATTGAAGCCGGCGGCGGCAAGAGGCTGATAGAAGCCGGCGGCGGCAAGAAGGAAGGCGGTCGCCGGATCATCGAAGCCGGCGGCGGCCGAAGAATCACCACCCAAGACGCCGAAGCCGTGTTCTTGGAGGCGCGTGAGGAAGTGGTCGAGCCAGGGGTGTCACAACCCGAGGCGGAGGCTGTGCCCGGCCAGACGTCGTTGAACGAAGCGACGTCAACCGAGACTCAGGACGAGGTATGACCGAATGTTGATGCCCAAGAGAACCGAGCACCGCAAGGTGCATCGCGGGCGTCGTCGGGGTGTCGCCAAAGGCGGTACCAGGGTCACCTTCGGTGACTACGGGTTGCAGGCCGTCGAGGCTGCCTGGATCACCCAGCGCCAGATCGAGGCGGCTCGTATCGCCATCACCCGCGCCGTCAAGCGCGGCGGCAAGGTTTGGATCACGATCTTCCCCGACAAGCCGGTGACCCAGAAACCGGCCGAGACCCGGATGGGATCGGGGAAAGGCAACCCGGAGTTTTGGGTGGCAGTGGTGAAACCTGGGCGAGTGATGTTCGAACTCGGCGGGGTGCCCGAGGAACTGGCCCGCGACGCCATGCGCAAGGCCAGCCACAAGCTCCCCATCCGTACCCGTTTCGTTGCTCGGGAGGAATCATGACCGCCACCGAGCTCCGCGGGCTGACGGCAACCGAGCTGGCCGACCGTCTGTCCGAGACGAAGGCGGAGCTGTTCAATCTGCGGTTCCAACTCGCCACCAACCAATTGGACAACACCGCCCGCCTGCAAACGGTGAAGCGAGAGATAGCCCGCGTCCTCACGGTCATGCGGGAGCAGGAGATCGAGGCCTGGCGAGCACTCCAGGTCCCGGGGAATCAGGAAGGTGTTCGATGATGGGCGAGATGGAGGCGCCGGCCCGCGGGCGGCGCAAGACCAGGGTGGGTGTAGTGGTGTCTGACGCCCGCAACAAGACGGTGACCGTGCAGGTGGCAAGCTCGGCTACCCATCCCCGCTACAGCAAAGTGATGCGTCGCTCGACCCGTTTTCACGCTCACGACGAGGCGAACGATGCCAAGGTCGGCGACACCGTTCGGATCGTCGAGACCCGTCCGATCTCCAAGCAGAAGCGGTGGCGAGTAGCCGAGATCCTCGAGCGTGCCAGATGATCCAGCAGGAGAGCCGTCTCAAGGTGGCCGACAACTCGGGGGCTCGGGAGCTTTTGTGCATTCGCGTCCTCGGGGGTTCCAGCCGCCGCTACGCCTCGCTTGGCGACATCATCGTCGGCTCGGTCAAAGATGCCATTCCCGGTGGCGCGGTCAAGAGCGGAGAAGTCGTCAAGGCCGTGGTGGTACGCACCACCAAGGAACGGCGCCGCCCCGATGGGAGCTACATCCGCTTCGACGACAACGCCTGCGTGCTCATCGATGCGAACAACCAACCGCGGGGGACTCGTATCTTCGGTCCGGTTGCCAGGGAGCTCCGCGACAAGAAGTTCATGCGGATCGTATCGCTCGCCCCGGAGGTGTTGTAATGCGCCTGCGCCAAGGCGACAAAGTGATGGTGATCACCGGCAAGGACGCCGGCAAGGAGTCACGTATCGCTCGCGTTTTTCCCAAGGACAACAAGGTCATCGTGGAAGGCGTCAACACCGCCAAGCGCCATACCAAGCCCCGCGGTCAGACGATGCAGGGCGGAATCATCGACAAAGACCTCCCGATCGCCGTATCCAACTTGATGATCGTTTGCCCCGATTGCGGTCCAACCCGGATCGGCCACCGTTTCGATGACTCGGGCGACAAGCACCGTATCTGCCGGAAGTGCGGTGGAGACCTGTGAACCCTCGGTTGAAGGATCGATACAACCAGGAGGTGGCACGCGCCCTCCAGCAACAGTTGGGGCTGTCCAACCCCATGGAGGTGCCGCGCCTCGACAAGATCGTGGTCAACATGGGGGTGGGCGAAGCCATCACGGACCGCAAACACATCGAGTCGGCGGTCGACGAGTTGACCCGCATCGCCGGGCAGAAGCCCAGGGTGAACCGAGCCCGGAAGTCGGTCGCCAACTTCAAGGTGCGAGAAGCTATGCCCATAGGCACCTCGGTCACGCTGCGGGGCGCTCGGATGTGGGAGTTCTTCGACCGATTGCTGGCCATCGCCATTCCTCGTATCCGGGACTTCCGCGGGCTCAACCCAAAGTCGTTCGACGGGCGAGGGAACTACAGCTTCGGAGTCTCCGAGCAGTTGATATTCCCGGAGGTCGACTTCGACAGGGTCACGCTGGTGCGAGGCATGGACATAACGATCTGCACCACCGCCAGGAACGACGAACATGCCAAGGTCCTGCTGGAGGCGTTTGGTTTTCCCTTCCGCAAGACCGAGGCGAGGGTCTAGTGCACCGTCGCCGATACCCTCACGCTATTTCCCAGACAGAGCACTAGGAGAGACGATGGCCAAGACTTCATGGATCAACAAAGCCAACAGCACACCGAAGTTCAAGGTGCGCGGCTACTCCCGCTGCCAGCGGTGTGGCCGAGCACGTGCATATCTGCGTGACTTCGGGATGTGTCGCATCTGCGTGCGGCAGCTGGCTTCCCGCGGCGAGCTACCCGGCGTGAGAAAGGCTTCGTGGTAGCCATGATGAACGATCCCGTCGCCGACATGCTCACCAGGGTGCGCAACGCCACCATGGTGGGAAGCGAGAAAACGGTCATGCCTGCTTCCAGGTTCAAGGAGAGCATCGCTCGCATCCTCGCCGCCGAGGGCTATATCGACGGCTTCGAGGTGGAGGGCGAAGGGCCTAAGCGGGAGCTGAGAATCCGGCTCCGGTACGGTCGCAAGCGCCTCTCGGCTATCCAGGGCATCCGGCGGGTATCCAAACCCGGACACCGCATCTATGTCGCGGCCGGTGAACTGCCCCGAGTCCAGGGTGGTCTGGGGGTCGTCATTGTCTCCACTTCCCAAGGCCTACTTCCCGATCGCGAGGCTCGCCGTCGTCGCTTGGGCGGCGAAGTCATATGTGAGGTTTGGTGAGATGAGCCGTATCGGAAAGATGCCCGTTCCGCTTCCCACCGGTGTGACCGTGGCCGTGGATGGACGCCACATCACCGTCAAGGGCCCGAAGGGTTCGCTGAGCCGCACCATTCACAGCGCCGTGTCGGTCACCGTCGACGACGGGACTCTGTCGGTGAGCCGCAGCGACGAACAGCGTCAATCGCGAGCCGTGCACGGGTTGACCCGCGCCCTGGTTGCCAACATGGTTAAAGGCGTCACAGACGGCTTCCGACGCGAGCTGCAAATCGCCGGCGTCGGCTACCGGGCCGTTCTCAAGGGCCAGAACCTCGAGCTGGCGCTCGGGTTTTCCCATTCGGTTCCATTCCCGGCTCCAGAGGGCATAACCTTCGAGGTGCCGGAGCCGACCCGCGTGATCGTGCACGGGTTCGACAAGGAGCTGGTCGGCCAGGTGGCGGCCAACCTCCGTGACCTCCGGCCGCCCGAGCCCTACAAGGGAAAGGGCATCCGTTACTCGGATGAGAGGATTCGCCGCAAGGCTGGGAAGGCAGGGAAGCGATGAGTAGTTCGCCGGCGCTCAAGCGACGCCATCGGCGGGTCCGGAAGGCCATCGCCGGCCATCCCGGACGGCCGCGGCTGGCAGTGTTCCGCAGTAATCGCTACATCTACGCCCAGGTCATCGACGACGAGAACGGTCGCACCCTGGCGGCTGCCTCCAGCCAGGAAAGGGAACTGCGCACTCGCAGCCTGACCTTGGAGACCGCCAAGGCGGTTGGCTCTTTGATCGGAGAACGCGCCCAAAGCGTCGGAATCAAGACGGTGGTGTTCGATCGAGGCGGTTACAAGTTCCATGGCAGAGTGAAGGCCCTGGCCGATGCTGCCCGACAAACAGGATTGGAGTTCTGACGATGATCCAGCGCCGAGAGCGAAGCCGAGACAGCGGCAGTGGCGAGCCAGCTCCGTTCGACGAGCGGGTGGTTCAGGTCAACCGGGTTGCCAAGGTCACCAAGGGCGCCAAGCGCTTCTCCTTTGCCGCCCTCACCGTGGTGGGAGACGGGAAGGGCCGCGTCGGCATCGGCTATGGCAAGGCCAGTGAAGTGCCGGCCGCCATCCAAAAGGGGATGGAAGTGGCCCGCAAGGCGATGATCACCGTGCCGATGGCCGGCCAGACCGTGGTCCACGAGGTGATCGGCGAGCATTCTGGTTCGCGGGTGCTGATCAAACCGGCCGCCCCCGGTACCGGTGTCATCGCCGGGGGAGCGGTTCGTCAGCTGCTGGAAGCCGCCGGGATCAAGGACGCCCTGGCCAAATCGCTCGGTTCGCCCACCCCTCTCAACGTCGCCAAGGCCGCCCTGGTCGCACTGACCAAGCTGCGCCGACCCGACGAGGTGGCGCAGTTGCGGGGCAAACGACCGGAGGAGGTCACCCCCCCGGGTTTGCTGGCCGCCTACCGCTCCACCGAGTCGCTACGGGCCCGGTCATGATGGAGACCCGTCAGACCATCTCGGTCCGCCTCAAGAAGAGTCTCATCAGCGAAAAGCCGAGCACCCGGGCGGTGGCGGCGGCCCTCGGGTTGCGCAAGCCGGGCGATGAACGCGAGCACCGAGACCACCCGGCCACTCACGGCATGATCGCCAAGGTGGCCCACCTGGTCGAAGTTAGAAAGGTCTGAGCGAGGTCCTGTCGTGGAGAACATGCCCCAACTGAAACTGCACCACCTCAAGCCGGCCCCCGGCTCGAAGAAGAAGCCTATTCGGGTGGGTCGGGGCGAGGGCGGGAAGCGGGGGAAGACCGCGGGCCGCGGGACCAAAGGCCTGCACGCCCGCAACAAGCTACGGCCCGGTTTCGAGGGGGGCCAGATGCCTCTCAGCCGCCGCATTCCCAAGCTGCGAGGCTTCACCAATCCGAACAAGGCGGTCTTCGCGGTCATCAATGTCGGCGATCTGGCCGGATTCAGCGCCGGTGGGACGGTGAGTCCCGATCTGCTCCACGAGCGCGGATTGGTGAAGCACCGCGGCCTCATCAAGGTCCTGGCCGAAGGAGAGGTCGATAAGGCGCTCCACATCAAAGCCCATGCCTATTCGGCGGCGGCCAAGGCCAAGATCGAGGCCGCCGGCGGCACCGCCGAGGTCATCACAACGTGATTACGTCTGATCGCTCCCGGCGCGGATCGTACGACTAGCCATGCTCTCCATCTACCGCCACATGTTCGTCATACCGGACCTTCGCAAGAAGATCCTGTTCACCCTGGCCATGTTCGGGGTCTACCGCCTTGGTGCGTCGCTGCCCGTTCCCGGCGTCAATCTCGAACGCCTGCGGACCTTCCAGGAACAGCAGGCATCAGGCGGTATTTACGGTTTACTGAACCTGTTCTCGGGCGGCGCCCTCGAGAACCTTTCAGTCTTCTCTCTCGGAATCCTCCCCTACATCACGTCGAGCATCATCATGCAGCTCCTCACCGTCGTGATCCCCCGGTTGCAATCGCTCCAGGAGGAGGGCGAAGGTGGTCGAAAGGTAATCACCCAGTGGACCCGGTATCTCACCGTGATGCTCTCCCTGATCCAGTCGTCGGGGATCACCTATCTCTTCCACATTGGTCGATTTACCGGCGGGATCGACTTGATTCCCAACTACACCCCGGGTCGGGTGGCACTGATCGTTCTCACCATGACCGCCGGCACGGCATTCATCATGTGGCTCGGCGAGCTCATCACCCAACGGGGAGTCGGCAACGGGATCTCCTTGCTGATGTTCGCCAGCATCCTCTCCCAGTTCCCCTTCATCATCGGTCAGGTGTGGGCGCAGACGGTTGACGCCGGTCGCCCGACCCGCTTCTTCATCGTTCTGGCAGCGTTCGTCTTGATGATCATCGGCATCATTTTCGTCGACCAGGGCCAGCGACGGATTCCGATCCAATTCGCCAAACGGGTTCGCGGACGCCGGGTCATGGGCGGCCAGTCGACCTACATTCCACTCAAGGTCAACACCGCCGGTGTGATTCCGGTCATCTTCGCTTCCTCGGTGTTGGCCATCCCCGCTCTCATCGTCACTGCCATCCCCTCGGACAACGTCGTCATCCAGACCGTGCGCAACTGGGTTGACCGCAATCTGGGAGCTGGTGGTAGCCCCACCTGGTGGTACATCCTCGTCCTCTTCGGATTGATCATCTTCTTCACCTACTTCTACACCGCCATCCAGTTCGACCCGGCCCGGCAGTCGGAGCTGATCCAGCGGCAAGGTGGGTTCATTCCCGGAGTCCGGCCGGGCACCGCCACCGCGCGGCATCTCGGCAACATCCTCAACCGGATCACCCTGCCGGGATCGGTCTTCCTGGGCATCATCGCAGTGCTGCCCGCCGTGGCCGGGGCTATCTGGGGAATAGCCATCAGCTTCTCGGGGGTGTCCATCCTGATCATGGTCGGGGTAGCGCTCGAGACCATGAAGCAGATCGAAAGCCAGCTAACAATGCGCAATTACGAGGGCTTTCTCACTTGAGGCTTCTTTTCCTCGGCCCTCCCGGTGCTGGCAAAGGCACCCAGGCCGGCCGGGTGGCCGCCAGGCTCGGCATTCCTCATATCTCGACCGGGGACATGTTTCGGCGGAACGTGGCGCAGCGAACCGAGCTCGGCCGTCAGGTGAAAGAGATCATGGAAGCGGGCGGCTACGTACCCGACGAGATCACTGTCGCCATGTTGAGGGATAGGCTGGCTGAGCCCGATGCAGAGGCCGGCTTCATTCTCGATGGCTTTCCCCGCACTCTTCCTCAAGTGGAGGCGCTCGACGAGACCCTCGGTCAGCGGCGGTTGGATTGGGTAGTGCTGTTCGTCGTAGAGGAGGACGAGCTGGTCGAACGGATGCTGGGGCGAGGCCGACCCGACGACACCGAAGACACCATCCGTAACCGGTTCAAGGTCTACCTCGAGCAGACCGAGCCCCTCGTCGACCTCTACCGGCATCGGGGCACCCTGGTGACCGTGTCGGGGGTTGGATCGATCGATGGGGTGACGGCCCGGGTACTGGATGCCGTCAACGGCACCCCATGATCACCATCAAGTCTCGCCGTGAGTTCCAGAAGATGGCCAAGGCCGGCGCCGTGGTGGCGGTCGCCTTGGAAGCCCTTCGGGACGCCGTCCGTCCCGGCATTCCGCTCAAGAAGCTGGACTCGCTGGCAGAAGACGTGATCCGCAAGCAGGGCTGTACGCCATCGTTCCTTCACTATCAGGGGACTTACCCGGCCAGCATCTGTGCCTCTCCGAACGATGTGATCGTCCATGGCATCCCCACCGATTACCGGCTCGGCGAGGGAGATCTCCTTTCATTGGACGTCGGCGCCATTTACGAGGGCTTCCACGGCGACGCCGCCATCACGGTTGCGGTCGGGGCGGTGCCGGCGGCGGTGACGAACCTGATCCGCGTCACCGAAGAGGCGCTTTGGGCCGGCATTTGGACCGTCCGAGAGGGGGCGCGGCTCGGAGACGTCGGGGCGGCGGTGCACGCCGTCGGGGACCGCCACGGTTACGGGGTGGTGCGGGACTATGTGGGACATGGGATCGGTCGCCAGATGCACGAAGAGCCTCAGGTTCCCAACTACGGAGTGCCCGGTAAGGGCGTAAGGCTGAGGACTGGGATGGCGATCTGCCTTGAACCGATGTTCAACATGGGCACGCACGAGGCCCGGGTCGACCCGGACGGCTGGACCGTGCGTACCGCCGACGGTTCATTGTCGGCCCATTTCGAGCATACGGTGGCGATCACCCCGGAGGGAGTCCGCGTTTTTACCCTTACCGCTGAGGAGCGGGCCCGGGCTGATTTGGTTTCAGTGGCCACCAATGGCTAAATTTACATGCTTGTTTGGGACCGATTACGCGTGACTGAAGAAGAAGACGACGTAATTCGGGTCCAAGGCACCGTTCTCCAGACCTTTCCGAACGCGTCGTTCAAGGTCGAGATTGACGGTGGTTTGGAGGTGCTCGCACACGTATCGGGAAAGATGAGGTTGCGTTACATCCGGATTCTTCCCGGTGATCGTGTCGACGTGGAACTTTCTTCTTATGACCCGACTAGAGGCCGGATTGTGTGGAGATACAGATGAAGGTGCGCCCTTCCGTCAAGAAGATGTGTGAGAAGTGCCGGATCATCCGGCGGCGCCGCAGCGTCTGGGTTATCTGCACCAATCCCCGTCATAAGCAGAGGCAGGGTTAAATGGCTCGTATTGCCGGCGTCGATCTACCTCGCGACAAGCGCCTCGAGATCGGTCTCAGCTACATCTTCGGCATTGGGCGGCATACTGCCTTGCGGATCTGCAAAACTCTCAGCCTCGACGGCGGCACTCGAGTGCGGGATCTCACCGAGGACGAGGCTGCCCGCATTCGCCGCTACATAGAGCAGAACCTCCGCGTCGAAGGCGACTTGCGCCGCGAGACCCAGCAGAACATCAAGCGCAAGATCGAGATCGGGTCGTATCAGGGCATCCGTCACCGGCGCGGTCTTCCGGTGCACGGCCAGCGAACTCACACCAATGCTCGCACCCGCAAGGGACCGCGAGTAGCGATCGCCGGCAAGAAGAAGATCAAGAAGTAGGAGTTGGCATTGGCCGAGCAACAGCCGGGTCAGCCGCGGGAGAAGAAGGTCCGTCGCCGGGACCGTCGCAACATTCCCAGCGGGCAGGCCCACATCAAGGCGAGCTTCAACAACACCATCATCACCATCACCGACGGAAACGGTGCGGCAGTGGTTTGGACGTCGGGCGGGTCGGTGGGCTTCAAGGGCTCGAGGAAGTCCACGCCCTACGCCGCCCAGGTGGCCGCCGAAGAGGCGGGGCGCCGCGCCGGTGAGCACGGGATCCGGAAGCTCGACGTAATCGTCTCTGGGAGCGGTTCGGGCCGCGACACGGCGGTGCGCACCCTTCAGAACATGGGTATGGAGATAACCGGCATCCGCGATGTCACCCCTATTCCTCATAACGGTTGCCGACCCAAGAAACGCCGGAGGGGTTGAGGTGGCGCGTTCCATCGGTCCCCGTCACAAGGCTTGCAGACGTGCCCGTCAGCCGCTCTGCCAATCGAAACGTTGCCCGGTCGATCGGCGTCCCTACCCGCCCGGCCAGCACGGCCGCGGCCGGATCCGAGAGAGCGACTTCCTGGTGCGGATGCGCGAGAAGCAGAAGCTGCGGGCCATGTACGGTGTCCTCGAGCGCCAATTCCGCCGGTATTACCAGCTGGCTGCTCGTCAACCGGGCATCACCGGCGAGAACCTCCTTCGCCTTCTCGAAACCCGGCTCGACAACGTCGTGTGGAGGGCCGGATTCGGCGCCACCAGGCCTCAAGCCCGGCAGCTGGTGAGCCACGGCCACTTCCAGGTCAACGGCAAGAACGTCGACGTTCCGTCCATGCGGGTGAAGGCCGGCGACGTCGTCATCCTCAAACAGGGCAGCCGAGACCTGATCGCGGTTCAGCACGCCATCGACACTCATGGTCAAGTGGTTCCCGAATGGTTGTCCGTAAACCCGTCCGAACGCCAGATCACCGTGACCGCGCTGCCGAACCGTTCCAACATCGATACTGCAATCCAAGAGCAGCTCATCGTCGAGCTCTACTCCAAGTAACAAGGAAGGGCCCGCCGTGTTGATCGTTCAGCGACCCCACATCGAAGAACAGCAGTTGAGCGCCACGCGTTCGACCTTCTTGGTCGAGCCGCTCGAGCCCGGGTTCGGGTACACCCTCGGTAACACCCTCCGGCGCACGTTGCTCTCCCGTATCCCGGGAGCAGCTGCGACGTCGATGCAGATCGAGGGCATTCAGCACGAGTTCTCGACCGTCCCAGGGGTGGTCGAGGACGTCGTCGACATGATCCTCAACATCAAGCAGATCGTGGCCCGGATGGAGGAAATCGAGCCGCAGACCCTGTACCTTTCGGCCAAGGGCCCGGGAGACGTGACGGCCGGCGATCTCAAGGTTCCCACCGGGGTGGAGATCGTCAACCCTGAACAGCACATCGCCACTCTGTCGGCGGACGGCCGCTTGGAGATGGAGCTGAGGGTGGCGAGAGGTGTGGGCTATCGAACCGCCGAGTCGAACAAGAGTGGCGGACCGATCGGCGTGATTCCGGTGGACTCGATCTTCTCGCCGGTGCGGCGAGTGACCTACCGGGTGGAGAGCACCCAGGTGGGAACGATGACCAACTTCGACAAGCTGGTGCTCGACGTCGAGACCAACGGGGCCATCCCTCCTTCCGAGGCCATCTCCTCGGCTGGCAAGACCCTGCGGGAATTGATGACCCTCTTCGCCGATATGGGCGAGGGCATCGGTCTCGAACTCGGAGAACGCCAGGACACCGAGTCGGGTTCGCCGGATCTCGACTTGCCCATCGAGGCACTTGACCTCTCCGAACGCCCCCGCAACTGCCTGCGGCGGGCCCAGATCAAGACGGTCGGCGAACTGGTCCAGAAGGCCGCCGACGACCTCCTCAACATCACCAACTTCGGGCAGAAGAGCCTCGAAGAGGTCATCGCCAAACTTGACGAGCTGGGGCTGTCGCTCGCCGATGGCGGGAGCGGTTCCTGATGCCGCGGCCCAAAAAGGGCGCCCGCTTCGGTAACTCAGGCTCGCACCACGCTCTCATCCTCGCCAACCTGACGTCTTCCCTATTTTGGGAGGGTCGCATAACCACCACCGTCGCCAAGGCCAAGGCGATGCGCCCCTTTGCGGAGAAGCTGATCACCAAGGCTCGCCAGGGCGGCCTCCATAACCGGCGCGAGGTTCTTCGTACCATCACCGACATCGAGGTGGTGACCAAGCTGTTCGACGAGGTGGCGCCCCGCTACAAGGAGCGACCGGGTGGTTACACCCGCATCACCAGGCTTGGCCCTCGCCGTGGCGACGGGGCCGAACTAGCCACCATCGAACTCGTCTAGACCCCGAACCCAGCATGTCATTATGCCTGGCGGCGTCACCCGAGATGTATGAAAATCTAGGGGTGTTGCCCGGAACGTCGTGAACCCTTGGTGCGTGGTGAGCCCGTAACCCAGCATGACGGTGGAGCCGGTACCGGCATCCTTGATTGTTGCTTCGAGCACGTGTCCCAGATTCGTTGTCGCCTCCGGCTCTTCGGGTAACGGCACCGGTTATCGATTGGAGGCGAGTGATGGAAGTGATGGTGGCCCGCTGCGCCGGGCTCGATGTCCATAAGAAGCAGGTGACGGTGTGTGTGCGGACACCGGAGGGGGAGGGAGGTCGCCGCCAGCAGATCCGCACTTTTGGGGCCACCCTGGAGGACCTAGAAGGGCTGGCTGCCTGGTTTGGGGCTGAGGGGGTCACCCAGGCGGTGATGGAGTCGACGGGGTCTTATTGGAAGCCGGTGTGGGCGGTGCTCGAGGATGGCGGCTTCGATCTCTTGTTGGTCAATGCCCGTCATGTCAAACAGGTCCCGGGTCGCAAGACCGATGTTGGCGATGCCGCCTGGCTGGCCCAGCTCTTGGAGATGGGTCTCTTGAAAGGTTCCTTCGTCCCTCCCCTGGTGATCCGCCGACTCCGGGACCTGACCCGTTACCAAAAGCGGCTGATCCAAGACCGGAACCGGGAAACCAACCGGGTGGCGAAGGTATTGGAGGATGCTGTCATCAAGCTGGGATCGGTCGCCTCCGACGTCTTGGGGGTGTCGGGACGGGCCATGATCGAAGGGCTGATCGCCGGCGAACGCGACCCCGAGCGGCTCGCTTCCCTGGCCAAGGGCCAACTCAGAGTCAAGATCCCCCAACTGGTGAAAGCGCTCCATGGTCGCTTCGATGAGCATCACAGCCTTTTGCTTCGGATGCATCTCGACCACATCGATCATCTCGACGGGACGATCGCCGCCCTCGACGACCAGATCGACGGGCTGATGGACCCTTTCGTTGAAGCCCGGGGGCTCTTGTGCACCATTCCCGGGGTGGGCCAACGAGTCGCCAACGTCATCATTGCTGAGACCGGCGCTGACATGTCGAGATTCCCCACCCCAGGTCATCTGGCATCCTGGGCCGGGCTCTGTCCCGGCAACGACCAATCGGCCGGGAAACGCAAGACCGGCAAGACCCGACCCGGCGACGTCTGGCTTACCGACGCCTTGACTCAAGCCGCCTGGGCCGCCGCCCGCAGCAAAGACAACTTCATCAGGACCCGCTTCTGGAGGTTGGCTCGCCGCATCGGTAAGAAGAAGGCCGTCATCGCCGTCGCCCATCAGATCCTGGCCATCTCCTGGCACGTTCTCTCCACCGCCACCCCCTATCAGGACCTCGGTGTCGACTGGTTCCAGAAACAAGCCGACCCCCAACGCCGGATCAGCTACCTCGTCCGCCAACTCGAAGCCCTCGGACAACGCGTGGAGGTCACCCCAGCCGCTTAACCCGTATTTACGTCCCAGGGTTCCAGGTAGTACCCAGTACTGCCCAGAGCCCACAGATCAACTCTGCCAAGGCGCTACCCGCGCACGATTTTCCAGATCGTCCCTCCGGTGGACATCACGTATAGCTCCCCGGAGGAATCCACGCCGAACGAGGTCAATCCGCCGATCGTGCCGAGACTTGCGGTCCAGTCCTTTGAGTCCAGGGCTCCGAGTGATCCCCCGTACCGGAACGACCTGACCCACCCCGAGCAGAAGTCGCCATAGAAGTAGTGGCCGGCCAGTTCGGGGAAGGTGGCACCTCGATACACGTAGCCCCCGGTCACCGAGCAACCGTCACCATGGCCGTACTCCGCAACCGGGAACACCTTCCCGGCGGTATTGCACCCCCTCGAAGGCTTGTAGCAATGGGCGCCTTCGAGGACCGGCCAGCCCAGGTTGGCGCCGGCGTCGGCGGTGGTAATGACGTCGATCTCTTCCCAGGCATTCTGCCCGACGTCGCCGATGTAGATCCGGTGGCCGTCGAAAGAGAAGCGCCACGGGTTGCGGAGACCGTATACGAAGCCCTCGGGGGCGCCCCCCCCGCTGCTCCACGGGTTGGTGGCCGGTATCCCATAGGGGCTGGCCGAGTCGACGTCGAGGCGGAGCAGCTTGGCGAACAGGCTCGATGTGTTCTGGCCGTTGTTGAAGGCATCACCACCTCCGCCGCCGTCTCCGTTCGCCACGTACAGGTAGCCGTCCGGACCGAAGGCAAGCATCCCCCCGTTGTGATTGGCGGCTGGGTCGTCAATGGTCAGCAACACCTTGGCGGAAGCAGGATCGGCGGTATTGCTGCTGGCGTGGTATTCGGCGATGACCGTATCTCCGGCGTTGTTGGTGTAGTCGACGAACAACCGGCCATTGGTCGCGTAATTGGGATGGAACGCCATGCCCAGCAGACCCTGCTCGCCGGCAAACAGAACCTTGCTGCTGATGTCGAGGAAGGGAGTGGGTTGCAGAGCGCCATCCGCTACGACCCTGATCACCCCCGGCTGGTCGACGATGAACAGCCGGGCATCACCGGCCGGCGAGGTCAAGAAGACCGGTTGATCCAGTCCGCTTGCCACCACCGTTTTGGCCAACCGGACGGTGGCCGCCGATGGTCGGGGGGGGGGAATTTCCGCAGTCAATCGAAAAGCCCGAGCCAAGAACGATGCCATCTGGTCACGAGTGACGGCGTCGTTTGGGCAGTAACGACGAGGCGAGGTTGAACAACCGGTGGTAATGCCGAGCTCGTACAACTTTTCGGCGAACCCGGCGTACCAAGCGTCGCCGGAGACGTCGGTGAAGGTCCCTATCGCGGGGGCGGGAGCCGCCTTCAAAGCCCTGACCAAGAAGGCGGCCATCTCGGCGCGGCTCACTGAAGCGGCGGGCCCATAGGTCCCGTCGGCCCGACCAGAGGTGATGCCGAGCTGAGCCAGTCGCTCGACCGAGGCCGTGTACCACTGGCCGGCCGGGACGTCGGGGTAGGTCCCCTGGTAGGGAGGTAGGTTCGTGTCGCTCAACGCCCGGATCAGGAACGCAGCCATCTCGGCTCGGGTCACCGGCGAGCCCGGGCAGTAGAGGTCCCCGGTCAAAGGCGAGCAGCCGGAGGTGACGCCGGCAGCCTTGATCGCCTCGATGTTGCCCTCATGGACGTTGCCGTCGTCGTCGATGAAGGTGCCGCCGGGCGGCAACGCCCCCTGGGCGGGTAGGGCGAGAAGGGCGGCGAGAGCTCCGGCCAGGAGCATGAAACGAATTCGCATCGATTCCCCTTTCGCTCCCACCGGCCCAGACCCATCCTAAAGGGCCGGTCCAGCCGTCGCGTCATCGCCCGGCTCGCGCAGCTATTTCTTGAGCACCCGGTCGATACGTCGCGCCGTGATGCGCAGGCCGATCGAACCCAGCGCCACCAGGAACCCCATGTGCCAGAGAATTGCCGGCCCGATGTTTCCCAACGTCAAGGAGCGAATCAGCTCGATACCGTGATAGAGAGGTGAGAGCTGCCCGATCCAGGCGGCCACCCCCTTCAGTTCGAAGAAGGTCCCCGAGAACAAGAACAGGGGCAGGGTGACGGCCGTCACCAAGTCGAGATCCTGCCAGCTCCGCATGAACGTCCCGGCCGCCATGCCGACACCACCGAAGGCGAGGCCGATGAAGATGGCGGCGGGCAGCGCCAACCATCCCCACGGCGAAAGCATCAACCCCAGCGCGACCATCACTGCCAGGAATCCGGCCGCATAGATACCGCCTCGCACCAACGACCATCCCAGTTCCCCCAACGCGATCTCGGCCGGTTCGATGGGAGTCGAGAGGATGGCGTCGTAGGTCTTCTGGTAACGCAGCTTGAAGAAGAAGTTGATGGCCGCTTCGAAGATCGCCCCGTTCATGGCCGAGGAAGCGAGCATCGCCGGCGCGGCAAAGGCGGCGAAAGAGACGCCGGGAAGCGGGTCGCGTACGTCCTGGCCGAGGCTGATGCCGATGGCGAACAGGTAGAAGACCGGCTCGAAGAACCCAGAGACCAGGAGGATCCAGCTCCGCCGGTAGATGATCAGATTCCGCTCCAGCAATCGAAGCGCCCCCCGCCCCAGCGGCCGACCCGGGGGAGCCGGAGCCTTATCCAGCACCGGCGTGCTCATACCCGCAGCCTCTTCGAGAACTTCCGGACCGCCAACACCAGCCCCACCGCAGTCAGGGCGACCAGGATCCCGGTGTGGATCTGCCAGGGCCATCGTGGGCTATCCGGGAGTCCGGCCACCCCTCGGGTGAGCTCGACACCGTGCCAGAGCGGCGACACGAACGCCACCGGCTGGAGCCAGGACGGCAGGTTGGTGATGGGGAAGAACGTCCCGGAGAAGAGGAAAAGCGGCATTATCGCGAAGCGAAAGAACGTGCTCAGGTGGACGTCGTTTTCGATGCTGGCCGTCCACGCCGACACCGGCGCCGCAAAGGCGATGCCGGTGAGTACCGCCGGCCCGATGGCGGCGAGCGCCGTCGTCAGGGAGAACGCCCCGAACAAGGTGGCGATCAGCGCAAAGACCAGCACCGAGAAGGCGATCCTCATCACCCACCAGATGGCCATCCCGACGACGAGATCGGCCACTCCGATCGGGGTGGTGGTGACGGCGTGGAGATCCTTGACCCATTTGAGACCTGCCATGACCGGGTACGAGCCTTCTCCCGACCCGGTCTGCATGGCCGTGGCGGCTAGGACTCCCGTGGCCAGGAAGGTGAGGTAGGAGACGTCGCCGAAGGCGGCGGCCTCAACCTGCGAACCCAGGCCGAGCCCGATGGCCGTCAGGTACAAGATCGGGTTGAGGAAGGTGGAGATGACGCTCCCTCGCCAGACCTTCCGGTAAACGCGCGCCGACGCCTCGGTGACTCGAAGCGGAGCCGGGGTTCTCATCAATCGACCAGGGTCCGGCCGGTGAGCCGGAGGAAAACATCCTCGAGAGTGCCGCGGCGGGTGAGCATAACCTCGGGGTGGATGTCCCGCTCGGCGAGTTCTGCAACCGTGGCGTCGGCATGATCGGAGTACAGCAGTACTCGGTCGGGGAGTGGATCGACCCGTTTGGCGACGCCTTCCAGTTGGGCCAGCACGGTTTCCTGCACCCCCACCGGGAAGCGCAGTTCGACGACCTCCCGGGTGGAGTGGCTCTCGATGAGCGATCGTGGTGAGCCCTCCGCCACGATCTTGCCCTTGTCCATGACCACCAGCCGATCGCAAAGCTGCTCTGCCTCGTCCATGTAGTGGGTGGTGATTATCAGCGTCACCCCCTGCTGCTTCAATCGGTAGAGCCGGTCCCACAAGAGATGCCGCGCCTGCGGGTCGAGGCCAGTGGTGGGTTCGTCCAGGATCAACAAGTCGGGCTGATTGATGAGGCCGCGGGCGATGACTAGCCGGCGCTTCATCCCCCCGGACAACGGCTCGACCTTGTCGTTGCGGCGTTCGGCGAGTTGGACGAATTCCAGCAACTCATCGATCCGGCGCCGGATGACTTTTCCGGGCAGGTCGTAGTAACGGCCGTACACGTAGAGGTTCTCTCCAACCGTCAGCTCGGTGTCGAGGTTGTTCTCCTGGGGCACCACCCCCAAGCGAGCTCGTATCTGCGACCCGTGGGTGGCCGGGTTCATTCCCAAGACCGACAGACTGCCGCTCGTGACCGGAGAGACCGACCCGATCATCTTCATCGTGGAGCTCTTGCCCGCCCCGTTTGGCCCGAGGAACCCGAACGCCTCGCCCTTCTCGACGTCGAAATCGATCCCGTCGACGGCGATGAGGTCACCGAACTTTTTGACCAAATCGCGGGCTTCAACAAGGTGGGTCATAACCCCCCCCACCCTAGCTACATTCGCTAGCCTGCTCGCATGGAAAAACGAGAGGCCGAACGCCGACTGGCCGAGCTCTACTCGGAGCGCGGCTACGTACGTGTTCCGAGCTCTGATCGTCGCAGGGCCGAAGACAGCCAGAGCTACCGCAAGGGATGGGAGGCACGCCTGGTCGTGGAAACCGCCTCCGCAGCAAGAGAGGTGCGGCGGTGGCTGCGCGATGCTGGCTTCGAGGCCGGCAACGCCTACGCCAAGCACTCACGCTGGGTCGTGCCGATTTACGGCCGATCGGCGGTGGAACGCCTACTCAAACTGGCCGACTCGAGCTTGACGGCAAGGACCCGCCGTAAGAAAGCACCCAAGCGACGCCCCGCCGCCCCCCCCAAGAAGGGGCGCCGGTAGGCCCTGGGCGGCCAACTGTCGGGCGTCTTCATAGTCGATGCTTGCCGGTCGCCGATGGGGCGGCTGGGCGGCCGGCTGGCACATGTCCGGCCCGATGACCTGGCCGCCCACGCCATAGGCGGCCTCCTTCATCGTCATCCCGATCTCGACCGTGCCGCCGTCGAGGACGTGGTGTGGGGTGCCGCCAACCAGGCAGGCGAAGACAACCGGAACGTCGGGCGCATGGCGGTGTTACTGGCAGGCCTGCCGATCGAAACCGGCGGGCTCACCGTCAACCGCCTGTGCGGCTCGGGCATGCAGGCCGTCATCACCGCCGCCCACGCCCTGGCAGACGGATGGGGCGAGATCATGATCGCCGGCGGGTCGGAGTCGATGAGTCGGGCTCCGTATGTGATGGCCAAACCCAACCGCTCGTTTCCCACCGGTGCACCCGAGGTGGCCGACTCCACCCTCGGTTGGCGGTTTGTGAATACGAAGATGTCCGAGTTCTATGAGATGCTGTCGATGGGTGAAACAGCCGAGGTCGTGGCGGAGAAGTACGGCATCACTCGGGAGGAGCAAGACCGTTGGGCGCTTCGCAGCCACCAGCGGGCGGTGGCCGCCGTCGACCGGCTCGCCGAGGAGATAGTGCCCATCGAGGCACCCGGTGATTACCGCATGCGATCGATGGTCTTGGTGAAAGACGATGAGGGGCCGCGGCCCGACACATCGCTGGAGGCGCTCGCCCGGCTGCCAGCGGTCTTCCGAGCGGGCGGGTCGGTCACCGCCGGCAACTCGTCCCCGCTCAACGATGGCGCGGCGGCCTTGCTGCTGGCCACCGAAGAGGGCCTCGCCCATCACGGGCTCACCCCCTTGGCGCGGCTCGTGGCGAGTGGAGCTGCGGGCGTCCATCCCGACGTGATGGGGATCGGACCGGTGCCAGCTTCCCGCAAGGCGATGGCGAGGGCGGGCATCACCGCAGATGATGTAGAGCTGGTGGAGTTGAACGAGGCATTTGCCGCCCAATCGGAGGCCTGCCGGGCGGAGTTGGGTTTCGAGGAGGAGATCGTCAACGTCAACGGCGGGGCCATCGCCCTCGGGCATCCTCTGGGAGCGTCAGGAGCACGGTTGGTGGGGACCCTCGTTCACGAGCTCGGCCGCCGGCGGGCCCGCTACGGGTTGGCGGCCATGTGCATCGGGGTCGGTCAAGGTATCGCCGTGGTGGTGGAGCGGGTGTGAGCGGCCCGCTGGCCGGCATCCGGGTGATCGAATTCGGCAATCTGGTGGCGGGTCCCTACGCCGGCATGCTCCTGGCCGACATGGGAGCAGACGTGGTGAAGGTGGAGCCGCCCGGGGGCGACTTGGCCCGCGCTATAGGGCCCTTCCGGATGGGAATCCGAGACGAGCCGCCTGCCAGCGTGTTCTTCGCCAGCGTCAACCGCGGCAAGCGCAGCGTGGTGATCGATCTCGGCGACGACGACGGGCGGGCGGCGGCGGCATGGTTGTGCGACCACGCCCAGGTCGTCCTACACAACCTGCGTCCCGGCGCCATGGAGCGGGCCGGCTTGGGCGCCGAAGAACTCCGGCGCCGACACCCGGGGCTCGTCTACTGCGCCATCTCCGGTTTCGGCGGCACCGGGCCGGATACTGGCAGGGCGGGGGTGGACGTGATCTTCCAAGCTGAATCGGGCATGTTGTCGATCAACGGCGAACCCGGCTCCGGTCCGCAGAAGACCGCCACGACCATCGGCGACTACATGGCCGGGACCAATGCCGCCTTCGCCATCGCCGCTGCTTTGGCGGGAGGCCGGGGCGCCTCCTTGGATGTCTCTCTCCGTGACGGTCTCATCGCCGTGCAGGGGGGCTGGAACAGCTTGTACTTCCACCAGTCCCGGCAACCCGATCGGACCGGGAGCGCTTCTCCGTTTCTTGCCCCCAACCAGGTGTTTACGACCGCCGACGGCCACATCGCCGTTGCCATCGTCTCCGACCGGCATTACCGGCTGTTTTGCGAGGTGCTCGGGGTCGAGGTCGACTACCTGGGCAACGAGGAACGCCTGACCCATCGCACCGAGATAGCGGAACGGATGGCTCGAGTGCTCGTTGGAGGTACCACCGGGGAGTGGATGGAAGTCTTCGAGAAGGCCGGACTCCCTGCCGGTCGGGTGATGACACTTCCCGAGGTCTTCACCGATCGCCAGGTACAAGCGCGGCGGATGCGGATCGACATGGATGGGGGCTCTGTGACCGGTTCGCCAATCTGGGTGGATGGATCGCCAGCGTTGAGAGAGATCCCCCCCCCCGAACTTGGTGCGCATACCGACGAGGTCTCGGCAGAGGTGGGACTTCGTTGACACCCCTCGACCTTCCGCCCGGCGCCTTCTTGGCGGCGGTAGTCCCTGACGACTGGGAGTCGGTCCGGGTCGAACTGACCCGGGCCTTTGAATTCACCAAGCAGGCTGCTCAGGAGGGAGTGCCGGTGGTCTATGTGGTGCGGTCCGAGGATCTCTTCGGCCGCCGGGGCGCATGCCCTGCGATGATCGCCTGTGGGTTGTTGAGTGCCGCTCGCACTGCCGGCATCGAGGGTCTGAAGTCGGGATGGTCCGTGAACATCCTCGCGGTCGATGAAGGCGTCGTCGATGGCGAAGTGGAGCGTTGGGCGGCCCGCCTGACCGAAGGCGGTGGTCCAACCGGTGAGTTGGTTCGCCTGGGCGGGTCTCATCTCGGCAGGTTGCAACCGTGAGCCGGTTGGCCGTCGTGACCGGTGCGGCCCGGGGAATCGGGGCGGCGATGTGCGGCCGGCTGGTGACGGCTGGGTTTGACGTGGTTGGCGTGGACGTCGCGGCGGACTTCTCCGGCGTGGTTGCCGACCTCACCACCGACGATGGTATGGCGGCGGTGTTGGAGGCAGTCGACAGCCGGGGGGGGGTGGTGGGTGTGCTGGTGAACAACGCCGGGATCACCGACGATGCCCGCCTGGTCAACATGTCTGAGGAGCAGTTCCTCCGGGTGATCGATGTCAATCTGGGGGCCGCTTACCGACTGAGCAGAGCGCTGGCGTTCGCTGACGGCGCTGCCATCGTCAACGTGGCGTCGCGCGCCTACCTCGGCAATTTCGGGCAGTTCAACTACTCGATGTCGAAAGGAGCCCTAGTGGGCCTGACCAGGGCACTCGCCCTGGAGATGGCTCCCCGGGTGCGAGTGAACGCGGTGGCGCCGGGTCTGATCGGGACCGAGATGACGATGGCGATGTCTGCCGAGGTCAGGGAGAAGATGGTGGCGGCCATCCCGCTCGGTCGGATGGGCCGGCCCGAGGAGGTGGCCGAGCTGATTGCCTTCCTGGCCTCGGAGGCAGCCTCCTTCATCACTGGCGAGGTCATCGTCATTGGCGGGGGTCGAGGGCTCTGATTCTGCCAGCCAGACCTCACCTGGAGGTCACTTCTGGACGAGGCCGTCTGTGTTTCGAAGAGGAAGGGTGGTCTTCACCACAGCAGCCGGCTTATGGTCTCGGCCACGCAAGCCGGCTTCTCCGAACCCTCCACTTCGACCGTCACGGTTCTTTTGACCTGAACTCCCCTCGGGATCTCGGTCACCTCGGACAACACCGCCCTGGCTCGCACGTTCGACCCGACCGGGACCGGGGCGATGAAACGGACCTTGTCGAGCCCGTAATTGATCCCCATCTTCGGTTGCTCGACGGGTAGGGGAATCTGCCCGGACAGGAAGGGAAGCAAGGACAAGGTTAGGAATCCATGGGCGATGGGCCGCCCGAAGGGGCCGGCCAGCGCCCGCTCCCGGTCGACGTGAATCCACTGGTGGTCCTCGGTGGCGTCGGCGAAGGCGTCGATACGTCCCTGGGTGATCTCAAACCAGTCCGAGACCCCGAGTTCGCTACCGATCAGGGAGGCCAGCCTCTCGTAAGGACTCATCGGTACCACCGATGACCGGTGAAAGTCCCGTCGATGAACGTGGCGTATTCGGCAGTTATATCGACGAAAACCAGATCGGGGTCGTCGGGCCCCTTCCAGAACTCGGAGAGGTCATAGGGAAAGATGCCGGAGTTCCAGATCCTCTGATTCTCCACCCGGTCGAGGACCGACGCGACACCGCGTACGAACAGCTCACCCGGTCCCTGCCCCCCGATCGGCCAATGCATCCCCACCTTCGGGTTCTTGCGCAGGTTTGCCAGCTTCTTGGTACCCGAGCGAGTCACGAACCAGACATGGCCGTCGTCGCTGAAACCCGGTGCCACCACCGCTACGTGGGGCTGGCCGGCCTGGTCGGTAGTCCCGATGTAGGTGGTCCAGCCGATCTGACGAGCCTTCTCCACGACATCGGTCCATTCCATCGCGGCGAGTGTAAAAGTCCAGCGTGCCAGAGGAACGACGGCGCCGGTCGACCGGCCCACGGTTGATCTGTGGGCGCTGGGTAGTACTGGGGACTACCTGGAACCCTGGGTTCGCAGGGGGTTGACAGTCGTGAGTTAGCGGTGCTAAGTTAGCGGTGATAACTGACCATCGATAACTCAGGAGGCGGATGATGCGTAAGTTGTCGGAGCTGGTGGTGCGAGGACGGATTCCCATCCTCATCCTTGCCCTTGTCGGGCTAGTCGTCGCGGGTGCCGTCGGGGGCGGGGTAGCCGACCGATTGTCGAGCGGCGGCTTCGAGGATCCGGCCGCCGAGTCGGTGATAGCAAGCGAGGTCCTCGTCGACAACTTCGGGGTGCGTTCCCCCGATCTGGTGTTGGTCGCCACCTCGGCGGGTTCCATCGACTCCCCTGAGGCTGTCGCGTCCGGGGTCGCCCTGACCGAGGCCCTCGGCGCCGAGGATGGGGTCACTGGCGTGAGCAGCTACTGGTCACTCGGTTCGCCGCCCCCTCTGCGGAGCAAGGGTGGCAACAGGGCCATGATCTTTGCCAACCTCGACGGCGACCAGAGCACGGTCCTCGAACGCTCGGGCCTGCTCGCCGAGGAATACCGAGGAGAGTTTGAGGGTCTCGAGATCCTGGTCGGGGGTCCTGGTGCACTATTCGCCGAGGTCAATGCCACCGTCGAAGGCGACCTCGTGCGGGCCGAGGCAATCGCGTTCCCGATCACCCTGATCCTGATGGTGATCGTCTTCGGAACGGTGGTGGCGGCGCTGCTCCCTCTGGCGGTGGGCGTCTTCGCCATCGTCGGCACCTTCCTCGTCCTCGACCTGATCGCCCGCGGTACCGAGGTGTCGATCTTCTCCCTGAATCAGACCACGGCGCTCGGCCTGGGCCTGGCTATTGACTACGCCCTCTTCGTTGTATCGCGATTTCGCGAGGAGCTGGCCGGCGGATTCGATCCGAAGGAAGCGGTCCGCCGGACCATGCGGACGGCCGGGAGGACGGTCCTGTTCTCGGCCGGAACCGTCATGGCCTCGCTGGCTTCGATGTTGGTCTTCCCGCTGGCGTTCTTGCGGTCGTTCGGGTACTCCGGTATCGCCGTCGTGGCGCTAGCGGCGATCGGTGCCGTTGTGGTCCTGCCTGCCCTCCTTGCGGTGCTTGGGCACCGAGTCAACAAGCTGAGGGTGCGGCGTCTTCGTCAGATACCCGAAGGCACGGGCGTATGGCATCGGCTGGCCACCGCCGTGATGCGCCGCCCCATACCGATTGCCACGTTGTCGGTCGGCCTGCTCCTATTTCTCGGGGCACCCTTCTTCCGAGTCGAGCTGGGCAACGCCGACGATCGGGTGCTTCCGCCGACCTCCGAGGCGCGCCAGGTCGGTGACGTGCTGAGGGCCGAGTTCGACGGGTTCGAGTCGTCGCCCGTTCAGGTGGTGGCAGAGGGGTTAGTCAACAGCGAGGACATCGATGGCTACGCCGCCAGCCTGTCCACACTCGACGGAGTGGCGCGGGTGGACGCCGCCACCGGCAGCTATGTGGGAGGCGTGCAAGTCCTCCCACCCGGGCCTGCCAATGGCCGCTTCCTCTCAGAAGTCGGCACCTACCTCAACGCCATACCTGCCGTCGACCCGAGCAGCGGGGAGGCCGAGGATCTGGTGGCCGAGGTTCGCCGTCTGGAGGCGCCAGTCGCAGTGGGGGTGACCGGGGAGTCGGCCTCTCTCGTCGATATCAAGGCTTCCCTTATCGGCGACCTGCCGCTGGCACTCGCCATCATCGGAGTGGTCACTTTCGTGGTTCTCTTCTTGATGTTCGGGTCGGTCTTGGTTCCCGCCAAGGCGGTCGTTTTGAACCTGCTGTCGCTGTCGGCGACCTTCGGTTCGATGGTCTGGATATTCCAGGAGGGGAACCTCTCGGAGGTTCTCGGGTTCACCGCGACCGGCAGCCTTCAGATCACGATGCCCATCCTCATGTTCGCCATCGCCTTCGGGCTGTCGATGGACTACGAGGTCTTCTTACTGTCGCGTATCAAGGAAGAGCACGACCGCAGTGGCGACACCGTGTCGTCGGTGGCTCTCGGGTTGGAACGAACCGGACGCATCGTTACCGCCGCCGCCCTTCTGATGTCGGTGGTGTTTGGAGCCTTCGCCACTTCGGGGGTCTCGTTCATGAAGATGTTCGGAGTGGGCATGACGGTGGCCGTGCTGGTCGACGCCTTTGTGGTGCGTGCCACCCTGGTCCCGGCCTTCATGCGGCTCGCCGGCCGAGCCAACTGGTGGGCCCCGGCCTGGATGAAACGCATCTACGAACGGTTCGGCTTCAGCGAGCAAGGTCAGTTGGAGTCGGTCCCTACCCTGGAGACGGTTTGACGGCTACCCCCATCTCGAAGCGACCCGCCCGGCCGGCCCCGGGCGGGTCGGGGCGCCACCGGGCCCGGAAGGGGGAAGGGACTCGGCTTCGTGAGCAGATCATCGCTGCCGCCCAGCAACTACTCCTCGAGCGTGGTTCGGTGGCCGCCGTCTCGATCCGAGACGTGGCCGAGCGGGTTGGCGTCACTTCGCCTGCTATCTACCTTCATTTCGAGGACAAGGAGCGGCTCTTCTACGAATGCTGCCGTCAGGGCTTCGAGCTCTTCGCCGCTCGGCTGGTCCCCGTGCTCACGTCGGGCGGCAGTCCTATCCAGCGGATCAAGCGGATGGGTGAGGAGTACGTGGCCTTCGGGTTGGACAACTCGCAGCAGTATCTGGTTCTGTTCGGCACGGTTCCCGAAGGAATGCCCGAATCCGAACTGCCCAACGACCCCGGGCATCAGACACTGTCGGGTCTGGTGACGTTGGTGGCGGAAGCGAAGACCGCCGGCGAGATCCGCCCCGAGCTGGACCCAGCCCCGACCGCAGCGGCACTGTGGGCGGTGGTCCACGGCGCCGTACACGTCGTTCTGACCCGGCGGGCGGCGCCGGCAATAGTGCCCGTTCCTGACGAGAAGTCCATTGTCACAACAGCGCTCGAGATCGCCATGGCCGGGGTGACCACTGCCAAGGGAAAGCGCCGGCTAGCCGCCGGCTGACCGGCTGACCGGCCGACCGTTGGAGCATGGGGGTCCGAATCGGCGAGGCTCCGTGCGGCTCCCTCTTCTGGTGACGGTTGACCACCTCGGCGGTAGGCAAACCGTCACAAGAACGAGTCCGATCAGAGGTCGAACTGGGCCAGGTAGGAGCGGCGGACCTCGTCACTCAACTCGCCGAACCGCTCAGGCGCTCCAGGGACAATCCAGACATGCAGCAACTCACCGGTCACCGGGATGTTGATCGAGCCCACCGGACAAGTGCCGAACGGGGAGAGCAGACCGGTCAGAAAGGGTGGAGCCGCGGTGACGCAGACGTTCTCGTGGCCGTGCCAGACCGTGAGCGGTCCGCCTACGGCCGGTCCCGGCTGACCGGCGGCCGGCATCTCGAAAACTGCGCCGAGCAGAACGGGGCCGCCGGGCGTCTGGGCGTAAACTAGGGACTCGGGTCGCACCGGGTCGAGGACGCGGCCGTCTTTGCCGAACGCCGGGTTTCCGGCATGGTGGTCGATGCCGACGATGCTGGCGACTTGATAGCCGTTGATTGCTGCCACCTCGAGATCGGCGTACTTGGCGATGGAAACTGTCACCGCCTCGTACAAATCATCAGCAGCCTGTTGCTCCTCGGCGGTTGGGGGTCGATCCTCGCCGGGCGGGAGCAACGTGCCGGGTCCGGGGACATTACCGATGCGATGGTCGCCAGCGCCTGCTGCTACGAATGCCCCCCCCCAAGCAAACAGCCCGGTGAGCACCACCAACGATACCGTCGCCGACGACGTGAGGAGTCGCCGAATCCGCCCGGGGCGCATGGGCTCGATCGCAAGGCCCAGGGCGGCCAGCTCGGCCAGCTTGGTCACCATCCCGACCTGGTCGGGTGGGTTGCCAGCCAGACCCGATATCCAGTAGCCGACGATCGAAACCGTCAAGACCACCACAGTCAACCTTCGCCAGGTGCGCCCGCCGGCTAACCGTCGAGCGGCCCACCCGAGGAGGACGGCGTCGGCGAGGTAAAGAGCCGGGAAACCGTCGTGATCGTGGGTCGGGACCAGCCCAAGGTGGATGGTGGCACTGGCGATGAGCAGCCAAAAGAGCAGCCGGTGGGTGGACGGAAGGCCCCGGTATTGCTCGAGGAACCGGCCGGCCCATCGTGCTCCCCGACTCCCCCGCCGTACCCACCAAGCGGCCATGGGCAGCAGGAGCACGAGTAGCACCCCCAACCCGTGTTTGGGCAGCACGTCGTAGAGGGGGCTTCCCTGGCTGGCCGACCTGTTGTCGGGTATGGAATGGGCGAGAATCGAGATCATGGCATCAGGCCCTCATGGACTGGGTGCTCGTCAAGGGAACGCTCAGGGGCCGTCGTTGGCTGGAACTCGGCCGAGATCGCCGGTTGGCAGAGGAGCCTCCAAACGGCCACCGGAACCACACCTCTCGTCAGCAGCGGCACCAAACCGAGCGGCGTCTGGGTCATCAGGAGCGAGATGGCCATGTCGATCAACAATGTCACCAGGAGGTAAGCCTCGCCGAACAAGGTCACCTTCCTCGCCCACCGGGCCCTTCGAACCAATCCGGCGGCGGCGGTCAGGGCCAGAAGTGCCGAGACCGCCGTCAGCCCGACGGCCGGTGACAGGCCGAAGGCCGTGGACGCCAACGAGGACTCGACCGTGGACGTGAGGAGGATCCCACCCTGGATGAGTACCAGCACCCGCGCCGTATCGATCGGTCCGCTGCCGGTGGTCATTCCCTCATGGTTGACGCGGTCCATAAGGCGCAAATGGTAAGACGGTAAGAATGTTGTAAGGTCCGGGAGGGTTGGGTTTCTCGCCGGCGAGGTTGAACTTGGCAGCCATTGAGGTCGCATCGTTGAGCAAGGCCTACGGCAACGTCGTGGCCCTTGCCGAGGTTGACCTCGAGGTCCAGGCTGGGGAGATCTTTGGTTTGGTGGGCCCCAACGGGGCCGGCAAGACCACCTTGATCCGGACGCTGGTCGGAGCATTACAGGCGGACTCGGGGAACGTCAAGGTGCTGGGGTTGAACCCGCACGCCGACCGCTGGGCGCTTCGGCGGCGTGTCGGCTATATGCCCCAGCGCCCAGCCCTCTACGACGACCTCAGCGCTCGACGCAATATCGCGTTCTTCACGCACCGAATCGAGGGCACCGGTGTGGATGAGGCGCTGGCCCTCGTGGAGTTGACGGATCGGGCCGACGATCCGCTCCATACCCTCTCCGGTGGCATGCAACAGAGAGTGTCGCTGGCCGCGGCGCTGGCGCATCGACCTGAGCTCCTGCTGTTAGACGAGCCAACCGCGGGAGTCGATCCCGAGTTGCGGGCTACGTTTTGGGAGCGCATTCGGGAACTGGCCGACGGTGGCCGGACGGTGGTGGTGAGTACCCACCAGATGGCGGAAGCCATGGCATGTGACCGGGTGGCGATCCTGCGGTCCGGCCGCGTTCTCGTCTGTGACGATCCTCGCCGACTATTGGGGGGGGGACGAGCGACTGTGCGGATCTGGCGGAATGGGCGGCCTGAAGATCACCAGCTGGAGAACTACGCCTCGGCTCTCGCGCCACTCATCAGGACGGGAGACGTCGAACGAATCGAGGTCGAGCAGGAAACCCTCGAGGACGTCGTACTCCGGTTGATCAAGGGCTCCGATGGAAGGTAGCACCGCCGTAGCGGGTCGGGCGCTAGCTCAATTGCGGGCCGACCCTCGCTTTTTGGCCATCAGTCTGGTGGTCCCCCTCGTGGTGATATTTCTCCTCAGCGTCTTCTTCGATGCCGTAGACACCCCAGCCTTCAACCAATCGCGCTACGCCCTCCCCGCCGCCGCGTTCATCATTCATTTCGTCACCTATGTGCTGACCACCATCGTTTTGGTTCGCGAACGCGTGACGGGGACGCTCGAGCGGATGTTCATCAGTGGCTATCGCCCGACCGATGTCGTTCTCGGGTATCTGCTCGCCTACACGGCGGTTGCCACCGTTCAGAGCGTGGTGATCCTTGTCGAGCTGAACCTGCTTTTCGATCTGGGCGTCGGCCTTGTGGGCTTGGCGGCGGTGTTTCTCGTCATGTGGTTGTTGGCCGTGCTGTCGATGGCGTTGGGGCTGTTCATCTCCAACTTCGCCCGCAACGAAGGCCAGGTCATACCGTTCATTCCCATGGTGATGGTCCCCTCGATCTTCCTCTCGGGCCTGGCCGTCTCGGTCGATGCCCTGCCTGGATGGGCGAGGGCGCTCAGCCGGATCGTTCCGCTTCGCTATGCCGTCGATGCGCTCCGCGAGGTTCCCTCGGGTGGAGGTCTGACCGGCGGGCCAGTGGTGATGCTGGCGGTTCTGATTCTCCTGGCGTTGCTGTTGGCCAGCCGAACGCTCCGCGAGCAGGTCTAGTGCAGAGCACCAGGGTGAAGCGCCTTGCTCTCACCCTTCTGCTCGCCTGCAGCAGCGGACCGGCGACCCTGGCCCTCCAAGCAGGCGATGTCGAGCCGTGGCCCGAGGGCGTGGCAGTGGTGGAGACCGTTTCTGTAATTGAGACACCCGGGGAGGCTGGTACGGGTCCGGACCGCGAGGCGACGGTCTTCGTTCTCGATGGTTCCGGTGCCGGTGCGGTCGATGAGCAGCTGGCCGGAGTGGTCGTGGACCACCTTCGAGAGCGGGGCTGGGCCCTGTCCGCCACCTTCGATGCCTTTCCGAGCTTTGTCGGCAGCCATACCGCGCACTCGGCCATCGTTATCGTCGGAACGCTCTCCGCCCTCCTCGACGCCGCCGCCCCGCTCAATGCCGTGGGTGCCGCCGAGATCAAGGCACGACAGCTCGACGGCGACGGCTGGGTGGTGGCCGAGTTCGTGGCGAGTGGGGAATGACGGGTCTCCCGGCCACCACCGAGGATTTTGCTCACCAAGTAGTGGTGGTGACGGGTGCGGCCCACGGCATTGGTGCAGTCATCGCCGCCGCCTTCGCCTTGCAGGGGTCGAGCGTGGTCTTAGGCGACCTCGACGGTGATGGGGCCTCGGCCACCGCTAGAGCGTTGCCAATGGTGAGCGACGCCCGCGCCGTTCCCCTCCGAGTGGACTTGGCCATACCGGGTGACTGCCGGCGCCTTATTTCCATGGCGGCCGACGAGCTCGGTGGGATCGATGTGCTGGTGAACTGCGCCGGCGTCTTTGCTCGCACGCCTGCTGTGGACATGGCCGAGGGCGAGTGGAGGCACATGTTTGCCGTCAATGTCGATGGGGCGTTCCACTGCTCGGTGGCGGCGGCCCGCCGGTGGATCGCCGATGGACGGGGCGGCGCCATCGTCAACATGAGCAGCAGCGCCGCTACCCACAGCTCGCCGGGCGTGGCCGCCTACTCCTCCAGCAAGGCTGCCCTGTCCAGCCTGACCCGGTCGCTAGCGGTCGAATGGGCCGGGCACGGGATTCGAATCAACGCCGTAGCACCGGGGCACGTCAACGTCGAACGAATTCGTCAGGGGGGGGCGGAGGGGAGGCTGAACCTGGACGAATTTCGACGGGCAATACCGATGGGCCGCCTGGCCGAGCCCGAAGAGGTGGCCGACGCGGTTCTCTTCCTGGCCGGTCCGAGGTCGAGCTTCATCACGGGTCAGGTGCTATCCGTCGACGGTGGCTTCAATGTGCCCCCCATCTACCGCTACGAGCCCGGATCCTGAGGGGTGGGCGCCACCCCCGCCTCGCTTCCCCGGAGCGTGCTATCGCCTCCCTACCTACCAGCATCTATCGCCATCTACACGATCGTGGCACTGGTTGCCTTCGAGGGCCTGGCGGTGGTGGCAGCGCTACCTCAAATCGCCGCCGACCTCGGCGACCTCCGGTTGATCCCCTGGGTCATCACATCGTATTTGCTCACCTCAAGCGTGGCTGCAGTGGCGGCTGGGCCGATCATCGATGCGCTCGGAGTGCGAACGGTGTTCTTGGGAGCGGTGTCGCTTTTCACTGTGGTCGGGTCGGCGGTGGCCTTCTCACCGAACCTGCCTGTGATGATTCCCATTCGGGTAGTCCAAGGCATTGGGGGGGGGATGGTGTTTGCGGTGGCGATCACTGCCGTCGGGCTCGTCTATCCATCTCATCTCATCGGCCGGGCGTTCGCTGCCAACTCCACGGTGTGGGGAGTGATGTCGGTAGCCGGACCCGCCCTCGCCTCCGCTTTGCTGACCTACCTGTCATGGCGATGGATCTTCCTTGTCAATCTTCCCATCGGCCTCGCGGCCTTGGCGGCTGGTTGGAGGGCGATGCCGCGGGGCGACCGTCGGGGGCCTGCCAGGGTCGATTGGCTCGGGATGGCTTGGGTGTCGGTCTTCACTGGTGCCACCCTGCTGGCGGTCGATCGACTGGGCGTGGCATCGTTCCCGTGGCTGGGGCTCGCCGTCGTGGCGGCGTTCCTCTATTGGCGGCACGCCCGGCGGGCTTCGGATCCGGTCATGCGACTCGAGCACTTGGCCCGCCAGCCTTTCGGGGGACTGGCCGTTGGAATGGGTCTGCTTCTGGCGGGGGCCTTCTGTGCCACGACCTACCTCCCGCTGTACGTGTCAGCGGGGCTGCAAGGTTCGACCGGCCTGGCCGCCTGGTCGGTTCTCTACTTCACCATCGGCTGGACGGTCGGCTCCAACCTGGCCAGCAGGGCCACGGCGCGCTGGTCGGAGACGGGCGTGGCGTTGTGGGGCTATCTCTTGGTCGTCCCGGCGCTGGCGGTAGGGGCGCTGGTGGCCTTCGCCGATGCGCCCTACTGGATGACGTTGGCTACCCAAACCGTCGCCGGGGTGGGGGTAGGGATTGCAACCAATGCCGCCTTGACGCTGCTGAGAGCCGTCAGCCGTGACGAGGTGCTCGGACGCACCAACGCCGCCCATCAGTTCCTCCGCACCCTCGGGCTCAGCTACGGCGCGGCGCTGGGGGGGGCGCTCCTGCTGACGGTGGCCGTCCGGACGCTAGGTGACATCGGACTGGTGGAGCGGCTGCTGGCCGGCGAGATAGTCACCAGCGCCGACCCGGGCGCCGCGGTCCGACGCGGGTTCTCCTTCACTGTTGCCGCCGGGGCCATGCTCACCGCTCTGGGGTCGCTCCCCATCCTGGCGCTGCGTCGTCACCTCGCGGCGGCCCGAGCGCTGCGCCGGCCGCGATAACGAACATCCGGGCCGCGCCAGCGCTGGCTCGGGTGCCGGCTGCTGGCTATGGCCAGATGCCCCGTTGGAACGTGGTCTTGGTGACTCTCCCCACCGCCACGCGGTAGGCGGCCGTCCGCAGGTCCGGTTCGGGCAGCCGCTCGTGACCTTCGATCATTCCCGCCCTTTGGGTGACGACCGTGTCGGTCGCCCTGATCAGCTTGTCCTGGAGTCGCTCCTGCACGTCTCGTTCAGACCATTGCCTGTTCTCAAGGTTCTGCACCCACTCGAAATAGGAGACGATGACTCCGCCGGCATTGGCCAAGATGTCTGGGAGCACTTTGATGTCCCTTGCTCGGAGGATGGCATCGGCTCCGGGGGTAGTGGGTCCGTTGGCAGCTTCGACCACAACCTTGGCTTTGATCAGGTGGGCGTTGGCCATTGTTATCTGATTCTCCAGCGCCGCCGGGATGACGATGTCGCAGGGCACTTCGAGCACCTCGATAGGGGAGAGGTGCTTTGTGCCTGGGTACTCCGCGACCGTACCGGTCATGTCCTTGTGAACCTCGACGGCCGCCAGGTCCAGTCCGGCGGGATCGAAGATGCCCCCCTTCGAATCGCCCACTGCCACGATCTTGGCGCCGGCGCCGAGGAACAGATCGGCGGCGTTGCGTCCGGCATTGCCGAATCCTTGGATCGCCACCTCGGAACCATGAACCTCATCGACCCCCGGGACTCCCGCCATCTCTAGGAATCGGGCGGTCACATACAGACAACCTTGGGCGGTGGCGGTGGCTCGGCCGAGGGACCCGCCCAGGTCGATCGGCTTGCCCGTTACCACCGGCAGGTTGTTCTGGTGCGGGTGCATCATCTGGTAGGTGTCGTAAACCCACGCCATGGTCTGTTCGTCGGTGTAGACGTCGGGAGCGGGGATGTCGGTGAAGGGACCGATGTTGTCCCCGAGGGCCGATATGAACCGCCGGGTCACTCGAGCCTTCTCTTCTTGCGTCATCAAGCGGGGGTCGCACGCCACCCCCCCCTTGGCTCCGCCGAACGGGATGTCCACCAATGCCGACTTCCATGTCATCCAGGCGGCGAGGGCCTTCACCTCGTCCTCGTCGACGGCGGGATGGAAGCGGATGCCGCCCTTCCCCGGGCCGCGGGAGGTCGAGTGCAGGACGCGGTAACCCGAGAAGGTGTGGATCTGTCCGTCGGCCATCCTCACCGGGAGGGCAACCTTGAGGGTACGTTCCGGTTCAAAAATGAACTCGGCCATGCCCGGTTCGGCCAGCAGTTCAGGCAAATATGGCAAGACCCGGTCAAACTGAGTTCGAGCGATGTGCCACGGGTTGAGATCCTCGGTCGCGGCGAAATCGGGTCGCTTCGTGGCCATAACAGCCTCCTTGAGTTTGTGTGAAGCTCCCTCAGGCTGCTCTGGCGACGAAGCCTCCACCAGGGCCGAAGTCCTCGTGTGTCCTCAACCGAAGCCTCGCAACCGCGGGTGCCCTACCGCGCCACCGACCCGGCCACGACCGAAGGCTCGATGACTCCGATGCCGTACCCCTGGCCTGACCACGTGGCCAGAAGCAGCGCGCCCGGAGGGAATCGAACCCCCGGCCCTCTGATCCGAAGTCAGATGCTCTGTCCTCTGAGCTACGGGCGCTCCGACTCCATTGTCTCACGACCGAGCGGAGCTGTCGAAGGCCCCGGTACCTTCGTTTCTGCACAATGTGCACGAACGAAGGTATTGAGTCGTTTCTGCACAGTGTGCAAGATCGGTTCTCAGCTGCGCCGTCCCAACCGGACGGCGAACGCATCGGCGTAGAACTCCCACCAAGGCTGGTCGGGGTGTTGCTCCTGGTAGGCGAGGTCGGCGTCGACGAGAGCTGCGATTAGCTGACTCTTGGTGAGGCCGGGCACATCGAGCACGCCACGGGCTTCGTCGATGATGTGATCGGTGTACCAGATCGGCCACTCGGGGTCGGCTCCGTCGGTGGCGGCATAGGCGGCGTGGTGGGCACGTCCGGCGGCCTTCAGAAGAGTTGCCAGCCTGTCTTCCATCATGTCGCTACAGCCTCCGAGTCGTGGTCAAATCAGGCACCCCGGCGACCGCTGACGGGCTGGTCACCGACCATTCGGGTAGAGCAGCACTTGGGTGCAACGAAACAATGCCAGCTTCTTGAGTGTTGATTCGACGAACACCTCTGCATCCCAAACCTGGGTGGTCCGCCCCCCGTGGGACAGCCGCGCTTCGGCGGCGATGCCTCCCTCGAGCACTGTGCTGAGAAAGTTCGTTTTCAGCTCCAGCGTCGTGAAGCCCACCGCTCCTTCGGGTAGTGACGCCACCGTGCCGTATCCGGCGGCGGTGTCGGCCAGGGCCACGACCGATGCGGCGTGAAGGTACCTGTTGGGGGCCTGGTGGCGCTCGGTCACATCCAGCCGTAGCCGGCACCGTCCTGCGGCCAACTCGATGATCTCGATCCCCAGTAACCCCGGCAGCCGGCTCCGTCCGTGTTCCTCGAAGAATTGGATCAGATTCGGAGGATCAGCCGGAGACACCGAATCGGGCATCACGTGATCTTGGCTGCCTCAAAGGTGGCGCCGAGTTGTCTCAGCAGGTCGAACAGGTCGGGTCCACCCCAATGCTCCGCGAATAGGCCGTCTTCGATGCGGATCACGTCGATGACGTTGACGGTCACCTTGCGACCAGTGGGGGGAATACCGAGAAACTGACCGAGGTGGGTGCCGCGCAACGTGGACCGGAGCGCGATGCTGTCGTCTTCGGCGATGACGTTTTCGACCTGGATACCGATATCGGGGAAGGCCTCCCGAAAACCCTTGAGCCTCTGGATCTGACCGGCGAGATCGAGCGGTTGTGTTGCTGGCGAGGTATGGCGTCGGTAGCTCGGGGCGACGAAACGCTTGACGGCTTCCGGCTCACCATGCTCCCAGACCTCGCTCATGTATCGGCGGAGCAATGCTCGGTTGTCTTCGGTGGACAAGCGTCACCTCCTCGCAAGCCCCGAGGGACTTCTGCTCAACTGCAACCGATGCTGTTGCCGCAGTTCAGGCATTTGTAGCAAGAACCGTTGCGGACGGTGATGTGGCCGCAGATATCACACAGGGGTGCATCGCCCATCATCTCGCTCAAGGCCGTTTGCATGGCCTGAGTGCTGACGTCGGCGATCAACGCCATCGATTTCTTGGACGGCGCCGGCTTGGACGGCGCCGGCTTGGGTGCGGCCGGACGCACCGCCCGTCCATCAGCGAAGCTCGCCGCTCGCTTTACGGCCTCAACGTCGTGTTCGGCTGCGACGTCGAACAGCTCGTGCTGGATGCCGGCCTCGACGGCGAGGCCCTTGGGGGCCCCGGGCAGGTCGTCGTCGCGGTCGGGAGGCACCTGGGCGAGGTCATCTCGGTGCAGGTATTCGATCGCCACTGCTCGGAACACGTAGTCGATGATCGAGTTGGCCATCTTGATATTGGGATGGCCTTCTACGATGCCGCGGGGCTCGAACGTCTGGAACGTGAACGTGTCGACATACTCGTCCAGCGGTACCCCGTATTGGAGACCCTTGGAGACGGCGATGGCGAACGAGGCGAGGACCCCTCGCAGCGTGGCCCCTTCCTTGGCCAGGTCGATGAAGATCTCTCCGAGGCTGTGGTCGGCATACTCACCGGTTCGCAGGTACACCTTGTGACCACCCACCCGGGCCTCTTGGGTCCAGCCAGCCCGGCGGGCGGGGAGCAGGAATCTGGGGGGGGGCATGCCTTGCGCGTAGGCCTGGCTCGGCGAGATCCCGGCCGGGATACGGCCCCAATGGATGGCCTTTTGGGTCTCCAGCGCCTCGGTCACCTTCTCGCTTTCCTCATCAGACGTGCCGTCGTCGGAGGTGGATGACAAAGGCTGGGAGGCCTTCGAGCCGTCCCGATAGAGGGCCATGCATTTCACCCCCAACTCCCAAGCGAGCATGTAGGACTCCTCGATGTCCTCGATGGTCGCCTCGTTGGGCAGGTTGATGGTCTTCGACGCCGACCCGCTCAGGAAGGGTTGGGTGGCGGCGAGCATCTTGATGTGCCCGGTGTGATGGATGAACCGCTGCCCATATCGGCCGTTCTTGTTGGCGGTGTCGAAAACAGGGAGATGCTCGGACCGGAGGTGTGGTGCACCCTCAACCGTCTGGCGCCCGCAGATGTGATCGGTTGCCTCCCGGATCTGCTCGCGGGTGAACCCGAGTGCCCGCAATAGGTCGAACTCGAAGCTCGTGTACTCGTCGACCTCGAACCCGAGGTGCTGGAGGGTGGCCTCGCCGACTACGAATACATTGAAGGCGTGCTTCAACTCGAAGACCCCGGGGAGCGTCTTCTCCACCCGGTTGATGTCCTCGTCGGTGAGACCCTTCTCGCGCAAGGATTCCCGGTTGATGTGCGGAGACCCGGTGAAGCTGTTGGTGCCCACCACGTATTCGACCGTTTCGTTGACGTCGCGGAGCGAATAACCCAGTCGTTCCAAAGCCGGTGCCACCGACTGATTGACGATCTTGAAGTAACCCCCCCCCGCCAGCTTCTTGAACTTGATGAGGGAGAAGTCGGGTTCGACCCCGGTGGTGTCGGCGTCCATCAAGAGCCCGATGGTGTTGTGAGACACGAATCCGTTGGCGATGTAGGTGACGTTGGCGGGCACTGAGAGGTCGTAGGTCGGCTGTTCGTCACCCAACTCGGCCGACGAGACCCGGTCGTAGAAGAAGCCGAGGAGATGGCCTAGCTCGGCGTCGCCGGTGCGGGCATAAAGCTGCTCAGCACCCCGTCTCGATACCAGACCGTGCCGGCCGAGGCTTAGCAACAGCGCTCGCCGCTGCCCGTCGCCGGTAGGCACTAGTCGGTCGATCAATTGACGTGGGACCGGGATCCGATCTCGGGTTGCGGATTGCTGGCTGGCCGCGATTCGCAAAGCGCCGTTCTTCCGGTCGCTGAGGAAGCCGATCTCGTCCGCCCAGCGCCGGTTGTAGGAGGCATTGGCCAGTCGCAAGACGGCCAGCTTCGACTTGCCCCACCCCGTCACATCGAACTTGCGAGTGGTCGGGAACCCCAGCGCCAGGAGCATGCTCTGGACATCGTGAGAGAAGTCGATGGCCGTTGTCGACCAGGTCGGATATCCGGCCCCATGCACGTACCCATCTGCCTCGAACAGCCCTCGTATGAACGCGCCGTACACGCCCCGGTCGTTCGTAGCCAGCAACGCGTCGGGCAGGTGCGGATGGAACCCCTTTCCGACATGGTTTTCCGTCGGAGCCTTCTTGGCGAAACCGCAGGCTTCCCACCACATGACCAGCGGTACCGAATGGAAAGCCACCTCCATGTAGCCCTTCCGCTCGGTTACGTGGGCTTCCAGGTTGAACAGTCCCTTGCCGAGAAGGCTGAGGCGTTCGACTACGTCAAAGTCACCACCCGTCACGCACAATCGCAAACCCTTGGAATGAAGCGATCCGTCGCCCATGAAGTAGCCGACGAATTCGGCCAGTTCGGCGGTCACCGTGCGAGGGACCTTCGTCGTGAAGTCGCCGGTCCAATACATCTCCCCCAGTGGCGGCAGTGCCACCTGACGGGGTTCGCCGATTAACTGGTTGAGCTGAAGAGGAACGAGGTCGTCGACGGAAACGTCGGCAAACCGTTTCCACGTCCATACGCCGTCGGCATCGACGACCTTCACACGGTGGGTGGGCGTTCCCTGGACCCTGTAGCCACGCTTGGTTTCGACCGTGACCACCGGCTCGTGGCCGTTGATGTAGAACTGTGTGGCTGACTGTGCACCATGATCCGTTCCGACCAGAACGTCGAGGTTCTGCCACTGCGTGCCTTGTGGGTCACCCAACCCGCCCAGTCGCACCAGACCGCGATCGGTTGCCACGAGCGAACCCCCGACCAGGCATCCGGTCGGAGCGAGCACACTTGCCTGGCCGTTTCGGTAGCCGTAACGCTCGCCGCGTTCCACGGCGAGGTCCCAACTCTCGCGGGCGGCGTAGAGAAGTTCGGGTGGGCAATGGTTGGCATCGATCCCCATCACGAAATGCGACACCTCTTCGTACTCGGAGGCCTTGGCCTTATAAGCGGCTCGCCGGTGATTGCGCATGACCCGCAGCATCGCCTCTCGATTCTCGGCGAACTTTGGGAACGGCCCGACGGCCGCCGCCATCTCCGCAGACGTCGCGTAGGAGATGCCGGTGAGGATGGCGGTCAGCGCTCCGGCGATGGCTCTGCCTTCGTCGGAGTCGTAGGGGATTCCCGACCGCATCAGCAACGAGCCGAGATTGGCGTAGCCGAGACCGAGCGGTCGGTACCAATACGAACCCCAGGCGATCTCCTCCGATGGGAAGTGAGCCATGGTCACGGAGATCTCGAGGACGATGGTCCACAACCGGAGAGCGTGTCTGTAACCGTCAAGGTCGAAGGCACCGGTCTTCTGGTCGAGGAACTTGACCAGGTTGATAGACGCCAGGTTGCAGGCCGTGTTGTCCAGATAGACGAATTCGGCGCAATTGCTGACCAAGATGCCCTGCGCCACATAGGAATGGTTCCTCGGCTCGGTCAGGTTGTAGGTGGTTTCCCACCCGTCGCTTGTTCGCGCCACCATCCTGACCCAATGCCGGGTCTTGTAGCGGGTCGTCTCCACCAGAACCTGGTGGAGGATGTCATCCTTGGCGCTGAGTCCAAAGCCAATCGTCTGGTAGAAGCGCTCGAGGTCTGTCCCGGTGACGCGCAGGTCGTAGAGATCGCTGGCATGGTAGGTACGCGATTCCCCGGCTTTGGTGGTGTATTGGAAGGATGCCTTCTCGGGACGCCGAATGCGATAGATGGTTCCGTGCACGCCGAAGGTGTCGAGAAGGCTTTGCACTTCTCGCAGGAGCGCCTGGGAAGCGCTGGCAAGACCCACATAGCGGGTGTCATCGCCGTAACGGACGCAGCCATCGGCATCGAACAATCCTCGCAGGAAGGCCGCCACCACCGCCTTGGGGGCCTGGAAGATCGACCAGGGCACCCGCTTCCCGGCCGCCTTGTGCGGCAGGACGCCCAGGGCTTCGAGGAATGCTCGGATGGCCTGACGCGTGACGCGGAGCTGGAATGTGCCATTGGACATCTGCGCTGGCTTGGGAGCCACACCGCCGTTGACCGAGGCCAGCAACTCACGGTGAACCAGCATGGCGCTCTGTTGCTCTTCGGCTGTCCCATACACCGTGATGGCGGTGTCCTTGGTCATGGTGCCGTCGCCGACAAGCCAGCCGAGGTAGTGAGCGAGGTCGTCGGTCCACTTCTCAGGCAGTATCACGGGATAGCGTCGGGTAGACCAGCGGACGTACGAATTGGCGTCGGTGGAGACGGGAATCGACCACGAGGCCATGCCGAAGTCGATGGGTTGATCGAGCAATCGGACCTGGTCCGTCTCTGCCAGCTCGTCGGCGCGCACCCAGCCTCGGTTCTGAGTGAAGACGCGGTGGTTGGGAGTAAGGCGCAGCACACGACCATCGCTGAACTCGACCCGGAGGACCTGGTTGGTCCCGGTCACCATCACCTGCGTAGGGGTGGTGAGGCTGATGGTCTCGGTCGGGGAGTCCCCGTTGGTGGCATCGTGGGTATAGACGGCGAAGGTCTCACCGTCGGCCACCCTGCGGACGAGGTCACGGAACTCGATCAGACCCTTGTCGGTAACGACGCGAGTCTCGCCGGTGAAACAGGGGTTAGTACCGCGGATCTTCCCCCCCCCTGGCGAGGTGTGCCACTCGTTGATGATGGTGTCGTACTGGACGCCCGGGTCGGCGCAGGCCCAGGCGGCATCGGCAATACGCTTCCACAGGTCACGAGCCTTGACGGTTTTGCGCACCTGGCCGGTGGTGCGCTCGATCAAGTCCCAATCCCCGTCCCGCTTGAGGGCGTCGATGAACTCATTGGGAACCCGCACCGAGTTGTTGGAGTTCTGGCCGGAGACAGTGGCGTAGGCTTCGCCGTTGAAGTCGGCCGGGTATCCGCCGTAACGGATCAGGATGCGGGCTTTGTCTTCTTCGTGCTTCTTCCAGTCGATGAAGGTCTCGATGTCGGGATGATCGAGATCAAGAATGACCATCTTGGCGGCTCGACGGGTCGTGCCGCCGCTCTTGATAGCCCCGGCGGCTCGATCACCGATCTTCAGAAACGACATGACGCCGGACGACTTTCCGCCCCCCGACAAGCGCTCATTCTCGGCACGGAGTGACGAGAAGTTGCTGCCGGCGCCTGAGCCGAACTTGAAGATACGGGCCTCCCGCAACCAGAGATCCATGATCCCGCCTGGGTTCACCAGGTCGTCCTTCACCGAAAGTATGAAGCAGTTGTGGACGACGACATCGTTGGCTACATAGGACTCGTCCTCCTCTACTGAGAAGTTGTAGACGGTCCCATAGAAAGGCTCCCTCCTCGCCTCGGAGACCCGATAGGCGATTCCGTTGCGCGTCGTGATCGTGTCGGCGATCACTTCAAAGTTCGGACCGGCGTGAACGACCCCGGCGGGCTGGGGAGCCGACACCATGACGAAGTCGCCGGGTTCAAGGTCGCCGGCAGGGATCCACGACGGACGTAGGTCGCTGTCTCCTCGACGGGCCTTGGTGGCGTCGCCAGCGCGGACTGCCCAAACGGGATGGTTGGCGGTGGCCACCATATCGGAGGCTGTCAGCTTGGCGATCCGAAGCCAGACCAGGTCTTCATCGACCGGTCGCTGCATGACGTCGCGAACCTCGCGGAAACGGCCGAGATGGGTAAGTACCTCGTCGCCCGGTTCGATCTTTTCGATCAGCTTCAATCCATCTCGAGTGCTGATCCGTGTGCCGGCCGGGAAGCAAGCGTGGGGGGCAGGGCGCGAGTAGGAGTCGGGCGAGGGAACCGCCTGTTCGGTGGCCGGGTCGATGTACCACATGCCCTGGGCAGGTCCGGTGAGGCCGTACTTCTGCCCGAGTCCGGTGTTGAACCACTGCGGCGAGTTGGGGGCGGCGATCTGGGCGGCGAGCATGTACTTCAGCTCGTCTTCGAAGCTCTGGGCGTCGGTCGCGGTGGCGAAGTAGCCGTGGGTCTCACCCCACCAGCGCCAAGTCTCGGCGAGGCGATCGAAGACCTGACGGGCGGACGTCTCTGGTCCGGTCAGTTGCTCACCGTCGGAGTCGAGAATGGGGTGGCCGGCAGCGTCGATCTGGGGGATCCCTGCCTTCCGGAAATACTTGGAGACCATGATGTCGGTAGCGACCTGCGACCAGGAGGCAGGGATCTCGGCGTTCTTCATTTCGAAGACCACCGAACCGTCCGGGTTGGTGATCCGAGAATCGCGGCGCGACCATTCGATCGCCGCGTAGGGATCCTTACCCGGCTCCGTGAGCTTCCGCGGGATGCGCAGCCCTTCGCTCATTCCTCTTCCCTCCCGTCCGTTCTCGGACCCCTTGACGGCTCGTTCGCACTGCCCACTGGGCAGCCGATCGAAAGTCCCGCTGACAGCTTCGCCGATGGAGGCGACTGACAGTTTCTTGGGGGCCTACCAGTTGATCTTGCCCGGAGACCACAAGATATGGGGGTGACTCGAAGCGGAGGACACCATATCTAGTGGGCGGACCCACCACTGTAATTACACACCTGTGACACGTCAATGGTCCCAAGTGACCATTTTTCGCGCTTTTCGGACGCGTCGGGGAGGCAACGCTGGGACACGCTGGGCGCGCCCGAACGGGAAGCGGCGCGGGGAAGCGGAGCCGAGAGCAGAAATGAAATCGGGGTCCACGGAGAACGTTGCCCGGCTCGATAGTTTGAACATCGTGCGTATGTGGCCGATTGCCATGCTGGCCTGGCTGCTGTTGGTAGGGGCTGGCGAGAGTGAGCTGGTCGAGGCCCGCCGGGAAGCCGAGGAAGCAGGCCGTGATTGGAACCAAGCAAGTCGTGCCTTCGACGAGCTGTCAGCGTTACGTTCCGCCCGAGCGCTGGCCGCCGATGAGGTGGCCCGCCAGTACGACCACGTGTCAGAGAGTGCCGAGCTGCTTGGCTTGAAGGTCGCCGCCCTGACTGAAGACGTAAGAGCCGCCGAAGCATCGATGCGGCTCGCCACCGACCGGACCGAGCAGGCCGTGGCCGAGGCCTACATGACCGCGGTGGGGGTGGGCTTTTCCGGTTCGGGCGCGCAACCCGCGGGCTGGTGGTGGGCGAGCGGACAGGAGCAATTGGTGTCGGTGGCGGAGGTCCTGGCATCGACAGCCGAGAAGGCTCGCCGTTCAATTGGGTTGATGGCGTCGTTGCGGGTCGAGGCGGAGACGCTGAGAACGGCCCACACCGACTCCCTGCGATGGCTCATGGAGGTCCGCCAGCAGACGGAAACTGACCGAGATCGACTCTTGAGGGAGCTGGTCGGGATCGACGCCCGAGTGGGGGAGGCCCTCATCCAGCTGGCTACCCTGGAAACCACCTACCAGACGACACAGGACCGCCTGGCCCTGGCCGAGCGCAAGGCGGCGGCTCTGGCGGGAGTCGAGCATTGGCGAGACCTCGTGGCCCGATACTTCCCGTCCGAGACCATCGACGACGCCCTAGCGGTGATGAGATGCGAATCACGAGGCAACCCGGACGCTGTCAACACGGCTTCGGGGGCGACCGGGCTGTTCCAGTTCATGGCCGGTACTTGGGCATGGGTCACCGTGCAGTCAGGTTGGGGGGGAGCTAACAGATTCGACCCCGAGGCCAATGTGGCCATGGCGTCCTGGCTAGTCGATTACTCGCTTGAATCGGGCCGTGGTCCTTGGGACCGGTGGAGTTGTCGTACTGTCCTTGGTTGAGGAGGAAACAATGCTCGACCCTCTGGAAACAGCCATCGGAGAGGCCCGCGCAGGCCTTGCCGAGGGGGGCATCCCCATCGGTTCGGTTTTGGCCGTGGACGGCGAGATCATCGGCCGGGGGCATAACCCC
>Ga0209751_10000414_pt1 | contig 45971 bp, 37 predicted proteins | sample RifCSP13_1_FD_184019 | JGI IMG/M metagenome (GOLD analysis project Ga0209751, IMG submission 184019) | Soil microbial communities from Rifle, Colorado - Rifle CSP2_sed 13_1 (SPAdes) (version 2) | ecosystem: Environmental > Terrestrial > Deep subsurface > Rock core/Sediment | place: Rifle...
CAAAGTAAGCGGTGTCGTACTCATCGCCTTCGATAATAAAGTAGTCGCTTTCCGTCACTCGAAAACTTACTCCAAAGTTCTGAGCTACACCGCCAATCAAGAACGTCGGGTCCAGACCCGCGCGACTGATTACCCAGGCTGCGATACTGCTTGTGGTTGTCTTTCCATGGGTGCCAGCTACGACCAACGAGCGCCGGCCTCTGATGAACTCTTCTTTTACAATCTCGGCCTGCGAACGGCACAAGAGTCTTCGGATGAGCGTTTCCTCAACTTCTGGATTCCCACGTGGAATGGCGTTACCAACGATCACGCAGTCTGGGACATCGTCGAGATGCTGAGGTTCGTAACCCTGCATAATCTGGATGTCCAGAGACTCCAACATTGTGGACATAGGTGGGTAAACATGTGCATCGGATCCGGTTACGCGATGCCCACGCGCTTGTAACATCCCTGCTAAAGCTGCCATAGCAGTACCGCATATCCCGATCAAGTGATAATGCATTTTGGTTGACGCTCTTGAGTGTTTCTTAACAATTTCCGGCAGTTAATGCTTGCTCTTCCGACGATTCTAGGACTTTACGAGTCGGAACTTCACACAGAGAACCTGTGTGCCCACAGCAGCGCTCACCAGCATGAATGGAACCGCTGCGATCCAGTATCGATACTCTATCCACATAGGAAGATTGGCCAATGCTGTATAGATCCAAACGATCGACGAAAAGGCCACGGCCGGATTTCGCCAGTCACCCAACAGTCCAACTAGCGCCAGCAGTAATGGAGCAAGCGAAAAGACCAACAACAAAAGGCTCTTAATCACCAGAGCCAACCACTTATTCTCCCAATACAGTACCCCGAACGATTTATTGAAGCCGGTAAAGATGTCAAAGCTGGTGATAAAGAGGAACGGAAAATTCCGTAGGCGCGAAACAACGTACCCCGTGGGATTCGAGCGGATGTTTTGAAAAGCCAACCGCGTTCCAAGCGCATCCGCTGCGGCCATTTCGCGTGGTGTCTTGGCAGCTAACAGCTGCTGACCATAAGGGTTCTCTGTTGAGAAACGCAACCACAAGGTTTCCTGGTCCTTTTGGTTCCAGTCGGTTCGAGTAGCTGCATAGAAGATAACGCTTGATCCACCTTGAACCAGCACGAGGCGGTCTGAAAGGACCGTACAACGCATTGTCCAGGGAAGAAGGATTAATGCGGTGCAGGCAATCACTACCGCGGAGTGCAGGAACCGACGGTGAGGCGTTCTAAAGATTAGAGCGGCGACTCCAGCAAAAAGAAGTGACAGCGGCAGAGCGATCGGCCGGCAAAGGGTTGCAAGACCGAGTAATACTCCACTGCCGGCGCTTGATTTCAGCGAGTCGTGACGGAAAGCCCAAATCAGCCCGAACACGCCACCAACCAAGAGGGCCGTGAAAAGTGACTCTGAAAGTACAGTGCTGCAAAAGTAAATTGCCCCTGGGTGCAATGCATATGCGAGACCTGCGACAAAGGATAGTCTCAAACTGACAACCCACAAAGCCAATTGAAGGACCAGCAAAGTTACAAGAGAATCCAGTGCTGATTGAAAAATCACTACTCCAAGTGTCCAAATTGATCCTGTTGTTAGGAATGGCATCAACAAGACAGGATATAGGGGAGCTCGTCGAATCGTTGGAGTCTGCCCTGCTCCCGGGTCCAAGCTAAAAGTTGCATTGGCTCTCAGATTTTGGGCCAATAATATGTAATCTCTGGAATCCGGAGTTAACACTGGTCCATTTGCAGCGATAAAGGTCAAACGCGCAGCAAAGGCCAGCACAAAAAGCGCAACAGCGCACAGCAGGGCTCCCCGGCTCTTAAATCCTAATTGTTTGATTGGCATAAGGGTGCAAACTAATTCTAACCCGATGGGTTAAGTTCGAGAGCAAAACTGAGAGCCACTCTAGAACGGGAAGGACCACACAAGTGAATCGCGGGAGACTACTTTCGGCGCATGCCGAGAATACTTACAAAGAAGCTTGAGAGAAGTGTTTGAAATCCCAAAGCTGTTAGTGTGGCACCGGGAATAACCCAACGCATCGTGTTGCTGTAATCCAAATTACCAAACCCTGTAAGTCGCCACTGATTAACGGCCAACAATAGCAGAACAAGGCCGATTATCAGGGAACCACCACTAACTAGCAGACCGCGCTCCAGATTGACGATTTCGAAAAACCGACTCATACGTGGGTCTTCGGGTAACAATCCTTCACTGATGGCAAACGTCTTTGTGAAGAGCGCAAAGAGAATAGATTGATATCCGCAGAGAATGGCGAGACTCGAAAACAACAGAGTATGAGCATCGAAATTTATTCCATTGACGCTTATGCCCGGAAGTGCCAATCCATATCCGGCCAGTCCGAGCAGGATTAAGAGCGTTCCCGGGGCTAGAAACAACCATCGCGGCGTGTACATCAGAAAAAAACGAAGCGTCCGCCAACCGTCGCGAAACGTGCGTAAGTGTGGAGCGTGCGTTTTTCGACCGTCTGGATGGAGAGTGATGGGCACCTCCGCAATCGAGGCGCGGTAGAGACTGGCCTTGATTATCATTTCTGTGGCGAACTCCATCCCGGTACAGCGTTGATCTAGGCCGTTATAGAAGGTTGCTTTAAAACCACGTAATCCACAGTAGATGTCGTGGATGGGAGTTCGAAACCACGTTCTCGCCAAAAACGAGAACATGGGATTTCCCCACCATCGATGCAACGGAGGCATTGCGCCGGGCAGAACGCGACCTCCACCTTTCGGGAGGCGACAACCCTGCACCAAATCAAATCCTTCTCGGAGCTTTTTAACGAACTTAGAAATCTCCAAAAAGTCGTAGCTGTCATCAGCATCGCCCATGATGATGAACCTACCTCGCGCTGCGGCGATACCTCCCATGAGCGCGCTACCATATCCCTTTTCCTTAACCGACACTACACGGGCGCCCAATCGTTCGGCTATGGCTTGCGAACCATCGGTGCTGCCATTGTCGGCTACAATAATCTCTCCATTGATTGCTACTTCGCGCATTGCTCTGAACGCCTTTTCGATACAGGCCTCCAGAGTGTCGGCCTCGTTCAGGCAGGGCATGACCACCGACAGCTCAATTGAGGGGTCTTCCCCTCTTTCCATGCTACTCACTGCACTTTCAATCTCTATATAAGACGCGACAGTCATTGGTTACTTTCGTGTTTGACGCTCCATTTCTGACCAGTTAAGCAGCTAACCTATCTTACTGTTTGTGAAGCCGTAGATACTAACTAAGCATCATTCGCAGATCAAACGACTTAATAGAGAGTGACAACTCACCCGCCTCACTTGTCCCATAGTGATTGTTTGAGGTGCTTCCAATGGAGGTCGCGCGCGAGTTCGACTTCAGGTGCGTGAACTCGACGAAGCCGTCGCCATGAATGCTGCAACGAAGCGACGACGAAACTCGCCAGTTGATTTGTTATAACTTGCCACCGCGCAAGGAAACTCTTCTGAAAGAAAAACGAAGCTTCAAGCTGCACACGACGTTTTTGTAGGTCGGTCCAACGCTGCAGAGAACTTTTGCCTCCGTGATGAACGATTACTGCGTTGGGCTCAAATAACAGGTGCCAGCCAGCGCGCCTTATGCGCATGCACCACTCGTTGTCTTCGCCGTACATGTGGAACCGTTCGTCAAAACCTCCGACTTGATCAATCATCTTTCGCCGGACGAGCATTGCAGCCCCACTCAACATTGGCACTCGCATCTTGCGATCATGACTCCAATGTCCTCCAAGCAGCAGTTCGCCCCTGAGCTTTCTTGGTAGAAGCCGATAGAGTTTAAGTTGTGACAATAAGATTTCCCATGCTGAAGGAGGATTCCGCCAGACGCTGATTTGTAGCGAGCCATCCGAATTCAGGATCTTTGGACCACAGGCGCCGACGGTCGGGCTCGAGTTGAGTGTAACCACCAAGCTATCGATGGCTCCCGGAGTTACCTCAGTATCTGGATTAAGCAGAAGGACGAGCGGTGAGCGGCTAAGCTCAAACGCCTGGTTATTGGCTCTACCAAAACCGAGATTTTCCGAGTTTTTTAGAAGACGAATCTGGCAGTCAAACCGGCTCGAGTCACCTTTTAACCAGTCCGTGCTGCCATCGGCTGAGGCATTATCGACAATTAGGATTTCCCACGGGATGCTGGGCGGATTATCGATGATGCTTTGCACAGAGCGACGCAGCAGTTCATGGCTATTCCAGTTCACGATTACGATTGATAGTTCTGTACTCAAAACGTATCAGTTCGCCCTCAGGCCATCAGATCTTTTAGGGCACTGGAGACGCCGCTGGAGTAACGATGATAGCGCAGTGCGAAGAGTTCTCTGAGCACAGCTTTCGCACGTTGTCCACCGTGGTTGGGTAGATCCGCACGCATCTCTAGGTGAGCGATTCTTGTTTCAAGATCCGGTAGTAACTTGTTCGCATCAAACGCATCCCGTTTGTCCAACAATCGCTGGCGCATCGTTCGAACTATAGCTAAGGCCTCGGGGTAGGGATTCGACCTGTTCAGGGCACCAGTCCGTCCACCTTCCGGTACTTTCCTCGCAAGTGCGCCAATTTGTTGTGCGGTGTGCTGCCGGTATTTAACCAACGGTTCCCGAACCACCGAGATGCGGGCCACCGCGCTGATCAGCAATGCTATCCAGCCATCATGAATGAGTGCGAGATTTTCTGGTATCGGCAGAACAAGCTCTCGAAACCCTCCTCGAAACGCCATGGTGGCACCGGTAACAATTGAGCCGCACAAAAGGCCATTGGTGAGGCTTCCTTTTTGAATGCGCTCCAACTCCGTCTGCTGGATGCCAACGCTTTCCCAGAGCCTCGTTCCGAGTAGCTTTGAGTCATCGTCCATGAGTTCGCCGTCACTAAAGACCAACCCGATCGATTCAGAGCTTCTAAATTCGGCGTCGAGGCGTTCAATTTTATGAGAGGCCCATACGTCGTCTTGATCCGCGAGCGCAATTACGTCACCGCCGCAAAGACTTATGGCAACTCCAAAGTTCGCAATCACACCGAGATTCTTTTCGTTAACGTGTATCCGAACTGGGAATGAAACACTCTTGGCAAACTCTGTCACAAAGCGCACTGAGTCATCTCGTGATCCGTCATCGCAGACAATTAGTTCAGCCGGCAGTTGCGTCTGACCCGCAATGCTCGCGAGTTGCGCATTTAAGAAACGAGCGCCATTGTAAGTACACATGGCGACGGAAAAGTTGTAAGCACCCATATGGCCTATGCATACCTGAGATGGACGGAAACACGCAGTTAAGAGCTTTTTGGGGGAGTCAGCCGGAAGTCTGGGTATTCGCGATCCCGTCTGTTCATATAGAGTTGATCTAATTTCGGCCACTCAATAGCGAATGCAGGATCGTTCCAACGGAAACCTCTTGAACTTTCTGGCACATACGGTGTGGTCACTTGATAGTAAACTTCTGTGTGGTCCTGCAGTGTCACATAGCCGTGCCCAAAATCACCGGGAAGGTAAAGCATTCGTTCACTGTCGGCAGTCAATTCTACCCCCACCCATTTTCGGTAAGTAGGCGATTCAGGTCGAAGATCTACACCTACGTCGTAGATCGAGCCACGTGTACAGCGGACGAGCTTGCCTTGTCCATACGGCGCCTGTTGGTAGTGCATGCCACGCAATGTACCTCGCTTGTGATTGAATGAAAAATTACCTTCGACAAAGCGCCCGATAACTCCCAGTTCTTCAAGCTCTTTCGTGGACCATGCTTTGCCAAAATGTCCGCGATCGTCTTCAAACCGTTTCACATCAATGATGAACGCACCCTCAAGTGTAGTATTCCTCACTATCATTTTATTGTCCCAATGATGATCGGTTTATTGCGAACTGGCGAGAGCAGGCACGTAATGTGCGCGGTAATGCGATTACGGGAAGGTGTACTCAGCTCGATAAAACTTTCGGAGATTCTCCCGAAATCGTTCGGTACCGCTCAAACCGCCAAGCAAAACAAAAGCTTCATGCCAGCACCGGTTGTAACCGATGGGTTCGTCCAACCGCGACAAATCCCGGCAGATCTTGTCCCTGAGTACATCCCATGAGGGATATACGGTCTCCAACTTTGAAAACGCCGGAGTAAAGAATCGGCTGTTAAATACGGCGAACGAAACACCGCCACTATAGACGAACTCGGTAAAATAACTGTCGAGGCCCTCGCCGAAGGTCAAACACCATTTCGCTTGTCGAATTAGTTCTTTGTAGCTCTCATAAGAGAGGTTCTCTATAACTTGGATTTGTAATTGCGGGTGGGCTTTAGAGATTTTGTTGAGTATCAGTTGTTTTAAGGGATGCTCATCATTCGAGACGACCAGCAGTGGTAACTTGTCTTTGTAGCCCAAGGGAGAAAACAGCTCTGGTCCGTGGTAACAACCAAGTCTGTGAACCGGGATACCCAGCGCGTCGCGTGTCTCGCTACTCGCGTACGACTCATGAGCAGTCGTGCAACTTACCATTCCAAACTGCCGCAAGCCCCTAACATTCTGTCCTCGTACTAAATCGATATTCTGCAACAGTATATTGAAGTGAATGTCATCGACCTGTCGCCTTAGTCGCGGGAAAACACGGGTAAGCCACGTCAAAACCTGATTCACCGTATATTCCGGAATGTGTAACTGAAGGTACTCCAAGTGCCTGCAGCACCTCAGTAGCGACTCCAGATCCAGGATGTAGTTTCGATTCTCGAACCAGGTGTATTTCAGTAGAAATGGATCGCCAGGCACCGTGCAAAGGGCAACGGTGGCATTGTGAATATCCTTTAGCGCAGCTGATTCTTGAAACAGAGATCCGATGGAAAGAATTCCGCCTGAACGGAAGTCATGGCCGGGAGTCAGGAAAATAATAAGTCGCTTCGCCTTAAGTGAGGTTATGCAGGTCAACGCCGAACGCGTGATGCGCTGCTTCGCCATCCTAACTAGATATTGGACATTCTTACGATGAACCATCAATTTCCGAAAGTCAACGCAGCCGATCTTCTTGTCAACCGCCCTGCGATCTCGGTGCCGTTCTCGAAGATGGTTCGGATCACTGCCGACACTGCGGCAATCGTCTGCGAATCGACTGCTTGGCCAGTAGGTAGGGTTAAAACCTTTGTAACCAGATGCTCAGTATTTGGCAGAATAAGATGGGCATGAGGATACATCGTTTTATACGGCTCCATGCGATGACATCCGGGATAGAAATACCGTCGTGCAAGAACGTTTTCGGCATGAAGTATTTCCATGACCTGATCTCGGGTCACTCCTGCTTTCTCTGAATCAATCTCGATCACAACGTACTGATAGTTCCCCTTTTCAGCTTCGTCATAGGGCAGCAGGGTAATTCCGTTTAAAGCTGATAATTCTTCGCGATACTTTTCATAGTGCGCACGATTAAGGGTAATGAAATCATCGAGGCTTTCAAGGTTTGTAAGACCCATCGCTGCTGATACTTCGTTCATCTTCCCGTTAATGCCCAGATGATCGGCTTTATCGTAAGTTGTGAAGCCGAAATTCTTCATCAGACGCATCCTTTGGGCCAGCTGAGAGTCGTTCGTGACAACCGCACCACCCTCAAGAGAATTTAGGAACTTTGTTGCATGAAAGCTAAACACTTCAGCATGGCCGAAACCACCAACCATGCTGCCTTTATAGGAACATCCGAATGCATGAGCAGAGTCGAAGAGAAGCTTAAGGTTGTTTCTCGCCGCGATTCTCTCCAGCGCATCGATGTCACAAGGTCGGCCCCAGAGGTGCACACCTATGATACCGGTTGTATTCGGTGTTATTAACCGCTCAATCTGATCTGGATCGAGGTTGTGGGTCGCAGGATTGATGTCACAAAATACGGGCACAATTTCTTGCCACTGCAGGGCATGAGCGGTAGCCACAAACGTAAAGGAAGGCACAATCACTTCGCCTCTCATTCCCAGGGCACGAATTGCGATTTCCAATCCGACGGTTGCATTGCAGATCGCAACGCAATGGTTGACCCCCACCATTCTCGCTACGCGCTCTTCAAATTCCTGGACATATCGCCCCGCGTTTGTGAGCCATCTTTTGTCGAGGATGTCGCTAACTCGACCGGCAAATACTTCGCGGTTTCCGATATTGGGGCGGCCAACATGAAGAGTCTCCTGAAATGCCGGTTGCCCACCAAAAATAGCCAGCTGTTCTAGATCGGTTTTGATTTGCATTTACGAGTAGCTGTAATGTCGACTAAGCGATTAGGGCAATTAAGTTACTTGCCAGCATGCCGCCTTCGACAGACCAACAAAAACATATTGATTTGAACTCCGTAAAAATTGTCACAGCACAGGCCGATTGCAAACGAGTCAAAATAAGGAGCAAAAGCTTCTACAATCTCTCCTTCCGTGCTGAACATTTTAAAGACGTAACCGTTCCGCAAGCCCCACGGGTCGTTCCGAATTTCTACATGACCGTCTCCTAGATCAAGACAGCCGTCCAATATCGAACCGCCGGCTGCGGGGAGCGTCGCTAGTAGAATTCCTTCCGGCTTTAACACTCGGCTGTATTCCGTTAGGTTCTTTTCGAAGGATTCACCTTTATCTATGTAGTAACAGGAAGACGAGGCGAGTGCATAATCGAAAAATGCGTCGGGAAACGGAATCGCTGAGTTGCTTCCAACCTTCAGAGTAACGGGAATTCTGAGGGCGTCTGCGCGCTGCTGAGCCAGATCGACGATCTCATTGGTTATCTCCACGCCATAAATCTCAAAAGCGACATTTCGAAGCAACGGCCAGTTTCTACCGTCGCCAAAACCGATGTCGAGAATTCTTGCGCCGGCGTATTTCGTTTTGTCGAGGTGCAACCTCGGATATTTACCCAAGAGACTTCTTATGACCCATTCTGACGGATACACATGGGTCGGATTGTGAGTGACGTGGAATGCGGTGTAGGATTCTTTAACGTTGTGGACCATTCTTGCTGTCCCAAGAGGCGATTGCGTAACCAAAACCTGTTTGACCAAAGCCGTTACCGTTATAGAACATGAGATATCCGTCGTCTACGTTGACGATGCAGGGATACGTCACCATCTCCGAATCCCAACCGGTTTCTGAGACATTAATTCCTGCTGCGGAATCCTTTCGGGTCCAGTCAAGCAAGTTGTCGGAGGAGGCGTAACCGATTCGATAACTGTCCTTACCTCCACGGAAATCCTGACTACCCCTGAAGCAAAACCACATGTGGTAACGTTGGTCCTTAAAGATGATGGAAGGTCTCGCAACCGCTTCACCTTCGTGCTTTTGCTTGATGCAGATCCGGTCTGTCTTCGTCCATTCGATTCCATTGGATGACAAGGCGTGCTTAATGTGATAGATGGGCTCAAGGCGGCCGTTTATGGACAGCCAGTCAAAAACATATGTGTAGAACATGTGCAAGGACTCGTGTTCCTGCACGATGTAGATCGACCCCACAGAATAAGGTTCTGACGGAGTACGATCCAGGATTGGGCCTTCAAACATTTTCCTAAAGGTTCTTCCATTGTCTTCGCTTACTGCCAAGCCAATCGCATTATGGTACGGAATTGAGGAACCTCGATACCACCCGACATAATAAAGAAGAACTTCTCCATTAACACTCACAACAAAGTTAGGCATGATGCCGTGGTTGTCGAACATACCTCGACGACCAAGTTCCAGCACGGGCCTATTATGAATATAGAGGATGCGCCTCGGATCCCGTTTGTCCAGGTCCACAAACGTTGTGAGCGTAAGGTCCTTTTGGGGTCTTGTCGCAAAGTAAACTCGTAAGCGATCTTCTAAAACGAGCACGGTAGGTATTTGAGCGTGAGAATGCATCCACCCAAATCCTCCATCCGGTTCGAATACGAGTCCTTGTTTAATCCATTGCATGCATTTTCCCAAGTGCGTCCATAGAGCAACGTTCACATGCGGAACCACGTATTCGTCGACGCATCAGTTTTTCAGCTCTTTTTCTGCAGCTTTGCGGACCACCTCGTCCAACCACTCGTGCATACTCCGACCGGACCGCTCTTGAGCTTGGTGTGCCAATCTGTAGGTTTCGGGCGTAATACCTTCGAGTTTTCCAAAGTAACGGGTTCGCAGTGTGCCACCGCGTCGACCCGGGATAGCGAGATCGAAGTCCGCCTGAGGCTCTCCCTCACCGACGGTAAATTCGATCAGATAATAAACTCCACCTACCACCCACCGCACAATTACGTCACGGGCTTCAACTGGCATTTGCTCCAAAGGAATTGGGTTTTTAAACAGTGGATTGTTGTTCAAAAGGATTCGACCATACTGCGTTTCGTAGAGCCAAGGTGGCATGCTTTCGTCACCAACAATAACCTTGGCCCCGACTCTCGCGACACGAACGATCTCCCTCAGACTTTTTCTTATGTCACCAAAAACTCCCAAGCCACCGAAGCTAAATACGGCATCAAAATATCGATCAGGAAATGGAAGGTAACAAGCATTTCCTGACGAGAATTCCGCCGGAACTGTGAATCGAGCAAGTTTCTCGCGGCACTTGAGCAACATAGATCTGCTGATGTCCTGGAGGTAGAACCTTCCCGTCTCATTCAGCTCGGCTGCAATGAACTCCGAATCACGGCCGGTCCCACAGGCAAGCTCAAGCACCCTGGCGCTCGGCTCAACGTTCAACAGCCTCACAAAGTCACGCCGCGCTTTAAGCTCATCGACGTATTGAATACGAAAGGAAAGGTGCGCCACATCGTCGTAAACTGCTGCTACCCCCTCGTAATAATCCATTGCTTCCCTTTGCTCTGAGTTAAGTTCCCTTGGGAAGATCAAATCCGGAATGCCATCTTCGATGGTGTACTGTTGTCCAGTCTCTTCATTGATCAGGTACCCCGAAATAACATTCGTCGCCTCTGATCTGGTCGCATGGCACTTGAGTCGTGCTTTTGTTTCTGGACAGACGTAAATGTTTAACGGCTCTAACATAACCGGATTAGTGTTAAGTAAGTGGAATATTTGTCGACCCCTCACCTAGCGTAATGGGTTTGTTGAATGAGTAGAAAGGATAACTCGTGAGCGGCGTGAAACCTAGTTTCGCAGCCAATTTCATAGAACTCAGATTGTCGACGAAACAATCCCAGGACGGAATGATCTGTCTTCTCAAACATTCTCTTATTAGTTCCTGAGCTGCACAGTATCCCAAACCAGAGCTTCGGAATTCGGGATCTGTCACTACATCGATTTCTCCTAACCCATCCGCAACAGCCGCCGTGTAACAAAGGCTAATCACCACATTGTCTTTCACTACACACGCTCCAACTCCATTTCGCAGCAGGTCTTCATCGGATGACCAAAAACGTGATTCCAGTTGGAGACCAAGCCTTTGTGCCTTAGGGATCAGTGCGGCAGATAGCACAGTAACTTCATATCCCGAACGAATCTGAACAGGTTCTTTTAGCCAACCCACTTCGTCTATATCGAAATGGAAGCGCATTCTCTCACGGCGGCGACTGAGGTGCGGTTGTGTGTCCAACCTTCTTTGCCACTCATGGGGCGGCGAATACCACAAAAGATAATTAGGTCGAATAGGACGTCCGACGGCTAACAGCTGCAAAAGTGATGCGTCAAATCGCTGGTTATACGCACCCGCATAAAACATGAAGCCAAAATTCGTGACAATCAGTGCTGAGCATGGACGCTCTCGTTCGTCTGCGAAGATCTGACCGCGCTGCTTACCTTGAATAACAGCTGAGATGAGGGGGAAGGACTTGTCGGCTTCACGGTACAGAGGAAGCACTCGCTCGAACTCTCTGTTGTGCAGCTCGAGAACTGTCATTTCATTTTTGTGAGGCGCAGAAACGAAGTTGAGTCAAGCCGAAATTTCTGGGTATCCGGAGTGATGTAAACGCTTTTAGGTTCAACATCTTTGGTGATGAGCGATCCCGCACCAATGAAACTTTCGCTCCCGATAGTGACTTCATGGCCGATGGTTGCACTAACTCCAAGGAAGCAAAAAGGCTCGATTCTGGTGTTTCCAGAAACTACGACATTGCCGGCGATGTAACAGTGATCGCCAATGCTTGCATGGTGGCCGATATGATTCCCGCTCCAGATGAATACGTCGCTACCAATTTCGGAACATGGTTGAAGAGTCGCGAATTCGAGAACGAAACAGTTATCGCCCACCGGAACTTTGCCGAAGTTGGAAGCTAGTGTGCTCACGTAACTAATTAGTTCATATCCGAGGGCCTTAGCCTCCTCGTATTTTCGAGCTCTCAGCTTGTTGAGCTCTTGGTATCCAGTTGCCACAAACATGTTGAATTCGGTGGGCGGATAGCGGTCAACTACTTCTTCAAATGGGATTAGCGGCAGCCCGAGCTTCTCATTATGAACGACAAACTCACGATCAACAGTGAAGGCAACAATCTCGTGATGGCTATCATTCGTAAGATAAAAGTACGCCTCGTCGGCTATCTTTCCTGCTCCGAAAATGACTACTTTGCTCATTAAAACGATTAACCTTTAGGGTCGACGTATGTACCTGCCAGTTTTCTACGGTCTATTTTGCCATTGGGATTCTTGGGAAGTGCGGTCTCCCTAAAGAAAACTGATGGGATCATGTAGTCCGGGATGATCTTCTTAAGGTCCGTTCGGATCGTCTCGTCTTCGAAACTTGTTGCCGCCGCAACAACGGCAATTAGACGACTTAACTCGTTTTTCCTCGCATGGAGCACGGCGGCTTCAGAGATGTAATCCAGGCAATTAAGCGCAGCCTCGACTTCCTCCAGTTCTATCCTGTAGCCCATGTGTTTTATCTGGTTGTCGATCCTGCCGAGAATATAGAGTTTTCCATCAGACGGCTCAAATCTTACGAGGTCGCCTGTCTTGTACATGACCTCGGGATAGGACGAGTTAAACGGATTTTGTACGAAGCTTTTTTCGGTTCGTTCAGGATCGTTGTAGTAACCCTTTCCGACGTTTGGGCCCAGGAGGCATAACTCTCCACTCTCACCCGGATGCACCAGCTTTCCATGATCGTCAACGATCAGATAGCTGAAGTTATCCGCTAGTTGTCCCAAGGGGGGAAGACCCTGCAAATCTTCAAAGTCCGCCGGAGTAACCCTGTAGACAGAACAGATGCACGTGCATTCAGTTGGGCCGTATACGTTAAAGAGTTCGGCGGTTGTGGAGTAGGTTGTGAAGAGCAGCTTTAGTTTTGCCTTCGGATACCCTTCGCCTCCAAACACGAATCTGCGAATAGATCTTAGATTCTTCCCACTTGCGGCCTTCATCGTCTGCAAAAAGATCAGCAAGGATGGCACTGAGAACCAAAGCGAGCAGGCTGTAGCGTCAAGCTTTCCCACTAGCAATTTAGGATCTGTGATTTCTTGCTTCGAGAAGGGAACTAGACTCGCACCATTGAACAGGGCCGAGTACAGGTCAAAAACTGAATTATCAAAGTGCAGAGGGTTGACGCTTGTCAAGCGGTCGTCGTTCGTTATCTGGAAAGTGGTTTGGCTCCATTCGATGAGATTTAGCACACTATCGTGCGTTATCAGAGCTCCCTTTGGAATACCAGTAGAACCTGACGTAAACATGATGTACGCCGGATTTGCGCCCGTAACGGAACGCGTTTGGGAGAGGTCTGTTCCGTCATAGTCTCGGACAGACGTCGTAAGGGCGCCAGTGTCCTTTTCGAAGGTCTGCACTTTTAGATTGGCTACGAATGGCTGAAGGTCTTCCAGAAACCTTTGGGTGCCGAACAGAAACCTGGGTTCGCACGTGGCGAGGATTTTGCGAAGTCTTTCTACGGGGCTATCGGGATCTAAAACTGAGTAAATAACACCGAGTTTTAAACAAGCGATAATTGTGACAAAGGTCTCCACGGACTTGATTCCCGATAGGCAAGCCACGTCACCGGCCTTTGCGCCGTGATCGATCAGTAATCTTGCTACTTGGTTCGCTAGAGCGTTCAATTCACCATACCGGAGTGATTGATGCTCGTTTAACCAGATCGCAGGCCGATCGCTGCAGGGCACCGCAACTGATTGGAATCTAAGACCTAGATTATAGGTGTACATGTCTAGTCGCTTGTTGGCCGGACAGAGGGATCGCTGGAGGGTTTAATCTATAGGATTAGCCCACCATCCAACTGAAAAACCTTGCCGTTAAAAAAATCGTTTTCGATAACGGAGATGACACCCTGGGCGATTTCGTCCGGCTTGGCTAACCGACGGAGTGGAACGCGCTTAACAGTTTCGCTTAGCACAGCTTCGCTGACAGCTCGTTTTGTCGACTCCGTCTCAGTAAACCCTGGCGCGACGGCGATCGAACGAATACCCATCGGTCCTAATTCCTTTGCCCAAACTGCGGTTAGAGCGTTGACTCCAGCCTTGGCAGCAGAATACGCTGATTGGCCGACATTACCTGCCGCTGAAACCGAGCTAATATTTACTACGACTCCTTTTGTACGGGATGAGACCATCTTCTCGACCACGCAGGCCGTCATAAAGAAGACTGAGCTAAGGTCAGCGGCAAGAACCCTGTTCCAGGATGCGACCTGATGCCGCTCGAGTCCAGTTTGGGTTAACCTCAATAGCGGTTCACTATGCAGAATACCGGCATTGTTTATTAGTACAGTAGCAGAGCCGTGTTCCTCGTGATAGGTATCGGTTGCTTTAACCACTTGCTCATAATCGGAAATATCGCATAGCAGGCAGTTAACTTCCGGTTGGTCTTCATGTAGGTTGGTCAGCCCCACTTTATCTAAATCGAAGACAGTAATTAGTGCTCCCTTTCCGACAAGTTTATTCACTATGGCGCGACCCAAGCCGCGTACGCCGCCAGTTACAATCACGTTTTTGCCAGAGAGGTTCACCTTAACTTACGTTACTCCTCTCCCTCAGGACTCGCTTTATTTCTCGTACGCTTTGCATTGCGACGATATCGTCAAAGGTGAACTCGATTCCGAAGTTTTGTTCCAGCGTCACTATGAGTTCCATGTGCTTAAGGGAATCCCACGTGTTTATGTCCTTCATCGATAAGCCGTCTGAGACCATCGTAATCGAAATCTGCAAAACTTCTGCGAGTATATTCTCGACCTTTCCATCCATGTATGCGATTTCCTTCCAGTCCATTCGCGTGGCTTACGCACTATCAACTAAACTCCCCAAGCCGATAGGCCGGAAAATAGTTAGTCTCGCGAATATCCCTGAGCCTGCCAAGTTCCCAATATTTCTGGAGGTGCAAGATTCGTCCACAGAAAAAGGCTGGCCGAACGCCTGTGGACCATCCCGCTTTGAATCTTGTTAGTCCGAGGTCGCCAGTGGCATCCACACCTGCGCCCGCGCCGAGATTTAGCCAACGTAGACCGCGATGCTGGAATTCCTCGATCGCCGCTTGGAAAAGGGCGAACGAGGCGCCTAGCTTATAGCCCACTTCGCTGTACGCGCCGAGATGATAATATGCCACGCCGTCCTGCACGTACCAAAGCAGCATCCCTTCGGTTCGGTTTCTACTCGCAGCCCGAAATACAACAATGCCGGGCACCAGGAACTGCTTAACGAACGAGTCTTTTGAGAAAGCGGCGACTCCAATGATTCGATGTCTTCGAGTGAGCTCTTCGTAAAGAGAGATCCAGTCTTCTATAAAGTGAGATTGATTCCTACACACTTCGACACTTAGTTGGCTAAAGGCTTTTCGAGCGTTACGCCGGTGGTGTGGATGGATGAAGTCTTTGGGCTCGCGACCCAAGTCCACAACAAAGTGGTCCTTGAAATGTGTGAATGCATCCGGAAAGCATTCGCGCAGCCTCTCCGTATCATATTCGCCGAACGGATCGGCAACAATTGCTATACTGACGATTTGACCTTCCAGCTGATCTAAATCGGAGTTTAATTTCGACCAATCGCGGCAGCAGAAAAGCGGGTAGCAACCCATGGCGTCTCGGACCGATTCGGCCCGTGGAATGGTTCGTAACAGGATCCAACCCTCGCTTCCGACTAGTTTGAACGGTTGTCCGAATTCCGAAAGCGACTCCGCGTATGAACCATGTAAATAACCCGCGGGCGATACCCCTGACGATAACCTCTGATCCATTTATTGTGAGGACCTGGCGGGCTCTCCCTCCTGCAGCAATTCGGTTTCCCACTTAAAGTCCGGGCGGACGGCGCCTATCCATTTACCGTACCACGCGCCGCGACCGTCCACGTCGTCTTCGACATTAAATGTCAGAATATCATCGTGATGATAAATAACTGTCGCTTGATCTTTAACCACGTATAACCGAACACGATGTGTGCCGTCGTTTAGGAAATTGCCTGGTATATAGAAGACGCTGCGAAACAGACCACCTGGGAAGGGCTTTCCGTGCCAGACAGGTTCTCTCCCCGGACCGGTATTGAAGATTGGGTAACCCTCTTCCGTACTGACGACAACACTGATGTTCAAGTGAGCACCCGGATTCAAATTCCAGTATTCAAACTCCATTTTGATAGGAGTGCTGACCCTGATGGTGGTTTCTCCATTATCACTCATGGCGCTGACGGCCCCGCGCCGGATGCGGACACGATCATTTCCAGGGGCGGTCGAGGCGTCATCCCAGAGTCGTTGTTGCATAGTGGAAAGCGAATGTTTCAGGTAGTTCGCAACTACTTCCGTGGGTGGGCCCTCCTTTACAATTATGCCCTGATCCAACCAAACGGCCCTTCCACAAAGACTTTGAACAGCTGTCATATTGTGACTTACAAAGAGTACCGTCCGACCCTCTCGGGATACGTCGGTCATCTTCCCAAGACACTTTTTCTGGAACTGCGCATCACCGACCGCCAGGACTTCGTCAACCACAAGGATCTCGGGATCCATGTGTGACGCAACTGCAAAAGCCAATCGCATATACATGCCACTGGAATAGCGCTTGACTGGTGTGTCGAGAAACTTTTCCAATTCCGAGAAGGCCACGATCTCATCAAAGCGATCATCAATCTCGGACCGCTTCATTCCGAGGATTGCCCCGTTAAGAAAAATGTTCTCCCGGCCGGTCAACTCTGGGTGAAAGCCAGTACCCACCTCTAGCAAGCTAGCCACGCGACCGTATAACTCAATACGTCCGGACGTTGGTTCGGTAATTCGCGAAAGGACTTTAAGCAGCGTAGATTTTCCTGCGCCATTCCGCCCAATGATGCCGATCACTTCGCCAGGCGCTACGTCAAACCCGATGTCTTTGAGGGCCCAGATCGTTCCTGAGTTCACCCCGCCATTTCTGCTCCTTAATCTACGAAAAGGAGCGCGAATCGCTTCCACTAGGGATTCTCTGAGCGTCTCGTAAGCCGCGCCTCGGGTGCCGAGGCGATACTGTTTACTTACTTGTTCAAGTCGCACAATCGGCTTCATACATTAGACGATGTCTGCGAAGGTCTTTTCCATTCGGCGGAAGTTATAGGCAGAGTAAACAAGAATAGCTGCCGTGATTGCAGCTGAGATTGCAAGGGCGGTCCAATTAAACGGTAAGCCAAAAAGTGACGATCGGTATCCCTCAATAATTCCGGTCATCGGATTGAGCGTCAGGATCCAACGGAACTTATCAGGTAGAAAGCTGGAGGGATAAATCACAGGTGAAACAAACATCCACAATTGGACAAAAAACGGTAAAGCAAACCGAACGTCACGATATTTGACGTTCAGAGCGGACAGCCACATTCCGATCCCGACAGCTAATATGGTCGTTAAGAGTAAAAGCGGAGGAAACATCAATACTCCCCACCTTGTGCCAACTCCGTAATAGATCATCAGCAACACCAGTATGACTACAGCTACTGCAAAATCAATGAGTCCCGCAGCAACCGCGGAGCTTGGGATGATCATTCTGGGGAAGTAAACCTTTGTGATTAAATTTGCACTACCAACAAGACTGTTGCCACTGTTGCTGATCGCATTTGCAAAAAACGTCCAAGGCAGTAAACCGGCATACGCGAATAGTGGGTAAGGTATGTTGTCGGAGGGTACACCAGCTAACCGACCGAAGAAGATTGAGAAAATCACCATCGTTAACAGTGGTTGGAGAATCGCCCAAGCGATGCCAAGTTCAGTTTGCTTGTACCTTACCTTAACATCACGCCACGTCAGGAAATACAGCAGTTCTCTGTAGGACCATAGATCGCGTAGATTGAGTGAGACCCACGTTTTGCTTGGCTCAATCACGACAAGCGGCTTCTCCGGAAGTGAGGAGTCATCTAGCGTGGGGTGCAGAAGGGCTTCGTTGGAATCAGTTGACAGCGAATTACCCATTATCGCGGGCTGAGACTTCGCCGCGGCGTCTTCCCTGGATAGAAAATCCATCAGTTTTCGAGTGTGTTGACTTGCGGGAAGTACTTGACGTTTACCATTGAGACCAGCACTTGATTCCCCTGCAGATATTTCGCAGAGTTTTGTGATCGTGGGATTTAGTCTATCTTGGGGGTATCGGGTCGTCAAGCAGGTGGCCTGACCGGTTCCGGAGGAACTCGTTCCTTAAAAATCCACCTGCACTTCAACTATGTTTGCGCAATCTAGTCGGAGGAGGAAACGCTTTGTCCGCAGCGAATCGCATCATTCCATTTGTTTTGATACTTAGCATACTGAGCTTCGCCTTGGTCTTAGGATTGTATTGGAGCCGACCGACTCTCAAATCAACGAGCATGGTTTCGGCGTCTCACCCAGACACGATAAGACATGGCGCCAGGCCCTCGCATTCCTGGGAGTCGAGAATGCCCCCAGGATTGAAGACCTGGAACCTAGCCACCGCCGAGCTTTCGGTGTCATTCGGGTCTGCCGTTGCGCTTGTGACTGAAACAGAGTTCTGTAGGAGCGTCCCGCCCGCCAGCTGAGCATCTACTTGGAACGTTGCTTCAAACTCGGCAAGCCCTCCCGCCGGTAGGGTTCCGATACTGCAGTCGCTGTCGCCCATGCAGGAAAATGCATCACCAAAGGTTTGCTGAAAACCAACCAGGTTTGTACCCACCGGGGTCGGATTCGACAGAACGACGTTCTCCGCTGCATCGGGTCCAAGATTTGTGACCGTAATTGCGAAGCTTACATTGCTGCCGGCATTGATGGTTGAATTACCTCCTAATACAAACGTGCGTACGGCAAGATGCGCGGCGGGATTGGCGCTGTCACTTACCCGGATGTGAGCGGAGTGGCGAACCGAGGGAAAGTACTTTAGTCGGGCGTCCTGAACGATTCGCAATTGCAGTTGAGAATAAGGGCAATGCGAACTAACCACGTCTTGCCTTTGAGTTGTTCACCGCAGCGGGAAGCGCGAGGATATTTTTTGAATCAACGGTGAACAGCGAAAGCGGCGGATCGTTTATAGATTCGCTAGCAAGATGTCAAGCATTATTTTTTGAACGCTAACTGATCGCCAAACCGGATGCAGCCTTGGTTTTTGAGGCGTCGGTATCGGAGTCAAATGGGTAAAACCAATTGGGCGTTTTGGACACAAGAGTAGTAAGGACTGGTAAGTTTATCTTTTGAACACTATTCTGTAGTCGAGTGCTAGCGTAACTTGGGTTTATGTTTTGCCCTGAGATTTACCGTTTTGTCCGACTATTTCAGGATCTGGGTACAATCTTCAAGAGTTAATCTCGGCCTTATCGCCAATGACCAAAATATTTGTGACAGGCGGAGCTGGTTTTATTGGATCGGCATTGGTTCGGCTTCTCCTCCAAACCTCAGATTACGAGGTCCTCAACTTTGACGCGCTGACTTACGCTGGAAACCTCGACAACCTACAAGGTATCAGCTCGTCGCGTTACCGTTTTATCAAGGGAGACATATCAGATCGAGACTCAGTCCTGGCTTTGTTGGAGTCAAATAGCTATGCCGTTATCAACTTGGCCGCTGAGTCCCACGTCGATCGCAGCATCCTTTCGGCCGACGACTTTATTCGCACTAACGTACTGGGAACACAGGTTTTGTTAGACGCAGCGCGGGCTAAGGGGGTGAAAAGGTTTATCCAGGTCTCAACCGATGAAGTTATGGGAAGTCTTCCCGAAGATTCAAACAGCTTCTTCACTGAGGACTCGCCCTTTGCCCCCAACAGTCCTTACGCGGCATCAAAAGCAGCTGCTGAGCACCTGGTAAGAGCTGCGCATCACACGTTTGGCCTTGATACGGTGATCACCCGCTGCGGAAATAATTACGGGCCACGACAGTTTCCCGAGAAGTTTCTGCCGCTATTGATTTCGAACGCGATGCAGGGTGAGTTGATTCCTGTATACGGCGATGGTAGCAACGTACGAGATTGGATCTACGTGGAGGATCATTGCCGCGGAATCTTACAAGCTTTAGAAAAGGGACGGCCAGGAAGCGTTTACAATTTTGGTGCGCGTAATGAACAACGCAACATCGATGTGGTCCAGGCGTTGCTGGAGATGCTAGGGAAGCCGCGATCACTGATTCAATTCGTAAAAGACCGACCGGGACACGACCGCCGGTATGCCATTGATCCATCGCTGGCCGAGACGGAGCTTGGATGGCGACCTCTCGAGACCTGGCAGAGCGGCATTGCAAAAACGATCAAATGGTACAAGGAGAACCCTGACTGGATCGCCCGAGCTCGTAGCGGCGAATATCGCAATTACTATGAGCAGCAGTACGGGCAGGAGGTCCGGGTGCCATGAGGGTCCTCGTGACTGGAGCTGGCGGCATGGTGGGCCAAGCTGTTAGCCGCGAGTGTCAGGGACAGGGCGACGAAGTCCTTAGTTACGATCGTCAAGCGCTAGACATTGCCGATGCGGTCCGTGTGATTGCTGCAGTTACAACTCAGCGGCCGGACGTGGTGATTAACTGTGCTGCATGGACTGATGTTGATGGTTGCGAATCTGATCCCACTCGAGCAGAAGCTGCAAATGCTATTGGTCCTGAAAACCTCGCATTGGCTAGTCGGAAAGTTGGCTCCGGGTTTCTTACCATCTCAACTGATTACGTATTCGATGGTGCGAAGGAAGGCTTCTACACGCAGCGCGATCAGCCGAATCCGCAAAGCGTCTACGCCAAATTCAAACTCCAAGGCGAACACCGGGCACGGCTCTCTTATGCTCGCACCGTCATTGTCCGCACGGGGTTTATCTTCGGACCGTGCGGGCGCAACTTTCTGAGTACGTTTATTGACCGAGCGCGGTCAGGCCAGGAACTAACCGCTATCTACGACTCAGCGGGTACCCCAACCTATGCGTTAGATCTAGCGAAGCGGCTTCGCGAATTAGCATTGCTGGATCTTCCAGGGATTTACCACGTCGTCAATTCCGGGCCGGGTGCAACTTATCTTGAAATTGTCGAGAAAGGGTTAGCTGAGGCCGGGCTCTCCACGCCGATTCGAGCGGTTTCGGAAGACTCATTACGCCGACCAGCGCGACGCCCGCGGAATTGTCGCCTACAATGTTTGCTTTCTGAGAAGATCGGGCTGAGTCAGGTTCGGTTTTGGCGAGAAGCTTTGAAGGAATTCGCCATCTTGCAGTCAAAGTAAGTTAAAGTGACCAGTCTGGCCCCTTTTGTTTTCGGCCTTGGGCTTGCCAGACGGCGAGTCTTTGCTATTATTTCATCCCACGAAGCACTCTGTTAGTTAAGGAATTTGGAAATTCGATGTCTCAAGATAATCGTTTGATGCCGCTGGTCACGCTTGAAAGAGGTTTGGACCGGCCACTAGCGGAAATTGCTCAAGGAAAAGGGTACGGGGTCGCTGAACCCTCTACGATTCGCGACTATTTGTTTGTAGTCCTGAAAAGAAAATGGCTGATTCTAAGCCTCGTGCTTGTCGTGACCTCTTTGGTAACGATTCAGATGTTTCGTCAGCCTTCGGTCTATCAGGGCGAAACAACGGTCAAGATTGAGCCTAGACCGCGCAATGTGCTTCAAACTAAAGAAATTGTAATCAACGCTCAGGCTGATCCCAATTTCTGGGGTACCCAATTGAAGTTGCTGGAAAACCCCGCCCTGGCTCGACAGGTGGTTCTCACCCTTGATCTCCAGAATAATCCTTCCTTTATGGGTTCGCAGTCTCAGTTGGGCGTATTCTCTTCGCTGCGAAAGCTCTTCGCACAGCCTAAGCGCCCTGTCAGACCGGCTGATGAGCCTTCGGAACTGGCGATCGTAAGCGCTGAAGAAGCTGATGGCAGATCACTTACCGCTGAAGAACGAGCAAAACTTGAGCCCTATGAGGACGCAATCATCGCCGGTGAAACAATAGAGGCAGTGTCCGGCACCAACTTAGTAAAGATCAAATTTGCACATCCCGATCCGGAGATTGCGCAGAAAGTTTCCGATACGCTTGCCGAGGTATTCGTACGGAATAATTTTGAAAGAGCCACCGCGGGATCAAGTAAAGCCGAACATCTCCTGGAAAGGGAGATAGCGCGTCTGCAAACGCAGATAAAGCACGATCAAGAGGCACAGTTCAATTACGCTAAGAATCACAACCTTCCATTGACGTCGGGTCCAGGCGGAAATCTGGAGGCAATTCGGCTGGCGACTCTGAGTGGGCAGTTATTAGAGGCTGAGAACGAAAGGAAGAATCTTCAAGCGCAGTACGAGGCGGCAAAGCGTGAAGCGGACCCATTCTCGGTTCCCGACGTGCAGGCGTCGGCTCGCATTGAAAAGTTACGGGAACGAATCTCAGCATTGGAAGAAAGACGGAACGCCCTTCTGATTGTCTACACCTCTGAGTGGCCTGAAGTTAAAAAGATTGATGCGCAACTCAAGGCTTTGGAAGCAGAGCTCAATAAGGCTCCGTCCGAGGTACTTACTTCAATGAAGCGTCGCTATGAGGCGGCGGCTTCCCGGGAAAGCCTCTTACGCGGATCCTACGAACAGCAGAAGGGCACAACCACGCAGCAAACCAGGGATCAGATTGATTTGCTAGCGATGAGTCAGCAGTTGGAAACAAACAAGCAGTATCTAAACACTCTGTTGCAAAGAAAACGCGAGTTCGAGATTGGGTCCGGCGATCGCTCTAATGAGGTAAGTATTGAGACGCCCAGTCGACTCCCGACGGTTCCCATTGGACCTCAGCGATTCAGGAATATTGTGATTGGTTTTCTGCTGTCTTTGGTCGCCGGTATCGGATTGGCGTTCCTGCTCGATTTCCTGGACGACAGTGTGAAGTCGCTCGACGACGTTGATCGATACCTTCACATGCCAGCGCTGGCAATGATTCCTTCGAGTCGCGGCGAACGCGGACGGTTGATCGGTTTGCCCGGATCGTCGAGTAGTGGTCCACCCTCGGAAACGACTGCTCTGGCGATGATTGACGATGTGCGATCGCCAGTTGCTGAAGCGTATAGGCACTTGCGAACTTCACTTCTACTCTCGTCGGCGGGGCAGCCTCCGAAAGCTATACTGGTGACCTCGAGTCAGCCTTCCGAGGGCAAAACAACTACCGCAATCAACACAGCATTCATGCTCGCCCAAACGGGCGCTGAAGTACTCATTGTCGACTGCGATTTGCGGCGGCCCCGGTTACACACCCAGTTTGCAATCCCTAACTCGCGTGGGCTTACTAACTGGTTGTCGGGCGAGATAGATCTTGACTCATTGCTACAGCCTTGTGCGCGCCAACCTAATCTGAAGCTTTTGACGTCAGGCCCCGTCCCCCCGAATCCGGCTGAGCTACTCGGTTCCGACGAAATGCGCCGGCTCCTTGGGATTCTGGCAGGGCGGTTTACGCACATCATCATCGATTCGCCACCGGCCATTTCCTTTACTGACGCGTCGATACTTTCGACCATGGTGGACGGCGTCGTTCTCGTTGTCCACGCAGGCAAGAGTTCCCGGGCAGTTGTAAAACGGGCGAAACAGCAGTTGCTCGACGTCGGCGCTCACATTTTCGGTATTGTTCTGAACAACGTGAAAACGGAGGCGCAGGATTATTATTATTCGGGTTACTACTCCGAGTATTACACCGAGGCTGAAGGTGACAAACCGGAAGGAGCGGCCGGAGAAGCGGCCCGTTGATCTCGGAACGATTCTCAAATTTTCAAGGCCAGGTTCGATCTAAGTCGAACTTGGCCTTGGTTTTTTGCGCGAGCTAATTGCGATGAAAGTCCCCCAACTGGATCTCGGTCAACAGCAACAAAAATTACGAAATGAACTGTCAGCAGCAGTTCAATCCGTTTTCGACTCGCAACAGTTCGTTTTGGGGCCTGAAGTCACGAAATTCGAACGGGAAGCCGCCGAGTATTGCGGGGTGAGTCATGCAATCGGCTGTGCGTCAGGTTCGGATGCCTTGCTGCTTGCTCTGATGGCGAGCGACATAAAAGTCGGTGACGAAGTAATCACCACACCTTTTACATTTTTCGCAACAGCAGGCGCGATAGCACGATTGAGCGCCCGCCCAGTGTTTGTGGATATTGACCCGCGCACTTACAACCTGAACCCCGAACATGTTGAGTCAGCCATCACGCCAAGAACGCGGGCCATACTCCCCGTTCACATGTACGGACAATGTGCTGAGATGGATCCGTTGCTAAATCTGGCAGAAAAGCACCGTTTAGTAGTAATTGAGGATGCAGCTCAGTCAATTGGTGCGCAGGATCGCAATCGTAAGGCTGGGACTATGGGAAGCATCGGCTGTTTCAGTTTCTACCCGTCTAAGAATTTGGGCGCCGCTGGTGATGCAGGAATGGTTACAACTAGCCAGGCAACGGTAGCGGACCGTTTACGGCGCCTGCGCGTTCACGGGGGCGCAAGGGAATATCAGCACGATGAAGTGGGGGTTAACAGCCGGCTAGATTCATTGCAGGCAGCTGTGTTGCGCGTGAAGCTACGCTACCTTGATCTTTGGTCAGAATCACGGCGTCAGATAGCAACGCGCTACACGCAACTTCTAACGAGTGCAAACCTTAACGTTGAGGTAATACCGCCATTTGTTAGGTTAGACGGGAAACACATTTTTCACCAGTATGTTGTCAGGGTGCCGCGATATCGTGACGCGATGATGGAGCACATGCGGCAGCGCGATATAGGCACACGCATCTACTATCCGATCAGTTTGCATCTGCAGTATTGTTTTGCCTATCTTGGATATCAGGTGGGCGATTTTCCAGAGTCAGAAAGCGCAGCAAATGAGACTCTCGCGCTACCGTGCTTTCCTGAACTGACCGAAGCTCAACAACAGTACGTCGTTGAGGCGATGGAGAGCTTTCAACCTTGAGTAAGTTCCTTTTTTGCCAACTTCAGGTCGTGATTTACCATGAGACGCACCAACTCCTTAAAACGCACTTTAGGTTCCCAACCCAGTTCCTTTTTTGCTTTTGAGTAGTCGCCGATGAGCACATCGACTTCAGCCGGGCGATAGTATCTGGGATCAACCTCAACATACTTCTTCCAGTCGAGGTCCAGATAGCCGAATGTCTCGTCTAGAAATTCACGAATTGAGTGTGTCTCACCAGTTGCGATGACGTAGTCGCCGGGTCGTTCCGCCTGTAGCATTAACCACATGGCGCGAACGTAGTCTCCTGCATATCCCCAGTCGCGGCGGGCTTCCAGATTACCGAGGTACAGTTTCTCCTGTAAGCCCAACTTTATTCTGGTGGCAGCCCGGGTGATCTTTCTGGAAACAAAAGTCTCGCCGCGTCGCTCGCTTTCGTGGTTGAAGAGAATTCCGTTACAGGCAAACAACCCATATGACTCACGATAGTTGACGGTAATGTAGAAAGCGTATGCCTTTGCACAGGCATAGGGCGAGCGAGGATAAAAAGGGGTCATTTCAGTTTGCGGTACATCTCGGGCGAGCCCGAAAACTTCTGAGGAAGACGCCTGATAGAATTTGGGTCGAATCCCTAATTCGCGAATTGCTTCAAGAATGCGGACAGTACCTAATCCGGTTACTTCGCTAGTGTATTCGGGAACATCGAAACTAACACGCACGTGAGACTGGGCGCCGAGGTTGTAGATTTCGTCCGGTTGCGTGTTCCGGAGGATCGTGTTTAATGAACTCGAATCGTTAAGGTCACCAAAGAAGAGCCGCAGGCGATTGTCGGATTGATGAGGATCTTGGTAAAGATGATCAATTCGCTGGGTATTGAACGAAGAGGAACGTCGAATAAGTCCGCTGACTTCGTATCCCTGCTCGAGTAAGAGTTCGGCGAGAAACGATCCATCCTGCCCAGTAATGCCGGTTATCAATGCGCGCCTATTCATGTGTTGATGACGAAGAGAAGATCGTGATTATGTGGACAAAAGATACCTTAACGAAAGCGGATCGTTTGAGCAAGACACCTCCCCTCATTTGTAGTCATCTTTTGGGTGGGCGGCTGCGAATTAACTCTCTTTTTTGTTAACATCCGCAGAGGTTTTTGCGGTTCAACAACATTCTAATCATGGCTCAAAACTCTTTCCCTTATCAGAGAATTGTGGTCACCGGCGGTGCTGGATTTCTCGGTCGCTATGTTGTCGATAAACTCCGAGTTTACTCAAACGCGGAACTGTTTGTGCCAAGGAAGACGGACTACGATCTTGTCAGGGGTGGAGATGTTACACGGCTGCTATCCGACACTAAACCCGATCTTGTAATCCACTTGGCCGCAGTTGTCGGTGGGATCGGCTACAACAAGCAGAACCCCGGTAGATTCTTCTATGACAACCTAATGATGGGAGCGCATTTGATTGAGGAATCGAGACTTCAGGGCGTCAAGAAATTTGTTGGTGTTGGTACCGTCTGCGCGTATCCGAAGTTTACTCCCGTGCCGTTTCGCGAAGAGGATTTATGGAATGGTTATCCCGAAGAGACGAATGCGCCGTATGGCCTGGCCAAGAAAATGATGTTGGTTCAGTTACAGGCGTATAGAAATCAGTATGGGTTCAACGGCATATTCCTCTTGCCCGCCAACCTCTATGGACCTGGCGACAATTTCGACCTGGAAACCTCTCACGTGATTCCGGCGCTGATTCGAAAGTCAGTTGAGGCAAAGCGTGTGGATGCCCCTTTCATTGAGGTTTGGGGTTCTGGCAATGTCTCCCGTGAGTTTCTTTACGTGGAGGATTGCGCCGAGGCGATTGTGCGAGCTGCTGAGAAATACAACGGCAGCGAGGCAGTTAACATTGGTAATGGCCAGGAAGTTTGGATCAGAGACCTTGTGGCGACGATCATGGAACTCACGGGATTTCAGGGTGAGGTAGATTGGAAGCATAACAAACCTGACGGCCAGCCCCGACGGCAGCTGGATACGACGCGCGCTTTTGAAGAATTTGGGTTTCGAGCAAGTACATCTCTAAAAGAAGGTTTAAAGAAAACGATTGATTGGTTCCTTAGCAACTCTTCCTCAGGCGCATTCTCATGAGCGCTGGCGAATCGAAACCGCTCCCAACTCTTGCTGCAGTGAGCTTCGCACACTTAAGTTTCGGACAGTTGTCGTTTGTATTTGTCATAAAGAGTGGTTCACTCTAAGCTAATTGATTTAAGCGAAAGCGACTGTCGAGCCCATATCTTAGAGAGAGCTGAGGACTAACAGTTCCGGATGAGGTCACTGCACGTCGCGACTAATGCCTTACTAATGAAGATCAGCGTGATCATTCCTGTTCGAAACGAAGCGGAGTCGATCCAGACCCTGCTTGACGGGTTGCTTGGACAGACCAGGATTCCAGACGAGATCGTTATTACCGACGGAGGTTCGACAGATTCGACTCGTGAGATCATCCGGGAATACGCAAAAACCAGGAAACAGATCTTGTTGATCAGCGTGGACGCGGCGCTACCCGGTCGGGGACGTAATCTGGCGGCCGCCAAGGCCAAAGGAGATTGGCTTGCCTTTATTGATGCCGGTACTAGGCCCCACCGAGACTGGCTTGGGCAACTTGCCGCTAGAGTTGAACGGAGCTCCGCTGTAGACGTGGTTTATGGTTTTTGGGAACCTGTAACCGAAACCTTTTTTACAGAATGTGCGGCAATCGCCTATGTGCCACCTCCACTTAATCACGGTGGAGTAATCACGAGACCACGGTCCATTGCGTCATGCCTTATGCGTAAATCCGTTTGGGCAGCAGTGGGCGGCTTTCCCGAGCATCTGCGCTCAGCTGAGGACCTGCTTTTCATGAGAGAAGTGGAGCGCGCGGGTTACCGGACTGAGTTTGAACCGACCGCTGTGGTCCACTGGAGTCTTCAGCCGACTTTTGCCAGCACTTTCAGGAAGTTCGTCACCTATTCCTGCAACAACATTCGAGCTGGACTGTGGCGGGATTGGCAATATCGGATCTTTGTGCGTTACGGACTGCTTCTCCTTCTGGCGATTCCCGCGTTGTCCATTGGTTGGATTTGGCTGCTTCCGATCTTTCTTCTTTGGTTGTTAATGATGAGCGCCCGTGCCGGGATGGCGCTGTGGAGAAACCGTATGATCTATCCGGCCGGGCTGGGGCGAAAATTTTTGCGTCTGTGCGTTCTGGTCCCACTGATTGCGGCGCTCGACGGGGCAGCCATCATCGGGAGCATTAAGTGGGTCATTAGACACCGACATGAGTCTCCTGCAAACGAGCAAGCGGCCTCAAAGGATCTGGCGGGGCGAAGAATCCTGTTTATCTCGTACAACGGAATGCTTGATCCTTTGGGCCAGAGTCAGGTAATTCCTTATCTTCGGGAACTCGCCCGGCTGGGTGTGCAGTTCACGTTGCTGAGCTTCGAGCGACCGTTCGCATTTACTAACGAGGGCTCCAAAGTGCGGGATGAGTTACAGGAGCGATTGAGGGGCGAGCGCATCGAGTGGCATTCGCTACGATATCACCAAAAACCCTCTCTGCCAGCCACAGCTTTCGACGTTTGGTCCGGTATCCGTTACGCTCGATACCTGGTGAAAAGGAATGGCATTGAGATGGTCCATGCGCGTAGTCACATTCCTGCAACAATAGCGCTGGCCCTAAAACGGCGATTCGGAATGCGGATGATATTTGATATTCGCGGGCTGATGGCTGAGGAATACCGCGACGCTGCACACTGGCGCGAGGGTAGCGTTGCTTACCGGATAACCAAGAGCATGGAGCGAAGGGCATTGGCAGCGGCCGATGGTGTGGTCACGCTGACGGAAAGAATTTGGCCGATCATCAAGACTTGGGAAGGCCTCAGGGATCGGGATGTTGTTCACGAAGTAATTCCATGTTGCGCGGACCTTGGGCGTTTCAGGTTCAGCCAAAGCGATCGAGAGGAACGGCGACGCGAGTTAGGCCTTCGCGATGAGATAGTCATTGTCTACAGCGGATCGATCGACGGATGGTATCTGACGGAAGAAATGGCGGACTTCTGTGCCTTTGTGGCTCAACAGCGGGCCGACGCTCATTTCCTTTGGTTGACGCGAACAAAGCACGACCGAATAAGGCGGCTAATGCATGAACGAGGCATTGCAACTTCCGGCTTTACGGTCTGTGGGGCGAATCCTGCCGATGTGCCCTCTTATTTGTCAGCTGCTGATGCCGGACTAGCTTTCATCAAACCCTGCTTCTCAAAACTGGCGTCCTCGCCAACTAAGACCGCAGAGTATCTGGCCTGTGGCTTGCCCCTTATTATCAATGCTGGAATTGGCGATGCTGACGTCTTGGTAACTCAACAGAATGTCGGCGCGCTGGTGAATACCTTTAACAATGATGAATACAGTTCTGCCTTCCACACTATCGTCCAACTTCTGCGCGATCGTGAGGCCATTCGTCGAAAGACCAGAGAGGTGGCAGAGTCCTTTTTTAATCTCGAGACCATAGCCGCTACCCGTTATGCTCGCCTATACGAGAATGTTCTTGCGGGCACTGTTCCTGCCACACTTGATTACGAACCCAGTCGTTTGGACGAGGCAGTCAACTCTCTCTATACTGGTTCAGTCAGTAAAGTCGAATAACCTTATGCGTGTACTTGGTATCGTGCCTGCGCTTTACGATACGTCGCCGGGCCAACGTTATCGGATTGAACAGTGGGAACCGATTCTGCGCCAACATGGTGTGGAGATCACCTATGCAGCTTTTGAATCCGAAGAGTTGCATTCACTTCTGTACAAGTCGGGTCTCCTCGGGCGTAAGTTGAGTCTTGTGGCGCAGGGCTTGGGCCGCCGCGCGTCACTCATGCGCTCGGTGAAGAACTTTGACCTGGTTTACGTTTTTCGGGAGGCGGCATTACTTGGGCCAGCAGTATTTGAAAGGTGGATTTCTCGATCAGGCGTTCCCATTGTGTTTGATTTTGATGACGCAGTCTTCGTTAGCTACAAGAGTCCCTCTAACGGCTATCTAAGTTATCTTAAGTTTGCCGGAAAAACAGCAAACATCTGCCGCATCGCCTCGCACGTTATGGCGGGCAATCCGTATCTTGCTGAGTACGCTTCGAAATTCAACGAGCACGTCACTATCGTCCCTACCACTATCGATACCGAGAAGTATCAGGTTCAAAGAAAGCCAAACTCAGATCCCCCGGTGATCGGTTGGACCGGAAGTTACAGTACTGTGCAACACCTGGACACGTTGCGGGGGGCGCTTGAGAAACTTGCAAAGCTAGAAAATTTTCAAGTGCGGGTGATTGGAACACCCGTATACGCGGTTGAAGGACTGCATCTCGAAGCGATGCCGTGGCGAGCTGCCACCGAGATCGACGACCTACGGGAAATCGACATCGGAGTCATGCCTTTGCCGGATGACGACTGGAGCAAAGGAAAGTGCGGATTAAAGGCCCTCCAGTTCATGGCACTCGGAATCCCCACGGTTTGCTCGCCCGTTGGTGTCAACACCGAGATCATACAGGACGGTGAGAATGGCTTTATCGCTGGGACAGAGCAAGAATGGGTTGAGAAGCTCAGTGACCTGTTACGTTCCAGCGAGCTCAGGCGTCGCTTAGGAGACGCCGGGCGACGAACCGTCGAAGAGAAATATTCTGCAAAAACGCAGGCGCCAAGGGTCTTTGAGATTTTGAAGTCAGTTGTGAAAAATGCTGACGTCCGCGAAACGGCTGTCACCGAATCTCGTTCTCTTAGCGCGTAAAAGTTTACCGAGGAATCTGATGGATAGATTGAACATTCTGGTAACAGGGGGCGCTGGTTTTATTGGTTCTCATCTCGTGGATGCTCTCGTAAGAGATGGTCATCGCGTGCGCATTCTTGATTCGTTAGTTCCGCAAGTTCATGGAGATGTAACACCAGCTTATATTAATGAAGAGGCTGAGTTCATACGCGGTGATGTTTGCGATGCTGCCCTTATTGAAAGGGCACTTGAAGGAATTTCGGTCGTGTTCCACCAGGCCGCTGAAGTCGGCGTAGGCCAGTCGATGTATGAGATTCAGCGCTATGTTGCGGCCAATGATCTCGGTACTGCCGTTTTGTTGGAATCGATCCTTTCCCGAAAAGAGCATATACAAAAGCTGATCGTTGCATCTTCTATGTCAATCTACGGCGAAGGTGCTTACACTTGTTCTAACTGCGGTCCAGTATCTCCGCAGTTGCGTCCCGGATCACAGTTGCTCGATCGACGTTGGGAATTGGAATGTGTGAATTGTGGTCAAGTGCTTGCTCCGACACCTACTTCTGAAGACAAGCCTCTATTCCCAACTTCGGTCTATGCAGTAACAAAGCAGGACCAGGAACAGTTTTGTCTTGTGGTTGGACGTTCCTATGGAATCCCCACTGTCGCGCTGAGGTACTTCAACGTTTATGGAACCCGTCAGGCCCTCTCCAATCCTTACACGGGCGTTTGTGCGATCTTCTCAGCACGTTTGCTGAACAACCGCGAACCAATCATTTTTGAGGATGGAGAACAGACCCGGGACTTCGTACACGTTAGCGACATTGTGCGGGCAAATCTGTTAGCGCTCGAGAGTGACCGAGCAAACTACAGCGCGATAAACATTGGCACCGGCGTTCCTACTTCCATAAGAGAGGTAAGTCGGATGCTGGCTGAAGGATTAGGTAAGCCGCTCCAGCCTGAGATTGTCGGGAAGTATCGCGAAGGCGACATTCGACATTGTGTAGCCGATATTGGTCGCGCCAAGGCAATGTTGGGCTACGAGCCGAAGATTAGCCTGGCCGACGGAATACCGGAATTGCTGGACTGGGTGCGCGACCAGGCAGCACTTGATCAGGTTGCTAAGGCCACTTCCGAGCTTGAGAGCCGTCAGTTGGTCCGTTGAGTTTCTCAAGGCATTCAGCTCGACAACCACACAGTTAATTACAAAGGCGTGAAATGGTCTTGAATGGCAACTATAGTTAACCCCCTGATGCGACGAACCAGTAAATTTCGGTTGTTCACGCTGGGACTAATTGCCATATTGCCAACATTTCTAAAGCGCCCTCTCTATAGGCTCTTTTTCGGGTACCGAATAGGCAAGCGGGTTCGGATTGGATTTACGATTATTGACGCTCAAGAGTGTCTGATTGCGGACGATGTGAGCATAGGCCACTTAAACCTAATTATCAGCGTTGAAAAATTAGTCATTGAAGATCACGTGCGGATTGGTCACTTGAATATCATCCGAGGCGGCGCCGAGGTGCGGCTGGGCCGTTACTCAGAAATCATTCGTCTGAACGAGATTAATTCTATTCCGGATCCAGATGTCGTGAACCCAACTGATCCTCGTTTCCAGTTAGGCGAGGGAAGTGTCGTGACGGCTGGACACAAGATAGACTTCACTGATCGAGTGATAATTGGGAAACGAAGCATACTAGGAGGACGGAATTCTTCGCTTTGGACACACAATCGACAAAGGACACGACCTATAGTAATCGGATCCTTTGCCTACATCGGATCGGAAATTCGCGTTGCGCCGGGTGGCTCGATACCGTCCAACTGCATTGTCGGCATCGGCTCAGTGATTACGAGTGAGCTCGGTGAGGAAGGTCACTTAATTGCCGGAGTACCGGCCCGGGCGGTAAAGGAATTGGATGAGACAGATAAGTTTCTGATTTTGCGTAAGACAAGACTGGATCTACCAGACGATGTTTAGGTAACACTCTTTCATGAACGGACTTCTTACATTTCTTTCCCTGGTCGTGGGTGGGCTGATTGTGACTGCGGTGCCACCCTTGGTAGCTCCTTTCGAGGCTGAGTATGGCGTTGTGAGTTTCTTCGACGCCAGCAAGGCAGTGTTGCTTTGTGCCGCCTTAGCTGCGCTTGGCGGTTGGTACACTTCCAAACAGGGCGTGCATGGCAAGTTCTTGCTTAAGGTGTTTATAGCGGCCCTGCTGTTGAGAGTTGTGTTGGGGACGATAATCTTTGCCTTCAAGGGTCAGGAGTTTTTCGGCGGCGACGCTCTGACATACGATTTCTTCGGATTGGCCCAATTAAAGGCTTGGGGCGGAGATAGGTACCAAGCCGTACTTGTGCAACGTTTTGTCGGTTCAGGTGGTTCGGGGTGGGGTATGGTGTACATGGTGGCCGCCGTATACGGGCTGCTGGGCCGAAATATGTTGGCGGTCCAATTCGTAAACGCGGTGCTTGGTGCCTTGACTGCGACGGTCATCTTCCTTTGCGCGCAGTCCGTTTTTAGCAATAGCAGAGTCTCTCGACTGGCGGCTGTGGCAGTTGCGTTCTACCCCTCGCTTGTCCTCTGGTCATCGCAGGGGTTGAAGGACGCCCCAATTGTCTTGTGTCTTGCCGTGTCCATCCTTGCCACTCTCAAACTGGGTGAGAAGGTTAAGTTCACTTACATCCTTGTCCTGATTGTCTCGTTGTTTGCTTTGCTGAGTCTACGGTTCTATGTGTTCTACATGATCTGTGTTGCCATAGTCGGAGCTTTCATCATCGGTATGCGATCGATTACGCCGCTGAGTTTCGCGCGACAGTTGCTGCTTATAATACTTTTGGGTTTAGGTCTGACGTACCTGGGTGTTACTCGTTACGCAGATCAACAACTGGAGACGTACGGCACGCTGCAATCCGTGCAACGGAGTAGACGGAACGCCTCAGTTAGCGCCGAATCGGGGTTTGGGAGAGATGTTGACGTCTCGACGACCGCTGGAGCCCTGACGACCATTCCAATGGGATTAATCTATCTCTTATTCGCGCCGTTTCCCTGGCAACTTGCCTCTCTGCGTCAAAGCATCACTCTGCCCGAAATGGTTATCTGGTGGGCTTCCTTCCCTATGTTGATTCTGGGGCTTTGGTTTTCTATTAGGTACCGCTTGAGAATGATCTCGCCAATACTCATATTTACTGTGATGCTTTCACTGGCATATTCAGTCTTCCAAGGTAATGTTGGTACTGCTTACCGGCAGCGCGCACAGCTGCTGGTGTTCTACTTCATCTTCGTGGCCGTTGGTTATGTATTGATGTTGGAACGAAGAGAGGAAAGAAAGCGGCGTCAGGTTGCCGAAAAAGAAGCCTTTACCGCGGCGTCGGGTTTAGCGGTACATCGAAGATGACGCAATCATGAGTTTGATTTGACCAACTGGCGTTCCATTAGGTAAGCCAGGATCTTGCGAGCGCTCTCCTCCGCACTCATGCTCAGAGTATCCAGCACAAGCTCGGGTTGCTGCGGCGGTTCGTAGGGATCATCAATTCCCGTAAAGTTTTTGATCAGTCCGCTTCGGGCCTTGGCATACATACCTTTGGTATCTCTGTTTTCGCATTCGTCCAGTGGCGTATCAACGAACACCTCAACAAATCGTTCTGTGCCAACCATGTTACGCACGTCGTTACGTGTCACGCGGTAAGGACTGACGGCGGCGCAAATCGCAATTCCGCCGTGACGCACTATCTCTGCCGCAACAAAACCGATTCGCCTGATATTCAGATCCCGATCCTCTTTGCTGAACCCGAGCCCGCGGGATAAGTGCGTGCGAACTACATCGCCATCTAACACTGTGACCTGCCTACCGCATTCCTGTAGCAGGACTGTAAGCACTTCCGCTGTGGTTGATTTTCCAGCGCCGCTCAGTCCAGTAAACCAGATACACACACCCTCAAGGTAACGAGCCGGATATGTTTCGGCGAGGATCTCGGCTACCTCGGGTCGCGTGAACCAACCAGGCAGCGGGCGTCCGGCCGCAAGGTAATCTTCTCGCACCGCGGTTCCAGAGATTGTGGCGGTTACGGTATGCGGCTGAAGCCTGGACATTTCTTCATACCGGTCCTCATCCGGTAGATAGACAAACTCTTCATAGGGCAAGACCTTAACCCCAGTTTCAGTGCTGAACTCGCTCACCAGTTGTTGAGCGGCATAAGGTTCATAGAATGGCCTGCCCTTAGAGTCCTGGCCGGGACTCGCATGATCGCGACCGATGATGATGTGATTGGCGCCGTAGTTGCGACGGATTAGGGTGTGCCAGAGTGCTTCTCTTGGTCCTGCCATCCGCATTGCAAGCGGTAGTAAGGCTAGTAGAATGCGACTCTGGTCATAGTAGTGCGAGGCCAACGCTTTGTATGTTCGAACACGGGTGTAGTGGTCGATGTCTCCTGGTTTTGTCATGCCAATAACAGGATGCAACAGCAGAACGCCATCGATCTCGTTGATCGCTCGCTTCGTAATCTCCTCGTGAGCGCGGTGCAGTGGGTTTCTGGTCTGGAAGGCGACTACGTTCTCATGTCCCATGTTGGCGAGCTTTGCGCGCGTTTCGGCAGGGGTGAGCCGAAGCTCTCGAAAGTCGTAGTGCGGAGGAAGTTTCAGCACTTGGAGTGGTCCTGAAATGTTCAAACCTCCCCAGCTGGACATTTCGGCGACCAAAGGATGTCGCGCGTCACTCGTTCCCAATACATGCAAGGCAGCTCGTGTGGGATCCCATTCGTAAATCTCCTCAATGATCATTGTTGCCAGAATCTCACCACGAGCGTCTTTGAGTGACACCTGTTGATCTAGACGTAACTCGCCGTCACGGGTGACCGGTAAGGTTACTGGGATAGGTGCCAGTAAACCATTGGCCAACCTCATTTCAGATAGAACTCGTTCATAGTCTGCGTGCGACATAAACCTATCAAGAGGTGAGAACGCACCGGTGGCTAACAACTCAAGATCGCAAACCGATCGTTCAGATAGTTTGATAGCGGGCAGGTTTGCCGCTTCACGGAACCATTCCTCACGCTCCTCCGCGGGGGTGAATAGGGTTCGCAAGCAGCCGCCGACCGGCGATATCAGATTCACCATTGTTCTGAGTCCATTTCGTGTAACGATGAATAATCGCTCAGCGCCAGAGTATCTCCGACAACCTTTCCGGTTGTCGATGATCCGTAAAGAGTGTTAGTGATTGCCCGAAGAATAACGAAAGTGGGCCCCGCTTAGTCTTGCGGTCCTTATCTATCAGCCTGAGTAATTTGTCCCTACTGGTTTCCTTTTTGCCCCAGGCAGAAAGATGCGGGCTTGCGCAACTTGCTTTGTGGTCACTCATCGAATAGGGTTTTCACCACTGTGTGCGGAATCGTAGGAATAGTTAACACAGGCACTAGACCAGCTGACGAGGCACTATTGTCGCGCATGTGTGCGGCCATTGCCCACCGAGGTCCGGATGATGATGGGTTTTACGTCAAGGGCCCCATTGGTTTGGGAATGCGCCGCCTTTCTATCATCGACGTTAGTGGCGGTCGACAACCCATTCCGAATCAACAAGAGAGCGCCTGGATAGTTTTTAACGGCGAGATTTACAACTATCTCGAACTGAGGCAGGACCTGGAAAAGTTCGGCTATCGTTTCCGTACTAACAGCGATACTGAAGCCATAATTCACGCTTACGATCGTTATGGTGAGGAGTGCCCGAAGTATTTGCGAGGAATGTTCGCATTTGCAATTTGGGATGAACACCAAAAACAGCTCTTTCTTGCAAGGGATCGGGTAGGCAAGAAGCCACTGCTTTATGCCCAGATTGGCGATGAACTAATTTTTGGTTCTGAGTTTTCAGCCTTGCTCCTGCACCCGCGAGTTAGTCGCGACATAGACAACGCCGCACTGGACCAGTATCTCTCTTTCATGTGCGTCCCTGCGCCGCTCACTGCATTTCGTGGCGTACGGAAACTTGAGCCAGGCCATACTTTGGTATGGCGCGACGGCAACATTAGAACTCAACGTTACTGGCAACCAGATTTTTCCCGCAAATTAAATATCACTGAAGAAGAAGCCGGAGAACGCGCTATTGAAATACTGCGCGACGCTGTACGAGTGCGCCTTATGTCAGAAGTGCCTCTAGGTGCGTTTCTCTCCGGAGGGATCGACTCAAGTGCGGTGGTTGCACTGATGAGTCAGGAATCGGCGGAGCCAGTGAAGACGTTCTCCATTGGATTTGAGGAACAGGACTTCAGCGAATTGCACCACGCACGCCGAGTGGCCCAGCACGTTGGCGCCGACCACCATGAATTTATCGTAAAACCTGATGCGCTCGAAGTCTTGCCTGTTCTGGTGGATCATTATGGTGAGCCATATGCAGACTCCTCTGCAATTCCCACGTACTACGTCGCCCGGGAAACCCGAAAGCATGTAACCGTTGCTCTTAATGGTGACGGTGGTGACGAAACCTTTGCTGGTTATGAGCGATACGCCGCGATGCGCGTCGCGGAAAATTACCACCGGTTACCTCGCCTGTTGCGCGAGACGGTTGTCCGGAAAGCTGTAGAGTTACTGCCTACAACTGAAGCACGACGAAGTCGTATAAGAGATGCTAAACGGTTCATACGCGCCGCCTCTTTGCCGCGAGTCGAGCGCTATCTACGTTGGGTTAGCGCGTTCAATTCGGAAGATAAGAAGGAGCTGTACTCAACTGCTTTTCGGGAGCAGGCGACCGAACATAACGCATCTAAGACACTTGATAGGTGGTTCGCTCATGCGAATGGCGCCGGGATTGTAGATGCGGCATTATTAACTGACCTCATGACTTATCTTCCAAATGATCTGTTAGTGAAGGTCGACATAGCTACAATGGCGGTGTCACTGGAGGCGCGCTCGCCTTTTTTGGATCATCACGTAATCGAATTTGCGGCGAGTCTTCCCGAACACCTGAAGCTGAGGGGTTTGACAACCAAATATCTTTTAAAGAGGGTTCTACGAAAGCTCTTGCCGGCTGAGAACTTAAACCGTCGCAAGATGGGATTTGGCGTTCCGGTAGGTCACTGGTTTCGAGGCAGTTTGCAGCCGTTCCTCAGAGAGACCCTACTTTCGGAACGCGCACTCAATCGAGGGATGTTTCAACGGGAAACTGTCCGGAGGTTGATTGAATTGCACACGAGCGGCGAACGCGACTATTCCCATCAGCTCTGGACATTGCTTGTGTTGGAAGTGTGGTTTAACAGGTTCATTGACTAAACAGTAGGAGGATCCCCCGAGTGAAAGGCGTCGTATTAGCTGGTGGTCTGGGCACAAGGTTGCGACCGTTGACCGCAGTTACTAATAAACACTTACTTCCCGTGTATGACCAACCAATGATCTACTACCCGATCCAAACTCTGGTAAATGCGGGAATCACAGACATCATGATTGTTACTGGGGGAAACTCGGCTGGAGATTTCCTTAAGCTTTTGGGAAATGGCAGAGCCTTTGGTTTGAAACACATCAATTACACCTACCAGGAAGGCGAGGGCGGAATAGCTCAGGCGCTGTCGCTGGTTGAGCACTTCGCCGCTGGTGACCCTGTTTGCGTCGTGTTGGGAGATAACATCATCGAAGGGAACATTCGTACGGCTGCGCGTTCGTATCGCCATCAAGGTGGAGGCGCAAAGATCATTCTGAAACGCGTTCGCGATCCCGAAAGGTTTGGTGTTCCTGAGCTCGATGGCGCCATCGTCAAGAGGATTGAGGAGAAGCCTAGCTCCCCCAAATCTGAGTATGCCGTGATTGGCGTTTACATGTATGACAGTGGTGTCTACGACATAATTCGCACACTGAAACCGTCTGGGCGGGGCGAGCTGGAGATCACAGACGTCAACAATGCCTACATTGAGCGTGGCGAAATGACCTGGGAGGAGTTAGAAGGCTGGTGGACAGATGCCGGCACGTTCGAGAGTCTGTTGCATGCGTCAAACTTGGTTGCTAAGACAGGCGCCAACAAGTTGGAGTTACGTGCTGGTGCCGAGTGAGCTACGACCGGCGGGACAAAGCAATTCCGTTATGAAACTTCAATGAAGATAGTCCGCATTATTGCTCGTCTGAATGTTGGAGGGCCCGCGCGTCACGTGGTTTGGCTTAGCTCCGGAATGCGCAGTGAATGCCGAACCGTCTTAGTTGCTGGAAGCGTTCCGGCAGGTGAAGAGGACATGACGTACTTCGCGAAGGACCATGGTGTAGATCCTCTTTTTCTGTCGGAAATGAGCCGCGAGATTTCAATCAGAGACGCCGTCGCCGTCTGGAAGCTGTTTCGTCTCTTGCGACGCGAACGCCCCGACCTAGTTCATACCCATACGGCAAAAGCAGGGACTGTTGGTCGATTAGCTGGGCTCCTTTACTGCTGCCTCAGTTGGTCGACTTTTTGGACCAGAAGACGCCCTTGCCGTTTTGTACATACCTACCACGGTCATATTTTCCATGGCTACTATGGACATTTGAAGACTGTGGTTTTTCTGACAATTGAGCGTTTGTTGGCAAGGCTGATTACGGATCGGATTGTGGTGGTCAGTGAACAGCAGCGACGGGAGATTCAGGAAACCTTTCGGGTGGGCAGGCCTGATCAGTTCTCCGTGATACCGCTTGGGCTGGATTTACGTCTGTTTGCGGATTGGTCTGAGAGGGGCGAGAAGTTTCGTGAGGAGCTAGGTATTGCGCGCGAAGAGATCCTGGTGGGAATTGTTGGGCGACTGACCGACATCAAGAACCACCGCATGTTCCTCAACGTCGTTGCGAGATTCAAAGAGTTGAATCAGAAGCGGCGACGAGTCCGCTTCGTGATTATCGGAGACGGTGGTCTACGCTCCAGTCTCGAACAGCAAGTAGATGAGTTGGGGTTGCAGCAGGACGTGATCTTTGCGGGCAGTCGAAGAGATCCGCAGAACTTCTATCCTGCACTCGATATCGTGGCACTCTCTTCCAAAAATGAAGGCACCCCGTTAACACTTATCGAAGCAATGGCCAATCAGCGCGCGGTTATCTCTACCGCGGTTGGAGGTGTTGTAGATCTGCTCGGAGACGCAGCGGCGCGCAGAGAACATCTGCCCTACGTCGTTTGCCAACGCGGAATCAGTGTACCTCCAAATCAAGCCGACGCTTTTGCTACCGGTTTAGTACGATTGGTCGACGATCACCGATTGCGTGATGAAATTGCAGTTAACGGCCTGCATTATGTAAACAGAGTGCATTCGAAAGAGCGGCTGCTGGATAACATGCAGCTCCTTTATTCGGAACTGCTTCAGGAGAACCGCAGCCCGGTGAAAGGACGGATTCAGGATCCGAGCCTTCAATCCCGTGTCTAAAGCTGGCAACCTCGAGAGCACATCTCACAGTTGTGGAGGAGAAAATTTGCGAATACTGATCACTGGAGGTGCCGGGTTCATCGGCTCCCATCTGGCAGATGCTTACGTCAGTCGTGGCGATGAAGTCTTTGTTATTGACGATCTTTCTACAGGCACCATCGAGAATATCCAACACCTCAAGAAAAACCCTCGGTTTCATTACACAATCGAGAGCGTGCATAACCAACCTGTCACAGCGGAGTTGGTGGATCAGTGTGATGTTGTCGTCCATTTGGCAGCTGCCGTTGGCGTCAAACTGATCGTGGAGAGCCCGGTAAGAACTATTGAGACGAACGTGCGGGGTACTGAAGTCGTTTTGGCTTTGGCTAATAAAAAGAAGAAACCAGTGCTGGTCGCCTCGACTTCAGAAGTCTACGGTTTGAGCACTGACGTTCCATTTCGTGAAGACGGTAATCTTGTCATGGGTGCTACCACAAAAGGCCGCTGGAGTTATGCGTGTTCTAAAGCCATAGATGAATTTTTGGCACTGGCCTACTGGCGCGAGAAGAAACTGCCTACGACTATCGTTCGGCTTTTCAATACTGTGGGGCCACGTCAAACAGGACGGTATGGGATGGTGATTCCAACTTTCGTAAAACAGGCGCTCGCAGGCCGCCCCATAACTGTGTATGGCGACGGATCTCAAACACGATGCTTTGGGTATGTGGGGGACGTCGTGGCCGCACTAGTGAAGTTGATGGACCACCCGGAAGCAGTGGGCGAGGTCTTCAACATCGGCTCGGACCAGGAGGTTTCGATTTTTGAGTTGGCTGAACGGATCAAAGAACTCACTCGATCCAACTCTGAAATAGTCTTTGTGCCTTACGACGAGGCCTATGAGGAAGGTTTTGAGGACATGCCCCGGCGGGTTCCTGACACGCAAAAAGTGCGAGAGCTGGTGGGATTCTCCTCCCAGATTGATCTCGACGGCATTTTGAGAAGCGTAATTGAGTATCAGAGTGGGCGCGGTGGTTGTCTAAGCTAGTTAACGCGAGACGCTTGGTTCACGAAGCGAAACACGACGAGAATAGCTTGATCTTGGCGTCAGAGTTGGACTAGCTTTCTGCAAACACTACGCACCCAAAACTCCTTTAAAGACCGGCGAACTATGCCTTTCAGCCTAAGAAATCTGCTTGCCGCTCTCGCGTCAGCAATTCTGGCAATCGTACTAACACCCGTCGTACGTGCCGTAGCGCGCCGGGCCAATCTGGTAGCGAAGCCGAAAACCGATCGATGGCACAAGAAGCCCACGGCAATGTTTGGCGGCGTAGCCATTTGGCTGTCTTTTCTAATCAGCTATCTACTATTCATGCCTCAGGACCCATACGGGTGGAGGATCCTTCTTGCTAGCACGTTCCTGTTTACAGTGGGTTTGGTCGATGACCTAATCCACATCAAGCCTTACCAAAAACTGGTCGGTCAGATCATGGGCTCGGCTTACATTGTCTATTACGGTCTGACTCTGCCTTGGACCAGTTCTCATTTGGTAAACATGGCGCTAACTATCTTCTGGCTGATTGGGATAACAAACGCAATCAATTTGCTCGACAACATGGATGGTCTCGCCGCCGGTATAGGGATTATTGCGTCCGGATTCCTTGCCCTTAGCTTCGTCAACACCGGTCAAATGACAGAGGCTTTTGTCCTCGTGACGTTTGCCGCAGCATTGCTTGGCTTTCTGATTTACAACTCGAATCCTGCGTCCATCTTTATGGGCGATTGTGGATCGATGTTCGTCGGGTTCTTTCTGGCCGGTGCGGCGTTGGTAAATGTATCAGGCGGCCGCTCCCGCAGTTTTCTGCCGGTACTGGCGGTCCCGATCCTGGTGCTGTTTATCCCAATCTTTGATACCACGTTCGTCACCGTACTTAGGAAACTTTCAGGTCGAGCCGCTTCCCAAGGTGGGCGCGATCACACGTCTCACCGGCTGGTCGCTTTGGGAATGTCCGAGCGGCATGCGGTCTGGATGCTGTACCTGCTGGCGACACTTTCAGGGATGGTCGCCGTCCTGGTCCAGCAAGTGAAGTTGGACGTTAGCCTTGCCGCGATCGCGGGGTTTTCGATCCTGTTGACGCTTCTAGGTGTGTACCTGTCGGGAGTCAAGGTTTACGACGAGACGGAGGAAGCCCAGGCTCTCAAGGACAAGAGACTATACGCATTTCTCGTTGATGTATCGTATAAGCGGCGCATTTTTGAGGTCTTGCTCGATCTGGTGCTCATCATTCTGGCGTACTGGAGTGCATACGCCATTAAATTTGGAGCCTTTTCAGGCAGTCCCGCCTGGAAGCTATTTCTGCAAACTCTGCCCGTACTCCTGTTTGTCAAGATGGCAACGTTTCTCGTGCTTGGTGTTTACCGAGGTATCTGGCGTTACACGAGTCTGGACGATCTAATAGTTTTTGCTAAGGCAGTTATTACAAGTTCGGTACTCACAGTGCTTGTCCTTCTCTTCGCGTTTCGTTTCGAAGGGTTCTCACGCACAGTATTTGTCATCGATGGCTTACTCATGCTCATGTTTTTGGCCGGAAGTCGCATGGCCTTCCGTCTTTTTCGACAGTTGCTTCCAGTTGGAAACGCAGTGAATGGAAGGCGTGTCCTGATTTACGGCGCCGGCGACGGTGGGGAACTTCTTCTGCGTGAGTTAATAAACAACAAAGATCTGCAATACTCGCCAGTGGGATTCCTCGACGACGATCCGGCAAAGAGTGGGAAAGTGATTCACGGACTCAAGGTCTTTGGCGGAAATGGCGATCTTCCCGTCATCTGCAGTCGTCACCAGATCGCGGAAGTACTAATCTCAAGTTCGAAGATGAGCCGTGAGCGGTTGGATGACATCCTGAACGTCTGCAGCCAAAACGATATCATTGTTCGACGCATGCGTATCATCATTGAGGATCTTGATCGTCCTTAGCATCAAAACACCTAGCCTTCATTTTAACGTTTTGCAGTAATTCCGCTGTGCCACAACCTGTTTTTCACATCGATTCCAGTAAAGCAATTACGCGAGTGATCGCGGTCCTGGCACTCGTCGCATCAATAGCCTGGTCCGTTTTGTTTGTGCGGTGGTACATAGGTAACACTCTCGCAGAGTATCTCAATCCCGACGCAAGCAGCGTAGATCTTCTTAGCATGGCGGTGACGTTGGCGCCGGATGATCCTCTCACCCATTGGCGGCTAGCAGAGTTCGCAGAAAAGAAACTACCGATCGATCAGATTGGGGCAGCTGTACTCGAGTATGAGGTTGCTGTGGCATTGTCCCCGTTCGACTACAGATATTGGATGGCGCTGGGACGGGCGCTGGAACAGTCTGGTGACATTCAGCGAGCTGAGGCGGCCCTGCGCCGCGCCGTCGAACTGGCTCCTTACTACTCGTATCCTCGTTGGTACCTCGGAAATCTTCTGTTGCGTAACGAACGCTACGACGAGGCATTTGCAGAACTGCGTCTGGCAGGCGACGCCGACCCTGAGCTGCGTCCGCAGCTTTTTAACTTGGCGTGGGAAGTCTTCAAAGGCGATACACCGTCGCTGCAATCAGCTGTCGGCACAACGGCCGCAGCAAGAGCACAGTTTTCTCTTTACTCTATAGGACGCGGGCGCATTGATGATGGTCTACGGCTCTGGTTCACCCTTTCGGAGGACGAGAGACGTGAGAATCTCTCAACGGCGCAAGCAGTAATCGATTCACTCGTTAACAATGGTAAGCACCATCATGCTGCAACTGTGTGGAATGGAGTTGCCTCTCAGCCTAGTTATCAGGTTGCTATTGGAAAGATTCTCGATGGGGGATTCGAAGATGGCTCCTACTCCAACGCCTCTGTCTTTGGCTGGAAGATAAAGTCGCATCCCCAAGCTCAGATTGGAATTGACCGGAATAACTACCGTGAGGGCCGTCGCAGTTTGCGGCTTGTTTTTCAAGTGGGAACGAATCTCACGGCCTTCAGCATTACGCAATTAGTTCCTGTCCAGCCAAAAACCCAGTACATATTTCGGACGTTTGTGAAGACGCAGAGGCTCCAGAGTGCGGCCACTCCGATGCTATCTATTCTTGACCCCGCTACAAACAGGAGCATAGGCGACTCATCGCCGGCACCCACCGGTGACAACGACTGGCAGCCTGTAACAGTAGTTTTTGAAACTGGCCCAGATACTGAAGCAATTAGACTAATGGTGCAGCGCGCATCCTGCGGCGAGAACGAAGTGTGTCCGATGTTCGGCACCGTTTGGTATGACGACTTCAATCTTAAAACCGGAAGCTGAGGCGGTAGGGCTTGAGCCTGCAGTAGTGTCAACACCCCCTAGTGGCGGCGTGTATCGCATCAGCCATACTTTAGCAAGTCGCTTTGCGTTTCTGCTTTTGTGTTCGGCGATTGTTTTGTCTGCGCTGGCATATGGGACAGTTCATTATTGGACTCTCGCGCTATTCGGTCTCGGGGCAGTGACAGTTCTGGGACTTTGGATAGCTGACGGCTGGAGACTTGGGGTACTTCGCATAAGTCGCAACCCGTTGCAATTGCCACTCTTGGCAGCAATATTTCTCGGTTTCCTGCAGCTCCTTCCCGCTCGAACGCCTGAAGCAGGCCCCCTCTTATCGGAACCCGCCATTCGCTCGCTCTCATTCGATCCTTATGCTACTCGGCTTGTTCTGGTACAGCTCGTCGCGCTGACTATCTATTTTGCGGCCGCTCTGGTCTTCACAGATACGCCACGACGGCTGCGTCTGTTAGTGAGAACGATCATCGTTTTCGGTTTTTTTCTCGCAATTTTTGGACTGACACAATCGTTCACGAGTCCGAACCGCGTGTACTGGGTTCGGGAACTAGCTCAGAGCACCGCTTTTGGCCCATTCATTAATCGACATCATTTTGCAGGCTATATGGAGTTGACCATAGCGCTCCCACTCGGTCTCCTCTTTGCCGGTTCCATTCAAAAAGAAAAACGTTTTGTCTATCTATTTGTCGCTCTCCTAATGGGAATTGCGTTGATCACCACAAACTCGCGCGGCGGCATAATTAGCTTGATCGCCGAAATACTCTTCCTGACTGGGGTAACAGCTTTTCGCCGAAGGCGAGGGCATCGTCATCGGGACAACGCACGGCCGAGATTACTTGCTGGAGCAGCTGTTCGCGCCGGATTGGCTTTGGCACTAATCCTTGCTCTATTTGCTGGTGTAGTGTTGACCGGTGGCGAAGACGCGCTGACCCGTTTCGTAGGGACTGTGAACAGCGACGATCCGACGACGGGACGTGCACATTTTTGGAATGTAACGTTGGAGATCATAAAAACTCACCCGGTTCTCGGGACTGGCCTCGGGGCATTTGGGGTTGTTTATACCCGCTTCGATACACGCAATGGGTTGTACCGCTTGGAGCAGGCCCACAACGATTACCTGCAGGTCCTTTCCGACGGTGGAATTGTTGGAGCCTTGATTGCGCTGGCTTTTCTAGCACTCCTGTTTCGAATCGGATTCGCCCGTCGTGAGTCAAATGACGAATTCAGGCGTGGCGTGGCCATTGGAGGATTAGCCGGCTGCTTCGCTGTCCTGGTCCATAGCTTTTTTGATTTTACGCTACATACAACGTCAAACGCTCTCCTGTTTCTAATCCTGGCCGCACTGGCTACGCTCGACGGTAGAGTCGAAGA
>Ga0209751_10000415_pt1 | contig 45919 bp, 35 predicted proteins | sample RifCSP13_1_FD_184019 | JGI IMG/M metagenome (GOLD analysis project Ga0209751, IMG submission 184019) | Soil microbial communities from Rifle, Colorado - Rifle CSP2_sed 13_1 (SPAdes) (version 2) | ecosystem: Environmental > Terrestrial > Deep subsurface > Rock core/Sediment | place: Rifle...
GGGATGGGGCGACGAGCACCCTTCTCCAAGCCTTTGTATCATTGCTTCTTAGGCCTTTTATTCTCATCGTCGCCATTTTCAACTATCCGCGCCGCCGTCACGCTCTATTTCCCTACGTACCACCATTTCGTCCTTGTTCCCCCGTTCCCCTGTTCCCCTGTTCCCCCGTTCCCCGTTCCCCTGTTCTCCCGTTCCCCTCACCAATCACTGTACTTCTCACTATTCAGCGCCGTCTCCTTCGACTGCGAGCGCACATCGAAAACATTCTCACCGCCCCAGGACCCTGCGTCTGAGGCGTCATAGCAGGAACGTAATTCCCACTTTGCTTCGCCGGTCATGGGATCCACTGGTATGGCGCGCAAATAAACTTTCTTTTTCGTAGACAACTCCGGGCTGCCCAAGTCAGTGGGTTTAATCCTCAAATCTCCGTAGCCACCGGGAAATCCACCGCGCGGCATAACATTGACGCCGCCGGTTAATGTCTCCAGGTCTGGGGGATAGTGATCGGGATTGTCCACACCAAAGAGCGTGCAGTCACTGATCATTACTTTACTTCTGGGATCGATATCCGGTTTAGGCGGGGGCTGTCCCTGAGTTGGAATCGCTGTGCCGGTGCAAAGCATTCCCACAGTGTCCCGGTGAAACTCGTCTATCGCGGTGCGCATTTGCCGCAATGCCTCACGCAATTGCTGCTCCTTCTGCCGTTTGACTGAGACCTTAACAAGCGGAATCACGCCTAACGTCAGAATTGTCATCACCGTAATGGTGATCACCAGTTCGATCAGCGAAAATCCAAGCTCTCGCCCGAAGGTTGCTGGAGCAGAAGTTGGCAGAGCAACGCGGCGACCAGCAAATACTGCCCTCACCGTGTCGCCGCGCGTTTGCGTGTGCTGATTTTCTTCTCTGCTCTTGAGCTCCATCTACCGCCTTACCGTCATACGACCCTGCACAATGTCGAGGGCAATGTCGCGTGCGTCAATTGCCAGAACGTGCGTGGTTGTCTTATCGAGTAACAATCCGGCCTCTCCGGGGGCGAGTGCTTCCACCTCGACGAATACCAGCGTGCCCGGGCCCTTCATACGCACGACACCATTAAGAGCCGAGACCGAGATCAAGCAGATTCCCGCAGGGTCAATCGACTGCGTAATGGCTGGAAGCATGTCCCTTTCCGCGGGATAAAGGCTTCCTGTCGCGACTGTTCGCACCGTGAGCACGCGCGGATCGAACCTGAGCGAGAGAGTTGCCAGACCTAACGGCACATCCGATCTTAGCTCAATGGCCAACCGGCGCTTCTCCCCAACTTTCATGACTTCGGCGCCAGGAGTCAGGCTGAGCGTCGCCGTTCGGACCGCGGCCGAATTCTTTGCTGCAGCATCGACTGGTTTCGACAGGCTAGTCAACACCGCGTTGGTGGCACCCGCTGCGCTCGTATTGACAGCGGCCACTTCAGTCGCTGCCTGATTGCTTACGAGCGATTTTGGCGCCGGAACAAAGGCCGGCAGCTCTTCCGGCGGTGTTTGAGTCTTCACATTCGGCGTTGCGCTTTTCTGTGCAACCGCACTGCTCACGTTCGCGGGAGCCGGATTTTGAGTCCCGCGAGTCTCAACCTTCGCCGGAATTACTTGACTGTTCTGAGCCGTGCTCGCGTTGGCCGGGGCTGGTGTGGACGTCACCGGCGCATCAGGAAGCTGCACGCTGGCATTGGTCGGCGACCGGCGGGCAGCAGCCAATTGGTCTTCCCGATCTGATTCGCGAATCATTGCTTCGAGTGAACCCGTCGTCGGCGATTGCAGTGTGCCGCTGGGCCGCATCTCTTCATCGCGTGGCGTCACGGCCGGCGCGCGTAATACTCGCGGAGTCACGGCAATCACAATATCTACCTGGCGATTGTCGCGAGTGGGGGATGTGAACAAACGTCCTAATACTGGGAGCAGACCTAGCAGCGGCAGTCCACGACGGCCATTAGTCTGCACATCGGTGGCCACGCTAGCCAGCATCATCGTTCGATTGTTCTGCACCCGAGCAGTTCCCGCAATGCTGCGTTCAGTAAATGTCGGTGTCACGCCTGCGTTTAACACGTCTTTCTGCTCGATCGACATCTTCACCTGCACATCCAGATTCGGAAACACCTGCGGAGTAAACTTTAATGTCAAGCCCGTTGGCTCATAGTTGATAACGGGGAAACCGCCGGTCGGAAATCCACCAGGCGTAGCAGAAGTTCCAGTCTGAATGCCAAACGGATAAGCCTGGGCAGTTTGTACAGGCACGCGCTGACCGATGCGCGCCGTCGACTCTTCACCATTGAACGCATGAACCTGGGTGGAGGCGAGGAGTCTCGTATTATCTTTGCTTTGAAATGCCGTCAACAGCGAAGGCGGAAGCACGAGCGCTGCCGCAGCCGCAGTAGGAACGCCGCCCAAAAGACTGGCAACATTCACACCCGTTTGTCCGGCTGCGGTGGTTGCGTTGCTGGTAAGCACTGACAAACCTGGATACCCACCCAGGCTGAAGGTGCCGGTCCCTCCCCACTGGTTACCGATCTGCAGCAGATCATTTTTCGACACTTCGTAGATGTTGACATCCATTACCACTTCGGCGCGGTCCTTATCGACGCTCTGCAGCAACTCACCAATGAGCCGAACATTTTCAGCCGTGTCGCGAATGGTCAAACTGTTCGTGTCTTTGTCAGGTACGACTATGGTTTGGGGACGACCAACCGAGGCCGGAATCGCCCGCGTCACCAGGTTACTGGCTTTCTCGGGGTCCATGTTTGAAAGATAAAAGGTGCGCAAGACTAACTGCTGATACTGCGGCCGCCTCGTTTGTTCAGCAACCAGGATGGTGCGCCGGCTCAGCTTCTGGAAGAAGAGCCCTTCCTGCAAAAAGACATAATCGAGTGCCTGGGCCGTGGTGACATCGCGCAGGTTGATGTCAATGGTTCTTGGCTGGGCAAATGACTGCCGGTCAAAAACCACATTGAGAGTGAGCTGCTCGGCAAGACTGCGGACGAACGCTTTGAGATCTCCGCTGTAACTTATAACGCGCAACTGCTCGGAACGGGCCGGTGGCAATGAAGGATCCTGCACCTGAGCGCTCGTCGGCGTGATCGCGGCTCCGTCGTGCAGGTCACCCGTTTTGCTGCCATTACCATTGCTCGAACCGGTGTGACCTTCCTTCACACTCTGAAGGCGCAACATTCGTTCCATCTCTGACACTGCCAGCTCATTGACCGGGTCATAGCCGTACGCCTGCCGAAACGCGTTGTACGCTCCCACGTAATCGCGCTGCTCGGCCAGGGACCGACCCTGCTGCATGAACGATTGTGAAGCGTTGAAACTGGCGCGCCGGAAATGGAGCTGATACTCCATATTGGAAGGGTCGGCTGCGACTGCCAGGGTATACTCCTGCGCGGCCTTCTCCCACTGTTGTGCGGCCTCATACTGCATGCCCTTCTTGAAGTTCTTGTCACCTTTTTTGGCGAGGGCAGTTACCGGCAGCGCCAACAGTGAGAAGGTGAGCAAAAAAGAGATCAGGATTCGAGAATTTGTCTTTATTTTCATGGCGGTCACTCTCAAGGGGAGGTGGACAGTTGTAGCGGCTTACTATAATGCGGCCGAGGACGCCTGTTATGCAATAGTAAACTGCCGTTTCTTACACGCAGAGGGACTTTTTTAGTTCCTAAACCGGCCGGTCGAGGGGGGATTGCCGAGTTTACTTGGCCGCGCTTACCTCCTCCACAAAGGTAACGCGGTTTATTTCGTGAAGCGTCGAGACACCGGCAAAAACCTTCTTCAGAGCTGACTCACGCAGGCTGGTCAGCCCTTCCGCCTCGGCTGCGCGGCGGACTTCAGAACCGGGCCGGCGTTCGACAATCATCTCGCGAATGTTATCTGAAAGATCGAGTAACTCATGGATGGCCGTGCGACCACGATAGCCCGTGTGGTTGCACGCGTCGCAGCCGACATTCATGTAGAGAATTCGTCCCCGATGCTCTTCCGGCATCAATCCTGATTCGGTTAGCTCATTATCCGTTGGCAGATACTGTCGTTTGCAGTACGGGCAAAGCATTCGAATGAGACGCTGAGCTAATACGCAATTCAAGCTGGAAACGAAGTTGTAAGGCTCAACACCCATGTTGAGGAAACGACCGATGACGTCGATAACATTATTCGCATGGACCGTAGTGAAAACCAGGTGCCCGGTGAGGGCCGACTGAATGGCGATCTGGGCAGTCTCCGTGTCCCTGATCTCACCAACCATTATTTTATCCGGATCGTGCCGCAGAATCGAGCGCAGACCTCGATCAAACGTGAGTCCCTTCTTTTCATTTACAGGAATCTGCGTGATGCCGTGCAACTGATACTCGACCGGGTCTTCGATCGTGACGATCTTGTCTTCTTCGTTCCTGATCTCGTTGAGCGCAGCGTAGAGCGTGGTCGTCTTACCTGATCCTGTCGGTCCAGTAACCAGCACCATGCCATAGGGCTCCGCAATATAACGGCGAAACTTCCGCAGATCATCTTCAGCAAACCCAACGACATCAAGGTTGAGGTTCCGAAAGGCTTCGTTGATCTGCTCCTTGTCGAGTATGCGGATTACAGCATCTTCACCATGGATCGTGGGCATGATAGAGACACGGAAGTCGACATTGCGGGCTTTATAGCGCACACGGAATCTTCCATCCTGAGGTACGCGCCGCTCAGCAATGTCCAGCTCCGACATCACCTTGATGCGTGAAATTAGAGTTTGATGATAAGCAAGGTCGATGGGATCCACTTTCGCGTAGAGCGCTCCATCAATCCGGTACTTGACCTGGACCTCCGTGTCGCGAGTTTCGATGTGGATGTCAGAAGCGCGCGACTCCATTGCATTGTAGATGATTGTGTCTACCAGTTTGATAATTGGCGACATCTCCGAGTCGGTGGCAAGGCGGTCGAGATCCAAAACCTCTTCGCCGTGCTCAGTCTCCCTGACAAGCGAGATGCGGAATCCCGACGCAGCTTCCTGCAACACGCGCTGCGTGGCATCACCACGGCGCAGCACCACTTCAATTGCGCCGGCAGTGGCCACGAGCGGCACAATGCGCGTGTGGAGCGCACTGGCTAATTCATCCAGGCGCTCAAGGTCTGTGGGATCGGCCATCGCAATGTGCAACCCTTTGACGTCACGCTTTAACGGCAGAAACTGATGACGGACCATCAGATCTACAGGAACTTCATTAAAAAGTTCGTAGTTGATGGGCGACTCTTGATCGTGTGGGAGCAGATCGATGAAGGGCAGCCGGTAACGGCGAGCGAGATCTTTGGCCGCTCGCATTTCCGGCGGTTCATGATCTCCATTAGTGCGTTCTAACTCAGGTTGATCCAACACAGGGGTCGTGCTTGCCGTCGAGGATGACAACGTGCCGCTGGTGTTCTTAGTAAAGTGCTCCATGTTTTTCATCTGTGAGTGAGTGCCGGCGCCCATTCATGCGCTAACGATGACCAGTCACTCCCGCGCCGCTTGAGATAGATTGGATAATCGGCAGGTAGATGGCCAGCAGGATCGTGACGACGACCCCACCCATGACTACAAGGATCGCAGGCTCGAGGGTCGTCGTCAACTGCTCAAGGCGCACCTCGGATTCCGCATCGTAGAACAGAGCTACCTCGTCTAGCATTTCCCGCAAGCTGCCGGAGCGTTCACCGATTCCAATCATATCGACTGCGAGAGCGGGTACCCAGGCTGCCGACTCCAGGCTTTCAGTGAAAGAGCGGCCCTCACGCAGCATCGGCAGGATTGCCGAACTCCGGCGACGCAACTCGCGATTCGTAATGGACTCTGCCGCAATTTCCCAGGACTCCAGCAACGTGATGCCTCCGGCGAGCAGTGTGGCCAGCGAGCGGGTGGCCTGTGCTACCGACAGTTGCACGGCTAGACTACCGGCCAGCGGAACCTTTAACAGCCAGGCATCCATCTTCAAGCGACCCTGTTCGGTGCGCGTCCAGAGGTAAAAAGAGACTGCGCCTGCGATCAGCAAAGGTCCGAACCAGATCACGTTCCCGGAAAGCCAGCGCGAGAGTCCCACCACGATCTGCGTGACCGTAGGCAGTTCGCTACCAAAGCCGGAGAATAGCTCCGACATTCTCGGGACGACGTAGACCGTCAGAAAGGTGACCATACAACCAGAGGCAAAAAGCAGAAACAGGGGGTAGGCCAATGCGCCGCGAATTTTTCGGCGCAGTGCGACATTGCGCCGCATGTAGGTCACGTAGCGGTTCAAGACATCATCGAGCGCCCCGGAACGTTCGCCCGCCAGAATTGAAGCCGTGTAGATTCGCGGAAAGATGCTCCCCTGGGCCGCAAAAGCCTGCGACAAGGCTGCGCCGCCGCGAATCTGTTCCTCGACATCGCCGAGTACCGCTCGCAGTCGCGCTGAAGCGGCTCGTTTGCGAAGCATCGAGATAGCCTGGAGGATGGGAATTCCGGCCCGCACGAGCGCCGCGAGTTGTTGATTGAAGAGCAGGAAGTCGTTTGGTTTGACTCTCGGGTGGGCGCCCGGACGACCCAGACGTGTCAACGCACTGACGCCCGCGGTTTTGGGCGGGGTGACATTGAAAACGCGAAATCCTTCTCGCTCGAGGCGAGATCGAGCTTCATTGACACCCGCCGCCTCTACGGTACGCGTCACCACTTCGCCTGCGGGCGTCCCTAACCGGCAAATGAATTCAGCCATTCGTAACGATTACAAACAGGAAAGATGCCACCTTATTGAGTATAGCACGCGGTCTGGCGTGGAAACTCTGCACATTCGTATCGCTATTCGGTCCCAGGTAAATGGCCGCCGCCATTCTTTCCTACACGCAGCGTCGGGCGGAAAGTTGCGTTAGGGCACGGGTCTGGTGCTTGCCTTGCATAAAAACGGCTCCGCCGCCTGCTTACATACGCGGCTCGGCCAGCCTAACTTGCATACGCGGCTACTTATCACTAGAGGCAATGGCGTTAAATAATAGTGGGTAAGTTGCCAGCGATTGACCACGATACTGTGGCCGAAATCCGAAAAGAATGATTCGGCCTTTGCCCATCGTCACCTCAACCAGTGCTGCCTTACCTCTAATACGTTGGCCCCCCAAGAGCCAGCCGGAAAGGAGTGGATCCTTATCCTCAGGATACCAGGCGATGATCTGAACATGATCCGCAGGCTCATCGGCAACCTCGAACACCGGCGAATCCTCAGCCCAGGCAATCGATTCGCGAGGCACGTTTGCGGCGAGCGGATGAGAACTGTCTACTTCTATTCGCAGGATTGAGCCAGGCACGTAAAAATCTGTGCGCGGCAAAGCAGCGACAACGTTACGCAAAGGCAGCTTGAATTGTTCAACTGCAAACTCGGAGGCGCGATTAATGCAGATAAGTGTGCCGCCCTCCTCCACAAACTCGCGCAGCGCCGTCACACCTTCTGTACCTAATCCGCCCGTGTATTCCATCGGCATAGTTCCTGGCCGGTAGCCGTCACGAATTGTCCTCGGCGACTGATCGGGAATAACGATGACGTCGTATCGGGCCCGTAGAGCTTTATTGCGAACCTGTTGGTCCCTGACAGATGTGTAGTCGATCTGCTGAGTGTCGAAAATCCAGCGTGTCCATCCTTCATCAATAGTCGGACTAGCAGACTGATAGAGACCAATGCGCAGTTTCTTGATTGGAGTGAAAAGGTCCAGAAACTCAGATGGTCCAACCTGTGGTCGAGGCCTGCGAGGTTTCAACAGGGCAGAGACGGCCCTTGTCTCAACTCCCATCAACAGCGATGCGGTGTGGGCAGTTACATCATAAGGTGGAATAGGTCGCCCCTCGGGCGAACGCAGGTTTGGATAATGCTGCTTCTCGAGTATTGCCTTGGCAAAGGAACCATAGGGCTGGTCCATCCGCACAAGGGCTGTTCCGGCGGGATAACTCACACCTCGCTGCCTGACAATAGCTAAATCATCTATCGTCCATTCAACACCGGCACGCGCTAAGATCGCCAACAAGCGATCGCTATTCGCTGAAGGCAATATTAAATAGGTGAGCTTCCGCCTTGGGGATACTGCCTCCCTACCAATTTCATAAAATCGGTGCAGCCAGAGTTCGCGATTTTGTGCAGCATGTTTTAGAAGCACGAAGGCTGCTGCTGTCATAGTGTCCGTGATGTCGCGAAGAAGCCATTCGCCACCGCGCCACACGGGAGCGAAGTTTGCCGACTCCTTCTGCGGATTGTAGCCTTCGCGCGAACGCAGTTGTTCAAACTTAACGATGAGCGGTGATGCCAAACGTGCAGAGGCTGTCTCAGAGAGAATCCGAGCGCCTGCATGATAGTGGGAGTACGCGCGGGCGGGCGTCCAGGCATCATAAGTGGAATTGGTTGTGATTCCCTTGAAGCCTGCTTTACGCATTTCGTAAGCCATCCAGTTGCCTAGTCCCGTATAAGCCTCGACGATCTGGCGGGGAACATTCGGCTCGACCGGCTGCATGTATGGTGGCAGAAAAAGACGTGACCCGAATTCGCCCTGCTGGTGAATGTCATGAACGATCTGTGGATGCCAGACGTTGTGAATCTTATCGACAGTTATCTTTGTCTCTGCCTGGGTGAATGCATACCAATCGCGATTGTTATCGTGACCCGTGTATTTGTGATAGAGCTGGGGCGGCGAGGTTCCTTCGTATGGAGTGCCGAGGGTCTTATCGTACCAGTCTTTGACAATATCGACGCCATCCGGATTCAGTGATGGCACTAAGAGGACAATAGTGTTTCGAAGAATCTGCTGAATCTCAGGTTCATCTGAGGAAGCGAGCTTGTAAGCGATGAGCATGCTGGCGAGGTATGATCCAACCTCAGTGGAGTGAATGCCACAAGTTAGCAATACGATCGTTTTCCCGCGCTTTATCAGAGCAGTAGCCCTACCGTCGCGCGTCGCCGGAGGATCAAGCTTGCGCGGATCGGCAAGTAGTTCCTGAATCCTTTTATAGTCCTCCAGCCGTCTCAGGTTCTCTGGCGCGCTGATGGTAGCCATTACGAAGGGCTTACCCATCGTCGACCTTCCCAACGTCTCAAATCGTACGCGATCACTTGCCTGGTCCAGCCGCTCGAAATAGGTTAACACCTGGTTCCAGTTCGCTAGTTTGCGATCGTCTCCAGGTGTGAAGCCGAGAATCTTCTCAGGTCCGGGAATGAGTTTGGATTGAACAAGCGCAGATTGGGCCTGGTCGTTGCGAGTCTCGATAAACGCGGGCTTGGCACCCGTGGCAAGAAGAATAAGGAGTAAGAGCAGCATGAATGTTCTTAAGCGCATGGAGTTAAGAGAGCGCCACCTTGGTTCTCTGTTAGCCGCGGCTGAGTGTAACGAAAGCCGGTGATACTTTGAAGAAAGATATTGACATTCGTGGACCGGCAGCAAGCAACTCCCGTGCTTTTGTTAGGTTCAAAGACTCAGAAAAATCGGGCGTTTTCCAGCAAAGTGGCTTGCTCCGGCGCGGGCCATCCGTGTAAAGTAGCCAAGTTGCCTGATACCCCGCGCTTTCCCCGTTTTTAAAACTCTGTTGGAGGTCAACCGGATGTCTACTGAAAGCATCCCTGCAAACGAGTATCCAGACAGAATCGGGTTCGAACCAGACAATCCTTTCCTGGCAACATTCAAGCCCTATATTCCCGCCGGCGTACGCCTGCGAGAGTTGACTCCGATACCTCTGGTCATGGGCACCATACTCGGTATCATCTTTGGCGCCTCCTCGCTTTACCTGGTCCTAAAGGTCGGACTAACTGTCAGCGCCTCAATTCCGGTTGCGGTCATCTCCATCACACTCTTCCGCGTACTATCAAAACTGGGACTACGCGACGCAACAATCCTGGAAAACAACATAGTGCAGACGGCCGGATCTGCCGGTGAGTCCATTGCCTTCGGTCTGGGCGTCACGATGCCGGCAATCCTGATCCTCGGGTTTGACCTCGAGTTGACTCGCGTGATGCTGGTAGCGGTTCTCGGCGGGCTACTTGGCATTCTGATGATGATTCCGCTGCGGCGCGCCTTAATCGTAGCTCAGCACGGTTATCTTAAGTATCCGGAGGGCACGGCTTGCGCCGAAGTATTGAAGGCCGGAGCCTCCGAAGAATCGCGCGCCGCTGCTCACGCAGACCCTGCTTCTGCCGCCGTAGCGGACCAGGCGACGGTCGGCGGCAAGACCATCATGGCGGGATTTGGCATAGGATTTCTCTACTATGGCGTGCAGCAGATATTCAAAACCTGGAAGGAGATTCCCACGAAGGTCTTCGGTCGGCCCTTCGAGGCCGGTTCCATCTCCATTGAGAACAATCCCGCACTTTTAGGAGTCGGCTACATAATTGGGCCGCGCATCGCCTCCATCATGTTTGGGGGCGGGGTGCTCTCCTATCTAGTGCTTATTCCGGCAATCAAATATTTCGGCTCAGGACTGATGGCGCCAATCGCCCCCGAAACTGCGCATTTGATTCGCGATATGGATGTGTCGCAGATTCAAAAATCTTACATTCTCTATATAGGAGCCGGTGCGGTTGCCGCCGGCGGCATCATTAGCCTGGTCCGCTCCTTACCTACAATATGGCACGGTCTCAAGGGTGGGCTCGCTGATCTGCGCGGCAGTCGTGGGGGGAGCGAGAATGCTCCACGCATCGATCGGGACATCTCAATGAGGTTCGTCATTGGCGGCATCATTGTTCTGCTCGCGGCCATTATGATCGCCCCGCAGTTGAATCTTCGATTCAATCTGCTGGGGGCGCTATTGATCGTGGCCTTTGGTTTTCTTTTTGTCACCGTCTCTTCGCGGTTAACTGGTGAAGTAGGTTCTTCCTCGAATCCGATCTCCGGAATGACGGTAGCAACGCTGCTGTTGACGTGCCTGGTTTTTCTGATTATTGGTTGGACCGCGCCGCCTTATTTTGTCACTGCCCTTTCAATAGGCGGTATTGTCTGCATTGCAGCTTCAAATGGCGGCACTACTTCGCAGGATTTGAAGACTGGTTTTCTGGTCGGTTCAACACCCAAAAATCAACAGATCGCGATTCTGGTCGGAGCTCTCGCCTCCGCTCTGGTGCTCGGCTACATTCTACTGTGGCTCAATCAATCGGCATCGGTTTATGTTCCTGTGGCCAACAACAAAGAAATAACGTTGCCCGCAGGTTTTCGCTTCGATCTGGCCAACTGCGAACAAGGGCTCAGTGGACCCAAGCGCGATCGGTTGAAGGGACAACAGGCGAGTACTGATTCTGCCAGTTACTTCGTCTGCCATCAGACTGATACAGCAACCGGCACCGTAGGCCGCTATCTGGTCAATGATCAAGGCGTGCCAGTTTATCTGGCGGACCCTGGCATCAACGGTGTTTTTGACAAGCGCCCGGACGGCAGTAGTGTGACCCATTACAGCGCACCAAAGGCCACCCTGATGTCTTACATCATCAAGGGTATCTTGAGTCGCCAACTGCCGTGGGGACTGGTGCTTCTCGGTGTCTTCATTGCCATCGTACTGGAGCTGTCGGGCATACCATCTCTTGCATTTGCCGTGGGCGTCTATCTACCGATTTCGACCTCTGCGCCGATTTTTGTCGGCGGCCTGGTGCGCTTGGGCGTGGACAAATATCTGCGTGGCAAGTTTGCCCATAGAAAGCTAACTGAGGAACAACTGGTTGCGGAAACCGACAAGAGCGCAGGTGTTCTGCTGGCCTCGGGTTACATTGCCGGAGGTGCACTCGCCGGTGTCGTGCATGCGTTTCTGAACTTGAGTGAAAACGTCGGCAGCAAACTCAAAGGTTTTGAAGACTGGGCCACCGAAAAAAATCGCTTCTTCGTCGGACCTAATGCCGACTATCTCGCGCTGATCCCGCTGGCCATACTCACGGCCGTGCTCTATCTGGTCGGGCGAGAACTAATTTTGAAGCCCAAACCTTATGTTGCTCGGGAGTGATGGAATGATATTTCGTAAGTTTGTTACAGCAATCGTTCTACTGTCCACAATACTCTTAACTTCATCGCTGGCGTGGTCCCAAACAGGGCAGCGCTCTCCGTCAGATACAGTGCGGGAATTCTACAAGGCCATGCGCGCACGAAAGTTCCGCGAGGCTTTTGCGATGTCCATCTACAGACCGGCGGTCGAAGGACTAAGGCCGGCGGAGTTTGACGATTTGCGCTCCGATTTTGAGCGCATGGCGGCGGCTATTCCCGAGCAGGTGCAGATAAATGGCGAGCAAATAAGCGGCGAGTCGGCCACTGTGTTCGTTAAGGTTAAGGACGCGGAGACTAGCGCCCAGGCAGAACCCGTAACGCTGATTAAGGTGAATGGCCAGTGGATTATTGGCGACAAGGAGAATCAGGCAATTGTCGCGAGGGCAGGCAAGGACTTCTTTTTCAACGCCAGGATCGACACTCATCACAGCGAGGTGCAGGAATTGTTGAAGCGGATCAATTTGGCCCAGGCGGCCTACAGCCAGCAACATAAGGGCCAATTTGGTGACCTCCAGGCCCTGATCACTGCGGGCCTAATACCCAAAGACCTGGAGGGAACGGAAACCACGGGTTACCGCTTCCGAATTATTGTCTCTCCCGACCGAAAGACCTGGAGTGCTGCAGCCGAACCAGCGCAGTACGGCCGCACCGGGCGTCTCTCATTTTTCATGGATGCATCCGGGGTCAGAAGCGCCGACATGGCCGGTAAGCCGCTGACTCTCGCGCGACAAACGCCATAACTGGTTCATTTGACGCCTTCTCCAATTAGTATTGCGCTCGGTCCCCCCGCTTATTTAGAATAGAGGTGCGACTGCCCCGACGCGCTTCCTGAAGCCCTTCCTCAAAACCCGGCTCGCACTTCGGCGAAGCAATTGACGCCGTTCAGGTATGTCGGAATACGCTCGAACAATTGTCTCGCGGTTACGTCAATTTATTGGCAATCGCCGCCACTTCAGGCGGAGAGAAGTACGGTTGCCGTTTAGCATGTCTGTGGCTGACCGCCGAATCAGACCCAATGGATCCCGAGGTGTGCCAACCATCAATGGTCATACACTGGACATTAGCGCGACAGGCTTAGCGTTAAATGTGCCCGCAATTCGCATCGAGGAACATTACCTCGTGGGCGATACTCGGCGCCTCCAACTAAAACTCGAATTGCCTGATGGACCGGTGAAAATGCAGGTGGCGCCCGTTCGTTATGAGAGTCTGGAGGAACACCAAACCGAGACAGGTTACGCCATTGGCGTGCGGATCACCGAGATGACCGAACAGGACCGAACCCACTTCAACCAATATATCAGTCACCTCAAGAGGCGAGGGATCATTCAGTAGATCAAGCAAAACGCAACCAGCCAAACGCCTCGGGCACATGGAAATTGGGTTGGGCTGTCCGAGTAGGTCTCCACGTTAGATAACCTCTATCTTCTCCCTGCCCGACGCAACGAAACAGGTTCACACGCCACCTCTCGCCGCGATTTGGTCTGTGAATCCAATCGTCCCACGGGATTCTCATCGCCACCAGTACCCGTTCCTTCGTAACCCGGGCTGCGGCTGTCATGTCGGAATGAAAACCCCAGTCCGTCTCCCTACCAGTCTTGGTTACATGAATCGCTAGATCAAGCCACTCGCCCGTAGGTGCGACTTCAAACTCAAAGTAGCGATTTGGATTGTCTGGATCAGGGGCCACGAAGATTTCGCAGACATCCCGTTCCCAAAGCCCAATAGTCTTCTTAAGAGTCTGTGGTGATGAACTAACAATCAGAGGCTCCGTCTGATTGCAATCAAAACGTACAAATAAAGCCTGATCCGACCACAGTATCCGGGCTTCAGTATGACGACCCAACGGCGCCTGATCCCCAGACCAATAACGCGTGAGCTTGATGGGACGGGCTTTGGTCCAATTAGTGTGGTCCAACAGGTCCTTCCCTAAATCGAGAGGCGAATGAATTGCCTCAATCACATCGCCATTCGTCATCTAGTTATGCTCTCCCGCGCGGGGCCACGCTTATTGATTTCACTTTCGTTCCGGAGCAGCTTCCAGGCAAAGCGCGAGCAATGTCTCAGCATCCTCATGTTGATAGACGTTCGCCCCGGTCGGTTTTGAGAACCTTTCCAACAGGTAGTCTGATTCGTCGGCCACCCCGCCAGTGCCACGTAAACAGCCGATAACCTTGCCCTCATCGTGCGCAATCGTAAATTCATTGAGGGAGCCCATAGCGCCCGCAATGAATAACACCACGTCGCAGGAACGCACAAGCACAACATTCCGTCCCTTTAACCCAAAACCCGTATAGATGAGCAAGTCGCACGCGTCGGTAGGCAGCCCATAGTGTTTTATGTGTTCCTGCTCGCAACTGGCCGGAGAAATACCCACGTGTAACGCACCTGCATCTCGCGCGGCCTTGCCGACTAGATATATCACTCCCGTTGTGGCGCCCGTTAGCAGGATCAGGTTCCGATTCGCTATTGCTTGTCCCAGTGCAACGCCTTTTTCAGGTAGAGACTTGATGGCCGTAACGTCCCCCGCCGAGCCCATTACACCAACTTTGATTTGCATCTTTTTGTTACACGATTCTGCCGCGGCGCTGCCAACGCTAGCCGGGCTGCCCTTCGGCCTGGACGACTTGATCGAAGCATTCTTCCTTCCCACGATCCCATCGTCGCTGAGTTAGAAACCAAGAGATGCCCGGTATTATGAGGAAAGCGCCGATACTAATTGTGACCAGGCGGGGAGAAAGGCTAAAACGGTCGAGCAGTTCGCCGGTGAAATAGTTGGAGGCAGCCATGGTGAGAGTCAGCAACGCCAGTTCAGCGGCGAATACTCGACCCCGAAAGCTATCTTCCACTCCCCGCTGCAACAGCACAGTGGAAAACACCCACAGAATACTGCCACCGGTGTGCGCCACGCCTAACACTACGAGGGCGATGATAAAACTGGTGGCACTTCCGAAGGCAACATAGAAAGCTCCCGCGATCAAGAATGCTATGCCAATCGAAGTCTGCATCTGCCGCTTACCTTCGCCGGCAATCCGACGAGCAACAATTGGGCCGACAGCGGTGCCAATTCCCCGCGCGGCAAACAAGACGCCAATACCCGTGGCAGCGTTATTGCCGACCGGGAAAATTCTTTCCCCAAACACGGCGAGAAGAGTGAGGATACCGCCACCGAGTCCCCATGCTGGTTTAACCAGGAGAAGGGCCAGAACTCTGGGTCGATGTTTTACATAGAGTACTCCCTCAATGGTTTCCCTAATTCCCAGTGCTCGGCCAATAGTAAGTTTGCGTTTTTCGCGTGAGGGTGATTTAGGTAAGCGAACGCTGGCGATGAGTGCTGCTGAAGCCACAAACGTCAGAGCATCTACAACAAACGATACGTCGGTGCCAAACCAGCCGGTTATCAGCCCTCCGATGGCTGCGCCTGTAGTCAGCATTATTGACCACGTCACCGACGAGATCGCATTTGCGGCCACCAGCTCCCGATCTGAAACAATTGACGGAATAACTGCCGTTTTGGCCGGTTCGAAGAATGTGGAAAGGCCGAGCTGCGCAACGGTTAAGAGATAGACAATCCATAACTGGTCAGCGCGGCGAACCAGCATAAATCCCAGCACGACCAGTGCCCGCGCAAGATCGGAAACGATCATGATCGTGCGCCGGCTGAAGCGGTCTGCAACCACACCGGATAGTGGGCCAAAGACGAAACTGGGAACAAATCGCGCCACCATAAGTAGACCTACATCTCGGCCGGACCCAGTGAGATTCAAGATAATAGTGTAGAGGGCGATTGTATTGAACCAATCGCCCATTTGACTCACAACCTGCCCAAGCCAAAGCTGTCGAAAATCGCGATTGTTCTTTAGCAGTTGGAAATAACCAACCGCCGGTTGCCGATTACCTGGAGTGAACGATCTCTTCAAAATCAAACCCACCGGACGCCGAATCCGTCTTCGCTGCGTTAACGAAGCCTGCCTGCGAAGGGTCAAGTAAGTCAACCGCAATCGAAGGACAGGATGGATTACTTTACTGTAGCAATCCTGAGAGATTTTCTACCTCGAAGGCTGCCGCGCACGCGGCTCGTCGGATCCTAACCATCCAATGCACTCTGACTAAATGGCTTCCAAACTGACCTGTCACTCTGATTTGCTCTCGTCAGTCCTTCCACGTCTTGTGCGACAAAAACAGTCAAATACTTAAGCAATTCGGGAATTCCGCTTTCCAGGCACACACGGCACGTCAATTGACAAAGCAGAGCGTGGTCACCGTAGCCCAGAGTTATCGGGCTGGCTCCGACCGGTGGCCACCAGATTTGAAATGAATTGTGGACCGGCGAGCTGTCTGCGCCCTCCGCTTATGAAATCTCACCCAGCAAGACGGGCCATAGCTTCAGCCCGCTTCTTGCCCCCACACTCGCCGGAAGTAGTGCTGATTGCTCCTACACTGCTTCCGGCGCCAACTATCGTGAAGCTTTGAGGAATGTTACGGAGCAAGTGCCTAAGGTTCAGAAATACTGTTCTGGTCAAGGGAAATGAATGGACTCGGACGATAAGTCTAATTACGACCGCAAGCTGCGCCGGTTTCTAATGATCATGGCCGGGACCTTTCTGGTTACCTGGACCTTACATCATGCGCTGTTCGTAATTCTTGTGGGAACCAGTGTCGTAATAGGCGCCTACTTTGCCGGTTTAGCGTGGTTTCGCATGCGGGCAAAAACTCGCGAGGCGGAGGACCTGAGCCGACTGCATTTCGCCACGGCTGAAGCATTGGCTACGGCCATTGACGCAAAGGATCAAACCACACACTGTCATGTGCGACGTGTCCAGGTGTATGCGGCCGGGATGGGTGAAGTTCTGGGACTGTCGGAAGCAGAGATTGCTGCCCTCAAGGCGGGCGCATTACTCCACGATATCGGCAAGCTGGCGGTCCCAGCCCACATCATCAACAAGCCTGGCAGACTATCAGCCGCAGAATTTGAGAAGATGAAGATCCACACGACTGTGGGCGCACAGATCCTTAGTCGAGTGGATTTTCCTTATCCTGTCAGTCCTATCGTGCGCCATCATCACGAGCAGTGGGATGGGCACGGTTATCCTGACGGCTTGCGCGGGGAGCAGATACCAGTCACAGCGCGTATAATCTCAGTCGTCGACTGTTTTGACTCAGTGAGGGAGGATAGGCCGTTCCGGCGCGGGATGACCCGCGACGAAGCGATCGCGTTTTTGCTGCGTGGCGCTGGAACACACTTCGACCCCAATGTAGTAGATCTGTTTATAAAGAACCTGCCGAAATTCGAGTCGCGAATCGCTTCCCTTGGTCTTCCCCAGCAGTCGGCACCAAGCGATCATAATGAGCCTTTCTCACTTAACGAAGTAGACATGGTCCAAACCCGGGAACGCGGCTGCTACATGGCATACGACCAGATCAAGAGCGCGCATCAGGAGGTCTATGCGCTTTACGAGATTGCCCGTACCTTTGGCTCTTCTCTCGATGTGGAGAATACCTTATCAATTCTTGTGGATAAGGTAGGGCATGTGGTCCCGTTTGACACTTGCGCGGTTTACCTCTACGACGATTTGAAAGGATATGCAACGGCCGCCCACGTGGCTGGAAAAAACGTGGCGCAGTTGTCGTCGCGTTGCATTGCGCCCGGAGAAGGGGTTACTGGATTCACGCTGGCGAACCGTAGCCCTATGAACCAGCTTCATCCAAGTCTCGATCTGGCAGGGCTGGATATCGACCCTGCATACCGCTCAATGGCTTCGTTACCGCTGTTCAAGGGTGATCTATTGCTGGGAGCGCTGTCAGTCTATTCGACGGAACTGGAGCAGTATACAGACGACCACATGCGTTTGCTCGAGACGGTCACCAAACTCGCTTCCGACGCCCTTGCTAATGCCATGCATCATGCAGAAGCCGAGTCAAACGCGCTCACAGATCCTCTGACGGGCCTGCCGAATGCCCGTTACATAGCGCTGCGCTTTGAGGAAGAGGCCGGGCGGGCACGGCGAACTGGCAGGCCATTTCAGGTCGTCATGCTGGACCTCGATGATTTCAAATTGGTCAATGATACGTATGGACATCAGGTCGGCGATAAAATGCTGCGCGAAATGGCGCGTATTATCCAAGGCCAACTCCGTGAATACGACTTCCTGGCAAGATATGCGGGAGATGAGTTCGTGGCCATCGTCCAGGAGTTAGTTGGCAGCCAGGTAGAGGACCTGCGAGCACGTATAGAGAACGCGGTACGAAACTTCTCTCTGCATGTCAAAGGCACCCACCGCGCGCGGGTGGGCATCAGCATAGGAACGGCCACATTCGGCAAAGAAGGAGAAACACTGGATCAGCTGTTGGTGGCCGCCGATCAGGCCATGTATCGAGCCAAATCGGACCATAAACTAGCAAAACTATCGCAGCAGGTAGGAACTTCCGAGGGCATGGTTGAGATGGAAAACGATAACCTGACCTCCATTTCCGTAAATTGAGCTCTCCACCACTGAATACTTCTTGACATTCTCCGCCTCCATCGCTTTCAATTCCTAGGAGGGCGTTTTTTACGCCGCCACTCCCGCGCCGGCCAGGGCAACTGAACTTCGCCCGTTCCAGCCCGACTCCTAGGACAGAAAGCATGTCTGCTCCCGCAAGTTCCCTCGAACTCAAACCGACTGTTGTTATCCTCGATGGTGACCTGCAGACGCAAAACAGGTTGCGTCGTATCTTCGCAGAGGCCGACTATCGCCCTTTGCTGGCAGACGATGCGGCCTTCGCGTTGCATTTGCTGCATAACGAGACCTGTGACGTTGTGCTGCTGGATCTCGAGATTCCGGATGTCGATGGTCTCGCGTTCTGCAGGCTATTGCGAGCACAGCCCAGCACCAGCAAACTGCCTGTAATAGGTTTCTCGAAAAGTGATTTGGAGAGTCGCAAGGTAGAGGCGTTTGCCGCCGGCCTGGATGACTACATCACCAAGCCCTCCACGCCAGGCGAGATCGTTTCCCGCGTCGGTTTCCATCTTCAGGCTGCTAAGCGTCAACTTGCCCTGCTCGGCAGTAATCGCGAACTGCAACTGCTTTCCGACCTGGGTCGCGGTTTATTGCGCGCTCTGGAGCCACAACAGCTCGTGCGAAGGGTTGCCGGGGCGACCTTTGAGACGGCCGATGCCACACTGTGCGCCGCGTACCTAAAAACGGGAGATCAGGCTCCCGTCGCATGTGTGTTTGATCGCGAGGGCAGCGCCGAAGGCCTAAACCTATTGCGGCCAGAATTCCTTCAACGATGGCTCACCTCCCCCGCGGGCCTGGTACCTCTCCTTCAGACGGATGCAAGTCGCTTCTTTCTGCGTGACGAGAAACATGCAGTCGAATACACCGTGCCTCTGCGGTTCAGTTATCGCATTATTGGCGCGTTGATTGTCGCCTTCGACGAGAGAGAAGACTGTGGCGTTGGCGAATGCCGGCTCGTGGACGCAGCAGCGCAACAGACGGCCCTCGCTGCTCACATTGCCTGTCTGTACCAGTCAGCTCACGACGACACGCGAAACCTGGCCCGGGAAGTAGACAAACGGACGGCCGAAGCGGAGGCACAGCGCCGTTTCACTGAAGCCATTATTGATAGCTTGCCGCTGTCGCTTTATGCGATTGATCGTGATTTCCGCATAGTGGCCTGGAATCGTAATCGTGAACTAGGAGAGCTCGGTATTCCAAGAGGCTCGGTCCTCGGCCGCAACATCTTCGAGGTGCTGACGCGTCAGAAACGGGGGGTGCTGGAAGCTGAGTTTCTACGGGTATTTGAAACCGGGGAAATCACCCGAATGGAACTCGAGACGACGACTCCGAATGGCGACGTAAAGCATTGGTTGATCAATAAGATTCCAATGTGGATAGACGACAGCGGCGAGGTCTCTCATGTAATCACTGTTGGCGAAGACATCACTGAGCGGGTAGAAGCAAATCGCGCTGTTGCTCGCGCCGAAAAGCTCGCCGCTGTAGGACGTCTTGCCGCCGGCGTGGTACACGAAATCAATAACCCACTTGCGACAATTTCGGCCTGTGCCGAGGCACTTGAGTCGCGGGTAGCAGAAGGCGCGTTTGCGGCCTGCTCGGCCCTTGATGATTTGCGTGAGTATCTTGGTCTTATTCGCACTGAAGCATTTCGCTGCAAGACCATCACGAATGGCCTGCTCGACTTCAGCCGGGCAAGAGCGGCCCAACACACTCCCGTCATTTTGGGTGAAGTCTTCTCTTCGGCGGCCCGTTTACTTTCGCACCAGAGTCGCGGAGGAAGAATTGAAATGCGAATTCATGCTCCGGAGGACCTCGCCGCGGTTTCGGGAGATGCCGGCCAACTGCAGCAGGCAATAATTGCGCTGGCCACGAATGCCTTTGACGCGATGCCTGACGGCGGCATTCTGAAGATCACGGCCCGCAATGAAGGACGAAGTGTGCTCGTGGAAGTGAGCGACACAGGGGTTGGTATTTCTGCGGAGAATATTCCCAAGATTTTTGAGCCCTTCTTTACCACAAAAGAGGTCGGCCGGGGCACCGGTCTTGGCCTTGCGGTCTGTTATGGTATCTTAACCGAGCACGGCGGGAGCCTTGACGTACAATCCACCGTGGGCGTCGGCACTACATTCACAATTTCTCTCCCGATCGTCGATCAGCCGGAGAACTAAAAGAGCTTGGCCGAGCAACAGTCAGCACGAATTCTAATCGCAGAGGATGAAGCCAACCTGCGCCTCGTCCTCGAAAAGGAGTTGCAGCGACTTGGTTATCGGGTGCAATCGGCGCCGGATGGCGAGGCCGCCTTGCGAAAGCTCGAGGAAAGTAATGTCGACGTGTTGCTCTGCGACATCAATATGCCTCGAATCGACGGTATGGAGGTCTTGCGACGCCTTTACGAAAGACCTAATCCTCCAGAGGTAATCATGCTCACGGGCCAGGCTACCGTTGAGACGGCTGTCGAAGCAATGAAGCTTGGGGCCTACGACTATCTAACCAAGCCTTATCACATTACAGAGTTGGATGTGCGCGTTAAGCAGGCCGCGGAGAAGCGCAAGCTGCGCGTTGACAATGTAAGGCTGCGGGAACAATTGGCCCGACAATCAGCGTTGCCGGAGATAGTGTCGGTTTCGCAGGCGATGAATGAAGCTCTACGGCTTGTGGAGCGTGTGGCCCCGTCCGACGCCTCCGTCTTGATTACCGGTGAATCCGGCACCGGCAAAGAACTCATTGCTCAGGCGATTCACCGATTATCAAACAGGGCAGATTCCTCTTTCATTGATCTTAACTGCGCCGCCTTTCAGGAGTCGCTGCTGGAGTCGGAACTATTCGGCTACGAGGCGGGCGCTTTTTCCGGAGCGAAGGCACGCAAGCTGGGTCTAATTGAATTGGCAGATGGCGGAACCCTCTTCCTGGATGAAGTCACGGAACTGCCGGCCCAATTGCAGGCAAAACTTCTGCGGGCCATCGAGACACGCACGTTCTTTCGTGTTGGCGGGGTTCGTAAGGTCGAGGTGAATGTGCGTATCGTGGCCGCGACCAATAGAAATCTGGATAACGTGATTGGCGATGGTTCCTTTCGCTCTGATCTTCTCTACCGCATTAATGGCTTTCAAATAGCTCTCTTACCTTTGCGCGAAAGACCAGAAGACATTGAGCCGCTGGCCCAACACCTGCTCAATCAGATAAGCATCCCCAACAAGCCCGCTCTGGATCCGGCAGCCCTGGAAGCGTTGCGGGCCTACAGTTGGCCGGGAAATGTGCGGCAACTCAAGAACTGTCTGGAACGGGCCGTGTTGCTTTCCAATAATGGTCGTATCACCGTCGCCGAGTTGCCCCCGGAGGTGGCGCGGCCTATGCCCGCAGTGCAGTCAGTACACTCTCCTGTTGCGACCACGGATGCCGCCAGTGCCCCGAGCGCCCCGAGCGCTTCCACGATCTCGCTACGCGAAGTAGAGCGACAACAGATACTGGCGGCGCTGGAACAGACGGGTTGGCATCGGGGTAAGACTGCCGAAATTCTTGGCATCTCTTCCTCCACTCTTTATCGCCGTTTGCGGGACTACAATCTGGAAAAAAGGTTTTGAGACGTTAGGGACCCGTCTTACGAGTTCACCACGGAGACACGAAGAACCACGGAGCAAGACTTCCTGATACAGCTTAGTCTTTCGGTTTCATGCCTAAAGGCATTTGCCTTTCTAACATTTGGATTTAGTTTTTGCTTTCTCCGCGTTCTTCGCGCCTCCGTGGTGTAATGGCATCGCTCTGGTCCTTGAGTCTCTTCCGATCAATTTTGCCGCGGTCATTCTTAGGCAGCGCCTCAACAAACTCGATCCAACGAGGATACTTGTAGAGCGCGATACGAGACTTCACGAATTCCTTAATATCGTCCACTAGCCTCTGGCTCGACTCGCATCCCTCGCGCAACACGACGAAGGCCTTGGGTTTCACCAAGCCGTCACCAGCGTCATATCCAACGACTGCACACTCGAGCACAGTTTCATGCTGCAACATGCAATTTTCAATTTCGACCGGGGCCACGTACACACCGGATACCTTAAGCATGTCGTCGGTGCGTCCGTGATACCAGTAGTAGCCCTGCTCATCTACGTGAAACTGATCTCCTGTCGTGCACGAGTCACCGGCAAATGTTTCCTTCGATTTTTGGTGGGCATTCCAGTAGCACAGCGCGGCGGAGTCGCCCTTGATCTTTAGCGTGCCCATCTCGCCTTTCGCTACCTCCCTGCCTTCAGCGTCAACAATCTGCGCTTCGTAGCCATCGACTATGCGGCCCAGACTTCCCACCTTCACATCTCCCGGACGGTTGCTGATGTAGATATGAAACATCTCGGCTGAGCCGATACCATCATAAATCTCGACGTTGAACGTGTTCTTCCATTTTTGGTACAACTCTGCGGGCAAGGCTTCTCCTGCCGAATAACAGAACCGAAGGCTGGAAACATCTCGATTCGTTGCGTTCTCCGCATTTAGCATTCCGTTAATCATTGTCGGCACGCTTGTCAGTATTGTCGGGCGATATCGTTCGATCATCTCAAACAACTTTTCTGGGGTTGACCGTTCGCTAAAGAGGGCGGTTGCCCCACCCACAGCAAAGGGAAATAAGAGATTTGTACCTGTGGCATAGCCGAAGAAAAGCTTCGGCACTGAGACAGTCAAATCATTCTCATTGACTCCTATGGTGCGCTTGGCAAAGACCTCAGTGTTATAGGGAAGATCGTGCTGCAAATGGACAGCCCCCTTTGGATGGCCTGTTGAGCCTGAGGTGAAAAGCCAGATAGCTATATCGTCGCGATGGGTATCAGCGGGTGTGCACTCATCGCGGGACGAGCCTACCGGGCCATTAAACGAGAGCCACTCCATGTTGGGATTGGAGGAATCAGTCTCCTCATCGCCTTCGTCGTCGCTGACGACGAGCACGGCTCGCAGGTAACGTGCGCGCGCCGCGGCGTTAGCAAAAACAGGCAGAAGCGACTGATGAATTAAAGCAATCGGGGCGCGGGTGTAATCAAGATAATATTCATAGTCAGCGGCCGGCAGCAGGGGATTTACCATTGTGATTACTGCGCCGATGCGGGCAGCACCGAACCAGGTGTAGACAAACTCCGGGCAATCCGGAAGAACGATCAGGATCCTGTCCTCGAGCCTCACCCCGAGTTCACGCAGAGCGTTGCCCGTACGGTTCGACATACGGGCAACCTGGCCATAGGTATACGACTCATCGCGGTAGAAAAGGCAGGACTTGTTTTCACGGCCCTCCTCCAGATTGTGGTAGAGGAAGTAGTCGGCCATATTAAACCGCTTGGGAAAATCAATCTGCATAGGTGATGAGCGTTATTGAGGTTGGTGCTTCAGAACTTCATTCAGATAAGCAGCAAGTCGCTGCTGGTCGTCCTCATCACTCATAGTAAAGCGGACGGCAAAACCGATCTCCGGCGCCACGTCCACTACTTCGGCCCAGAGATAAACCGGATCTTGGTTCGGAAGAAAAATCTCCAGTCGCACCAGCTCCTTTGGTTCAACCTTCCCACCGGATAGGACGAAACAACCGTTAGTGCTCAGATTTGTGACGTTGGCTTCCTGGCGCTCCATTGCTCCCTCCCAACGCGCCAGCAAATCAACTTTTACTCGCGGGGCTTGTCTTCGCTCGTTCATACTTTTCTCGCCGGATTGCTATCATGCCTGGATACTCAGGTGTGTGCGAGCTTCCCATAGTTCGGGAAAAAATTTCTTTTCGAGCGTTGTGCGCAGATATCCTACACCTTCGGAGCCCCCGGTGCCGCGTTTGGCGCCCACCATTCGTTCAACCATCTTGATGTGATGTGAGCGCCAGAGTGAAAAGAATTCGTCGTGTTCCAGCAGGGCTTCGGCAATTTGAAACTCTTCGTAGTGCCCTTCGAAGTGAGTAAGAATTTGCACTACAGCTTGGGTGCGTTTCCCATAACGCCTGCGACGCTCGTCTGTATCCAGCCGCTCGTCATCGACTGGGGTGTCAAATCCGCGGCGCTGCAGCGCATTGTAAAATGCCTGTGCCAAGGATGGCGCCGTAAAGCGCTGGCGTAATCTCTTCGAGGCAAATTCATCCCCCTCAAACTCACGCAAAATGCCCTCATCCTTGAGGCCTGAGGCAAATTCGACTTCGCGAAACTGCATTGACTGAAACCCGCTGGCAGGATTGAGTTGATCTCGAAAAGCCAGAAAGCTGATAGGGGTCATGCTTTCCAGAATATGAATCTGATTGACGAGCAGTTTCTCTATCTCAACAATTCGTCTTATGGCCCGCGTGGCAGACACAATCCGATCCTCAGCAAGGAAAGCAATGGCAGCATCAAGCTCGTGAAGGATCTGCTTAAACCAGAGCTCATAGGCCTGATGAATGGTTATGAAAAGAAGTTCATCGTGGTGCGCCGGATCCGACAGGCACTGTTGCAATCCAATCAACTCCGGCACGCGGAGGTACTTATTGTATGACAGTGGCCCGCCTTCGCCGTATCGATTACTCATTGATCTAATCCAACATCAAAATGCTACTTCCGCGTGTTCCTGCTTTGCATACGCTTCTGAATCTCGAATTGCCTTCATCTCACGAATAACCAGCTCGACCTCTTCGTCAGTCGTGTAAAAGTGCGGCGAGATCCGTACCCCCGCTCCGGGTCGATAGTCAACAATGAATTCGCGTCTGAGCAACTCTCTGGTAATGGCAGCGGCGTGTTGGTGCGCAACAGTGACTGTACCACCGCGCTGCCGGTAGTCGCGTGGGCTGGTTACGTAAAATCCTGCCTCTTCCGCCAGATCAATCAAAAGCGTCGTTTGGCGTACATTCTTTTGGCGAATTCTTTCCACCCCAATCTCGTTAATGACGCAGTAACCAGATTCGGCAGCATATAACGCGGGGATCGCAGGCGACCCATGCAGAAATCTGGTTATACCCTGAGCGTAATGAAGCTCCGGGTCAAATTCAAAGGGCGATTCATGAGCCATCCAACCGGTGGTCTTCGGCTCTAATCTCTCGTGGAGGTCCGGACGAACATAGAGATAACCAGCGCCGGGCCCGCCACAAAGCCACTTGACTGAGCCGCCAGTAGCAAAATCAACATTCAATTCCTTGACATTGAAAGGAACCGTCCCTGCTGATTGATAAACGTCAAGCACGACCATTGCTCCGACCTCGTGCGCTCGCTCAGTAATGGCTTGGGCGTCCTGGAGGAACGCACTCTTGAATAGCACATGTGAGAATGGGACCAGCAGTGTTTCCTCATCAATCGCTGCAAGCATGCGTTCGAGTGGGATCGTTATCCCATCATCAGATTTGACCGTCTCGATGCGCAACTTACCATTACGAGCATGTGCCTCGTAGACGTACATTACCGACGGGAAGTTCAATTCGGAGTAAACAATCTTGTTTCTTCTGGGCTCTGGCTCAAAACAGGAAAGAATGAGCGATTGACAGATCGAAACATTCTGATGCATCACGACCGTGCCCGGGTCAGCGCCAATGATGCGGGCAATCTCGTTCCCTTCAGTGACAGGCATTTCCCACCAACCTTCGGCCCAAGCGCGCACTCCTCGAGTGGCCCAAATTTCAGCGTATTCGTGTAGGCGAGCATACGTGGCCTTAGGCATAGCGCCCAGGCTGTGCGAAATCAAGTAGACGGTCTTTTCAAGTATGGGAAACTCGCTACGCCATTTCAGCAGGTCGTCACTCAAGTGCCTTCCCCTCTCGTCGTGCTACAGTTAATTTACCACAGAGCCTCAATGAGTATCAGTAGTGCTCGTGATAAAGTGAAGCAAAGAGATGTGGAAATTTCGTAATCCCGTCCGTCATCAAATACCGTCCACTCGCTGGCCTTCCAGGGAGGAGGCAGCTCAGTCGCTCCTGTTCAGACCCATCTGCGTTGGCACATTAGAACTCGAGAGCCGGACGTGGGTTCCGGCGATGGTACCTTGGCGCGCCACCGAGGATGGCTTTGTGACGCAACATAATCTTGACTGGTATCGGCGGTTTGCGGTCGGACGGCCCGCCGCCATCGTTGTTGAGGCTACGGGAGTGCGGGATATTCCCAGCGGTCCGTTGCTGCGCATAGGCCACGATCGTTTTATTCCCGGTCTGAAGACGTTGGTGGAAACAGTCCGCGAGGCGAGCGCCGGTCACACGAAGTTGTTCATCCAAATCATAGACTTCCTGACAGTCAAGCGCCGTCCGGAAAAGACAAAGTTCTTCCAGCGTTTTCTAAGGTTGTCAGGTCACCACCGGGAGGCACTTGTCCAAATCACGGGCGACTCCAACTGGCTCCACGTTTCGGAAGAACGGGTGCGGGAATTCTTAACCAACGCCGATGAAGCCACGATTGAACGTGTTCTTGACGAGCGTGAGCTTGAATCGCTGCGGTTTGGTTACCGGGAGCGTGTAACGGATTTGAATCTGCCACACGTTCGCGAACTACCGCAAAAACTACCCCGCATCTTTGCCGAGGCTGCCGGGCGTGCGCGGGAGGCGGGTTTCCATGGGGTCGAATTACATTACGCGCACGCTTACACCATGGCCGGTTTCCTCAGTGCGCTCAATGATCGCACGGATGGTTACGGTGGCTCTAGAGAGCACCGGGTGCGTTTGCCGCTCGAAGTCTACGAGGCTGTACGCAGGCACGTGGGGGCTGATTATGTGGTGGGAGTCCGTTTCCTCGGCGATGAAGTGGTACCGGGTGGCAGCCACATCGATGACGCTATCTACTTTGCCCGCGAGTTTGCCCGCGCCGGCTTCCACTACCTCTCAATCTCTAAGGGTGGAAAGTTTGAAGACGCTCAACAGCCGAAGGTTGGGCAGGCTGTCTACCCATACACTGGTAAGAGCGGTTACGAGTGTATGCCGACGGTGCTATCAGACGAGGTGGGCCCATTTGGGCGCAGCGTGCCGCTCGTAGCAGCAATCAAGAAAGTCGTCAATGCTTCGGGCTTTACGACCCCGGTCGTGGCAACCGGCGGAATAGGTACTTTCGAACAGGCGGAACAGATACTCCAGAAAGACCAGGCAGATATCATTGGCCTGGCGCGACAGGCCCTCGCCGATCCCGATTGGTTTGAAAAGGTTCGGCTAGGCAGGGGAGCAGAAGTGCGAAGGTGTACCTATACGAATTATTGCGAGGCGTTGGACCAGGCACATCGTCCCGTCACCTGCAAACTTTGGGATCGAGTTCAACTCGACGAGCCGAATTTAGCGACAGTTGATGAGGGACGCCGCCGTTTACTGGCGCCGAAGTGGAATTCATGAGGAAAGTCACTGGTTCCGCCACTCGTCATAAGAGGCAATGAACTCCGGATCGCGCTTGCGCAGTTCTCGCTCATCCACTCTGCCACTGCGTGTCATCAACTTGTAAGTCAGATCAATTGGAGCAAGTCCTACGTACTCTCGTGCATTTTCAAACCACAACATGCTCTCGTAGGCTGCTGCCTGGTACCCCTCTATCACCGGCTTACGGACGTTCTCAAATTCAGTGAGCGCTTGCGGGACGGTTGGCGCCTTCTGAAGACACCCAGCCAGCGAAATTGCATCTTCCATTGCCAATTTTGTACCTGAGCCTATAGAAAAATGGGCCGTGTGCAAGGCATCGCCCAACAGCACAACATTCTCGAACGACCACCTCGCATTCTTCACCAGCACAAAGTTGATCCATTTTGAGTTGTTGGAAAGCAGAATATGGCCGTCCAGGTCACGCGCGAAAACTTCCTGGAGATAGCTGCGTGTCTCTGCCTCGCCCATCGTCGCAAAGCTGGCCTGCTGCCACGTCTGCTGGTCGCACTCAACTATGAATGTGCTGGTGTTCGTGTCGAACTTATAGGAATGCGCGGCAAACACTCCGGCTTCAGTTTGACGAAAAGTGAGGGTCAGCCCATGAAATAGCTGATTGGTACCATACCAGATATATCGATTACTACGAACGCTTAAGGAAGGCTTGAACTCTTCGGCATAAGCTTGCCTGACAGTGCTGTTCAGCCCATCAGAGCCGACGAGCAAATCACAATCTCTCCGCAAAGACTCGATGTCAGAAACTTCTGTACGAAAGGAAAGGGCGACACCTAGTTGTTCACAACGGCGCTGCAAAATCTTGAGCAACTGAAGGCGTGCGATACCGGAAAAGCTATTACCACGTACGACGATCTTTTCATCACCGTGTACCACCACAACGTTATCCCACGCTTCAAAGCTTTTGCTAATCACCGCATGCGACTCTTCATCAGCGGCTCTTAGTTGCGCCATCGTCTTGCCCGAAAAGACAACGCCCCAGCCAAATGTATCGTCAGGTCCATTCCGTTCATACACCGTGATTTGATGCGACGGTCCGGCCTTCTTGAGTAGGATGGCAAGGTACAAACCTGCTGGCCCACCGCCAATGATGCTGATTTTCATGAAGGTTGCCAGCAAATGAAAAATGTCAAATGTCAGATGATCCGTTCACAGGTAAAGGGATCCTTCTATTGATCCTTCAGGAGTTGGCTGGCGATTACAAGCTTCTGAATTTCTGATGTGCCCTCATAAATACGCAAGGCGCGGATATCCCTGTACAGCCGTTCCATCACCCCACCCCGCACTAAACCGACGCCTCCGTGAATTTGTACGGCTTGGTCGATAATCCTGGAAGCGGCCTCGGTGGCAAATAGTTTTGCTTCACTGGCCTCGCGAGTGACCCGCGGGGCGCGAATGTCCTTCAAGTAGGCCGCGCGATACACCAGTAGGCGCGCAGCATCAAGCTCAGTGATCATGTCGGCGAGTTTTTCCTGAATCAACTGGTGTTCTGCCAGCGCGCGGCCAAACTGTTTGCGACTGGCGGCATAGGAAAGCGCCTCCATAAGCGCGCGTCGGGCCATGCCACAAGCGGCAGCGCCCACGCTTGGACGAAAAGTATCAAGCGTGCGCATGGCTAACAGAAATCCATCACCTTCATTGCCAACCATGTCTTCCGCCGGGACGCGACAACCTCGCAGTTCGATCTCTCCGATCGGGTGGTCGGAAAGCATCGCTGTCCGCTCATTGACCCTGAAGCCCGGCATCTTCGCGCCTACTACAAACGCGGACAATTCAGCGCGGCCATCAGTTTGCGTCGCGGTTCTGGCAAACACAGTGTAGAAATCGGCGACTCCCGCGTTCGATATGAAGCGTTTGTTCCCATCTATTACATAGGCATCACCATCACGCCGAGCAGCGGTTTTGATGGCGGCGACATCCGAGCCCGCGTCCGGTTCAGTTAGCGCAAATGCAGCAATTGCCTTCCCTTCAAGGGCCCGAGAGATCCAGAAATCACGCACGTGTTCAGGCGCTGCCTGGCCGATGGCATAGGTTCCGAGCCCCTGCATGACAAACGCGAGGTCCGCCAGAGCAGACGAATAGGACAACTCTTCGCGCAGCAAACAGAGTGCCCGCACATCCAATCTCGTTTCGGGGGTGACTACCGAGTAGCGTAATAAGCCGGCGCTCGCGAGCAGGTGAACATATTCACGAATGGCTGTCTCGGGATCGCGCTCTGCGGTTGCGCGAGGCTCAATCTCCCGCGCGATGAAGATGGCGACGCTCTCAGCGAGGCTCCGATGTTCGGCAGTGAAGAATGGGGTTTGCTCGATGAAACGGTCCATGGACGATTTCCGATTGTTACTTTCCGATTGCCGATTGGCCGAAGCCAGGCGCCAACTACCAAGTACTATGACCTATTTGAATTTGGGTTCCCGCTTCTGCACAAACGCTTCGTAGGCTTCGCGATAGTCAGGATGCAACATGCAAAGAGCTTGGGCCTGAGACTCACACTCCAAAGCGGCTTCAAGATTCAGGTTAGAAACGCGGTCGATAAGCTCCTTGGTCTTGGAGATCGCGAAAGCAGGCCCACGTGCCAGACGGTCTGCGAAATCCTGAGTGACTGTCGGCAATTGTTCGGGCGAAACTACACGATTGTACAAACCTAGCCGCTCAGCTTCTGCGGCTGAAATGAAATCACCCGTAAAGAGCAATTCGGTTGCTTTTGCCAAACCAACATAGCGTGGCAGCAGGTATGCCGCCCCCATATCGGCGCCGGAAAGACCAACTTTCACAAAAAGGAAGGCAATTTTCGCAGCCTCGCTGGCAATGCGCAGGTCACAAGCGAGTGCAATGCAGGCTCCTGCACCGGCGGTTGTTCCATTCAGGCTGGCAATCACTGGCTTGTGCAGCGCGCGAATATTGCGCACCAGCTCGCAGGTCATTCGGTTGAAGGCGAGCAATCCATTCATATCCCTGGAGAACAGCTCACCAATGATGTCGTGTACGTCACCGCCAGAGCAAAAAGCCCTGCCAGCTCCGGTCAGAACAACAACTCGAACGTCCTGGTCCTCACGGAGTTCGACAAAAGTATCAATCAGTTCCTGATAAACATCGAAGGTCAACGCGTTGAGGCGGTCGGGACGATTGAGGGTAATTGTGGCTATGCCCTTCTCTTCTGTAAGTAGAAATGTCTTTGCCGCTCTCATTAGTTCAATAACGTCAAGGCCAGGTGCGGGGCCGGACGAATCGGAGGCTGACAGCTTGCGTTACAGAACGGCCGTGCCTTCAATCTCCACTTTGGCCTCTTCCTCGAGCAAACTCTGCACTTCCACCAACACCATGGCGGGATAGTGCTTACCCATCTGGGCGCGATACCGCTCGCCGATTTCTCTCTTTCGACTCAGATATTCATTCTTGTCTATAACGTAGATTACCAATCGTGCAACCTGCTCAGGCTTGCCGCCGGCCTCGCCAACAACAGCGAGCACATTGCGGAGTGCTTGGTCAAACTGTTCCACCAGATCGGAGCTGACTATCTTCTGCCGTTCATCCCAGCCCACCTGGCCAGCAACGAAGAGCAACCGGCCTCCGGATTCCGTTAGCACTCCATTTGAATAGCCACGCGGCAGTCCAAGACATTCAGGATTTATGAAACGGAAACTCATCGATTGTGGCCAGAGAAGGAAAGTAGTCGATTCCTGCCAGTTGAGCAAGCGGCCTGTGCCAACTGAGCCCAGGCCCATTGCCCGGGAACAGAACGATCCACTAAATCACGCGAAATGTCACCCCAAAAACATTTCGTGTTCCTTCGTGGATCCGAGTGCTGTGAAGTTACGTTCTCAAAAAAGAAGGCCGCCTCGAGAGCGGCCTCTACTTTTGGTCCTTACTGTCTGGCCTTAGAGAATCTTGTCAAGCCTGGACGCTAGTTGCCCCGCGAGGTTGCCGCCTGGATCAAGACCATTAATTGGTTCGCCAGCTATGTTTCCTTGCTTGTCAATAATTATTATAGCGGGCAATTGATTAACACCGAGCTTCTTGGAGACAACTCCATCAGGGTCTCGCAGCACTGTTACCTTCAGTCCAAACTTCTCAGAGAAGCTGCGAAGCTGTTCGTCGGTGGCGAAATTTTTTGACTTCGCATTCTCCGACTCCGTACTTACCCAGTAGACCACCACGCCTCGCTCGCTGTACTCATCAGCCAACTTTTTTACTCCCTGCAGTTGCGTCTTTGAGAGCGGAAGCCAGGAGGCGCCAAATGCAAGAACGACGATTTCGCCGTGCAGGCTGGAGGCAGTCACTGTTTGGCCATCAATCGAACGCATTGAAAACTCGACCGGAGCGCCCTGGGGGCTAGTGCCAAAAGCGAGGGCTGAGCTAGCCAGTAATACGCCAATAACCACGGCCACAAACGACTTCCAATTGGTAAGAGACATCTTCTCTCCTTTAAGGGCAAGTGCGGCAACCTAGAAGCCGCATTTTCAGCCACAGATTTAGATGGCCGTCCGCCGGTTTTAGTTGCGCTCCTCCGGCCAACTAGTCTGAGGCGGCCGGCGGAAGATCTCCTGGTGCAGAGCGCAGTAATCATCCCACGTATCGAGATCGCGGGCAATGTAAGGTGATGCGATGGGCAGGCGCTGAACGTCGCTCTTATGGGCCACGAAGAAAGCTCTCAGCCCACCTTGGGGATCGAGATTTGCCAACTCTTGACGATACGAACAATCGATCAACACTGGATGTCCGCCCTGACCGCAGTGCTCAGGGATGATCAATCTTGAGCCTCTCTCCCATTCCGTGATGAGCAGATTAATCACCTCGGGCCCGACTGCCGGATAGTCTGCGGGCATAATGAGCACGGCTCCACTCGCTGGTCCGATTTGTGTCAACCCACAGATAATGGAATCACTCATCTCACTTTCAGGGTTAGAGTTAAGGGCAAACCTCAGATCGAGATCTGCGACATGGGCGCGGACGTCTTCTGCTCTGTGGCCAAGGACCAGAACAACCTGGTGCACCCCACCGGCATAGAGGTTATTAATGCAACATCGAATAACTGTGTTTTCGCCAAACGGAAGGAGTGGCTTTAAAGCCCCCATGCGCCGGGAGCGCCCGGCAGCGAGAAGGATAGCGAACACTTGAGTCATTAAAACTGTGGGGCTTGGGACTTTGGTCTCTAAGTCAATTCTCGCAATGCACGAAGAGTGTATTGACGAGCCATCTGCTTGCGCCACTGATAGACAAAATCCGTATTGTCTAGCGGTCGCGCTTTGACATAAGCGGCCTCAGACGCCGCCTGAATGTGCTCCTCATCCAGCGCCTGACCGATCAGCGCCTGTTGTCCTTCTTTGATTTCCAGGGGCGCAGGAGCGATACCGCCGAGTATAAGCCGCGCGTCTTCTACCACTCCCGATTTTCCTAATCTGGTCCAAGCCGCGACACCAAGCACTGGAAAATCGAATGCCCCGCGGCGACGGAGCTTTTGATATGAGGCCCGCCAGCCGTTCGTAGGCGGCAATTCAATGTCGACGAGAAGCTCATCAGGCCGTTTGTGCAAGTAGTCAATGCCATCGTCATTATAAAAACCGGCGGCCTCCACAACTCTTTCACCAAGAGTGGAGGCCAGTCGAAACTTGGCGCCAATTGCCACCATAACGGGAACAAGATCGGAAGATTGAACCGCCCAGCACTTCGAGCTTCCCGGCGCCACCCAACACACGTCGCCATCCTTCTTCAGACAGAAGTTGATGCCCTTGCGCCACTCATAGTTCTGATCATAGTAATTGCAGCGCGTGTCAAGCAGGAGATTCCCACCAACGGTTCCCATGTTGCGGAGAATTGGTGTAGAAATAGTTCTCGCCGCCTGAGCTACAACCGGGTAATCACGATTGATTACTGGATGCTCGCAAAGTTCTGTGAGCGTGACCGACGCTCCAATTCGCAGACCAGACTTTCCTTCTCCCGTTATGCTGTTCAACTCCGGCAATCGCATAACCGAGATGACTGTTTGGGGCACCTGCTGTCGCCGCTTCATGTTCGGATAGAGGTCGGTACCGCCGGCGACAAATTGCCCTTCCGGCCCTGCATCGGCCATGACCTTTACCGCCTCCGCAATGTCATGCGGCATGCGGTATTCAAATTTGGGCAGTCGCATCATGAGATATTACGAATGCACCGCCACCCGCGGCATCTCCCTTCCGTCGCCTCCTTCATCAGGAGTGAGCACGCGCAGTGGCTCAGGCCACGCAACTTCAGGGACGGAATCGGGACCAAAGCGCGGGGACCGGCCTCGCTCCTTCTCCTTGAGCGCCTTTAAGACCTTGTCAGGCGTAATCGGCACTTCATCAATCCGTACTCCAACTGCGTCGTATACGGCATTTGCCACTGCCGGCGGCACGGGTAGAAGTGGCCCCTGCCCGACCTCCTTGGCGCCAAAAGGTCCGTTGGGATCAGGATCTTCCACCAGGTAGGTTTTCACATCGCACATTTCCATCGTCGTCGGGCTCTTGTATTCCAGAAGCGAAGGAAACTTATGCACGATGTTGCGGTTAGCCCGATAGGCCATCTCCTCCATCAAAATCTCGCCTAGTCCCATATAGACGCTGCCTTCCACCTGACCCATGACCAAGACCGGGTTGATGGATTGACCAATATCGTGCGCAATCCAGATGCGTTCAACTACTACGATGCCGGTTGCTGGATCAACATCAACCTCTGCTACGGCTGCGGAATAGCTGTATGCGGGTGATGGTCCCACACCCGCACCCTTGTATTTGCCAGGAGAGCGAGGTGGCGTATATGAACCAACTGTACCAATCGTGCCGAACTTCGACTCCGCCAGCACCACAGCCTCGGCAAAGGAGACGGCTGTCTCCGGATGCTCAACATCAAAAACACGTCGATCGGCCAGTGAGATATTCTCAATGGGTATATTCAGCTTTTCGGCCACAGCCAGCACCAACAGCTCGCGTGCACGCTCAGCGGCCTGAATCGCCGCATTGCCAGTCATTAGGGTCACCCGACTTGAATAACTGCCAAGATCAACAGGCGTCAGATCAGTGTCAGCAGTGACAACGCGGATGTCAAAAGGATCAATTCCCAGAATTTCGGCCACGATATACGCAAGAATGGAGTCGGAGCCCTGGCCGATGTCGATTGAGCCACACATCACACACACACCGCCCTGTCGGTCCAGGCGAAGCTGCACACCCGATTGCGGCATGCTGTTCCAGTAGATTGGCAAACCCGCCCCACAGATGTAAGACGAACAGGCGATTCCTATCCCCTTGCCCGGAGCCAGCGTGCGCTTCGCCTGATCCCAACTTGAGAATTTGGTCTTCCAACCGGAACCCTCGACAACCTTGTCAATGCATGTACCGAGTCCCATGCTTCCGATCCGCAGGTAGTTTGCAGTGACCGAATTCGGTTTCACCAAATGCCTTCGGCGCATCTCGGCTGGATCGAGCTTGAGTTGTTCGGCGATCTTGTCTAGATGGACTTCAAGCGCATAGCGCGGCTGAGGAGTTCCATGGCCACGCTTGGGGCCGCAGGGAGGTTTGTTGGTAAATGCGCGTAGACCCTGAAACTTATATCGAGGTACTTCATAGGTGACTGTCTGCAGCGCCCCGGTATAAAACGTGCTTGCAACACCGTAGCTGCCATAGCCTCCTCCGTCGAGAAAAGACTGGAAGTGCATTCCGGTAATCGCTCCATCCTGTTTCACGCCCGTCTTGACGCGCATTAGGACAGGATGCCGGCCACGATGGCAGTAGAAAACCTCCTCGCGGGTTAACGTGATCTTCACCGGACGGCCAGTAATCATTGCCAGCTTTGCAACTACCAGCTCGTGATTAAAGGGATCGCTTTTACCGCCAAAACCTCCGCCGTTCGGCGTAGCAATGACCCTTATGTGCGCGGCCGGCAACGGCAAGACTTTCGCTAGCGCGCGGTGCACGTAATGTGGAGTTTGTGTGGCACTCCAGAGAGTTAGTTTCTGGTCTACGTCGAAGCGAGCTACCGCTGCATGTTGTTCCATCGGCAAGTGTGTACTTCCTTCGTAAAAGAAGATGTCCTCGTGTACCAGATCTGCCTCTTTGAACCCTTCTTCTACGTCGCCAAACTCCAATGAAACCTTCTTGTGGATATTGCCACCATCGCCGTACTCATGAATGCGTGGCTCGTCGACGCTTAGCGCCTCTTCGATTGAGGAGATAGTGGCAAGCTGTTCATATTCGACTTCAATCAGGTTCATTGCCTCGAAGGCGATGTCTTCATCAATTGCAGCGACCGCGGCCACGGGATCTCCAATGAATCTTACTTTCTCAATGCACAACGCATGTTCATCCTGACTCACCGGCAAGATGCCATACGGAATTGGCAGGTCACGTCCCGTAACCACAGCTATAACGCCTTTCAACGCAAGTGCTTTGGAAGTATCGATGTTGCGAATAAGCGCGTGCGCGACGTGGCTGCGGAGGATCTTCGCGTAAAGCATCCGTGGCAACACGATATCGTCGGCAAATTTCGTCTGTCCCGTGCACTTTGCCCGCGCATCGACCTTGCGAAAGGGCTTGCCGACTACATTGAGAGGTTTCTTGTTGCTTCCGTTTTGACTCATTGTATCGCGACTTCAAAACCGGCTCTCAACGAGGCCGACGTGGTGGGCATTAATCTGCAATCGAAACTGTGGGTCTGCTAGTCAAGCCCAAAGAGACATTCATGTGGAAGTTCTTTTTCTTCGCCCCGCTTGCGGGCAGCCGCCAATTCAACAGCTTCATAGATCTTTATATAGCCGGTACAACGACAAAGGTTGCCGGACAGCGCTTCTTTAATCTCTTCTCTGCTGGGATCAGGGTTCTTCTCCAGAAGCTCATCGGCAACCAGCAAAAAACCGGGTGAGCAATAACCGCATTGAGCAGCGCCCAAATCAGCGAATGTTTCCTGCAACGGGTGCAGCTCTACACCTTGGGCCATGCCCTCAATAGTCTTAACCGTACGACCTTCGGCCTCAAGTCCCAGCATCAGGCAAGACAAAATTGCGCGTCCATCTACCAGTACGGTGCATGTGCCACATTCGCCCAGCTCACAACCGTGCTTCGTGCCTGTTAATGCAAGGTCCTCGCGCAGTACTTCCAGCAAGGTCTTGTGCGGCGCAAAGGCCACTTCACATGACTCACCATTTAGCTGGAATTTGATATGAGCCTTCTGTTTCATTACCTGCTCGAAAGCTAACCTCTGGTGGTAACGTTATCCTTCTTGGGAGTCCTATTCAGCATTATGTTGTCAATTAACCGGGTCTTGCCGACAAAAGCTGCCACTGCAACCAGGGTTGGGCGCTCCTCGATTCTCTCAAGCTTTCCAAGAGTTTCGGCATCGGTAATGCTTATATAATCAACCCGCGCCAGCGGCTCCGACTCGATTGTCGAACGAACAATGTCAATCAACTTTGCGGCCGTGCGCTCCCCCTCCTTATAGGCCTCCTTAGCTTTCGCTAGGCCACGATGGATTGATTTGGCAGCCTCTTGCTCTTCCGCATCGAGGTAAAGGTTCCGAGAGGAGATTGCCAGGCCCGAATCTTCACGCACTGTTGGCAACACAATGATTTCAGTATCAAAGGCCAGATCTCGTACCAGCCGCCTGATTACCAGTGCTTGTTGGGCGTCTTTTTGGCCGAAGAATGCAAAATCCGGTCTAATGACATTAAGCAAGATGGTAACGACAGTAGCTACGCCACGAAAGTGTCCTGGCCGCGACGCACCTTCAAGTTGCTCGGAGAGTCCTTCAACATTCACGTAAGTAGAAAAGGATTTCCCGTAAATCTCTTCGGCGGGGGGAGCAAAAATGTAATCAACATTGTAGTCGGTTAAAAGTGCGGTATCCTTAGTCAGATCTCGCGGGTAGTGCTCAAAATCTTCACCTGGTCCAAACTGTGTCGGATTTACGAAGATCGAAACGACCACAACGTCGCACATCCGCCGCGCCTCGCGCACTAAACTTAGATGCCCTTCGTGAAGCGCTCCCATGGTAGGTACCAGTCCGATAGTCCGATCCTGTTCGCGGCGGATTTTGCGCGCGACCGAACTCATGCGCTGACGACGATTGATGATCTCCATGGTAGACAGGGAGTTTTAGGACTTCTCGGGCTCGGAGGTTTTCATCCTGTCAGTGATCTTTAGTTCCTCCGCCGCCTCTGTGGGTAATGAGTAACTTTCTGCATCCGAGGGGTAGGTGCCGTTTCTTACGTCGTCGGCATATCTTGTAACAGCCTCTGTGATTGTCTCGCGCAGGTTTGCATAGGGCCGCACAAAACGGGCCAACTTGCCGAAAGATAATCCCAGCATATCGTGCAACACCAACACCTGAATGTCGCAATGCGCGCCGGCGCCAATGCCAATAGTCGGGATACTAACCGTCTGAGTAATTATTCTGGCAATCTCGCGTGGCACCACTTCGAGCACTATCGCAAAGGCGCCTGCATCTTCCAAAGACCGAGCATCGTCGATCAACTCACGGGCGGCGGCCGGAGTTTTACCCTGCACGCGGTAAGCGCCTAACTTGTTAATCGACTGTGGTGTCAAGCCAATATGGCCCATCACTGCGATCTCTTCGTCGACCAGGCGCTTAATAAGCGGGAGCCGCTTGCGGCCACCTTCGAGCTTAACAGCCTCGGCCCCTGCGTCTTTCACGAGGCGGAGGGCATTTCTGACGGCGGCGTCGGCCCCTGTATGAAAGGAGCCATAAGGCATATCAGCGACAAGCAGAGCGCGCTGAACAGCGCGTCGCACCGCCTTCGTGTGCATTACGACTTCCTCAAGCGTGACCGGCACCGTATTTCCATAACCCAAGACCACATTACCCAAGCTGTCACCGACCAGAATGATGTCGATGCCAGCCTCGTCAATAATGCGCGCGGTTGGATAGTCATAGGCTGTCAGGCAAACGAGGCGCTCACCCCGCGCTTTGCTGGCCTTCAACGATGGAGCAGAAACCTTTTCCGGCCGCTCAGGCTTTAGATAAGGCATAGTCGGCCCTTTCTACACGTTTCATGTTCAACTAATCTGTTACGCGTTAAGGTTCTGAGATGCATCAGGCGTGTACGCAAGTGGCAATATTATACCGGGAAAAGGCACAAAAGGGGAAAAGGCGCTATGGCCAGCGCTTGACCGCCGAATTGTCAGCCACTTCGTTGAGCAGTTCACTGATGGGCCTTAAAAGCCCAGGATGCACGAGACCGGGCGCAAGTTCGGCTAGCGGTACCAAAACAAAACGGCGTTGGTGGAGACGTGGATGGGGTACTGTCAAGAATTCCGTAGCCCGGGTTTGCCCGGGATAAAGGAGCAAGTCGAGATCGATCGTACGGGGCCCCATTGGCACTTCCCGTGTCCGCCCGAGGGAATATTCGACCCTCAGCAGACGCGCCATCACTTGTTCGGGTGCAGGCAAAGTGCTTCCGCGCAGCTCAGCGACCATATTAAGGAAGAGAGGCTGCTCCGCCGTCTCTACGGGCTCGGTTTCATAAATGGCCGAGAGCCGAGTGATCTCCAGACTGGAATCCAATATTCCTCGAACAGCCAATAAGAGATTGCCGGCGCGGTCGCCAAGATTTGATCCCAAACTGACATAGGCGTGCGAAGATTCAGGAACGTACAGCATTTGTGATCAGCGGTTCGTGGTCAGTGGTTCGCGGTCAGAATACCCCAAACTTCAGTTTGGGGGATGTTAACTTCGGCCTAAGTAGGTGAGACGCAGTTTATCAGAAATACCCCAAACTTCAGTTTGGGGAATGTTAACTTCGGCCTAAGTAAGCTGAGACGCGGTTTATCAGAAATACCCCAAACTTCACTTTGGGGTTATTCTGACCGCGAACCACGAACCACGGGCTACGAACCGCGAACCACTGACCACCGACAAACTAATCGATGACTACCGACAACTGACAAACTGACCACTAACTACTGACTATTGACAATGAGTCAACTTCGCACCCTTGCCTGGCTGAAATGGACGCTCTTTCGAAATTCACTGAGAAGTTCGAAAGCGATCGTCAACCGCATCGCCTCGCTTTTAACAGTCTCTGCGACGTTGGTTCTTGCCCTGTTTATCGCTGCGGGCCTCGGAATAGCCGCCTATGCGCTCACCACATCCCATGAGTTAGTTGATGCAATGCAGGCGACAGACTCGAGCCAAACTCCGGCTGCAATCTCTCCAGAATTCATCTTCTTCACCATATTCGCGTTCCTGTATCTTATCTGGGCGACGCTTCCTCTAAGTACTGGCAGCAGCAAACAGTTCGCGCCTGGCCGATTTTTGCTGTACCCAATCAGTCTTCGAAAACTCTTTGTTCTCGACTTGGTCAGCGAAGTGACGACATTGCAGTCAGTCGTTGCCCTGCCGGCGGTTCTGGCAATCGCCCTTGGCTCCGGGCTCGGCACTCACAAGCTTAGCATGGCAATCCTGGCCGCAATTCCCGCAACAGTCTTTGGCATAGCTTTATCAAAATGGCTGGCCACGACAATCGGGTATCTGACGCGAAAAAGACGCACGCGCGGCGAGACACTCATTGCTTTGATAGGCGCCGTCGCCGGACTCGGTGGAGCACTGGTTGGTCAGATCGCGCCCGTGCTCTTCAGGCATGCCGAGTCAGTCACTGGCCTGCGTTGGACACCGCCGGGTGCTGCCGCCTATGCCTTCACCCACGGCTTGCAGACGGACCTGAGCGGATATCTTCTGGCAGTAACCACCCTCACGGTTTACAGTGCCGTTTTAATCGCCGCGACGTATTGGCTCGCGCGCCGGGCTGTCCTGGGTATAGGAGGCAAGCACCGCAGTGCAGCTGTAACCGTAACGTTAGAGGTCGAGAGTTACGGTGGTTGGGAACTACCCCTACTTTCGCCGGAAACTTCAGCCATTGTTGAAAAGGAATTACGTTACATCACCCGCAATGCTCAGTTGCGGATGATGGCGCTGATGCCTTTAATCCTTATCGTCGTTAGATTCATGAATACGAGCCGGTTGGGCAGACCTGTATCAAACGGTTCCCCTTTCGACCATGGATTATTGAGTTATGGCGCAGGCATGCTGGTTACGGGTGGGGTCCTCTATGTGTTTTTGATCCTGACAGGGATTTCCTGTAACCAATTCGCGTTCGAGGAAGGCGGTATGCGAACTCTGATTCTGGCGCCTGTAGCGCGGAAGAAAATATTGATTGGGAAGAATATAGCTCTCAGCGTAGTCGCGCTGGTGTTCTCGGCCGTCTTGCTCCTAATTAACGAGCTCGTGTTCCACGACCTCACACCAGACGTGCTTCTGTTTGTTGTGCTTAGCTTTGTTACCTTCGCAGCTTCAATTTCAATCATCGGTAATTGGCTTTCGGTGCGATTTCCCAAAAGGATGCAATTCGGCAAACGACTGAACGTGTCGGGTGTGGTTGGACTGCTATTGATTCCAATGATCCTGGTGTTGGCATTGCCGCCCCTCGCCGCCGTTGCCGCGGGATACCTCACGCAGAGTTTCGCTATCGAATATGTTACACTCGGCTTGTGGGCGACAGTCGCGCTCGGTTCTTATCTGTTGATCATCGGCTCCCAGGGTGAATCACTCCAACGGCAGGAAATAGAGATACTAGAGGTCGTGCGCGAACCAGCGAACCAGTAGTAGCAGAAACGTAATCTTAACTAATCCAGCGATGTCTGGGGTTTTGCTCGGCATCCGGGCGGGTTTTCGAGAGCCCCGTCAGTACACAAATGGCTCGCAAGAGATTTCGCAGCAATCAGAGGCACGAACCTGCCACCGAACGCTCCTTCCAGGAGTACATCCTCTCAAATGCCGCTCCACTAACATCCAGAACTGAACTACTGCGTCTGGTGCGCGGGGGCGAAGACACGTTTCTCGAGCTGAAAGTAAAGCTATCGAATAGCCAACGCATAGCCCAGGAGATTGTGGCGCTGGCGAATACGGGTGGCGGCGTGATGATTTTTGGCGTAAACGATCAGATGCGAATTGAAGGCGTTGATGACCCTGAAAGTGTTCAGGAAGAGTTGGTTCGCATCTGCCGGGAAGAGATTCAGCCGGCCTTGATTCCGTTCATCGACCGCGTCGCCTTTGACAATGGGCGGCGGGTGGTAGCGCTCGACATCGATGGCAAACGCCGCCCCTACCGCACACGCGATGGGCGCTTCTACATTCGCCTGGGGGCTGACAAACGTGAGGCTTCTCGCGAAGAGCTTTCGGCACTCCTGGATGAGGCCCGGCCGCAGCGTTATGAAGATGTGCCGGCAATTGGCGCTACTATCGCGGACATTGATGAGGCCCATCTTTGGACCTTCCTAAGGGAGTTCGCCGGCGACGCTTTTGATGAAGCAAACGCGTCAGGCTATCCGACGGCAACAGTACTGGAGCGCGATCTGCTCTTAGCAACAAACAACGACATGCAAGTCGTGCCCACCGTTGCCGGTATTTTGCTTTTTGGACAGGACGAAAATGTTAGCAAACTTGTGCCGCGGTCAACTGTCATCGCCACACGATTCGCCGGCGATTCAATCCAGGCGCCCGTCGTAGAACGCGTTGAGCTTAGCGGCAACCAACACACACTTTACGAAGCAACCCTCCGCTTTATTCGACGCTATTGCGATCTTTGGGACAGGCGTCCGCGCAACCGTCCTCCCGCTACAGAAGAGAGTCCCGTGCAACCCCGGGCAGACTATCATCAGGGTGTGGTAGGTGAAGCGCTTGCCAATCTTCTGGTTCATCGCGACCTAGTGCTGAGAGAGCAAACCACGCGTCTCCACATCTTTGACCGCTCACTGGAATTCATTAATCCTCGTCGCACAGCAGGTTTCTCTCCGCTGGCCCAACGAGCGATTCGCTACGGCGTGCCACAGAGATTGAATCCGCAACTTGCGGCCCTGTTTTCTAGTCCTGCCTATGGTTTGGAGCTGACCGGCGGCGGCCTGCCAATGCTGCTGCGTGAGAGCCGGTTGTTCTCAAACCGCAAGGCTGACATAGTAGCCTTCAATGATGAATTTCGGCTGCGGCTGTATGGGCTCTGAATTCTCAGGCATTAGCGCCAGACGACCTCCCAAATTTCACGATCACTCTCCATTCATTGACTTTTCATGCTTCTTGGCATAGAAGCAGGGTGCAAATCCCCATTCCAGTCACACCAAAGGAGCCGCTTCCATGAATCGAGTTCTCCCGATAGCGCTGTTTCTAATTGCCACTTCAATTTTGCTCTCCTGTGAGCAAGCAGGACCCACCGCAAATCTCGGTGAGAGTAGCGTCACACCTGCGGCAAGCGAAAGTCCCAAAGTTGTACCGGCATCAGATCTCGAAGCTCTCTCCAATCGCCTGATAACTGATGTCGCTGGCGTGAAAGAAGGGGATATCGTATTTATCAACGGCGGCGCGCGCGATTTGGAACTGCTCGAGAATCTTGCTACGGATTCCCGAAAGGCTGGTGCCTTTCCACTTCTGACTCTCTCGAGCGACCGCATGGCAAGGATGTACTTTGAAGAAGTGCCAGAAAAGTACGACTCCCAGTCACCTGAACTTGATTTGAGACTGGCGACTATTCCGACTGTAAGCATCTCGATCGATTCCAACGAAGCTGAGGGTCTCCTTGCAGATGTCTCACCAGCCAGACTTGCTGCGACGGGAGCTGCTGCTGCGCCGGTAGGCAATTTGTATCTCAAACGCAATGTCAGGCAAGTTGCGGTTGGTAATGGACTCTATCCAACGGTCTGGAGAGCTAAGCGTTTCGGTATAACTCAGGAAGAGTTAGCTAAAAGTTTCTGGACAGCAGTCAATACTGACTATTCCGCACTGCAGACAACAGGGGAAAGAGTAAGGGCGGCGCTCTCCGCGGGCAAAGAACTGCACATCACTAATTCCAACGGAACGGACCTAAAGGTACGGATCGAAGGTCGTCCCTTCTTTGTTAGCGATGGGATCATTTCCGCCGAAGACGTTAAGAAGGGCGGTCCCGCAGTATCAGTATATTTGCCCGCTGGCGAGGTCTATTGCGCACCAGTCGCCGGAACCGCGGAAGGAAAGGTGGTAGTCAGTCGTGACTTCTATGCCGGACAGGAACTGACGGATCTAACGCTGACATTTGTCGCCGGCAAACTGACCTCCATTAATGGTTCAGGTCCGGGTTTTCCAAAGCTGAAGGCACAATACGACGCCACAGGAGCTGGCAAGGAACTCTTCGCGTTTGTAGATTTTGGCATCAATCCAAACTTCCGCACTCCAGCGGCCAGCCGGCTTGGTAACTGGATCCAATCGGGCACGGTTACGGTAGGAATTGGCAACAATACGTGGGCGGGCGGAGACAACAAGATTTCATATGGAGTTACCGCCTACCTTCCGGGCAGTAGCGTCACGCTGGATGGCAAACCGGCTGTGCAAAATGGTGTATTGAAGCTCTGACCAGCGAAAAATGCTCGCTACGATTTTCCATTTGCAGTGCCATCGGGCTTTGGCGAAATGTAAAACTGCCGCGCCTGGATAACATACTCTTTATCGTCCGCGACACCATCGCCGTTGACATCAACGCTCACTCTAATCTTGTGTTGCTTGCCATCCCGGACATCACCGGGGTTGAATGCCAGACTGTACTGGCTACGCAGCAAAGAGTTGATTGAGCTTAAAACTTTGGGAAGTTCCCCTTCGAAAGTAACCGGGTAATACGCTCCACCGGTCTCCTTCGCAAAGGTCTTAAGTGTGTTGTCGGCTTGCAGGAATGTCATTCTTCCTGGAGCACCGGAGAGACTGTCGGTGGCACCAAGAAAATCACCCCACTTTTTGAAGAAAAGATTGCCGGTTCCGATTATGTACACGGGAATCCCGGCGTTCTGCAAGACCTTGCGCGCATCTCCATAGTTAATCTTGCTGAAAGTATCAATACCGGAAGCAACCAAAATAACAGCGCGACGGCGGCCCTGAACGCTCACCAGTCCGGAATAGTCCGATCTCTCAGATTTAGAATCCTCGAGCACGACCGAGTCGCCGCGACCACCTACCAGCACAAACTTGAGTGCGTCAAAGAGGTTATTTTCTCTGAAGGCCGGATAGTTGTTCAGCAACAGTCTGATCACCTGGTTGATACGACCTGGGTCGTTGGTAAAGTCTGTTAGGGGTGTAGGGCGAATGTCAAAAGCGACAACGGAAACGTAATCGTCCGGCGGCTTGATAAAGCGCGAAAGAAACATTGCCACCGGGCGGATTACCTCATAAGTGCCCGGCTCAAAACCACCGCCGCCTCCATAGTAACCGAATATTTCAGACCACTTGCTGTACTCAACCACCATCACAACCGTGATTGGCGCTTCCGGAGTTGAGAAGTTTGTAATCTGTTGCTGTTTATCGTCGGCAAAGATTGAAAAATTCTCCTTCTTCAAACCCGTTACAATCTGGCCACTCTTTTTGTGATAGACGACCGCGTCAACGTTTACTATCTGGGTGGAAATGGTGAGTTTCTCAGCCTCTTGCGGTTTCCCGCTCAAATCCGGCGGCAGAGGTTCTTCGGGTTTCTGGCCCTCTTGCCCCGTTTCGGCCGGTCGTTTGTTTTTCTTCTGATTGGGAGCGGGCGGCTGGCGGCGCGCCTGGGAAAAACCGAGATCTACTCCAGAGCCCAGCAAAAGGGCCAGCAAAACAGTGAAAGCCAGGAAGTATCTGGACTTGATGGAGAGTTTCATAAAAGTGTCCTTGCTTAGGAGCCTGTAGGCAAACCCGACGCCGGTTTGCCCAGTGAGCGCCGACCTACATTGTGACCAATTTTCTGATGCCCGTGTACAGTTGGAAGTTTGCCTTAGCGGCTCGCACCGGCTTCCGCCTCAATAACTACATCGAAGGTTCCCGTGTTATCCGTCAATCTTCCTTCATTCACTCCCAAGAAAAGTACGCCGTCGCGCTGAGCAACAAAATCCCGGCGGGTACCAACTAGGATAAAATCGTCGTTGTCGTCTCCAATTACGGCAATCAGGGCGCCAGTCGGCTCGGTTCGCATTAACTTTTCGTTGTCCGCGACGGTTGGCAAGCCGGCCGGAGTCGAAAATCGGCCATTTCCGAGGGACACTCGTCCGGAACCCGTAATCCGCAGCCTTTGCCCTTTGCGTACTACCAAGCCGCTGTTTGTCCAGCCATTATTG
>Ga0209751_10000416_pt1 | contig 45877 bp, 46 predicted proteins | sample RifCSP13_1_FD_184019 | JGI IMG/M metagenome (GOLD analysis project Ga0209751, IMG submission 184019) | Soil microbial communities from Rifle, Colorado - Rifle CSP2_sed 13_1 (SPAdes) (version 2) | ecosystem: Environmental > Terrestrial > Deep subsurface > Rock core/Sediment | place: Rifle...
CGACCAGTGATCAAGCGTCAAGCTATAGTGCGGGGCTAAGTTCTCCACGTCCCATATCCGAAAGTCTGCCGCGGAAAGATGAGTGATGATTTCGGGAAGCGTCGGGATGTAGCCCCCCGGAAAGATATATTTTTCGAGCCACCGATTGACGGAACCTTCTTTGACACTGGTGATCAAATGAAGGAGTGCCAAACCATCCGGCTTTAGGACAGTTTGGACGACGCGCGCAAACTCCGCTAGGTTTTCCCTGCCGACGTGCTCGATCATACCGATGCTAACGATCTTATCGAACCGCTTGCCTTCCTCCGCGAGCGTGCCGTAATCCATGAGCCGCACTTCGGCCTTAGCTTGCAAGCCTCGCGATTCGATCGCCGCGATCGCCGCGGCGTGCTGCGCGTCGCTCAACGTTATGCCCAGTGCTTCGACGCCATACTCTTCGGCGGCGCGCATCACGAGCGCGCCCCAGCCGCAACCAATGTCGAGCAAAGTTTCGCCCGGCTGAAGCCGCAGCTTGCGCAGTGAATGTTTGATCTTTTGTCGCTGCGCCTGTTCCAGGATGTCGGAAGCGTTGCGGAAGTAGGCACACGAATAGGTCAAAGATTCGTCTAGCCAGAGGCTGAAGAAGTCGTTGCCGAGATCGTAATGATGGGCGATGTTCTCCTTCTCCCGCTTGAGCGAGCGGAGGCCAGCGGCCGCACGCAGAGCCACGCCGGTCAGGCCGCTCTTTCCTTCGGTGGCGGAGATCAAGCCGCTGCGAATTGCCAGAGAAACTAAGTTGGCAAGGTCGCCTTCCACGTCCACCTGCCCGTCCATGTAAGCTTCGCCTAAAGTCATTAATAGGTCGTCTTGCAGGAGATCGGGAAGAGTCGCATTGCGAAACAAGACTTTGAACTGCGGTTCACCGTCCCCATAGCGCTCAGTAAAACCGTCGTTATATGCGACCTCGAAGGAGCTGCTACGCGCGCTCTCAAAGAGCCTGCTTATCGCTTGTCTTGCCAACATGATAATTCCTTCAACCCTACTGGTTGTCCTTAGATCCGTACGCGGCGATAATCCGCTGTCTGATCTCCTCTGGTTTTAATCCGGCTCCTTTTTGCAGGCCATATGCCATCAGTGCCTCGCCGATGCATATGCCGCAGTTCTCACCATGTTCACTTTCGAAACAACTGTGGAGACTCTTGTGTCCTTTGTTGCGGTCACAGTGGCAATAACAAGGTAGCTGTGCGAGCGTTTCAGGGATTTCCTTGGCTGCCTGGTATGCCAACCGTGCATTTCCCGTAAAGACTTCTGGTGCCATCGTGGCAGGTAGAGCATGGGAGGCAGGAAGATCGTGGTAATACGCAGGAATCCGGACCGCCTCAACCTTGCGAGGTTCAATGGTCTGCGCCGAAGTTTGGGTATGCGAGATATTTCTGCTGTCGCTGGATTTTTGTATCGACGCGCTATAGACGACGAGCACTAGAATGACAACAGCTAGCAATGCGATGACAATAATCTTATTCATGTTTTGCTCCCTTACTTGCATGGTGTTCCTCACGACTCCGAATTCGAGTGCTGAGAGACAGGCGAGGACAGCTGGTCCTGGCACTCTGTCTTTTCGCGTAAGCATTGTCACTAATCATGAGTTGTTCCCCCCGCTCTCAGTTCTTCAATTCTGCTGATTGCTCTTTTCGTGCATAGTAACCACTTCGCGTGCGGGCAACTAGTTGTGGCGAGTTCCTGTTTCGGTTTATCGCGACCTTTATCCTTCTCCAGTTGCCGTCTCGCTCCTTGTTCAATGGGTAATAACCAAGGCTGTACTGCTGACCAACCTCGCGCGCGATCTCCCTCATCACAGTTCTGCATTGATCCACATCGTTCGGAAAATGAGATGAACCGCCGGTAACTTCGGCCAGTTTCTTTAATTCGGCGCGTCCCTCCCGGTTGTCTCTCAGCATCCCCAATAAGGCGAGTCCTCTCCCCATCTCACCAAACATGCCCACCGTGTAGATCATCGTCTCCTCTTCTTCAGCTCGCTCGATCAATTCGCGAAACTTCAACCTGCTTGCGTTGTCTTCGCCATCGGTTACAACGACCAAGACTCTCTTACGGTGTTTGCCGCGCTGCAAACGATCCAGCGCATACTGAACGGCATCAAACAGCGCGGTCTCACCTTCCGCCTTCAGACCAAGGATAGAGTTCTCCAATCGATGCCGATCAGAGGTGAAGTCCATCACCAATTCGGACCTCTTGTTGAAGGTAACAATGAATGTCTCGTCACGGCTGCTGCCTTCATCAATGACGTGAAGCGCTGCATCGTACACGTCACTCATCATATCCATCATGCTGCCGCTGCGATCCAGAACCAGCGCCCAACTAACCGCCGATTCTTCGGCGCTGAAGAAGCTGACCGGTTGCTCAACTCCGTCCTCGAAAACCTTGAAAGCATCCTGCTTGAGATTAATCGCTGCTCGACCCTGCTGATCGCTGACCGCAACTCTCAGCACCACCAAGTTCGTATCGATTTTTATTGTGTCGAGCGGAACATCTTGCTGCGCTTGCGGGCTTGCCGTGTTCGTAACGATAAACAGGATCAACCAAAGGAGTTGTTTGTTTCTAATTCGCATTTTTTCTTCCTCCTTTCAGCAGTGGCCTTACTTGCGCTCAACTAGTTGCCCTCCGGAATTGTTGACTGGAGTAACAGTCATGTGTCGCTTTCGAGATTCTGCTTGAGCTTCGACGACCGGTGCGCCGTTCCCGATCAGCAGTTGCGAGGCGGCGAGCACAGAGGGCACATAGTTTGCAGTCTCCGGTGGCACAAGACCTCGCTCGGCCAAGGTCCAGAAATCGCGGATGCCAGTGCGATGCACTAGCCTAGCCAAGCGACCTTCGCCCCAGTTGTAAGCTGCGAGAGCGAGCGGCCAGTCTCCGAAAAGCGCATGCAGATCGCGAAGATAGCGAGCAGCGGCTCGCGTAGACTTCTCAGGGTTGCCCCTTTCATCCGTCCATGCTGTACGCTTCAGCCCATAGCGATCGCCCGTTCCCGGAATGAACTGCCAGATACCGTGGGCCTCTTTGGGTGAATGCGCGCGAGAGTTGTATGTGCTCTCAACAAAGCCAACGCTGATCAGCCATTCCGGTACGCCTTCTTCTCGCAAGACTTGCACCATCATCGGTCTCAGGGATGTAAGCCGTGCTCGACCAATCTCCAGGCGATTTCGCCCCCCCCTCTGAAAGTAATTAAGAAATGCAGCGACGCGCGGCTGCGCTGCGTAATTGCCAGCGACCACGTTTTCCTTCAATGGAACAGCTGGATAAGCAGGAGCACCGTCCAATGCGACTAACTCTTTCGTGATCTCTCGCAGGTACTCTCGAAGCAGAGGATCTTGTTGCTTGATATCGCCATCGGGCGCCGCCGCTGCAATGATTTCGCCGGCTTGCCTCAGCAGCGCGCGACCGTCATCTCGACGTCCGTTCTTTAGCCTCTGGTTACCCTCCGTTCGAAAACGATCGGCTTCCTTGATGACACTTGCTGCGTCCACAGCAACAACAGCACTAGCGATCAACCGATCCAGATAATGCTCGATGTTTACGGTTTGCGTCTGATCCGCAGTCGTGCTCTGTGGATTGTTTGGCTCGACTGTCTGTCCTTGCGCGCTCAAACTAAGGAATAACAAGGTGGCAAGCAGCAGCGAGAAATGCCAACTGACGTTTCTCCAATGCGGAGGTGGTTGGCCCAGAAGCCCTACTGGCGTAACCTCGGTGATTGTTCTCATCGTTGTTTTCTTCTGCGTCATTTGCTTTAGGGAACCATTGCCGCCATCAGGTCCAGGCGACACTGGCTTGTTTCTTCGCTTTAACAAAGAGCGTAATTTCATTCGCGCCTTGTGCAGTTGCGACTTTGACGTGCCCACCGTGCGACCCAGCATCCTGGCAATCTCTTCATGCTGATGCCCCTCTATATCGTGGAGCGTGAACACAAGCCGATAGCCCGGCGGCAATTGCGCGATTGCATCGTCTAGCGCGATGTAATCGACGATGGGCATCGTCCTATGATTCTCAGTCCCCTTGACGACTTGTACGGGCGTCTCGCCGTCCTCAGTCGTCTGTTCCAAGCGCACTCCACGCTTGCGAAAGTGCATGAGCACCTGATTGACCGTCAGCCGGTGCAGCCAGGTTGTGAAGGCCGCTTGACCGCGAAAGCTACCGATCTTGCGAAAGAGCTGGACAAAAACTTCCTGCGCGAGATCCTCGGCATCGGTAACGTTTCTCGTCATCCGCAGGCACAGCGAATACACGCGGCGGTTGTGACGCAGATAAAGCTCCTCGAAGGCTTGCATGTCGCCTCTACCGGCGGCTTGGGCCAGCGCGTAATCGGATCTTTCGTTTGTCTTGACTTCTGCCACGGTTACGCGGTCCTCCGATGATTCTTACTTTTCAGTTACGCCGTCATTCGCCCTGATCAGCGGAGTCGGACGATAGACGCGACTCCAGATGAAGTCGTAAGTCTTATCAGGCAATGGCTCTTTCAAAATGAAATTGAAACTGCGCTTTGGCCCGCCAGTGTGAGGTTCAAACGTCAGCACTTCGAAACGATCGATGTCTGGTCGGCCTACTGCTCTAATATCGGTCCAGCGCCAACTCCGCGAGTCGTGCCCATCCTCTGCTTCATAAACCAAGCGATCCGCATACACCTTTAAGACTCCCTGGCAGCCGCTCAAGCGATGCAGATGCTTGACAGGTATTTGCCCGAACGACTGGCTCTCCTCATTTGTAAATGACGTCACCAACGGGCGAGTGATGCGCTCACGAAGGAAGTCACTGACCTGCTGATCAATCTGCCCATCGATGATCTTGAAGGTCAGGCTCTCTTCCTGGCCCAGTAGCAGCTTCCGATTTTGATAAGTCCAGACTCGAACGCGTGTGGGAGACAAGATTTCAAGGAGCTTGATGTCCGTATATGTCCACATCCGGCTGTCCTTCTCCTTCTTGGCGCGATATTCGACACCCCTGGTTGAAATGATCAGCTCACCATCGCGGTGACCAATCAGGCGATCCTGCTGGACTTTATAGGTGAACTCCTGCGCCCATACCGACTGCGTTAGAGTCAATAGCAATAACCCAGCTAAGACCATCAGGCTTGTATGCCTGACTTTTACTTGACCCACCTTTGTCTGTTGAACTTCGCCGGTCTTACTTCCTGTCTGGGTCCGATCGCTTTCGTTGAGAGTGCGCAGAAACTCCCTTGTGTAAACTCGCAGTTCCGTGCTCGTCTGTTTTACTCGCTGCAGCGCTGTGTTCGTGCAGGTTTCCTGAAATTCCCCAACGTGCGCCTTAAGCCTCTCCAGGATCAAACCAAGGCCCTCGACGGACTTCGCAATTTGAGTGAATTCACGCCTCAGCTCTTCAGTTTCCTCTCCCGGGTACAGACTTGCCTTTCCACGCTTTAGGGCATCGTGCGCCCACTTAATATCGACTTGTAAACGCTCAAGCTGTTCGGCGCACCCTTTTGTAGCTCCCGTTGTGACGGTTTCTTTCGGACTAATGGTGCAACAGCAACGGCCGTCCAAATGAGCAATCGCGTCTTCGCACCTGCAGTTTGGTGGAACGCGGTCCAGATCAGCCGCTAGAAACTCGGCAGAGAAAAATACATTTCTCAACCTGTCGAAGAGGCTTGGTGGTTTCGCACTTACATCGAGATCCCGCTTGAAGAACATTTCTTTTAGCTTCTCAATCAATTTCATGATTTCACCCGTTCCTGTGCGCGAGTTTAGTGACGTTCGTAACTTTCAAAATCGCCCGGGGGTTTTTCAGCGTCTGAGCGCCACTTCCCTTCGCAAATCCCCAACTGATTAAGCCTGCCTCGCATCTCCTTGAGGCAGCGGTTCTCACACTCGTCAACCTCTCGGTTGAACTCGGTGCGATGCATGATATGGATGGGGACGACTACTTCACGTCGCGAGTGTCGGCTGCCCGGAGCAACATGCAGGGCACGATCGAACCCGCCTATCTCATAACGTGAAGGTCGTTCGTCCTGCGGCAGGATCCACTCAGCAACTTCTCGTAAGTCTTCGTAAGTGCTCTGGCAGTATTCACAACCAGGAACCGGCTGCTCTCCTTTTGCAGCTACGTGACTGTTGGTTCCACAGAGCTGCAGCTCAAAACCGATCTGAATCTTGCTGCCGTGCTCGACCGACCGTTCAGGCCAGACTTCGTAACAGACTTGATGATTGCGAGCGATATCACGCAAACGCTCCATCGGCGCATCATTGCTCGGCCTATTTACGGCCTCAGCAACTTGCGCGGTTGCTGTGGAACTGTTGTTAGCTAACATTTCTCAGTCACCTCCCCAACCAACCTCATTGATAGATCGGCGCACGTGGTTTACTGGCTTCTTCAAGGTCGCGGGCCAGCAGGATGATTTGCGTATGCTGCTCGTGCGTCAAAGCGTTGATTGCCTGCAAAAGAGTTTCGATCTTCTTTATGTCCACCTCGACGCGGATGTCTTCAATCTCCTTCATCTTTGATTTAACCGCGCCTAGATCGACGGTATCTCGCGTCAGCAACCGCTTGAGTTCGGCGTCAGCGACATCAAGGTCAGCCTCTCGTTGAAAGCTGTACATCTGAATCCGAAAGTACAGGTCCTCAAGCTTTTTTCTTTGTTCCACCGTGACAGGGATCTTGTCGCCAAAGACAAGGAACAACCTCGTTTTCGATCCGATCTCCATCAACCCAGGAGTAATGACACTCATGCCGCTGCCGAGTTGTACTTCCTGACTTGATAGCCTGCCTGGGTCTTGCTGAGCAGAACTTGACTTGCCGCTTAATGTGAGTATCGTCAACAGAGCAATCCATACGTGCAAAACTCTCTGAATCTTCATCGCATTCCTCCTCCGCCAGATAACGACTGCCGGCCACTTCTGACTCGTCTCAAAGTGCCATACCAAGGGGACCAACAGGCTTGAAAGCAGGGCATAACTCAAGATGCCGAAATAGACCGAGCCGTCGATAGCCCACCTCGTCATGCCGAATCCCAGGAACATGATGGCCAATTCGCCAGAGCCAACCATCAAAGCGGCGATGCACGTTGCGTCCCTCGATTTTGCACCGCCGGCTCTAGCCCCAACCCAGACGAATGCCGATTTGAGGACAATAGCTGCCAACACGACGACGACGAGCGACGACAAACCAGTCAGGGTTCGTCCATGTGATTGCAGCATTAGGGACACGAACACAAACGAGATCAGCGTGGCCGATGCGAGTGGTCTCTCGCTCTCGCTAAATCTCTTCCCGAATTCGCTGCCACGCCACAAAGCTCCGGCGAGAAATGCCCACGCAATTGCGCCAGGTTGGTTAATGGTTATAACTGCCAGCGCGAATATCAGACCTGAGATGAGCACAAAACCGATGGTTGTACGTGCAGCCGAAATACGGCCTTGCGCGCGTGACAAAAATCGGGTGGAAATAAAGTAGGCAAAGGCGAAGAACACGATCAGTTTGACTGATTCGTACAACGCCAGGACGAGGTACGCCGAAACTCGCAGGGGGGCGTGTCCAATGACACCAAAAACGTCATAAAAATAAACGGCCAGCATTGCGAGCGCGGTCAACACGACGGCCCCCGCTTGTAAGCCGATTGAAAGATCGCTCCTGCTTTCTTTGTCGAAGTGAGAGAGTTCTCCGGGAAACCATATACTGCTTGCGACAACCGTAGCTGCTACCACGACGATTGGTCCGGTATCCTGCCATTCGAGGAGTTTCAGCAGCAGGATCAGAACCGCAAACAAGACTCCAGCTGCGAGCCCAAGGCCCAACATCAGACCTAATCTCTTGCGCAGTTCGCCGGAATCGAAGCGCGTGCCGGCGAGGAACAGTATTCCTGTTAGCCCGACGACACGCGCGAAAGTGAGCAGCCGGTCGCCCCATTCTCCACCTGCCCACCATGCCTGCCAGTTAGCTGGAGCCAGCGCGGCGCCAAGTCCCACGACACAAAGCGTTACACCGAAACCCAAGGCCTCAGGCAGACCAGCGCGCCGGGCTGCGCGCCCGCTCGCGAGCAGCACGACCGCCACCACCAAAAGCACAGATATCGTGAATAGCTCACTCATAATCTTATCTCCAGTCAGCCGCACGCGGCGGTGGCGCCGGTTGTGGTTCAATCGCCGGCAGCTTCTTCACCTCGAAGTGCCATTTCCAAATTGCGTAGATCGCCGGGTAGACCGCCAACTCCAGAAGGAACGAAGTGAAGATGCCCCCAATCATCGGCGCAGCGATGCGCTTCATCACGTCGCCGCCGCTACCTGTCGACCACATAATCGGCACCAGCCCCAAGAACATTACAGAGACGGTCATGACCTTTGGGCGTAGCCGCTTTACCGCGCCGTGCAGGATTGCTTCTTTGAGGTCGTTCCAGTTCCTCATCAACCCCTGCGCCTGTCGCTCATGAAAAGACAGATCCAGGTAGAGCAGCATGAACATCCCCGTTTCTGCGTCCACACCCATTAGAGCGATGAGACCGACCCATACGGCGATGCTCATGTTGTAATCGAGGAAGTAGAGAAACCAGATCGCGCCAACCGCCGAGAACGGCACCGCCAGCAGAATGATTACTGTCTTTGCTATCGAGCGCGTGTTGAAATAGAGCAAGAGGAAGATTACAAAGATAGTGATCGGGATAACCACCATCAGCCGCGCTTTTACGCGCTCCATGTTCTCGAACTGGCCGCTCCAGATCAGGTGATAGCCGGTTGGAAGCTGTACTTTCTCGCGGAGGATCTTCTTAGCCTCGGCAACGTAGCCACCAATGTCGCGCTTGGAGGTGTCAATATCTACGTAAACGTAGCCTGACAGCCGCCCGTTCTCGTCTCGAATCATCGCGGGACCGCTTACCATCTTGATATCGGCGATCTGTGCTATGGGGATCTGTGTCCCATTCGGCGCCATCACAAAAATGCGGGTCAACTTGTCGAGATCGCTTCGATAGTCGCGCAGGTACCGAACATTGACGGGATAGCGTTCCCGACCCTCGACGGTGGTCGTGACGTTCTCACCGCCGATAGCCGACATCACCACATCGTTCGCCTGGTCAATAGTGAGCCCGTAACGCGCAAGTTGATCGCGCTTCAGAGTGAAGTCGAGGAAGTAACCGCCAGCGGTGCGCTCTGCAAAGACGCTTTTCGTGCCGGGCACGTCTTTGAGCGTCATCTCGATGTGCTCGCCGAGTTTTTGTACTTCTTCCAGATTGGCACCCATGATCTTAATGCCGATGGGTGTGCGCACACCGGTTGTCAGCATGTCCACGCGAGCCTTAATTGGCATCGTCCAGGCGTTTGAGACGCCCGGCAACTGAAGGGCTTCATTTAGCCCGCCAGGGGCATAGAGCAAATCCTCATAGCTCTTGTGATCAGGCCAGGCCTTGCGCAGGATTCTCTGCAACCATGAAGACGCCCAGGCCGAATACCAGGTGGACTTCTTAGGCCACTCTGATTCCGGTTTTAGGACCACAACGGTTTCCATCATGGAGAAGGGAGCTGGGTCCGTAGCTGTCTCTGCGCGGCCAGCCTTGCCAAAGACGCGCTCAACTTCCGGAAAGCTCTTGAGCTTCTTATCCATGACCTGAAGCAGTCGCTGTGTTTGGGTAACCGAAATACCAGGCATGGTCGCCGGCATGTAAAGAATGACACCTTCGTTGAGCGGCGGCATGAATTCCGACCCAAGGCGATTGAAGATCGGCACGGTTAGCACTACGGCGAGCACGGCCACGGCCACAGTCCCCCAGGTATGCCGAAGCACGAAGTCGCACACCGGATGGTAGAGCTTCATCATTGGCTTGCTGATTGGGTGTGTCTCTTCACTATGAATCTTACCGATCAGCAACGGGTTTAGGATGCGGCCCAGCCAGCGGGGCCGAATGTTGTATGGATCGCGGCGCATCAAGAGCAGCAACATCGCCGGGGCGAGTGTGATCGCCAGGAACGCTGAGATGGCCATCGAAAAGTTCTTCGTGTAGGCGAGGGGCTTGAATAACCGGCCTTCCTGTCCTTCCAGCGTGAACACCGGAATGAACGACACCGCGATCACCAGAAGCGCAAAGAAACTAGGCGCACCCACTTCTTTGATCGCGCCTATTACGACCTCCTTGTAATTAACGGGCCGGCCTTCGGCCTCCCAGTGTTCCAGCTTCTTGTGTGTCTGCTCGACCACAACAATGGCAGCATCCACCATTGCTCCTATGGCGACAGCGATCCCGCCGAGGCTCATGATGTTTGCCGTCAGTCCCATCATGTACATCGGGATAAATGAAATGATTATGGCGACTGGTATCGTCGTGATGGGGATCAGCGCTGACGGGATGTGCCAAAGGAAAATTAGAATTACGAGACTGACTATGATCAGCTCTTCGAGCAGTGTGCCTTTCAGGGTTTCAATCGCACGTTCGATCAGGTCGGCGCGGTCATAGGTCGTTACGACTTCCACACCTGGTGGCAATGAGGGCTTTAGCTCTTCGATTTTCTCACGAACTCTCTCGATGACCTTTAACGCGTTCTCGCCATAACGCATGATGACGACCGCGCCCACCACCTCGCCCTCTCCATCCAGGTCGGCGATGCCGCGGCGGATATCGGGCCCGAGCGTAACTGTGCCAAGATTCTTAATGAGAATAGGTGTGCCGCCCTGCTTGCTCGTCCCTACGACGATGTCCTCGACATCGGAGAGCTTCTTGATGTATCCCCGCCCCCGCACCATGTACTCGCGCCCTGAGAATTCGACGAGGCGTCCACCTACGTCGCTGTTGCCTTGGCGGACGGCCTCGACCACCCTATCAATCGGGATGTCATAGGCAAGCAAAGCGTTCGGATCAACGTTGACCTGGTACTGCTTGACAAATCCGCCGATTGGCGCAACTTCTGCAACTCCAGGCACGGCCTGCAACGCATAGCGCAAATTCCAATCCTGGAAGCTTCGCAGTTGTGCCAGATTGTTCTGACCTGTCTTATCAACTAGCGCGTACTCGAAGACCCATCCGACAGCCGTTTCGTCGCGCGCCAACTCAACATTGACACCTTGCGGGAGGCGCGGAAGGATGTTGCTCAAGTACTCAAGGGTTCGTGAACGGGCCCAGTAGATGTCGGTGCCATCTTCGAAAATGATGTAGACGTACGAGTATCCGAAGTCTGAGAACCCTCTAATGTCTTTGACCTTGGGAACGCCGAGCAAAGAAGAGATGATCGGGTAGGTGACCTGATCTTCCATGATGTCGGGGCTGCGATCCCAACGTGAATAGATAATCACCTGTGTGTCTGAAAGATCGGGGATGGCGTCCAGGGTGATGTTCTTGATGGACCACAACCCCGCCAGAGTTATCATCCCGATAAACAGGAAAACAATGAATCTATTCTTGGCGCATGCCTCGATTATCTTGTTAATCATCGCTCGGCCCTCACTTCAATTACTCGTTGTCTGCATACTTGGGCACAAGATCCATACCGTCGGCGGCCTTGCCGGGCTTATCCGACTTGTTAGCAGGGTTCATCGGGTCGTACCAGTACAGAATCTTGCGCTCAGTGGGCTGACTCTGAGGTTGATTCTGCTGGGATGGTTTCTCACTCGATTTAGATCCGCTACCACCCATATCCATGCCAGGCATACCCATTCCACCCGCGGCCGATTTCAGCTTGCTTTCAGAGTCGATCAGGAAGTTGCCGGAAGTGACCACGCGCTCACCTTCCTTGACCCCAGCGAGCACGATGAACTTGTTGTCCACCTTCGCGCCCAGTTGAACTTTTCGCGGCTCGAAATAACCGTCGCTGAGTGAGACGTAAACCAACTGTTCCGATCCGGAATCCATAACCGCTTCTTGCGGCACGACCAGCCGCCTGCCGTAGCTCATGTTTAGAACCACGTCAGCGTACATATCCGGCTTGAGCGCAAACCCCTTGTTCGCAAGCTCAACTCTGACCTTGAGCGTGCGAGTAGTGTTGTCCACTTGCGGGAAGATGTAAGTGATCTTCCCCTTGAACTCACGTCCGGGATAAGAAGAGATCGTTACCGTCGCCGGCTGCCCCATCTTGATGTCCGCAGCTTCGAACTCGTAGATGTCGGCAATCACCCAGACGTTCGAGAGATCGGCGATGGCATAGAGTTCCGTCTCCGGCATAACGCGCTGCCTGGGAAAGGCGTTGCGTGTTGTCACAAAGCCACTGGTCGGCGCATAAAGGGTCATGGTCCTCGTGGGCGTTCCACGTTTCTCGAGTTCACGGATCTGAGCGTCGGTGATGTCCCACAACTCCAGCCGCCTTCGTGCTGACTGCACTAACGATTCGGAGAAGTTAACTGCTTCAGGGAAAGGACTCTCCCCGAGCTGCCTCTTGCCCTTGATTGCGAGCAGATACTCTTCCTGCGTTGACACCAGGTCGGGACTGTAAATGCTGAGGAGCGGCTGGCCCTTCCGGACCAACTTTCCGGTGAAATCAACGTACACGTTTTCGATCCAGCCTTCGATCTTGGGGTTGATGCGACTCATTTTTGTTTCATCGTAGGCGACCTTGCCCACTGCGCGCAGAGACTTGGAAATAGTTTGATATTCCACTGCGCCGTACTGGACGCCGATTAACTGCTGCTTTTCGGGACTGATCTTGAAGGCAGTCTCGGGTATTTCGCTGGTTGTCGTACTCGTTTGCATCGGAAGGTCGACGGACTTCGGCGTCGGCACAGGCTTCGGTCTGTTTCGCAGATACACAAAGATCGCGATGCCGACAGCAACAATTACTAATGCGCCAACCAGCAGAGCCAACTTCCGTTTCGCGGGAGCGTGCTTCTCAATTTTCTCGCCCGTGTCTTTCTTGTCGGCCTCGTGTCTTTCGGGAGCAACAGCGCCAGGCGTTTCAGCCGACGCGTAAAGAGCCTCCAGCTCTTCGCTTGTCGGAAAGCCTTCAACTGCCGGAAAGATCGCCTCTTGTTCGCGTGGCTGAGCAGCTTCTGCCGGCGGGAAGATCACTTCCTCAACATCCGCATGTTCGCCCGAGGGCGCTTCAACCAAGCCGCGTCTGTCTTTTTCTGAATCGTTTGCCATGGTCACTCAATGCCTCCAAAATTTGGCGATCTAATCTTTTGAACCCAACTCCTTCTTTCAATGAAGCCGGTCATGGTCTTAACGTAACTCCCACTAAAGGCTCCAACTCCGCTACCGCCTTCTCCTCATTGCTCAGCTGCTCGTAGTAACTGAGTTCGTAGTTGAGCAGCGTGACGAGATTGTCCAGCAGTGTAAGGAAATCGACTCTGCCGACCTGATATCCGGCAATCGCGGATTCGAGCGACAGCGACGACTGCGGAACTATGGTTGTGCTGTATAAGCTTAAAAGACGCCTGGCTGTGGTCTCCGCGAGATACTTGTCTCTGATCTTGAACATCAATACCGTCGTCGTGTTCTCCAAACTTCGCTTCTCCGCCTCGAAGCTTGCCGTCGCTTCCGTGAGTGCGGGCCGCTGCTTTTTCGCGTAATAAACTGGAAGCTTGATGCCGACGCTTACTCCATACATCTCGGGCATCGCCGGCCGGTTGATGTAAGTGAAGCCGACCGAGAAATCCGGGTAGAACTCTTTCTTGGCCAGTTGGATCGAATATTGAGCGCCTTCAATCTTGCGGCGCTGAGCTTTCAGGTCAGGATAGTTTGCGATGGCCGTCTCGTTCAGTTCACCCAGCGAGTAAGGAAACTCACGCGGCTTTAATTCTTCAGGACTGCCCAGTGGAGAGTCTGATTCGCGATAAAGCAGACTGTTTAGCCGTGCCTCGGCGATCTGCTTTCGCTGTTCCAGAATCGTCTGTTGTTCGAGCAGCTTTGAGAATTCGACCTGGGCTTTGAGAACGTCCTGCTGAATGCCTTTGCCGACGGTGTAACGGGCTTCGGCAATCTTGGTAAATTGTTCGAGCAGCGTCTTGGTCTTAGTGACAACCCCCAGGGCCTTTGTCAGGTAAAAGAGATCGAAGTAAGCATCCTTGACTTCAGCGACTACGTTTCGCCGAGTCTGTTCGAAATTCCACCACTCTGCATCCGCCTCGGTGCTCGCAACCTTGCCCTTCAAGGAACGCTTGCCCGGAAACGGCAGATCCTGACTAACGCTAATTGAGCGACCGCTTGACGGATCTCCTTTTTGGATCTTGAAAGGAACAATGTCACCCATGTAGCCCACGCTAAGCATTGGCTCGTCCAACGCCGTCGCTTGCGGAATCTTCGCGCGCATCATGTCAAAGCGCCGCTGCATGGCTTTGATTTCGGGATTGTTCTCCAGCGCTTGCTCAATCAACTGCTGCAGCGCTGGGATTCCGGCAGTTATGGCAGTGGGCAGATCTGGCTCCTGATTGGGCTCTTCACGAACAGTAGTTCCGGCAGTAAAGGGCGCGTTGGTTTGCTGCGCCAGCACAACTCCGCTTCCGGTCAAAACTGCCGTCAACAAATAGCCAACTGTTATTTGGATTCGCTTTGCATTCACTGCCTTCTCCTTACGCGCCACTCTGGGAAATCATCTCGCTCTCATCGAGCATGCGTCCGTCTCTGATCATTCCTCTGCCTGCCGCGTCGGTATGAAGACGGCGTTTCAATTCTCGAGCCATGCCGCTCGATCTCCATCAGTTCGACGCTCGTTTCAAGATCCTGATTGACCGTTAAGACGTGATTTGGTGCCACCCTAAACCAATGACTACTGTCTTCACTCAAGCGCTCGGAGGCGATTACGACTGCCTTTTCTTGCGAGCCGCAATCGACAAGTTGACAAACCCCATCCGCGCACTCGTACTTCCTGTCGGCGGCGAAATAGAGAGAAGCTGGCTCCACCGTCGGGTCCGACACGTAACGAATAGCGACGACGTTTCGTCCATCAGTCACGGCGAAGTTGTAATAAGAGGGCGCCGCGCTCTTTGTCTGCGCGGTCCATCGTTCAAGCCGGGTCACGGTCTGAACCAGCGCCTGGCCCATCTCGCTTGCGGAATGATGTCTCTCAGTGTCGCCAAGCAAATTGAGGAAGACGGCGAAAGCGTGCTCTGAATCGGTTGTTCCTTCGATCGCGTTGTAAAGAGGGTCTGGCAGAGAAGAACGCACACGCCGCCTGATCTGGCAGAAGCCTTGAATCGTGCCATTATGCATCCACAAGTAGCGACCAAACTGAAACGGATGGCAGTTCGCTTCACAGACGCGCATGCCGGGCGAGGCCGCGCGCACGTGAGCAAAGAAGCACTGTGACTTGACGTGCTCCGACAGCCGCCGCAGGTTCTGGTTGTTCCAGGCCGGAGTGAGACTCGTGAAGACGCAGGGTGTCGGGCTGATTTGCGGCGCATACCAACCTACGCCAAAGCCATCACCGTTGAGTGGCTCTTTGCGCTCTTTTGATTTATAGCTCTGAAGGATCAGTGAATTCTTCGGTCGGTAAAGCAGATCGGACAGTAGAATTTCTGGTCCCATGTAGCAGAGAAACCTACACATTGTCTTTCTCTTCATCCTTTGACTGAGTAGGTGGCGCGTAATCTTCGGGATGTCTTTCAAATTCAGCGCGACACCCGATGGAGCAGAAGTAATAGCTCTGCTCCGCGTAAACGAGCGTCTCCTTTGCATGTTCCTTCTCAAGGGGCATTTTGCAGACCACGTCTCTCACGATTTTCTTCATTGGCTTATCTTTAATCCGCAAAGCGGTTGTAGATTGCTCCCCACACGCCTGCCACAACGGCCATAAAGACTGAGAACACCACTAGCCCTGACAAGAAGCCTCCCCAGCTAACCGGCCTGGCGAGACCGGACAGATCAATGTGGAATAAATATCTTGTTGCCGCCGCTGTTTGTCCGGGAGCGACTGCAATAAAGAAGGCGCAGATCACGAACACAGCAGCCATCACTAAACCTTCGGAAATTGCGATTGCTCTAACATCGAGTTTCATGATGAAATCTCCTTTCAATGAGATTGCGCGTCCTGTCTTTGCCCTCGCAGGCGCGGGACAAAGGCAGGCGTGATCTCTGCGTAGCGAGTGTATTGCTCACCAAATTCCTTAAGAGCATCTCGCTCCTCGCTCTGAGCAAGAATCATGTACATCCAAACTAGAACGGGAAACATTAAGAGGGTAAGCAGCGTGGGCCACTGAAGTAGAAAGCCAAACATGATCACGATGAACGCAACGTATTGCGGATGCCGGACGTAGGCGTATGCACCAGTCGTCGCCAACTTGTGTTCGCGTTGCGCTCGGTAGAGCTTCTCCCAGGCAGACGCGAGAAAGATGAATCCGCCGAAGATGAACAGATTGCTCAGAATGTGAAATGGATCCAGATGCGGATTGCCTTTCACCCGAAAGAGCGTGTGCCACAAATGCCCCGCGTCATGCGAGAAGGGATCAAGCAGCGGGTAGCGCTTCCCCAGCCATCCTGAGAGCAAATAGATCGTCAGCGGGAATCCATACATCTCCGTAAACAGCGCCACGATGAAAGCCGAGAACGCGCCAAAGGAACGCCAATCACGCTTCGTTCGCGGATGCGTAAAGCTAAAGGCAAAGATGATGAAGATCGCCGAATTGATAAGAACTAAACTCCAGAGTCCATATGCCGACATGCTGCTCACCTCCTTAATGATGTCCTCCGGTATCGTTGCCGCGCTTGGCGTGACCTCCATGCATGAACATGTGCACCAATGGGCAGGCTAAAAGCAGCAGATAGGGAAGGATGCCGAACAGATGCGCGCGATGTTCGGTAAATAAGAAGAAGCCGATAATTGCCAGGAACACGAGCAGCACAATGCCCCTGCGCGAGCCCAGCCAGTTGCCAGTTTCTGATGTGTCTTCGTGATTCATAACCCCTCCTAAGTTCTCGGCAACCCCTACTGCGCGGTTATGGAGAACGACGTCTTTCCTTTGCCGGCAGGTCCTTCATAACTAATCTGCGCCTGCCAATCGCCCGCCGATTCAAGCTTGACCCTTCCCTTATAAACGCCTGGCGTGCTAGTAGTGGTGAACGTCGTCGCGTTGTTCATCGCTGGCATTGTTCCCATTGCGGGCATTTGAAATGTCAATGCGACTGCGCCCGCATCGACCGGTTTTCCTGAATTGTCTTTGAATGTGAGGAAGAACTCCTCGTCACCGTGTTTCAACGCTCCATTGTTGTTCGAGAGCGTAACAGTCAGGTTGTTACCGACCGATGTGCTCTTAATAACTTTGCCTGTATCTGCACCCGAATTCTGTGCGCAAGCAACCGCGAGCAGAGAAACACCAGCAAGGGCCAACACTATCGATAGCGGTTTCATATTCTGATCCCTTCCTGAAGTTGAATGGTCCTAAGCCTGGCAGAAGGGCGAATAAGATCTCGGAGGCTTCGTCCGATGCTTACACGCCTGCCACCAACTGTCCGGCAGTCCTAAGACGGACTAATCCCTGACAGAAGACACACGTCAGCCTTCAGGAAGTTAGATCAGTAGTGCGAGATTCTTTAGGTAGGTATCTGGAGGAGTGAAAGAAGAACTTTCCAACCTCTTCGCTTGAGGGAGCGGTTGCGGCAGAGTAATGGGTGGCGTCTGTGCGGCTCGGTGAAGAAACGCCACAGCGAACACTGGGATGCGCAGATTAAATGCAGTCCCAGTCGACCCCTGCTCCTGACAAGCTAAAAGACAACATAGAGACGTTGGCGTAACACCTGGTGCACTGGGTTCCATTCCCATGTGCTCACACACGGTCATTTCCATGGGCATATTGCAGCCAAGGTCACTCGAGTGAAGCGGCATACCCAGAGCCACGCTGCACGACAGCGCCAGAGCCAAAGTGAGTGATGTAAACCGTATCCACATCGGCAAACGAGTCTTGTTTCGACTAAGATGTTTAAACACTCTCTTGATGTTGTCTATGCGGCCCATCGCTCTAATACTTGGTCTCAAATGAAACCCCTTCACGTTCGATTTTGCAACGATTATGCCGCATGCAATTCTAGCGCATTTCCTGGTTCGTATGGGTCGCTGGTGGGCAAAATCCCCAAAGCGCCCAGTTAAGCTGGGCAGATTCACGCAAAAGAGCGGCGCAACGATTCATGAAAAGCATTCAAAGCAAGAGCTCTCCCAAGGCATGGCTCTTGCGGCCCGATCTGGTACAACGCTAATAAGACCGTCATTGGTCGAACATTGAATGCAGAATTGAGGCAATAGGACAGACACATAGGAGACTAATGCCATGGACGAATCGAGCAAGACAACCCTATTCATCGCGTTTCTCGTCGTCGTTGTGCTTTTTGTGATCTTCGGCGGAGGGATAATGACAGGATAGTATTTGAAGCCTTTCACAATAACGAGCCAAGACTAGTCACAATCTCGGTCGCCACCGCCGGACCCGCTGGCAATAGGCTTCGTACTCTTTCCCAAACGTCCGCCGCAACACAGGCTCCTCGTACCCCACGACGAACAAGTGAGTGACAAGAAAGAATAGGCCGGTATATCCGAGAAGTGGGAACGACTGATAAAAGAGGGCGGCACCACCGAGGGCGAGACCGGCGCCAATATACATGGGATTCCGCACGACCCGGTACGGTCCCTGAACCACTAGCCGGCGAGGCGGGTCGAACGGCGCAGGGGTGCCCCTTCCGACGATCGCGAACGCGAGGATGCACCACAAAGCGAGAGCTGCCCCAGCTACGACAACGACCATCCCGGCGACCTGCCACACGCCCAACCCAGGAGGCTGGATTATGCCTGACCAGGAAAGCGCGCGAGCGGGCAGGACCACGAGCACGATGCCGACAAAGAGGGTGGCGTAGGTCAACGCTCGAAGAAGGACCAACATATCCGAAGGTCTCACATCTGAAGTCGTTCCCAGGCTAGCGCCACTAGAGCCGCAAACCTGGTCCAATTCTTTCGTTGATTGGCCTTCGCATTAAGCCGCATCGCTGCTCCCTCCGCCGCTGGCCTACGAAACTCTGCAGCAGGAAATCAACGTTGGCCTTGCTTACTGTGTGGCAGTATCTTTGCCCTTTTGGAAGCGCAGATAGACGCTGAAGACATGCGCATTGTGACTTGAGTAACGCGAGTCGAGCAGCAACGGTCGAGTAGTCGGAAACTGCTGTTCAGCGGTCAGCCGCTCAAACGGATAGGGATTCAATCCGTTCCATTGGAAATCCTCCAAGCGATACGGTTCGAAGATATAGCGGAAGCCCAGCGCCAGATTGTCTTTCAATTGATAGTTGGTGTCCACGTTGACCTCGTGATAGTTGCTCTTCACGTCTGGGAATGGGAACGCGGTCGCGTTAAGAATCGCCGTCCGATTCACAGCACTCGGATTGACCGTCGTGATCCGGTCATTCGCGAGCGACAGCGCGTAGTTAGCATCGAAAAAGAGCTTGTTCTTGGCAATATAGGTCGTGATGCCAACGCCAAAACTGTCATTCACGTTACGATCCTCACGGTTCCACCTGTTTAGGAAACATTCTGGAGTAAAGCAAGGTGCGGCAGGGTTTACCTGCTGGAAAGGGGCCCCTGTCTTGGTGATGCTCTGAAGCAAAGAGCTGTAACGCTCGCGCGAGTAGTTGGCGTAAAACGTAGTCTTCTCGTTTGCCGTGTAGAGCAGGTCAACGCCGCCCTGGCCCTGCAGATATCTCACCAATCCGAAAAAGTTCCTGTCGTAGTTGTCACGCAGGTACGAGAACGTGCCTGAGAGACCTAACTTTGGCGTGACTGCATATTGCCATTGCACGTTCGCATTGTGACGAATGCGTTTGGCCTGATCGAACAATCTAAGTTGGAGAAACTCCAGCACGCCAGGATCATAGGCCCGCGGCGTTCTGTCAGAGTAGCGGTAAATTAACTTCCCGTCGAACTTATTGTTGGGCTTATAGGTGACTCGCGTTCCGAACGTATTTTCATTCGAGTTTGCCACCTGCCGGTGTTCCCGATCCCACCCTTCCCATTGGTACTCGAGCTGCCACTTCAGCCATTTTGTCAGCTCATAAGTCCCTTCGGCCACAAAGTTCTGTTTGTGAAACGACACTGGCTTGTTTTCAATCAGCTCAGTGCCGAATGTGCCCACGATGCTCGTGCGCCAGAACGATTCACTAAAGGCCGCGTAGCCTGGGAACAGGATGTCCGGTGTCTTGTTATTGTAATCGTAGGAACGATAACGGATGTTGAATGAGAAGTTTTTTGTTGGTCTGGACGCAAAGATCTGATCTGCTGAGAAAGTGTCAACCTCACCCTGAAGACTCTGCCGCGGCAGCGCCGCAAGAGATGTCGGTGTGACGCCAGCCGGCAAGTTACTTGCGGTTATAGCGGTATTGAGCGTGAACGGTAGAAACTGCTCGTTTTGCCTCCAAAAACTCCAGCCCACCGCGCCAGCAAGGCGCGAATGCCCCGGCAGATCGACGAAGGCAGAAACGAGAAAACTGTGCGACTTGTTGCTTGGCTCTTCCGCAAAGATACCACGCGCAAACTCCTGCCGATTGAAGTTTCCATTCGACGTGGCCTGCTTATCTGTAAGACGAAACGGATTGTCGAAGGTGAGAGATTCGATCCCGTTGTTGAATCGGGAAAACGTATAGTCGAAGTTTGCTCCCCAATGACGCCTGACGTAACTGGTGCCGAAGGTTATCTGGTCAGTGCGGTTGTTGAGCGGCTCCGGCAATTCTAGATTAAGTATCCTAAAGCCATCTCCGATCGTGGTGGTGATGCCGATTTCCGCATTCGGTGTCGGTACACGCTCGTAACTGCCAATGCCGAGCGGCTTCGATCCTGTTCGTTTGTAATCCAAAAATCGGGCGCGAACGCTCCAGTTTGGAGTTAGCTGAACTCTCTGATCGATGCTAAGCGTCTGCCGCGTTTGTCGCACAGTGGTCAACGTCGAGTTGCGAAAGAGGCCTTCAGCTACCGAAATCATCGTCGGCGACTTCGCATCCAGCAGCGGCTGAAGCGTCGCCTTGATTGAATCCGGCACTACCAAAACTCCATTAGCTTGAGTGGTATAAGGAGAGCGCGCTCCGCGCGAAAACAGCCGCTGCAATTCATTCCATTGAACAGTTGTTCGGAATTTGCCGTACTCGCCGCTATCAAATAAATATTCCTGATCCCGTTCTGATGGTCCTCTGCCTATACCGCGGAAGAATTTTGGGGAGCCGGCTGGATTCGAGGCAAACCTGAATCGTCGGAACCAGAACCCTTCACGTGCGCGTTTGTATTCTTCGAACTTCGCAGGCCTTTCGCCAGTGACGGTGCGTCCTTGAACACCGATGTCTACCAGTAAGTTCAGATTACTGGAGATTCCGTTCCCAGGCGGTGGGGTCGCAGGCGTTGCCGTCGGCTTCGCTGTGTCCTTACTCTTTTCGTCCTTCGGCGTGTCAGGTTTCTTGCTTTTCTCATCGTTAGTGATGCGAGGATCGTTAGCGGCAATCATCGGCTGCTCTTGGGCCATGGCGGAAGCAGGCCACAACAAGAGCAGAAGCACCACAGCAAAAGGGCGTACCAACCATGCTCTGCGTTGTTGATCTCTCATCCTCTTTTCCTCTTCATTCTCGCTCTGCGTTACCGTTGCAGGTTGATGCCCGAAGGGTGATTCGAGCCGTGAACCTGTGAGTGGCAATCCAAACATGCTCGATTCATCACGAAGCCTGAATTCGGCCTGCCAGGAACCGTCTGATGCCGGCCCTGGATGTGACACTGCTGACAGAGCATCGGTGCCCTGGCAATCAAGAGGTTTGTGTTGTTTGAGCCGTGCGGCTTATGGCATGTCAGACAGTTCTCGCGCGTTGGTGAATGTTCCCAGAGGAAGGGTCCACGCTTTTCCGCGTGGCACGTGTAACAGGATTCGTTAATGCTGGCCGTACGCATCATCTTTGGGCCGATCGAGCCGTGCGGCTCGTGGCACGCTGAACAGGACACGCGCATTTCTCTGTCTTCGTTGCGAAACAAATGAGTGGAGCGCTGGAATTGTGCCTTGCGCATGTCGCCATGACATTGGTAGCAAGTCTCTGCTTCCGTCCTCATCTTCAGCAGTTTGGTCTCCGTCTGCAGATTGGTGAAGAGTTGGCCAGGGTTGAATCCTGCTATTGCATGGTGAGAGCTGTGGCAGCTTATACATGAAAGCCCGGCGCTTTCGTGCTTACTGCCACGCCACATCGCGTGCTCGTTCATCTGAGAGTGGCACACCTGACAGGTGGCGCTGGCCTCTGCGGGTTTCATCTTTGACGGGTTCCTGATTTTTGTGGGATCGCCTTCGGTGATGTGGGCCTTGCCCGGACCGTGGCAGGTTTCGCAACCGGTCACCTTGTCTTTCCAGTTTCGTGCCGTTGTCAGTTTCGCGTGGACCGTTGGCGAGAAGTTCTTGAATTGTGCTTCGTGGCAGTCTTTGCAAGTTTCGCTGCCAACATACTCAGAATCTTGGGGCGTCGCATTGATTGTTGTCGGGTTAGTCCCCCGGACGCCGACGGCCTGGGAGCTTCTAACCGAGGCAAACCACACGACCACTCCCAAGACTGATCCGCAGACCAGCAGCGACCTAGTCAGTTTTGTCACTCTCAATTCGAGCCTCCTTCCAAGGCTGGGAGAACCTACTTATTTGCAAATAAACCGCTTCGACTTGAATCGAAAAGCCCGACGGAGCGGTGCAGCTATAGAGAAAGGCGGGGCCGATTGTGGTGCGTTACGTCTAATTCAATGGGCTCAGGTCTTGCCAACCACTTCACTAGCACACGACCGTGCTTCACACTCGCACTGTCAAATTCTTCCTTGTGTGGACCGTCAGGCGTAGTCATAGAAGAAGTCCAAGGGACGCAGAGCAATAAATGTGCCGCCCTAGCTCAGGAGTATTGGCCGAAGAATTGCGCAATGTCAGCCAGTGGGTCACGTTGTGTGGTGAATAATCCGCAATTCACACTGCACTCATCCCCACAATCCGACTTCATAGCCTACTCTGATCAGGCTGCCAACAGCCCTCAATTTTCAGTGGGGGCGCTTGAAAACTGATGGGCTCCTGCTTACCAGAATGAGACTTCAGACGGCCCGTATCAGCACCGGCAGAACTGCGGGCACCGCAAAATTAGACTTCGGGCACAAATGACTGACCTGAACGACCAAGCGACGAACCACGCTCAGTCGACAACAATCCAAATTTGAGATCCTGCCACTAATGTGATTGAGAGGCCTGCGCAGAGTAATTGATAACTGGGCTATGGTTGATGATACGTCTTCCTGCATCGCTTTTAGTGCGCCTTGGACGCCCAAGGAGCCCGCTCCTCTCGTAGAAACGAAGCGCTTCGATTCCGATACCACTTAGCTTCGCCACTTCGCCGATTTTCAGCGGCGCGGGTGACTCTGAGATCGCTTCCTTCTTCGACCTAACAGCCATACGTTAATCCTCATAGTTCTTGGCAATCGCAAATGTGCGTTAGGGCAATGGCACGCCTACTCCAGCAGCGCACAGCATCTGTTCATCAACTGGACCTGAAGCGCAGCAGGCAGCAAGTGTTCCATCGATGACTATCGCCGGAACGCGGCTGATGCCCAGTTCCGCTGCTCTCGCGGCTACGTCCGGTTCGTGCATGTCAAGTACTTCCGTTTCACAGGATGTGCACGCTATACGCTTAACCGTCTCGACGGCTGCGTCACACGCCGGGCACCCAGCGCTAAAAATCTCGATTTTGCGTTTCTGGTTCATGAATTTCGTCCCCTATTAGTTGTTTTTCTCAAACACAACCATATTCTAAACCCTGTAGCCGGGTGCAGAGTCAAGGGAGCAAGCAATCGATTATGCCAGCATGGCCTTTCTGGCGCGAAATCTATCCACCGAATACTTCAATTACGGCTAAGTCAATCAACGCTATTGACACTTTATGAAATACCTTTAGCGCGTCTCATCGGTGCTTCTGCTTTGGTGGAGTCCTTGTGTGGCTTCCAAAAGAACCTTACGACTTAGAAAGGAAAATCTAGCATGTTCACTACTTCACGTCGTCGTCTATTGACGCTCGGGTTTACCGTCTTCGTAATTTCGGCACTGACTACCGTCACCTCCGCAAAACATTCCTGGGGGGGTTATCATTGGGCTCGCACAGCCAATCCCTTCACTTTAAAGATCGGTAACAACGTATCCTCGAATTGGACCACTCAATTCAAGACGGCGATCGCTGATTGGGACAATTCATCGGTAATGAATCTTACGGAGGTTGCTGGAACAGCTAATCGAAATTGTAAGATGGTTGCTGGAACGGTTCAGGTTTGTAATCGAACGTATGGAAACAATGGCTGGCTAGGTCTTGCCTCGATCAACATCACCGGCGGCACACACATAACTCAAGGTTCCGCCAAGATGAATGACACGTATTTCAATACTCCTACGTACAACAATCCAAATGAAAAATTACATGTTATGTGTCAGGAAATTGGTCACACCTTCGGGCTTGACCATCAATCGACCAGTGGCGCATCGCTCAACACTTGCATGGATTATTTCTCCAACACGGGCGCGAATGCCAATAGCACTCTAAGTACTCATCCGAACACGCATGACTACGATGAACTGGTAACTATTTACAGTCATCTAGACAGCTTTAGCACTATCGCTGCCATTTCAGCGGCGACTGCTGGTCTTTCAGAAGTGGGTAACGATCCGAATAGCTGGGGTTACCTTGTCAGCCAATCTCGAAATGGTCGCAGTTCGACGTACGCGAGAGGAAATTCGGATGGGACTGAAACCATTACCCATGTCTATTGGACCGAAGAAGCTGCCGAGGGCTGCCGCTCATGCGATCATCGCTACGATCACTAGTGGTAGGCAAGATTCATCTGGAAGCAAACCTGCAGAAGGCGAGGCGCTAATACGTCTTGCCTTCTTTCTGCTTGCGTGGTTTAACTTGCCGCTTCAACCGCCGTCACTCGAATCGTCCTGCCGCTGAGCGTGCCGGTCACCTTAACTTTCTGACCGGTGAAATCTCGCGCCTTTTCCTGTCCTGTCTGGTCAAGTCGGTAGACTCGCTTATGATCGCGATCCGCAAGAACCAATTTACCTCCCTGTTTGAGGCACGCAAGTGTGCAGTTCTTATCACTAATTCGCTCACGGTTTCGGGGACGGCGATGCCGCAGCAGCCGGGGCGCGGCGGGGGGCGCTCGAATGCCAGTGCACTATGCGCCAACCGTCGCCACGCTTTTCGAGGATAGCCGTGCCGAGCCCACCACCCTCAACGTGTCGAGTCTTGCTGTTCTCCATCACATCAGCGGCAATTGTGTATTTGAGAGTCGCCCACGCCGTATTACCAGCAAGATGTATCTTGATGTCGCTGAATTCGTACTTGGTGTTCTTCATCTCAGCCATCTCTGGAACGAGATGGTGATCTCGATAGTCGGTCCACCCGTAATTAGCGTGTCCGCTCTCAAAGATCGTTAACGACTCATCGTTAGCCCAAACTTTCGTAGCTTCGCTAATATCATTCTTTGCAAAGCTTGATGCGTTCCTGAGCAGTGTTTCTCGCACTGCAGCTTCGTCTGTTGCTTGTCCGATAGCTGCGCGTTTGCTTGCGACGACGAATAAGGTAATGATCGGCAGTAAAGCGCCTATTAAGATCCGCAAACCAACCGTTGTCTTGCGTTGCTTCATCGCCTATCTCCTTCCAACATTCATTTCACCTCGCCATTTGATCGAGTTTCGCTTTCATCTGATCAATTTCTGCCTGCTGGCTCGCGATGATGTTCTTGCAAAGGTCCTTGATTCCTTGGTCTGGTATAGAAGCTTCTTTGCACATAAGGATCGCTCCCGCGTGATGCGGAATCATCGACCGCAAGAATTGCCGATCCGAGACTGCGACCTGATGGCATCGGCATATTCATGTCCATTTTCGGCTGCGGGGAAGCTTGTGGGTTTGGCGTCGGCATTTGCTTACCACGCATGTTCATCTCCATTTTCGGAGAAGCGCCCGGCGACGGAGACGGCATTGGCATATTCATCTCCATTTGCTGCTGGGAAGAAGGCTGGGGATTTGGCGAAGCAGCTGGCATCTGCATACCCGGCATGTTCGTCTGCCTTTGCTGAGGAGCGGGCTGTGGTGACGCGGATGGCTTGGGCGACGAAGGTTGCGCGGGTATTCCCGGCATGTTGCCCATCTGTTTTTTCTTGGTGGTTCGACCCTTTCTTGTCACCACTCTCCTTTTCTTGACAGCAGTTTTTCGACTCACCTTCGTTTTGAGCTTTGACATCTTCATCCCGGGCATGTTCTGCATGTCATGGCCCTGCGCAACCACGATAACAATTGATGAAAGTATTAGTCCGATGATTATGACTGCGCTTGAGCCAGACATAATGATCAAAGCCCCGAAAGTTGACCTCTTCATTGTTCCCCCTTTTGAACCAACTTCGCATAACTAAAAGAAAAGCTGACGAGTCCGCGCACACGAACACACACGTCCGCTAAACACCTAGCGAAAATTCATTAAGGGAACTAAATTCGGAAGACGTTAATTAGAAGGTGGCGAGGGAAAGAAGTTGCCGGTGGCCCGTGCTCCAATGGTGTAATCGAAACCGAGAAGGAAGGTAAAGCCACCGCAATGTCCACTGTGGGCGCGTTAGTTTCCACCAATCGCTTCGATGGATCAACCACACTAGCGGTAACGATCCCTGATGACGGTTGCGAATGCATCCAGCAATGCGCACATTCACCGACGGGAATATTTACAACAACCTGTTCAGCAGAAGATTCTGTTGCGATCTCTATTGGCGGATTTTCGGCGATCGAGTTGTCTGAGGTTCCTGAGACGGCCTCGCTGCGCATCTCCGTGCCGTCCTTTTGCACGTCGCCCATTTCCATGTCAGCCGTTTCTTGCTGACAGGACGATGACTTACGGTCGACTTGTTCGGGCTGCCGAGCTTCGTGTTTGAGGCAGCAGCTGCGGTTAGACAAGTAGCGCGGACAAAGGGCTGCGGCAATGATGTTTCCCCACGCGCTGAAGAGAAACGCGACAACTAAGATGATTATGGAAATTGGCCGCTTTCGCATGATTCTGAACCAAATCAATATAGCAGGGTTCAATCCCGACGACTAGTCGCAGGCGGCACCGTCACAACAACTCTCGCCGTGTAATCCCAAGCCCTCATCAATAGTTATGGACACCAATTATCAAAGCGGCTACATGCAGCTCTTCCGTTCGTATCAACCCGGCGCCCAGGAATCAATGCATACCACCCTTGGCGCTCTGCGTCACTGGAGATCATAGAGCGCCTCATTAGCTTTCATCATTCTCAGAAGATCGTGTCGCGCCACGATGCCGACGGGCTTTCTGTATTTGACGACGAGAATTGTGATGACTGGTTGCGTCATGATCTCTCCGACTTTCATCTTCTCCTCCTATTCAACTCGCTCCGGTCGCAAAGAGAACTAATGTGGCTAAGACGTAAACGATTACAAGACCTATTGAATCCCACGCAAAGACGTGGAGTTTTCTGGTCGTCTGATACGTCAAGCCGATGGTCGCGATGGCGGTCATGGTAATTGCGGCAAGGACGGTAACAAGGTGACCGCCTGAGACGTGGGAAAGTAACGAGCCTTTGGTGTAGAGCACGTCATCAAGGGCCAGTATGCCAATATTGAAGAGATTACTTCCGAAGAGGTTTCCCAAGGCGATGTCGACGGCGCCCATGCGCAAAGCCCCGAGAGATACTACCACCTCGGGCAGCGATGTTGAGAGGGCAATAAAGACGCTGCCAACAAAGGTCCTACCAAGTCCGGTCACCTCCGCTATTCTTTCTCCAAGATAAGGAAGGTACGTCGCGGCGGCGATAATCACGGCAGCATTCAGCCCGTACATTATGTAGGCACGGGCCTTGCTGACACGTTCATACCTGGCGTCTTCAACGACATCTCTGACGAACTCACTGATCCGTCTCTTCTCGTAGAGAAACACTGTCCTGATGGCGATCAGATATACGCCGATGAAAACCAGGCTGGAAAGACTAATCCAGCCTATCCGTGGCACAGATGCGGAAGCGAAGAGGCTGATGCCCACAAGTCCCAACAGTAGTATCCCGAAGCCGGCCCCAAGCACTTGACCCTGGTGCGCCCTCGCGGACAAAGGCGTGGAACCGCCCATGAAGTCGAGCAGGGCGATGATGAGCATGTTGAACATACAACTTCCGAGCACGTCTCCCGCGGCGATGTTGGGGAGATCGAAGATTGTTACTGAACTGACACCCGTAATCAGTTCAGGCAGCGAGGTCACAGAAGCCATCAATACGACGCCGATCCAAGTCCTGCCCATGCCGGTTTTTTCGGCGATTACGTCGCCGTAGAACGAAAGCTTCGACCCTGAAAAAAGAATCAGCGCCGCGCAGGCAATGAATTGTAGCCAGACGATCAACTTTCTCCCTTAACCGCTGTCTTCAGCGCGCGACTACTTCTACCGAACAAGGGCGCGGGCCGCTACCATCGCAGAAACGCGGCCGAGCAGCAAGCGATTAATCCTCTGGCGCCTTTAACTCTCAACAACTTGTGTCTGCATTCCAGTTTTTCACCGCACGGGCCTTCAATGGCTCTTGATCATAGACAAACTTAGCCCCATCAAAATCAGGACGTCATCGATCGCCGGATTCTCATAAGAACTCTGCGTATCCAGCCAACCCCCTACACGATCATAAGACTCCCTGTCCTGCGCGAGGACTACCCATTGTTTCGTCGATTCTTCAGGAATGACTGCGTTTTTTACTGCATGAGTTTATGATGTGAACGGTGCGTGAAGAGCCCGCTTTTGTTATATAGTTCCGGCATACCATCAAGGCAGTCTATCTCAATGAACGAAGTCATTGCCTCAAAACCGGAAGCTCCCCGCACGATAACTGCGTTTCGGGATTGGATCGCTAGACAGCTCGGCGTGGGCTCAGAACGAAAAGAAGAGCTTTACCTCGAGCTTTCAAAGTCAACAACACTGACCGATCCTTCATACTGGCTTCAAACTCTGTTCGCGGCTGGTATAGCAACACTAGGGTTAGTTCTAAACAGTCCTGCGGTCATTATCGGAGCGATGCTAATCTCGCCGCTGATGGGCCCGATACTCGCAGGCGGCCTGGCATTGGCCACAGGTGATGTGCTACTCGCGATACGTTCAACTCTCAATCTCGCGCTTAGTTGTTTAGTGGCTGTGGGATTTGCGTTCGTACTGGTAGCGGTACTTCCCTTCAAAGAAATTACTAACGAGATCGCCGTGCGTACTCATCCGAACACTCTGGACCTTGCGGTAGCGTTCTTCTCGGGCGCGATCGGTTCGATCGCCATCTGTAAGGAGGTCAAAGGTGTGGTCACTTCGATTCCCGGCGTGGCCATTGCCGTCGCATTAATGCCGCCGCTTGGTGTAATTGGTTACGGAATCGCTGTTGCCACTGGTGTGAGTATGGAAGAAGGAAAGCGGGTGGCGCTCGGAGGCGGGTTGCTCTTCCTGACCAATCTGGTGGCTATCACTTTCACCGCCATGATTATCTTCCTCGCGCTGCACATCGACGTTACAAGCGTCAAAGAGCGGGTGACTGAATGGCACAAGAATGATGTTGAAAGCATGAGCCTGCGACACCTTCTTTCGCGATTGCCGGGGGTGGCCGGCGCTCGACACATCAGAACCCTACCTGCGCGCCTGCTCATGATTTTCATTGTCATTCTGGTCATTCTGATTCCGCTCAGTCGTTCGTTCAATGAACTTAAGAGCGAACTTGACCAACAGAAGAAAGAGAATCGCGTCCGCCAATTGGTGACGCAGATCTGGCAGAAGGAATTCGGAAAGCTTTCGACGGGTGAGACACGCTCCTTCCTGGATCATGCATTCATAACCGATCACGACGGCAAGTTGACACTTCAACTCAGAGTTCTGACAAGCAAGCCCTTAAACTCGACAGAAAAGGAACTATTCAATCGCATTCTAGAGGCAAGCCTCGGGAGATCCAGCAGTTCGCTGGAAACACAGATTGTCGAGGTCCCCACAGCAGCGGCGGCGATGAGATCCAGAGTCACACCGGCTCAGCCTCAGTTGCCGCCTTCAGTGGCACAACTCCAGGCGAATCTGTTTGAAAGAATTGACCGCGAGTTAGAAGGACTCTACCTTCCACCACCGGCCCACTTCGTAGATTATCAACTCGCGACCAGGCCGACTGACGGATTGGAAGTGATTCTTAGTTATGTAAGCGACCGTGACATCGAACCCGACGCTCGGGTGTTGATCCAACAGGATGTCAAGACGCGTCTTGATTATTCAGAGGCAACGGTAAGACTTTTGCGGCTTCCTATTTCAATCGGACGGTTGGTCTTCCGCGGACGGGATACGTCCCTTGATCGTGCCGCTCAGGAAACGCTCGACAACGCCGCCGGCTATCTGCAGCAACACAGCAAACTCCGATTGGAAATTCTTGGAAATGCTGCACAGAATACACAGGAAGACCGCACTACGCAGGAACGAATTGCCGCGATCAAGGAGTATCTATCCTCGCATTTGAAAATTGGCGATGATCGTTTTGTGCTGAAACAGGGGAGTGAAAACCTGAACGCGTGGTCATTGAGTCTCGGTTTACCGGAATGACCAGGCCCGTGTATCACGTAACTGTGCGGTCCTGACTCGCCGCCAAATCTAAACGCTCACGGACTTTAATAATTCACACTCGTTTTGAATTTGCTATTCCAAACCTTTTTCAATAGCGATATACGGCGGCAAGCGGCGCATTGTCAGGAATAGATGCCGGCTCGACAGCAAAGACAACACCACCATTGGCAATCGTCTCTATTGCGGCCCGGTCGAGCAAGTCTTCATCACCTGGGAGTGGATCGTCGTGCAGTTCAGAGACCTTCGTTGCCGGATCGACCGCGCCCCATTGTTGTACTCCAACAGCCACCAACAATGATTCGACTCGACCACTGGCCGCCGCCGCAATCACATTTCTAATATCTGTAGAGGTTCGTCCGGTTCCCACCACTTCACGATATTTTGCAATCGCCTCGCCTCTCGTCCTTTGAAAGTAAGGCCGCACGATCTTCCATGCCTGCTCGTGCAACTCAGTCGGGCTGAGTGTTTCAGGATTACCTGGGATACCTTCATCCATGAGATGCCGATAGGTATTGGCTGACTTGTAGATCGGCAGCAGGTAGTCAACGCACGCCAGAACGAGCGGAGCGACCTCATCTCTGAGCAGCGGACGCAGGCCAGCGTCGATCTCACGGCAATAGCGCAGTATTCTATCTTTGTTATCATCAATGCCTACGCCGTGACCGTGAAAAACGGCTGCCCGTCGCCCTCCCATTTGCGGCGCTCGTGTGTGGAATTGCAGTTCTCTTTGCGGATCGTCGTACATAAGTGCCGCTTCAAGGTTCTTAGGTATCCCTTGCGGGAACAATTCAGTGACGCTTTGCCGGGAACCCTGAAACACTCTCACCTGGTTCTGGCTCAACGCCAGAATGTAGAAGCTTCCCTCGGTGGTGAACATGCGAAGCAGCGGCTTAAAATGGAAACGGCCGGTCACAACAACTAGTTCAGCGAATGTGATCGGAAGCGTATAGAATCGGAAAACATCCGACGAAATAAAAACGGCGAGCCCGTCGCTTTGGTATTTCCAGAAATCCCTGTCATCAAGGAGCTTCATCGCGGGCTCGAGCAGTTGCTTCGCTTCAGGAGAGCGCAGACCAAACGTGATCAACTTGTTCTTTGCTTCCGCCAGAAGGTTTTTGAACCTGATCGGGTCCTGTTGAGTCTCGGGCATAGCCCGGTGAGTTGGAAGATAGATTGAGACGCACGATTCTTCGCGCTGTTCGATTAGGTTATTCAGTTCATCTCTGCGCAGTATGCTCATTAGGCGCTCCTAATTGTTACCCTATCGGCTGAAATGGATCTCCGTGTATATACTAGAAGGCCAAACATGAAAGACAAAATGAAGATCTTGATTGGATATGAAGCTTCGGAATGCGCGGATGCGACGCAGGACAATCTTCGAAAACGCTGGCCTTCCCGAGGAAATGCATCGCGTGGTACTCGCTCTCATCCTGATAATCTTGCGAGACTAGTACATACCTAAAACATTCTGGATAACATTCTTAATCTCAAGATGTTGGGCAAAGCGCTCAAGGACCCAACAGCCCGATTCCTGGTGGCGTTAGTTGATGATCCCATTTCACGTTAGTCCTGAAGCTCTGAAGAGTATTTTGACGCTCCTGATCCTTGCGGGAGCAATTTATGGCTTTGTCCGCGAAAAAGTTTCGCCGGACGTTACGGCGCTGTTGGCTTTGCTGGCACTGCTCATCACAGGTATTTTGACGCCGGAGGAGGCTTTTTCCGGATTCAGTCATCCCGCGACAGTCTCCGTGGCGGCCATCCTGGTCCTTTCCGCGGCGATTGAACATACAGGGGCGCCGGCAATGATAGCTCGCCGTGTGCTCGCGCCCTTCGTCAGATCGGAAGTGATCTTCACGGGCGTACTCATGTTAGTCGTAGGCATTATTTCCGCCTTCATCAACAACACAGCCGCCGTCGCCGTCTTCATCCCGATCGTCCTGGACGCGTGTCGGCGTCATCGCCTCAGCCCGGGCCGGGTGTTGATGCCGATGTCGCACGCGGCTACATTCGGCGGCATGTGCACGCTGATTGGAACTTCGACAAATGTCGTGGCCCACGAGTTCGCACTGCAACAGCGGCTACCGGGTTTTGGCATGTTCGAGCTCGGCAAAGTGGGTCTGCCGATGATGATTGCCGGTGGTTTGTATGCTTTGTTCGTGGGCCGCAGGTTCCTGCCCGGTCGAAAGGAAGAAGGACCGGAAAAAGGAGAAGCTACCTATATTGCGGAACTTATAGTGAGACTAGACTCCGGATACCTGGACAAACCGGTTGCCGCGCAGGAGATACAGAGAGACTACGATGTCGAGGTCGTAGCCTTAGTGCGCGATGAACAAGTGAAGAGTCTGGAAGACGAGCCCTTACAGGTTCTGAAATTAGGCGACGCTCTTTTAATGCGTGGCCCACTGCCTGAACTGCTGAAACTTGCCAAACGACAGAACCTAGAGATCAAGACGCCGAAGAAGTTTGGAGAGAGCCCACTGGTAGAAGCACACGACGAGACTGCGACTGCGGAGGCTTCTGAAAAGGACAAAGATGAAGAGAATCAGCCAAGCGAAGCGTCGGATCAAGTGGCACGCGAGCTTGCCGAAGTGGTGGTGCTGACGCCGTCGGGACTCGTCGGGAACAATCTGAAATCCGCAAGGTTCGCCGAACGGTATGACGCCGCGGTGCTTGCGTTGCGCCGTCGAGGTCGCATGAACGAACGGCCATCGCGAGTGCGATTGCACGCCGGAGACATGTTGGTGGTAGAGGCTGGCCGCAAGGCTTTGGCAGCGCTTGCTGATTCGCCTGGCTTTCTGGTTTTGGGGACGGTTAGCATTCCTGAAGAACGTCCGCGCAGACTCCTTATCACTCTAGTCACGCTTGCAGCCGTGATCGCGGTCGTTTCGTTTCGCGTGTTGCCGATCGTGACCGCAGCTACGGCGGGTTGCGTCGTGCTGATGCTGACCGGATACCTGAAGCCACGGGAAGCTTATCGCGCGATCGATCTTAGTTTGGTGTTCCTGCTGGCTGGATCATTGGCGCTCGGCGGAGCTTTGGAAAAAACGGGTCTGACTGAAAAACTCGCATTCGCCCTCGCCGGCCTCACCGGAGTTACTGGTCCGTTTGTGGTGATGGTGGCCTTCTTTGTCGTAGCCGTCATACTCTCGGAGTTGATGTCGAACAGCGGGACGGTGGCGCTGCTAGGTCCCGTGGCGATTTCCAGCGCTATCCAAATGAACATCAACCCGATGGCCTTGCTCGCGGCAGTAACCTTTGGCGCCTCGGCAGCCTTCGCGATGCCGATTGGCTATCAGACTAGTTTGATGATCTATGGTCCTGGGGGATATTCATTCAAGGACTTTGTCAGAATGGGAATCCCACTGGATATAATTCTTGCGCTGCTGGCTCTGCTGTTGATTCCCTATTATTGGCCGCTTGGCACTCGCGCTTATTAACCACGCTTCTCAAAGGGCGAAGCCTACGTATCTTGAGTCCTTCGATGTACCGTGCGGTGATCCGTGTAGAGTGCCTTTAAGCCACCAGCGGATGCAAACTAGGCATCGAAGTTTCTAGTCCAGCGAATGGCTTAAGCCCAAGGTTGTACTTTGTGAGGAAAGAAGGGGTGATCGGTAATGAGTCTGTGCACGCACCATAGTCTGATTTAATAACGCGGTCATACTGAGGCTACCCCCCATTGGTAGTGACTTTGTTGTAAGACGAGTAGATAGCAAAGAGACGATCTACGGCAGCGGGATCGCTCCGCGCAAGTAACGTGATCACGTCGTCACGTTCAGCAAGCAATGGCCTAAGCGTTTCACGCTGAGCGGGCGTGAACACGGATGCGTTCGCCGCGTCTATCTGGCTGCGCAAGTTAGTATAAAAGTCGCTTGTGAGTTGCCGCGCAGGCTCGTACTCGCCTCGCTGGACGTCAACCATCGCGGCGCCCAAAGTGTTTTGGAGTTGACTTAAACGCACCTCACGTTGAGAGGCGTCACGCTGCTCGATTGCGCTGCTGGCCTTAAACCACATTGGAACGAATCCCAGCAGAAAGAACCCTAGAGAGAGAGTTGCATATAACGCGACCCGCCTCCAGGGAATGGCCATCCGTGAAAATCTTTCGCTCAAAACGCTGCCCTTGATGGTGGCATCACTCTTATTGGGGATATGTTCTGCGGCTTTCATAACTCACTCCTCTTATCGCATTTTTCCAAAGGAACATCCAACGTTGTTAACTTTTCTGAAGGACACTCATGCACACCCTAACCCATAGTAGGCCAGCGCATTCTGGGGGCGAATCAGTGGAATCACAGCATCTCATGAGTGTTTACCCTTACGGCAACAGCATTTATGGTTGCTATACTTCTGTTCCCATTTCACACTTGTGTTACGGCTCCTGTTAGAAAGTGGTCTGAGGGAGGGACGGAATTTGGGCATTCGCGGCAAATTACTCCTGCTTGCAGTTGGCATAGCCGTGCCCCTGGCCCTTGTCGGTGCGCTGGATCTTCGAAATATGTGGCGACTCAGTTGGGCTCAACTCGACGACTCGGTCAAACAGCAGGTCGAGCTTGCATCAATAGCGCTCGAGCGTTGGCTTGATGATCAGAAAAAAGCGCTGGACGCAATTGCTGCGTCCGCTGGCGACAACGACCCACGTTCTGCCGTTATTCGTGAGAACCTTGAAAGTGTTCTTCAAACGCGACGCTTTTGGATGGATCTGCGGATTACCAACGCTGGCGGCACGACAACAATGTCGCAGCCAGCACGCAAAGAGGTTCTGCCAAGCGCTCTCACCGACTATCTGATTTCTGAAATGCGGGAGCGCAATTCGTGGGCTGTAGTTACCGACCGAACCCTCGACGAGGCTCGACCCATCGTGGTCATCGCAGCGCCGATTGAAAAAGGCGGCGCGGTCATCGCCCGCATCGATGGAGCTGCGATTAATGAGCTGTTCGACAACATCCAACTTTCCCAACAAGTAATCATTTCCGTTCTGGACTCAGACGGGCGCATTCTTTACCGGCGGCGCGGTTCAGAGGCACCGACGGAAGCGGACGTGAGTTGGCCGCCGCTTTCCTCGGTGATCGGTGAGAAGCGAACGAACGTCGTCGAGCTTACCAGTCCCATTGACGGGATAAAGCGCGTATACGGGATAGCACACGTTAGGGATACCGGCTTGATAGCGATGATTGGAATTCCCAGTTCAACGCTCTATGAACCGGCTCGCAGTCGCGTTACTCGTTACGCTCTGGTGGGACTCGTAGCTTTATTGCTAGCGATTGCGGCAGCTCTGGTGATCGAGCGAAGTATCGTGCTGCCTATCCGGCGCCTACGCTCGACTGCACAGCAACTTGGTGCGGGTGACCTATCAGCGAGAGCACCCATCACGGATGCCGGAGAGGTCGGAGACCTCGCAACGGCTTTCAATTCCATGGCCGATAGAATCGAAGAGCGTGAACAACGACTCACCGAGTTGGATCGGTTGAAATCAGATTTCGTAAGCAGTGTTTCGCATGAGTTAAAGACACCCTTGACTACTATAAAGGTACTTGCACACCTGCTGCAGCGAGTCGCGCTGAGGGACGAGGAACGACTCGACTACTCGAAAACTATCGCGACGGAGTGCGAACGCCAAATAGAGTTCGTCGGTAACTTGTTGGATCTATCGCGTATCGAATCAGGGGCATACACACTTCGCAAATCGCGAGTAGATGTTCATGAGTTGATTGCATCGTCCATAGAGATTGAGAGATACCGGGCCGAGTCGCTGGGCCTCGTGCTGTCAACTGTTGTTCCGGCCCAGTTGCCGCCTGCTCAAGGTGATTTCGAAGGCTTACGCAGAGTAGTTCGAGGTTTGATTGATAACGCGATCAAATACACCCCGGGTGGTGGTCGGGTTGTTGTTTCGGCCAACCTGGCCGACGATAGGGTAGCAATCACCGTAGAGGATAACGGGCAAGGGATCTCCAAAGCTGACCTGCCACACGTATTCGACAAGTTCTATCGAGCGCGTTCGGCGGGCACTGAACCGGAAGATATCGAATTTGCATCTGGCACGGCGGCTCCTGGTGTCGGTTTGGGCCTTTACCTGGCTCAACACGTCGTAAACCAACTGGAAGGCGAGATTATCGTCGAGAGTGAACCGGGAAGGGGCACGATCTTTACTGTGCTATTGCCGCTATGGACTGATGATGGCAAAGCTGAAGCGGACGAGGAGGAGAAGGAAGATGTCGAAGCGGTTGCTAGTAGTTGATGACGAGCCAAACCTCCTTCGCGCTGTGGCTGCTTGCCTCAAAGCTGGAGGGTATGAAGTGAGCACCGCTCGCAGTGGTCGGGAAGCCCTTGTGCAACTGGCAGAAGCCGTACCTGACCTGGTGGTGAGTGACATCCGCATGCCCGGGATGGACGGATATCAACTGGCGCGTCAACTGCGTGGCGCTCCGAGAACGGCGTTGGTGCCGGTTGTGTTTCTTACCGCCAAGGATGAAACGGCAGACCGTATCGAGGGGTTTCGTGCAGGTGTAGATGCTTACCTGACGAAACCGTTTGAGCCCGACGAATTGATTGCAGTCGTCAATGGAATCCTTAATAGAGTTGAACGGACTCATTCACAAATTGCGCGTCTGGTAGGCTCTACAGTTATTGACGATGCACCTGTGACTTTTCAGGATGATGAACTAACAGAGGCTGAGGATCGCGTCGCTTTAGCCGTTTCGCGAGGTTTATCCAATAAGGAGATTGCGGCCGAACTGGAGATCAGTGTTCGCACGGTTGAGAATCACATCAGCCACATCCTCGAAAAGAAGCGCTTTAGTAATAGGGTAGAGATAGCTCGCTACGTCCTGGAGCATTCCCATTCGCATTAGAGGGATGTCGATTGCTAGCTATCTAAGTGTATACCCCCAATTGTGTGGGTGGTTCTGCTGATTCACCAACGCCTCAGATTCCTTAAGCTCAGTCCAACATACAAAACGCCATTCAACTGCGCATGGCGTAGTACGGTTGCATCGCAGGCGTAACGAAAGCAGTCTCTCTGGCTGCCGATCATTCGATGCAACCAACGGGTGTTTGGTGGCGACGACAAGTCGCTAGCACTCGCCAGTCTACGAAGCACAAGAAGGAGATCAATGGAAGGAAACTACGACATCATCGAAACAGCAACTAAAGCCGGCAACTTTCAGGTGTTCACTAAGGCCTTGGCTGATGCCGGACTTAAACAACCTTTGAAAGAGAAAGGCCCGTACACAATTTTCGCTCCGACTGACGAGGCATTTGTAAAAGTGTCTGCCGCAAAGTTGGACGATCTAGTCAAGCCCGAGAATAAAGAGAGACTTCAGTCGCTCCTGAGGAATCACATTGTTTTGGGCAAATTGCTGTCCAGTGACTTAAAGAACCTCGACAAAACCAAGACAGCGCAGGGAGAAAATTTGAAAATCGAATCGCGAGCCGGGCTTTGGATCAACGAAGCAAGAGTTGTTTCGCCGGATCTGGAGGCCTCGAACGGCGTGCTGCACGGGATCGACACGGTTCTCCTGCCTCAGACAAAAATCGCGACTGCTAGCTAGAGCTAGTGGGCGCGCTGCTTCGCGGCGATTGTCCCAGTAACCGGACGATCGCCGCAAAGGGGCCACACTCAAATAAGGTCAAGTAGTACCAGTTGATCAGCATTTCCATGGCCGGCGATCAGAATGTGAAGTCACTTGTGCACCGCACTTGGGTTGTAGGTTTAGCTCATGAGGTTCGAAGATCGCACACAGAATCTGCCCGCACGTTTGCGCACGATACAAATCTTCACGCTAGCACTGCTCGCCATCTGCGTGGTTCGCCTTTACAACCTGCAGGTCGTTCACGGCGACTACTACCGTGAGCGCGCTGTCAATCAACGGCTTCGCACTATACCCATTCCAGCGCCGCGCGGCATGATACTCGACCGTCATGGGAGAGTGCTCGTTGATTCACGTCCTATCTACGATGTTGTATTGCAGCGCGAAATTGGGCGGTCAATCGACCTGAATGAACTCGCTCGAGTACTCCCAACCGTCTTGGATGTAGATCCCGACTACCTCCAAGAGCGATTTGGCGAAATGAAAGCCAATCCGGCATATCAATCGATTCTGATCAAAGCGAACGCAACGATGGGCGACATTGCCTGGGTTGAAGCGCATTCACTGGAGTTTCCCTACCTACAAATCGAACAACGCCCGCAGCGCCACTATCCTGCAAACGGCTTGCTAGCTCACGTTCTTGGCTATGTCGGTGAAATTAGTTTCAAGCAGCTCGACTCTGCTGAGTACAAGAGTAATGGCTACAACGCCGGCGATGTGATCGGCAAGAAGGGTTTGGAGGCTACATATGAGCGATTCCTGCGCGGTCGGGAAGGAAGCCGGACTGTTATCGTCGACAGTCTGGGGCGAATTAGAGACGTTATCGAAGTGATTGAACCTGCGCCGGGCCAGGATCTAGTAACGACGATCGATCTAGACTTGCAAAAGGCTGCTGAAGAACAACTACAAAACTCGCCTTCGCAATGCGGCGTGATTATCGCGCTCGATCCCAACAACGGTGAGATTCTGGCGTTGGCTTCCTATCCTACGTTCGACCCCAATCTCTTCACGGATCGGATTGCCACTACGAAAGGGCGGGCGGAATACGCTGCGCTGCTGCGCAATCCTGAAACTCCTTTATACAACCGCGCAATCCAGGGCCGCTATCCTCCAGGATCTACTTGGAAGATACCGATGGCCGTGGCCGCCCTCCAGCAAGGCGTTATTACTCTCGATGATTCAAAGCTGTTCTGCGGGGGAGGTATACGCATCGGAAACAAATTCACTCGCTGTATGGGCCATCACGGCAAGCCGGATTTGCATACTGCAATCATGAAGTCTTGTGACGGTTATTTTTATCGGCTTGGTCTGAAGATGGGACTCACTGGGATCATGGACATGGTCGAGGAGTTTAGGCTTAACAAAGCGACCGGAATCGATCTTCCACATGAGCTCGTGAGTTGGACACCATCACCTGAGTTCAAAGCTCGCTTCAATCCTAATAGTCCTGAGTGGACCGATATCGACACTGTCTACGCTTCGTTTGGCCAGGTTTACGACTTCGTAACTCCCATCGCCTCTGGTACGATCGATTGCTGCTGTGGGTGTGCAGGGCCGGTTATACACACCGCATCTTTTGAGGGAGGTAAGAGCTGCTAGTCATCCCGGGGACGATTATTATCGTGAGGCGATGAAGTTCGACCCAGCCATCGCAGGCGTGGTGCGAATGACACAGGAGCAAGACGAAGCGGTCGTCAAGGCAATGTGGTCGGTCGTCAACGAGGCGGGAACAGCGGCTGGCATCCGCCAGGCGGAGCTTGACATCGCGGGCAAAACTGGCACGGCCCAAGTTGTGGGACTCGGCAAGGATGTTGGAAAGAACAAAGACCATTCCTGGTTTGTCTCATACGCGCCGGCCTTTGCGGCTGAGATCGCAGTGCTTGCTCTGATTGAGAATTCCGGCTTTGGTTCGCGGCATGCAGCTCCTGCCGCGCGAGCTATCTACGACGTTTATTTCGAGAAGGCACAACCGCTAAACGAAGTGCCCAAGCAAATTGCACAAATACCAGAGACCGCTGACTAAGCCTATCCGGCCGAATTGGGTAATCGGGGGTTTCGCGTCTTTTATCATCCGCACGCCATGGCGCGCGAGATGATCTTGAGTCGGTTCGATCTCACCAACCGAGATGATATACATGCGCGAATCCTCGTCAGTTGCTCTCGCTTTTGACAGCCATCTCATTTCGGCGCAGGAAATCGACGGCCGCCGCAGAAAAACCAACGGGATTCTTCGAGATGAAGGCCATGTGATGTGCCCGCTAACCATATGCAACTGCGAATGCGGCAGGCAGCGCCATAGGAATGTCCAACCAGATGGGCCGGCCCAAGCCCAAACGCATGGATTAGCGAGATGAGGTCGTCAACGTGCCGGCGATATGTATAGTCGTCTGCGCCGTTAGTCGACGAGTTTGGTTGATGATAACGCCGAGTATAGGAGATTACGTGATATTGCTGCGCGAGTGTGGCCGCCTGTTGATTCCAGGTACGGTAATCACCGAGAGCTCCATGCACGAGGATAACCAGTTCACCCCTTCCCTGTTCGGTATAGCCAATTCGATGCCATTAACTCTTATTTAGGACTTGCGTACCGCTTCTCGACAGCGATACTACCTAGTAACCTTAGGTGATTTCACTCATGACTAATGGGTATTAGGCTGCTTTTAAGGAGCCGTACCCAAGCGCGACGACTGCGCTAAGGCCTCAGATTAAGAGCAGGAAGTGGGGGCCAGCTTAAATGTGGAGCATCAATTTTGTATCGACCACTTTCCTACTGAATCCGCGCTGGCATGAGTGTAATTACTTATTCCGCTAAGTAATTGCTCGGTTTCCCGTCATGAACAGAGTCTTTAAGATCGAGTTGAGCACTGATCGGAGGTGGGATTATGTAAGATTCAAAGAAAGTTTATTGAAAGTTGTCTGCTTATACTGCTGCTAACAACCTTGTTCCTGTTGGTTTCGTTATCCGCCACAGCACAGGAGCTGACGAACTCACAGGCCACTCTCGATGCGGTCGCCAGCAAAGGCGAACCTGCTGAAATGAAACATCCAAGTGAGACGGCGATCACTACGGCACCGGTCTACAAAGATTTTATGGGTGTAACTTTGGGCATGGGCGCTGATGAAGTTAGAGCAAAGCTTGGGCACCTTAAGGACAAAGGCGAGCACCAGGACTTTTTCGTGTTCTCTGAATCACAGTCGGCGCAGATCGTGTACGACGATCAAGGGCGAGTCACTGTAATTTCCGTCGACTACATGAGCAAGGATGACGGAACGCCATCACCTGTTTCCGTACTAGGCGAATCAGTGCAGGCTAACCCAGACGGCTCGATGTATCAGCTCAAGCGATACCCGGCAGCAGGTTACTGGGTGGCTTACAGCCGGACCGCTGGAGACAATCCGATTGTTACTATTACGATGCAAAAAATGTAGGCGCGGTGAGTTTGAAGGCGAGGTATAGGATTGGAAACACAAGAATTACTGGTTCTAAATAAGTTCAAACACCTTCCGACCATTACGTGTCCTAACTGCATGATGGTTTGGTTAGCTCCCGGTTTGGCACAAGGCGACACTTACGAGTGCAGGAGTTGCCAGCTCAGCTTTGTTGTGCGAAGACCCAACGAAAAGATTTCACAGCTTTTCCAACGAACTTCTTCCCCACAATCCTCAGCTTCCGACGACTAATTAGTCAAATGTGGGCGCGACGCTGTGTTGTGACGACTCGCTCAATCGCCGCGCCACGGCGCATGCGCACACAAGCGGTCACCCGGTCATTGCATCGGCAGCGACAGGAGAGCGTTGGTTGTATTGCTATCCTGATGGTGCCTTTGCAGAGTATTGAGTATCGATTGGGGAGATTTACTTTCCAGATTCCCATACGTGGACAAAAACATCAGGAAGATTCTGCTAGCCAACCGTAAAAAATCGAAGTCAACGGGCACACGTCCGCCGTCGAGCGGAAAACCAGGTATCAAATTGAAAATTGCAAGCGCAATGTTGATGTATCCGAGCCACATCAGTATTGAAACTACAGGCGTTTGCGCGACGGGAGTTTGTGTCACCGCCTCCCCGGACCAGCCCAACACCCAAGCCAAAGCCAAACAGATAACGCCGATCAGGAAGCTTGTTCTGTCTCATGAATTGTCTCCTCAAGTGTCAAAGATAGGCCTACGGAAAATATGGCCGACGCGCTAACGCGCCGGACACCGACCGACTCCAATCACAAAGTCGCCGAAGCACCACTTGAGAGTGTTTCCCCCAACCTTAATTCCTTGCCGCTCAACTTCGGCAACGAACTCCTTTGCGCTGAAACGGTTCTTCGTCGGGTGCTCTAGAAACGGTAGAACCAGCGGTCAAGCGCTTGCTTGGTGACTTCTTCAAAGAAGAAACGGCCGTCGGGTTTGAGCACCCGCGCGACTTCCGCGACGGCTTGCTGCCATTCCGGCACGTGGTGAATGATTCCAAAGTCGAATACCGCATCATAAGAAGCATCCTCTGCCTCAATCGCCGCCGCATCGCCCACAAACAACCGTAGGCGCTTCGGCGGATAGCGATAGAGACGACCCCACGCTCGCTCAATCATGTCTGGGTCAAGGTCTAAGGCGTCCACCTCGCGCGCACCGAAGCGCGCAAAGATAATTTCCGTTCCCACGCCGCGACGACACCCGATCTCGAGCGCACACTGACCTTCAACCCGCCCTCCAAGCCGTTCCATCAGGGCAGCTTCGTAATAACGCTGCACCAAAGCACGCACGGGGTTATTCATCAACGCCTTTTCAACGCGATTCAGCTTCACTGTTTCTTCTATTGGCCCGCACCTGAATCTGCACCGCGAGGCGCGTAGTAGCCGCGCTTTGTCCGTACCTGAAGGGACTTGTCAGTCGCCTCTACTTTAATTTGGCGAAACGAGCCATCTCTATTGCGGTTCGTGGGCCGGTAGCCGAGGGTGTACTGTTGCTTTAGCTCATTTGCTACTTCAGCCGCAGCTTCGTCTATAAGATCACGTCCACCCCTATGAGCATTCTCAAGAAAATAGGCACGTCCGCCGGTCGCCCCGGCAAACGTGTTTAAGACCTTCATATCAACCTCGTCTTTGGTCTGACGACCGAAGATGTTACCTAAAACATCATGGCCGAACGAGCCGCGCTCTCCGTGACCGATGCCCAGCGCATAGACGAGAACTTCGGAGCGGCGGGCCAGAGCAACCACGGCGTCAAACTTTGCGCTGCTGGATGTATCGTTCCCATCGGTCCCGAGCAGCAGAGCCCGCTTGCGATGCTTGCCGTGCGCCACCGTTTGCAGCCCCAACACAACGGGCATCGTAAAGCGCCGTGCTTCCTTGTGGTTCGAGATTCTCGACTGCGCGCAAGATTCGGCGGCGGTCGTCCGTGAAGTCCTGAACCATGTCAGCATATTCGCTGAAACGCACGAGGAAGATCTCATCGCCCGGTGAGACCGATTTGACGAAGTGCTCGACGGCATCGCGGACACCTTCAATCTTGTCAATCATGCTGCCGCTGGTGTCGAAAAGAATGCCGAGACTGACCGGCACTCGATTTCCACTCTCGAAGTAAGCCAACCCCTGTCTGACGCCATCTTCGTAAACTGTGAAGTCATCCTGCGTTAGGTTAGACACATAGCGCCCGCGCGCGTTTGTGACTGTCGCGGTGAGCGTGACGAGTTCAGTGTCGATGCGGACGACATCGCCTTCGCCAACTTCCTGCGGACGCCGAGGCGTACCTTGCGGCACTGCTGGCTGAAAGTTTGTCTGCGCGACAGAAGTTGGCACAGCTGTAAGCATCGCGCCAATGGTAATAAGGGACACGGCGACGATTACCAGTAGTAGCTTCATTGTTCCTGCACCTCCATATTTCAAAATTGCGAGGCGTCTGCTTGAAAAACCTTTGAGACTTTGCGTTTCGCCGAATGTTAATGATTGACCATCAAGACTGCTTCTCAAGTAATTATTGCTTTGAATACTCTGCAATGATTCGCTCTCTTATTTGGGCCGGGTTCATTCTCTGCTCCGTCTGGAGCCGATATGCCATCAACGCCTCGCCTGCACATACCGCACAGTGCGCCGCGTGATCGTCCTCAAAACAACTGTGTAGACTCTTGTGTCCGAGGCTCTGGTCGCAGTGGCAGTAGCAAGGCAATTGGGCAATGGTTTGCGGAATCTTCCTGGCTGCTTGGTAGGCAGCTCGCGTCAACCCACTGAACTGTTCTGGCGACAATGTTGCCCCAAGACTGCTTAGACTGAGAGGCTCCTCGTAATGCGCGGGCACACGAACGGTTGCAGCGGCGGGCTGCGAGATAACTTGTTTGCCCGTGATGGCGGAATGCCGCTCAGTTCCACCAGGCGTGCTAATCTGCTGCATGATGATCAGCGCGGCCAGAGCAGCGGCAAAGAAGGCAAGAATCAAAAGAAGAAATTTCGTCTTCATAATATTTCATCTCCTATCCTGAACCACAGTTGGTTCGTTTTCGCTGGAAGTCATTGCGGGATGACTACGCGCCGGCGTTAGAAAGACCAGTATGGCAGTGATCAGCAGCACCACCACGCCTAACGCTGCTTCGAAAGCAACCGAACGGCGGAACCCCTCCTCAAGTTTTGCGTGGACGCTTGCATCTGAGTTAGCCTTTTGTGCCTTCACCAAACGTGCTGCGCATTTACCAAAGTGAAAATTGTTGAGCGCGCCGAGCACGAGCATCAGTCCAACGAGCAGGAGTTTCAAAGCCAGCGTCTTGCCGTAGGCCGTCAACCAAAATGCTTGTAGTTGGGGTACGTGAGCCCAAGTGTTGTAAAGTCCCGCCAGCACAAGCAGCACAACGCTTGGCATCGCTATGCGCGTGAAGAGTCTGATCACCTGGTGGAGCGCGATCGTGCGCCGGTGCTTGGTTAGTAAGGGTAGCGCCGGCGGCAATGTCAGCGCTAGGTGGAACAATCCTCCAACCCAAAATCCTCCGGCAAGCAGGTGCAGCCAATCAGTAAAGACCGCGAGACGAAAGTCTTTCGACGACGCCACCGCGTGTCCGGTCCAACTGGGCGCCACAAGGAGCGCAGCGCTCGCTACCAGACCTGCCCACCATAACCCGGAATGCTGGCCCGATGGATTCCGCCTTACACGTTGAGTGAGCAGCAACAATATGACTCCGATGGCACCGACCGATACCATTTGCAGGCTCCAGGAGCCGCCATAACCGGTCGCGAGCACCCTCGCGAGAAGTGAAGGGGAAAATGATTCTCCAAGTGACTTGTCAAGAACAGCCGACGCTTGCAACACGAGAGCCGCAAAGGAGGTGACAGCAAGTAGAACGACACTCACCCATGACAGCACTAGAGCGCGGCGCCCGCTCGCGGCTCCTGCTTGAGTTCGCTCCGCGCCGTCCAGGGCGCGGCGAAATGAGGGCGCGAGCACCAGCGATCTAAACGCAAACCCGCCGAAGAGAGTCATCATTGCAAGATAGCTCAACCAGCGTACTAGAGTTTGGCCCCACGAGATTTGCTCGCCTTGATCTTCTTCGGGACTCATTGCGGGCATGGGGGTACTCATGGACGTATTTCCTGTCGTTTGACTGGTTCCAGGCGTGCCGCTCGCCGGCGGAGCGCTCGACACCGCAACCGAAAAGGTAAACAGTCCGCGTATAGCGTGCTGGTCCGCCGAGAGAGTCTTCCAAAGAACGGTGTAGATACCCGGTTTGAGTTCACCGAGTTCGATTTGTGCTTTTTTGTTTCCTTCGGAGAGCGTGACCTCGCCGCGATCAACTCGT
>Ga0209751_10000417_pt1 | contig 45875 bp, 44 predicted proteins | sample RifCSP13_1_FD_184019 | JGI IMG/M metagenome (GOLD analysis project Ga0209751, IMG submission 184019) | Soil microbial communities from Rifle, Colorado - Rifle CSP2_sed 13_1 (SPAdes) (version 2) | ecosystem: Environmental > Terrestrial > Deep subsurface > Rock core/Sediment | place: Rifle...
GCGCTGGATCTCCATCCGGCAGGCTGCCGTTCCACATTTCCATGGCGACATTGCGCGTGCTGATCGCCATGCCGCAGCGATCCATGTAGCGAAACTCAGGAACCAGCGAGACGACGACCATAGAACCTGGCGGCGACGGGTTGAGTCTGGAGACAAACGGTTGATCGATCCACCCCCCGGCCAGCGCCAGGCGATAGGGTATCCCGCCGATGATATCCGTGATGTCAGCAGCCTTTCTGGGATGCATAAAAACTCTCCTGAGTTCGCTTGAGTGCCTCTGAGCTCCCCCAAGTTCCACGTATAAGAGGCTGGACTCCCAAGGACACTGGATGTATCAGCTAACCGTCCGCTTGCCGGCTTTACGATCGGCATACTGTCTCTCGATCCAGGCATAGGTCTTTGTCAGGCCAGCGCGCAGCGGGGTGTCAGGCTCCCAGTTTAAAATCTCCTTGATCAGCGTGTTATCGCTGTTGCGACCGGCGACGCCCTGGGGCGCGTGCGGGTCATATTTGCGCGCCAGGTTGACCCCCGCTATTTCTTCAATCAGGCTTACCAGATCGTTGATCGAGACAAGTTCGCTCGAACCAAGGTTGATTGGATAAGCAATTAAGTCGTCGCAGTGCATGATCCGATCGATGCCTGTGAGGCAGTCGTCGATGTACATGAAGCTGCGCGTCTGGTTACCGTCGCCCCAAATTTCGATCTCAAGATCCCCGCTGTCCTTGGCTTCGATCACCTTACGGCTCAAGGCTGCCGGGGCTTTTTCACGTCCGCCGTCCCAGGTGCCATGGGGGCCGTAAACATTATGGAAGCGAGCGATAAAGGTCTTCAGGCCTCGTTCCGCCCAATATTCCTGGCAGAACATTTCCGACATCAGTTTTTCCCAGCCATAGCCCCTTTCAGCCATTGCCGGGTAGGCGTCCGACTCTTTCAAGGCACGCGCATGGGGGTCTTTCTGCAGATCCGTGTTATACGCGCAAGCAGACGAGGAGAAGAAATATCTCTCTACCCCGGCCTGGTAAGCGGCTTCGATCATGTGGGTATTGATCAAGATGCTGCGCAGGCACTCGACCCGGAAGCGTTCGATGAAACCCATCCCGCCCATATCGGCTGCCAGGTTGTACACTTCAACCCCGCCCTCACAGGCCCGTTTGCAGTTATCTTGCCGGCTCAGGTCCAGAGACAGGTTTTCGACGCCAGGCACCTTTTGGTACCATTCCGGGAGCGGCTTCTTGTCAATCGCCCGGATGCGGGAGTATCCCAGGTCGTGGAAATACCTGACCAGTGCGCCGGCGATAAAACCGCCTGCGCCGGTGATGACGATCAGGTCGTCCTTGTTGAGTTTGCGATCGATAGCGAACGCTGGTCGTTTGTCCATCATCCTAATTTCCTTATATGAGTGAGAATCGAGGATAGAGAATCGAGAGTAGTTGTGTCTACCCATTCATTGATTATGATCTACGGGGCGCGAGGTCTCCCGTATGCCAAGTATATCCTGAGAAGTAATCGCCTGGGGATATTAGTGAACCAAATTATCCTAAAAATCCATGGTTGGCAATGGGTTGCACTGGATTAGAGAGACCTCGAGCAGCATGGGTAGATCAGGGCGGTGGTAGAATCGAAATGCATATTGTCGTGAAGAGAACATATCCCGAAGATTGGGTCACGTATCACGGATCACATTTAGGAGAACCCCATGCCCGAAGCAGTCATCATTGACGCCGTCCGCACCCCCATCGGCGCTTTGGGGGGCGTCCTGGCCCCAGTCCGCCCTGACGACCTGGCGGCCCACGTTTTAAAAGCCCTGCTCGAACGCACCGGTCTCGCCCCAGCGATGGTCGAGGAGGTTTACCTGGGCTGCGCTAACCAGGCTGGCGAGGACAACCGCAATGTGGCTCGTATGGCGGCTCTGTTGGCCGGCTTCCCCGTCGAGGTAGCAGCTGCGACAGTTAACCGCTTGTGCGCCTCAGGATTGGTGGCGGTTAACCAGGCGGCACGCGCTATCCGAGCGGGGGAGGGGGAGGTCTATATCGCGGGTGGAGTGGAGAGCATGTCGCGCGCTCCATACTCTATTCCCAAGGCTGAGCAGCCCTTTTCCTTTGGCAACCTGACCGCCTGGGACACTGCCCTGGGCTGGCGTTACCCCAATCCAAGGATGCAGGAGCTGTACGGCAGCGAGTCGATGGGCGAGACCGCCGAAAACATCTTTGCTGAAACAAAAATCCCGCGCGCAGAGCAGGATGCCTTTGCCGAGGAAAGCCATCGCCGGGCGATTGCCGCCATCGATTCCGGGAAGTTCGCGGAGGAGATCGCGCCGGTGCCAGTCCCACAGCGCAAAGGAGACCCAATCCTGGTGACCACCGACGAGCGCCCGCGGCGCGACACCAGCCTGGAGTCGCTGGCCCGCCTGCGTCCCGCCTTTCGCAAGGATGGCACGGTGACGGCTGGCAATTCCTCCGGGCTGAACGATGGGGCTGCCGCTTTGCTGCTGGTGAGCGCTGATAAAGCCAGGGAATTAGGGCTAAAGCCGTCCGCGCGCGTCGTCGCTTCAGCCGCTGCCGGTGTGCCGCCGCGCACCATGGGCTATGGCCCGGTGCCCGCTACGCGCAAAGCCCTGGCGCGTGCCAGGTTGGCCATCGCGGATATCGGGTTAATCGAGCTGAACGAGGCCTTCGCCGTGCAGGCGCTGGCGGTGATGAGGGAGCTCGGCTTACGCCATGAGATCACCAATGTCAACGGCGGAGCGATCGCTCTGGGGCACCCGTTGGGTTGTTCTGGGGCGCGGATCATGACCACCCTGCTGCACGAGATGCGCCGCCGCGCTGCGCAAGAGAAGCGCCCTTATTATGGTTTAGCAACCCTGTGCGTTGGCGTTGGCCAGGGGGAGGCCACCATCGTGGAGTGGATCGGCGATGCAACCTGAGATCCTCGAGTTCCACAAAGGCGGCTACACGATCAGCACTGACCCGGCCAGGCTGGACATGGAGGTCATTCACGATTTCCTGTCGAACCGCTCCTATTGGGCCAAGGGCATCCCGCGACACCTGGTGAAGAAAGCCATCGAGCACTCGCTCCCTTTTGGCCTCTACCACCAGGGGCAGCAGATCGGTTTTGCCCGCGTGCTCACGGATTATGAGCGTTTCGCCTATTTAATGGATGTGTTCGTCCTGGAAGAGTTTCGCGGGCAGGGGCTGGGGAAGTGGTTGTTGGAATGTGTTTTTGGACACCCCGAGTTACAAGATGTACGGCGCTGGATGCTGGCTACCTGGGATGCGCACCGTCTTTACGCCCAGTATGGCTTTACCCCTCTGGCTCACCCGGATCGATTGATGGAGAAAGTAAGTAAGGAGAGTTATTGAGAATTATCTCCCGCAGGTTGCTAATAAACTTGAGTGAGATCCTGGATCTAAATATTCAAATGTACAATCTGTCCTTGTCCACTTGCTCGCGTAAGATGTACAACTCCTCTGCGGAAGGTGGTGGATTTTCTTCTACCTGGTCTGCCATGGCTAACTCAAAACCGGTGTTCTCGATCACCTGCTCCACCGTCACACCGGGCTGGGTGGCCAGCAGCAGCATGCGCTTGCTTTCCAGGTGGTAGCCAAGTACCGCCAGGTTGGTCACCACACGATAAGGTCCAGTGCCAGGCGGCAGGCCGGCCGCTTCGCGCGCCCCTGGACCATTCAGATAGCCAGGAGTGGTCACGAAGTCAACTTTCTCCAGGAAGCGGCGTCTGTCGTGACGCATGATGGCGATCGTTCGCCAGCAGAACGAACCGACATCGTTGCCTCCGCCGCTGCCGGGCAGGCGCACCTTAGGGTGGTAATACTCGCCGATCACCGTGCTGTTCAGGTTGCCGTAAGGGTCGATCTGCGCCCCGCCGATGAACCCGTACTCGATGAAACCGCGCTGGGCGGCCTCCATCACGTCGCAGATGCCTGCCGCGGCGATGGCGCGGTGGAAGGTGCATTCCCCGCCAACCGCCATGGGCAATGTCTCGAAGATGGCACCAGTGCCCCCAAACTCGAAGATTGTCACCAGGTTCGGGGCGTGCATGCGCTGGGCCAGGGAAGCCGCCAGCATCGGGATGCCCGTCCCAATGAAAGCCGTTGTATTATCAGTCATCAGCCGCGCTGCGGTGCAAACCAGCAGCTCGGTCGGGGAATATCCGTCAGATACAGGGTTGCTCATTGTCCACTCCTTGCGCCATGGCTTTGAGGCGTTCGAGACGTTCCCACCCGACCAGTTCCAGGTACTCCCGGTGATTTTTGACCCCGTAGATGTACTTATCGAGATAGGCCTGGGTGGTGGCCGGCTCCTGGGAGGCTTCGACCCACTGCTTAATGTGTTCCTCGTCACGCACATGGATGTAGCACATCTCACCTGGATGGGAAGCGAAAGGCGCGTACACCACCGCGTCCACCAGGTAGTAGGGGATGATGGTCCGGTCGGGATGGCAGCGGAAAACCTCGGTGTCCACGATCTCCTCTGCGCTGATGATCACCCGCTTGCAAGCGCGTGCCATCTCGGCAGCGAAGCCGCTGATCCCGTCGATCTGGGCGTTGCCGAATTTGTCCGCCCGGTGTACGTGGATCAAGCCCACGTCCAGGATCAGGGCTGGCACCAGGCAGATTGGGTCTCCGGTGAAAGGACATTCGACCACCTTGGCGGCGCTGTATTTCAGAGTATCGGTGCCCAGCATCGAGCGCATCGGGACGAAGGGCACGCCCATGGCGGTGGCCTTGAAGCGCCAGGCGAGCGCGGCGTTGCTCCACTCGACACAGGTCTCCAACCGCCCACTCTCCACTTCCCGGCGAAAGACGTTGGAGACGCCGTACACCTCCAGGCCAACATAGGTAATATCCATCCCCTTGACCAGGCTGGCGGCCAGCAGCATGTCCAGCTCGAACACCCCCTGGCCGACGACGCGCAGGTCTTTCTTTTTCTGGCGCACGACCTCGTTGACCAGCGACATCGGGCAGCGCACCGTGCCGTAAAGCTCTGTACCGATGTAATCACCGTCGTAGACGAAGCGGTCGATGGCTTCTGCTTCGGTCATGCGCTTATCGATCAGGGCCTTGGGTTTCTGGCGGTTCCACTCGCGGAATGCGTTGAGGTCCGGCTTTTGGATCAGCTGGCCGATGCCCGATTGGATGACTTCCATGTCTGCCCTCCTTGTTTTTAAGGCAAGAAGATCGAGATCACCACCGAGCGCATGGATTATCTTTGCCCGGCGCCTTATTTACCTATACGATACAACAAAATCCAGAAAAATGCAATCAGAACTAATCTAGTCGACCAGCTCCTGGCGGGCACACTCCAGGATGCGATCCAGTTCTCTGGATAAAGCCGGATCGAGAGGCTCGGGCTGGTGGGTGCTCAGAATCTGCTCCACCCGCTCTTGTGCGCGCTCGCCCATGAATTGCTTCCCTTTGGAAGTCCACACGTCATAGGTGTCACGCGTCCAGATCTTGCGCGGGACCCATAGCTCCTGGCGGAAGTGAGCCAGGGTGTGCTCATGGGTCAGATAATTGCCGCCCGGGCCGACCTCGGCCACGACCGGGAAGGCGAGCGTTTCGCCGTCGACTGTAAAACCTCTGAAAATGCGCTTGACAAATTCCATGGCCTCGTCGTCCACGACCAGCCAGGGGAGGCTGGCGCCGTGGTCCGTCCCCAGGATGCCGGCGTGGCCGAGTAAGTCCGCGCCGGCGAGAGCGCCCAGCATGAAGCTGCCCATCTTCTCCATGCCGGCCTGCACGTCGAGCGCCTTGGCATCGGTCAGGTTGACGTTGATATAGGCCGGGAAGCCGTAGAATCGGGCCATCTGGCTCATGGCGACCGCCATGAGCCCCTGCTCGGGAGAGCCGAAAGAGCAGATCGAGGTGCGCGGGTCCATGATGTGGGGAATGCCGCCGTACATGATCGGGGTGCCGGGATTGCAGGTCTGCACGACAACCAGGCCGGCCAGGATCTCGGCGTTCTCCTGGGCCAGGGTGCCGGCCAGCGTGGCGGGGCCGGTGCCGGTGGCCATGCTCATCGGCCCGAAGCTGATCGGCTGGCCGTATTCCAGGAATTCCAACATAACGTCAAGGCCGGTCTCCGGCAGCTGCAAAGGGCTGATCGGCTCCAGGAAGGACTCGACCATGGGGTGTTTGCGCAGGGTCTCCACCCCACCCGCTGCCGCGGCGTACATTTCGAGCACATAGTGAGAACTGCGCCGCGAGACCGGCCAGCAGCGTGTCGGCTTACCGGTGCCCTTGATTAATTCTGCGGTTAGGACGACATCTCGGATTGGATCGGGGACATCTACAGGGACGCCCATAGCGCCAACGACGGTGACATTGGAGAGGGCGTCTGCCAACCTGATGGCCTCCTGAGTGTCGGCCAGAGTTGGGTCGCGGCGTTCACCCGTGCGGTGATCGAACCAGGCGAATTGCCCGGGGGTTGAGATCAGGTTCATCTCGCCGTAGCCAAAACGGGCCACTTTGTCTGGGTGGCGCCCGTAGAGCACGTACTGCTTGCTGGCCTGCAGCAGGGCGGACTGCACCATACCTTCGTCAAAGCGGGCTAGTTTCTGGGTGAAATCGACTTTGGCTCCACCTTCAGCTAGGCGGGCGAGCACCCCTGCGTGGTGGACGATCACGCCTACCTTGCTTAAGATACGTAGAGAGGTCTCGTGGATGGATTGGATATCATCGTGAGAGAGCAGGTCGATGTGTGGTCTGGGCACGGGTTTACTCCGCTGATGTGGGTGTAAGAGGCAGGACGCCTGGTAAACGGATGGCGACGTATGCGGCTCCAATCACGACGGCGTCCTGTCCGAGGGCCGAGGGGATTAGGTTGATCGGGTGTAGCAACGCGGCGCCAACGCGCTTCTGAATTGCATCGACGAGCGTCTCCCATTGCCAATCGCTTGGACCGCCCAACACGATTACTTCAGGGTCGAGCATGACCGACAGATTGCAGATCACGATGGTCAGCAAGTCGACCGTTTCGCTGAATACCACCTGGGCCGCTGGGTCGCCCTCCGTTGCCAAGGTAAAGATATCCTGCACGCGCGCTTGCGAGCCTTTCTGGTTGATCAGCTCGGCCAGGCGGGAGGCCGGGTAACGATGGGCGACTAACTCCGAACGGCGCAGGATGCCCAGGCGGCCGGCGCGCATTTCGAGGTTGCCGATAGGACCTGCTGCGTGGCGCAGGGTTTCGATATCGGTAATAAAATAGCCCACCTCGCCAGCGGCATGCGTGGCTCCGTAGTACAGTTCCCCGCCCAGGACAACCCCAGCTCCGATACCCGTTCCGACGCTCACGAAGACCAGATTGCTGGCGCCGCGCGCTGCGCCTTTCCAATACTCTCCCAGGGCGGCCAGATTGACGTCGTTTTCGACTCTCACCGGCAGGTTGAATTCAGCCTCAACCATTTCACCCAGAGGGAGGTCTTTCCACCCCAGGCTGGGTGCCCACTCGATCATCCCAAGCGCAGGATTGACGATTGAGGGAGCACCGATGACTATGGCTCGCGGGGGAGCGCTGCCTGGTGGCGGGACGATCTGGTGATGCAAGAGCGAGGTTAATTGATCTATTGATCGGCGCGTGTCTCCCACTGCTAGAGGTTCAACAGCACTGGCCAGAATTTGCCCTCCCAGGTTGATCAGGGCTGCATACGCTTCTGTCAGGCGCAGGTCGACGGCGATCAGGGTTGCAATGTCCGGGTTGATTTGTAGCAAGTTGGAGGGTCGCCCAGCTTTTAAGCTCTGACTCCTGCCCATTTCCGCCACAACGCCTAGATCGAGCAGCTGGTCAACTACCCGGCTGACCGTAGATGGACTGACGTCTAACTTTCGGGCGATTTCGGCGCGGGAGGTGGGGGTTAAGTCGCGCACTGATATGGCGATGCGTGAGAGCAGGTGATCGGAGTTGGCTTTCGTGGGCATGGTTATGTTAAGTATGAGTATTTAGATATAATTTATTGCAAATCGAATTAATTATTTCCCTTAAACAAATTTTACGACATTTGTTGTTGAAAAGTCAAGCCAGAATGGCAGTAAAATAGGCTGGATTGGCTGGTTATTGGTTGACAAATGAGTAGAAGATGAATAAAATAATTCTACATGAAACAAAGTAGGCGAGCGACTGGTTCTCTCGAGAAAAACCATCCAGGACGGCCGCTCAACCAGAATCGGGACCTGCATCTTTGAACGGAGGAGATTATGCCAATCTATTCACCATCCAAAAACCTGAATAAGTTAACCCGCAGAGACTTTTTGAAGCTCAGTGGTGTTGGGCTGGTCACGATCGGCCTTGGGCCGACCCTGGCCAGTTGCGCCCCGCGGGCAACAGCAGTCCCAACCCAGGCTGTAGGAGGCAAGCTGGATTTCCTCAGTTGGGAGGGCTATGATTTGCCAACCTGTATGGATACCTGGCAGAAAGCGAAGGGGGTGACTATGTCCTCGTCCTACATTGGAGATCACAGCGAAATCCAGGCCAAGTTAACCAGCGCGCAGACAGTGGGCTACGACCTGATCACTTACTACCAGGGTTATTTTGATCTCTATCGCGACGAGCTCAAGATCATCCAACCCATCGACCGAAAGAAGGTCACGAATTTTGACAAGCTTTATGAGCTGTTCCGCACGGAGGAGTTCTGGGTGGATAAGCAAGGAGCCCTTTGGGGAGTGCCCTTCACGTGGGGAGCGGAGGGTTGCAACTACAACGCCGATAAGACCGATCCGCCTCAATCCTGGCGTGATCTGTTGAAGCCGGAGTTCAAGGGCTTGTTAGGTATGGTCGACGACATGAACGGGGCCGTTGTCGTTGCGGGCCGCATCCTTGGCTACGGCGATCAATTGCCCAACCTGACTCCAGATCAGCTGGCCGAGGTGAAGGCGCTGCTGCTCGAATACAAAACTCAGGCGCGCGGCATTGCGCCCTCTTTTGGAGACCTATCTGACCTGCTCGTCTCGGGCGAGGTGATTGTCACCTATCCCGGGTGGGCTGCGGTCAATATCTGGGCGCAGGAACGCGGCGTTAATGTGCAGCATACCATCCCGGCGGAGGGTGGCTTCGCCTTCATCGACGCTTTTGCAATCCCGGCCAGTGCGGATAACGTCGAGACAAGTGTGCAGTGGATAAACGAAGCGATCGGACCTCAAGTTCAGGCCTGCCAGGCGGCTGCGCTGGCGGCGGGGGTGGTCAACCCAGAAGCAGTCCCGCTCCTGGACGAAAAGACGGCTGCTTTGTATGACTATAACAAGATTGAGGAGGTCTTCAAGAACGCGCCAGTGTACTCCTTGCCTCCCCGAGAATCGGACCAGTTTGCCACGTATGATGACTGGCTCTCGATGTGGGAGGAGGTTAAGGCGGCTTAAGCATCTCTTGGGAGAAATTTCGACGGTGTAGCTGTCGAAATTTCTCCCGAAAATCCCTCTATCTCCATGAGCGATGCTTCTATCCCCACCCTGCGTACGCGCCTTACTCGGCGGCCGGCGGGTTGGTTGCTTTTCCCATCCCTGACTGTCCTGATCTTATTCTTCATTCTCCCCACTGCCATATTCTTTATCTACAGTTTCCTGACTTCGCGTTATTATCGCGTGGCCTGGGTTTTCACCCTGGAGAATTATTACCGGGCCTTTACCACCCCAGTGTATTGGGACGCCATCTTCAATTCCCTATTAATCGGTCTCCTGGCGGCGGTGATAACTACCCTAGTCAGCTACCCCTTTGCGTATTTCCTCACCTTTCGTATTACCCGTGGCAGGAATATCGTGCTCTTCCTGGTGGTGATCTCCCTGTTAGGCAGCTACCTGGTGCGAGTGTATGCCTGGAAAACGATCCTGGGTAGGGAGGGCGTGATCAACAGTTTCCTTTTGATGTTGGGGATCATCAAGGAGCCCTTGCTCTTCTTGCTTTTCAGCCGGCTGGCGGTGATCCTGACCCTGGTACACGTGTTCCTGCCCTTTACTATGCTGCCCATCTTATCCAGCCTGCAGAATATCCCCTCCGAATTGATCGAAGCGGCGCGCGACCTGGGGTGTAATCCTTTGCAGGGTTTCTTGCGCGTCACACTGCCGCTCAGCGCCACGGGAGTGCTGGCTGGCTTTGCCTACACTTTCATCCTGTCTGCTGCGGACTACATTACGCCGCAACTTGTCGGCGGGACGAGCGGGGGGATGATCGGCCTGAGCATCACCAACCAGTTCGTCAAGGTAGGGAATCTGGGCCTGGGATCTGCCCTTTCCTTTTTCCTGCTATTTCTGCTTGTCTTCATCGTTTATTCAGTTCGCTGGAGCGCGCGCCGGGCTCACCTGGTGAGCAATGCTTAGGAGATCGACTGCGTGGTGAACACAAATACTGTTCAACTTCGGCGACCTATCCGTATCCCCTGGCTTTATATCTATTCGGTTCTGGTCATCATTTACCTTTTCTTTCCGATCGGTATCATCGTTCTATTTTCTTTTAACTCTTCTCCTGCGGTTAGTTTTCCGATCCGAGGTTTTTCCCTGCGCTGGTATATGGAGGTGCTGGAAAGCCCGGTTTTCCTGGCGGCTCTGAAGAATTCCCTGGTCGTGGCGGTATTCACCACGTTCTTTTGCCTTTCCTTAGGGACACTGGCCGCGCTTGCGCTCACCAGGTACAGGTTTCGCTTCAGGCCTTTTGTGCAGTCGCTTTTCCTCATGCCGCTTTCATTGCCTGGACTTTTCTTGGGTATCTCGCTGCTTACTTATTTCATCTCTCTAAACCTGCGACTCTCCCTGGGAACGGTCGTCGTAGGTCACGTTATTTACACCCTGCCTTATTTTGTCCTGGTGGCTACGGCGCGATTGGAGCGCTTCGACCGCGTCCTGGAGGAAGCCGCCCAGGATTTAGGTTGCACTCCCTGGCAGACATTTTGGAAGGTTAATTTCCCGATCATCGCTCCATCGATGATCGGAGCTGCCCTAATTGTTTTCGCCCTTTCTTTTGACGAATTCCTGATCACTTTCTTTGTTATCGGCCCGGAGAGCACCTTGCCGATGTTGGTTTGGTCGATGATGAGGAAATCCATCGACCCAAGCGTAAACGCTATCTCTGTGGTGCTGATGTTGGCATCTTTACTGTTGATCCTGTTCCTCAGCAAAGTCGTGGATATCAGCGAAATCGAGTTTTAAGAGGCTGGGAGATGAGTCCTGTTCATGTATTTGCGGATCGCGTGACGAAGAAGTTCGGAGAAGTAGTAGCGGTTTCGTCGTTGAGTTTAAGCGTCGAGCAGGGCCAATTTCTGACTATCCTGGGCCCCAGTGGTTGCGGAAAGACGACTTTGCTGCGCATGATGGCTGGTTTCGAGGAGCCTACCTCCGGACGCATCTATCTCGGCGGCCAGGATATCACCTTTGTTCCTCCCCATAAACGGCCGGCCAATCTGGTCTTTCAAAGATATGCTCTCTTTCCACATCTAACGGTGTTTGAAAACGTCGCTTTTGGCCTGCGCGTTAAGAAGATCGCGGAGAAAGAAGTGCAACGACGAGTGGAGCGGATACTGGCGCTGGTGCAGCTCGAGGGTTTTGGCAAACGCCAGGTGAACCAGCTCAGCGGTGGACAGGCTCAACGCGTGGCGCTGGCACGCGCCCTGGTTAATGAGCCGCAAGTCTTGCTGTTGGACGAACCGCTTGGCGCCCTGGACTTGAAGATCCGCCAGCAGATGGAGGTGGAGCTCAAGCTGTTGCACGCCGAACTCGGCATGACCTTTATCTATGTGACTCACGACCAGGAAGAAGCGATGACCGTTTCGAACCGCATTGTCGTCATGCGCGCGGGCCAAATCGTTCAAGACGGCACGCCAGAGGAGATTTACGCCAACCCGGCGAGCACCTTCGTCGCCGACTTCATTGGGCATTCAAATCTGCTTCAGGCGACAGTTTTACAGACGGCGCCCTCCCACCTTAGTTTTCTTGGCGGCTCCTATTCCGCCAGACACCATCCCGGCCTGCGGGAGGGACAGGCGGTGAACATCTTGCTTCGTCCGGAGGTGTTGAGAGTGTTCGGTGATGCGCCGGAGGGTTTCGAGAATGTGCTCAAGGGGAGGATTGTCGATGCCACCTTCAAAGGGCCATATGTGGATTACCTGGTGGAAGTGGGCGAAGCCCGGCTAACGGCGCATCACTCCGTCCGTGAGGGGGTGTCCACTTTTAACCGAGGGGATGCGATCTTCCTGGCCTGGTCTCAAGACGACGCCCTCATCCTTTCGTCTTGAGGTGATTACGGTTTTCTATTTCTGAGCAGGGGCGATAATGCTGGGAGCCTTCTACGGGTTGAGCGCTGCATTGACTTGGGGGGCTGGCAACGTTTTAATCAAATCTCAGGTGGGCAAATTAGCGACCACCCAGTTGCTAACCGTACGAGCCGTTGCCGGCGCAGCGACCGCTGTCCTGGCCTATTTTTTCCTGGGCAAGAACGATGCGCTCCTGTTGCTCACCCCCCTGGCCTGGATGGCGCTGATCGGGTCTGTACTCACCGGTTACTTTGGTTCTGACCTGTTGTTCGTTTATGCTCTCAAGGAGCTGCCCCTTTCTTATATTTTCCCTATCCAGGCTACCTATCCTTTGATAGCTACCGGATTAGCCTGGTTCATCTACGGGGAGGCGATCTCACCCTGGGTTTTCATTGGAGCTGTACTGGTGATCGCTGGTGTCAGCCTGATCGGAAGTGATGAACCTCAGCAAGCCAGCCCGATCAATCGGTCGAAGCGGATGCGAGGGTTCACCTTGACCGCGCTGAGTGCAGTAGGTTGGGGTTTATCGGCGACCTTTCTCAGAGGAGCGTTGGGAGAAATCGATCCAGTTACAGTCAATACGGGAGTAGGTCTACTCACCGCCTTCGCTTTCTTAATTATTTCCCGGCCAATAGCGATCGCCTCGATCGTTAAGAGTGAGCCCAGGATTGGTCAAGCGCTCGGGCTGGCAGGAGCTCTAGGAGGGACAGGCCTGTCCAATCTGTTCTATATCCTTACCATCCAGGTGGCCGGCGTCGCCCAGGCGACCGTTTTAGCCAGCACTGCTCCCCTGTTCACATCTTTTTTTGCCGTGTTTTTTCTGGGTGAAAGACTGACGGTAAAGTTAACCCTGGGTACATTTCTCACCGTGGTTGGCATTGGCGTTCTGGTAGGAGGTTAAGATGCCCATCCTGAAAGAAGAGTACCAAAATCGGTTCGACCGAGTTCTGGATTGTGCCATGAGGGAGGATTTCGATCTGCTCATGGTCTATACGCGGGGCAATCGGAACATGTACGGCAACTTGCTTTATCTGACGGGCTATTACAGCTTCGACCCATGTATCGAGGGCGCGTTGCTTGCGCCGCGCACGGGGGATGCGAGGCTGCTTTTAAATTTTGAATGGGATCTTGACCGGGCGGCCCTGACCTCCTGGTTACCGCGCGGCGCGATGAACTCCAATCGTGATCTGGGGGAGGGGTTGATCCGCTATTGCTTGGAGGCGGGATTTGTCTCAGCCAGGATTGGCCTGGCAGGGGCAACCTACCTGCCTGCCAGCTTATTTATGCAACTACAAACCGGTCTGCCCCAGGCGACCTTTGTGCCTGCCACTGCCATTGTTGAGCATGAGCGGTTGATCAAGAGTGAGAACGAGATCGCAGCTATGCGCGTTGCGGCGCGCATCACGAACAACGCCATTATGGCAGGCATCCAGGCGTTCGAAGCAGGCGTATCCGAGTTGGAGATCCTCGCGGTTTGCGTGCGTACTATGCTGGAGAACCAAGCTGACGAGATCGCTTTTACCCCACAGGTTTCCTTTGGGAAGATGACCGAGGTGTGCATGGCCCCGGCCTCCCGGAACCAGTTGCGCCGCGGAGACATGGTGATGTTCGACATGGGTTGCCTGTACGAGCATTATGTCGGGGACCTCTCGCGCACGCACATCTTTGGTAAACCCACCCGGGAACAGCAGCAAATTTATGACCTGGTGGTCCAGGCTCAGGAGGCGGCGATCCAGGCGGTGAGGCCTGGAGTGACCGCAGGGGAGATCGATGGCGTGGCGCGCGATCTCATCTCACAGGCAGGCTACGGCGAATACTTCAACCACTGGTTGGGGCGGGGAGAAGGGCTGGACCTCCACGAGCGCCCCTTTATTGAACAGGGCGATAACATGCCGCTCCAGCCGGGCATGGTCTTCAGCATCGAGCCGGGGATATACCTGCCCGGAGTCGGCGGCGCACGCCTGGAAGAAACAGTGCTCGTCACTCCAGAAGGGCATGAGGTCATCTCCGATCGCTCTTGGATACCTTTTGGAACCTGACTGATGGAGGGGAATAAGGCTATCTTATAGAGAAAATTCGACAGAGATACCATTTGAGAGATTGGCAATGAAATTGCCGGTAGTTTTGGATGCGTTTGGATATTGAGGAGGATATCTTGTTCTACGAAAAATTTTCAGAGAACGGGTCCGGAGAGAAAAATAACAGCCTGTGGCACCGCCACCCTGCTAACCCGATTTTAAGGCCTACCCCTGGCACATGGGCAGGCGAGTGGATCGCCAATGAGACAATCATCCAGGTCGAGGACGAGTACCTGATGTACCTGGATGGGAAGAGCGGCCCGGTGGAAAAGATTGGGGTAGCTCGGATGAAAGTCACGGCGTTCGATGGGGTGCATTGGGAGGAATATCCAGGAAATCCTGTGCTGGATATCGGGCCGGGCGGATATGATCACACCAGTGTGCTTGATCCATCTGTCTTATGGTTCCAGGAAAAGCTCTGGATGTACTACACCGGTTTGGGAGGACCGCCGGATCGCATTTGCCTGGCGCTCTCCGAGGATGGTTATCATTGGAAAAAACATGCCGATAATCCGATTCTGAATGGCCGCTGCCCGCATGTAGTGCTCAAGGCAGGAGTGCTTTACCTGTTCTACCTGGTTTATAACGAAGACGGAGGTTACGACGTGCGCCTGGCTACCAGTATGGATGGGTTACACTTCGAGCGGCATGCGAAGAAACCGATCTTGCCGCGGGATCGAGAAGGTGCCTGGGATTGGTTCTCGGTAGTCACCACACGCATCTTCGAAGAGAAAGGCCTTTACCAGATGGTATACGCCGGGGATAGAGATAGAGTAGACGAGCCGCGCGGCTTTGGTCTGGCTATCTCGACAGATTTAGTGAACTGGGAAAAGTACCCAGGCAACCCGATCTTTCTGCCGGGAGAGGCTGGCAGCTGGGACAGCGAAGCGATCTGGTGCCCATGGGTGATGAAACGCAGCCAGCAATACTGGATGTGGTATTGCGGCAGCCGCACGACCTACAGCCAGGGGCTTACCCCCCAGACTGGGCTTGCGCTGCTTGGATAAGATCTGAGGCCAAGCCAACGGAAAGGAAGTCGGAATAAGCAGGTTCGATCAACGGCCGTAGCACGACCTGGGAGATGACCATGTGAGGTGGCTGTTTGAGGGCAAAAACGACAACTTGAGCGACGTCTTCTGGCTTAAGGAAGTAAGGTCGCCGCGCATCCTCGTTAGGCGCCCAGGAATCGACCGAAAGCCGGGTGTCGGTTGCCCCTGGGTGGATGCTGCAAACGCGGACCCCCTGCGGGCGGAGTTCTTCGTCGAGGGCTTCGGCTAGCCCGGTCAGGGCGTGTTTGGAGGCACAGTAAACCGAATCCAGGGCAAACCCGCGCAATCCAGATACTGAGTTGATGAAGACGAGGTGACCAGAACGCTTGGAGAGCAATGTTGGGAGGACTGCCCTGGTAAAGAGGAGTGCTCCGAGCAGGTTGGTATCAATGATCTGGTCGTATTCCTCCACAGTGGTCTCCAAGAATGGCTTGAAGGTTTCGACACCGGCATTGTTCACCAGAATATCGATCGTTCCGGCCTGCTCCAGGATGGTTTGCACGGCCTGTTCAATTTGTGCAGGTTCCCTCAAATCTGTCGTGATTGGGATGATACCGTTGGTAATTGCTTTGCCCGGGAGAGCACTACGCGAAATTGCAAATACGCGCGCTCCCTCTAGGATCAACGCCTGAGCAGTAGCCAGGCCGATCCCTCGGCTGGCTCCAGTGATGATGGCGACTTGATTGGCAAGCATTGCAGGGAATCCTTTCTTGATAACCGATTTATTGTAGCGTAACACGAAGGGGCGACTCATGTCAATGCGCAAGCTGGCGCTGGGGATAGACCTGGGAGGCACGAATTTGCGGTCTGGCTTGGTTGATCCGAAAGGGAAATTAATCGAATTTTTTTCCCAACCGATCGACCCGCTGCTCTCTGGCGATCAAATCGTGGAGGCTGTCGTTGGGCAGGTGAAGGGCCTTGGATCGCTATCCGGGATTAGCGGAGTTGGAATTGGGTTGGCTGCTAACATCATCCAGGGCGGGATCTTGCAGAGAGGGCTGACTACACTGGCAGGCCTGGCAGGCTATCCCTTCTTGGAGCGCCTCTCAGGGGCATTGGGCAAGCCATGCCTGATGGATAATGATTCCATTTTAAATTTGCTTGGGGAGGTTCACTTTGGCGCGGCCCGCGGGGTGGACAATGTCTTGTTGATCACCCTGGGTACAGGCATCGGGAGTGGGTTGTTGCTTGACGGGGTGATCCGGCATGGTGCGCATAGCAGCGGATCGGAGATTGGGCTGACGGTCGTTCGGGAGAGCATTACCGGCGATTATGTCCCGGTTGAGAACCTGGTGTCTCCGGGAGCGCTCATGCAGAAATTGGGCGAGCCAGGTGGGCAGCTCTTCCAATTCGCCTTCAATAGGGATGAAAAAGCGCAGTCGCTGATCGATGAAATGTTTGAATATCTCGGCGTAGTGGTGGCCAATGCTCATGTGCTCCTGGATTTAGAATTAGTCTTGCTGAGTGGTGGGCTGGCGAGGGTTGGCCCAGTTTTAAGAGATGGCGTCCTGGCAGCCTTCACGCGCACCTGCCCTGCTAACTATCAATTCGGCCTGCGCATCGAATTGGGAGATTTACCGGTAGATGCAGCGGGCGTGATCGGCGCAGCCTGCTTGTGGTTTGAGCAGGAAGGTTGGTTGATGAGGCGCAGGTTGTAAAAGCTAGATGGCAGCGATGATCGTATCGAACGAAAGATTTCTCGGATAAGTGGAGGATCTATGGTTTATAAACCTTCTCCCCGGCCTGAGTATGATGGTCCCACGTTGATTCGCTTTGAGAATGTGGTGCGCCACCTATGGGGGGACGCGGACGCTGGGCAGGTCGCAGATTGGATATACATATCCAATCGCAATATCCATGCGATCGTCTATAGCCTGCTGCCAGGAAAAACCTTTACTCATTCCCAGGAATACCGCACTATCTTTGGGGCGGACGAGGTCATGATCGTGCTGGATGGTGTCTTCGCTCTGGCGAACCCCCAGAGCGGAGAGGTTCAGCGCGCGCGGGCTGGAGAAGCGATCTTCTTTCGAAAGGATACCTGGCACCATGGGTTTAACCTTGGGGAGAGTCCCGTACGCGTCCTGGAATTCTTTGCGCCACCTCCAGCGCAAGGGACTTCCGGGATTTATGCTCAAAATAAGCCTTACTTACCCAAGGAAACCTGGCAATACATTAATCCCCATGCTTTGAGAGGTTGGCCGCGCCCCAATCAGCTTCCAGGAAAATCCTTGGTGAAGATCAGAGAGGACGAGTTATTGTGGGAGTTACGGGGCGGTGAAAGCAAGATGCTGGTGGGTCATTTTGCTTCAACCGAACACTTAAGGGTTGGCAGGTTGGATGTCCCCCCTGGCTTTCGATCCCCGGCAGAAAGACATGCCGGGGATGAATTCCTGTATTTAAATCGGGGAAGCCTGTCTATCTACTTACCGAGCGCTGAAGGAGAGAATGGGTTTGAACTGCGTCCGGAGGATGGTTTTTATATCCCTGCAGGCGTAGAACATGAATACCATAATACCGGAGAGCAACCAGCCCAAGCCTTGTTCGGGGTTGCTCCTAACCCAGAACCATTTCAAGAGGAGTGAATAGATGGGAAAATTCGAGATGAACTCCCGGCAGCGTATGCTGTCAGCTCTGGCTTGCCAGGAAGGCGACTATCCTCCTTGCAGTTTCATGCTTTACGGTGGTCTCAGATCTGAGTGCCACACCCACGCGGAGTTTATCGAGCGGCAAGTTGCCATGGGGTTGGACGCAACTATTCAACTCCCCCCGCGCCCTCCCATAGTGGTCAATGATTATTCCAACCTGCACGGCCTGCCGGTGAGCTACGATCCCAGGGTGCAGATCAGGGAATGGATTGAACATCCTACTGACGAAGAGTGGCCGATCCTGGTCAAAGAGTACGATACCCCTGGGGGGAGGCTGCGAAATGAAGTGCGTAAGACGGAGGATTGGCCATGGGGAGATCATGTGCCGTTCCTCGACGATTACATCATCCCCAGGGCGCGCAAATTCCTGGTGACGAAAGGCGAAGATCTAGAAGCCCTTCGATTTTTACTCATACCACCCTCTCCGAAGGAAATTGCCGCATTTAAAGTCGGCTCAATGCCAGCCCAGGCGCAGGCTCAATATTATGATCTGATGGTGGCTGGCGGGTGGGGGGTTGGCGCAGATCTGATCGGTTGGCTGTGCGGTTTAGAAAACATGATTTTCCTCCCTTATGATCAGCCGGACTTCTTTCGAGAAATCTTGGAGGTTATCTCCGCTTGGAACCAGCAACGTATGGAGGTGGTGCTCGCGGCTGGTATTGACCTGTATATCAAGCGCGCCTGGTACGAGAACCTGGACTTCTTCACCCCAGCGTCCTGGCGGAAATACATTTTCCCGATTTTGAAGTCAGAGGTTGACCTGGCTCATGAGCGTGGAAGCAGGTTCGGCTATCTGATCACCTCGAGTTGCATGCCTCTGCTGGAGATGATCGCCGAGGCCGGAGTGGATGTGTTGATCGGTGTAGACCCCATGCGTTGGGATCTGGAGATAGCCAAGCGCAGGGTTGCCGGTAAGGTCTGCCTATGGGGCGGGGTAAACGGCCATCTCACCGTCGAAGGAGGGTCGGCCTCCGAGGTGCGCGCGGAGGTAGAGCGGGCGATGGAAATCCTGGCACCTGGAGGAGGTTTTATCCTTTCTCCGGTCGACAATGTGCGCGAGCACACACCTCGCGCCAGGGAAAATGTGCAGGCCTTGATCGAGGAGTGGAGACGTCTTACACATCCAGGTCAAAATTAAGAATTTCGGCTATACTGTCAATGTCTTCCGATAAAGAAGACCAAGAACCTTGTCAGGTGATATTTCTATGAGGGAGGGAACCATGCAAAATTATCTTCAACCTGAAGATGATGGACTACTTATGCTCTCATCTGGTAATTGGGCTGCGATAAAACTTGATTACTTGGCTCGCTATATAGACATATTTGAAACCGCAATGAGGAATAAATGGGCCATTAGGAATTACATCGATCTATTAGCTGGGCCAGGCAAAAATCGAGTCAGAAACTCAAAAACCATCCTACTTGGTTCACCTTTATTAGCATTGACTACCCCCCACCCTTTTACGGGTTTTTATTTTGCGGATAAATCTCCGAAGTACATGGAAACATTAAAACAGAGATGCACTCACTCACCTTTATACAATCGGGTAGACATTCGGATTGGGGATAGTAACGAGCTTGTCAACGAGATAGTCGCTCATCTAAAGCGGGATGATAAACATTCTCTTAATTTAGCCTTTTTGGATCCGTATGGTTTGGAATTACAATGGACAACCGTTGCGAAATTAGCATCTTTGCGACGGATGGATTTAATTATCCACTATTCTCAGATGGGCTTTAATCGTTATATGCGAACTGCTTATAAGTCAGATAGTCAAACAGCCGTCGATCTTTTTTTCGGCAACGAGAATTGGCGAGATGTTTTTGCAAAGTGGCAAAATAAACCAGGGTTGCATAGAGAGCTAATAAATCTTTATAAGACCCAGCTTAAGGATTTGGGTTATACAGAAGTTTTTCGTGGTGATGAAGATGTAGGTGATGAACCATTAATCCGTAATCAATTGAGAAATGTTCCCCTTTACCGCTTGCTCTTTGCAAGTAAACATAACTTGGGTCATAAGTTCTGGCGCGAAGTTGTTCGTAGAGATATTTATGGTCAAGGTCGTTTATTTGATCTATACACTAAATAGAACATTTATGCTATTATATAGTTGTTGAATTGATCGGTCTATAGAAGAGTTTATTGCCGGCTGAACTGGTTATTAATTTTTCCACATATTATAAAAGGAGTCCAATCAATGTCCTCCAATTCCCAAATTGAGTGGACAGAGTCCACCTGGAATCCCCTTACAGGTTGTACGAAAGTCAGTCCAGGTTGTAAACATTGTTACGCAGAACGGATGGCTTTAAGACTGCAGGCGATGGGCCAGCCTAACTATGCAAATGGGTTCAAGCTTACCCTGCACTCTCAAGCCCTTGAATTACCTTTAAGTTGGAAAAAACCCCAGATAATTTTCGTTAATTCAATGAGCGACCTTTTCCACGAGGATGTTCCGCTCGAATTTGTTCAGAAAGTCTTTGATGTAATGAAGCGCGCCTCTTGGCATACATTTCAGGTTCTCACAAAGCGATCTGAGAGATTAATCGAACTGGACAGTGAGATTGAATGGCCTGGGAATGTTTGGATGGGCGTCAGTGTAGAAAACTCGAAATATACGTTTCGAATAGACCATCTTCGAGAATCACATGCTCAGATAAAATTTCTCTCATTAGAGCCGTTACTTGGTCCATTACCGAACTTGGATCTTCATAAAATTAATTGGGTTATTGTGGGGGGAGAGTCTGGTCCGGGAGCAAGACCAGTTGCTGAGGACTGGATTACTGAGATTAGGGATCAATGTTTGTTAGCCAGAGTCCCCTTTTTCTTCAAACAATGGGGGGGCGTTAAGAAAAAGCTGAATGGGCGAACACTTCAAGGGCGTACCTGGGATGAGATGCCAGTAGCGATTCGAGCCTGATCTAGTGCTTGCAAGTGTTTGCGAAATTCACATCCCTTCGTAGATCACCCTCTTATTGCGTTGATAAAATCCGCCAGCAATCCATAGGCCGTGGTCTCCGGTCCTGGGTTTTCCTCGATCACCGAGAGCAGGCCGAGCACGTCGGTCTCGAACTGCACGATGCTGGTGGTGCCATCTACCTGGTAGAGAGGACTGGTGGCAGGCACCATCTCTGGAGCGACGCGCGCCCGCACTTCATCCCCCACCCGCTCGGCAGAGCAGACCAACTTCCAGCGGCAGCCCTGCGCTCGGGCGCGGGCGATATCCGTGTGGCTGATGTCCCGGATGCCCTGGCGCTCCACCTCATGCGGCTTGAGCGGCAGGCCCATCAGGACGGTGACTAAAGCCGCCACCTTGACCGCCGCGTCCCAGCCATCGATGTCCCCGCTGGGGTCGGTTTCGGCGATGCCGATTCTTTGCGCATAGGCGACGGCCTGCGTGAAGCTTTCTCCTCCCTCCAGGCGGGTCAGGATCAGATTGGTAGTTGAGTTGAGGATGCCCCGGAAGGAGCGCAACTGAGCGGCAGGCAGGGCCTCCCGGAACATGGAAAAGATCGGCGCCCCATCCATGACTGCCGACTCGAAATAGAACCTGCGTCCTTTGATCGCTGCCAGGTCGGTCAGCTGGCGGTAGGCGTGCACCACCGGTCCTTTGTTGGCGGTGATGGCGTGCATGCCCAGTTCCAGGGCCAGGCGCAGGTGGTCCACCGCGGGCTGGCCGGTCGTATAGTTCACCGGTGTGTTCTCGAATAACACGTCCGCCTCGCAGCGGTGAATAAAGTCGAAGGCGTCGGCTGGGTGGGGCTCCGTGGAGAGCGCCTGCAGAGGCATCGCTTCCCCTCCCGGCGATATGGTCGCCAGGGCCTGCTCCAGGTCGATCCCGCGCGGATCGATGGCTGCACCATGCCGCCCCGTGGCGATGCCTGTCACTGTAAAGGTCAGTTCATACTTTGCCTGGAGTTCTGCCTGTTTGCGCAGCAACAACCGCACCAGAGCCTGACCCACGTTGCCGAAACCCAGTAATGCGAGCCTGTAGTGTGCCATTGCGATTGTTTAAAGATAATGGACGCAATTCGTATCAGGCTTGATCAGGCTGGCTTACGTCTATCTCAGGCGCTGGCATTTCTCCCGGCTCGGCTTTCCATAGCACGATTCCCTGCCAGATACTTACCACCACTCCCAGCACCACGACGTTTGCCTCGATGTCTGGCATCAGATACACGGACAATGACAAAGCCCCTCCCACCAAGTACAGCACGCTCAATAAACGGGGAAGGCGGCGGGATGTCCAACCTGCCGATCCGACCAGCACCAGTACCCACCCTAGAAAGTGCCATCCTGTCGCAGTCATGCCCGCCACGATGGTAGTCCACACCACGATAACCGGCGTGGACATGTCCAGATTAAGCTCGGGATGGATCATATGGTAATGGCGGTTGGCAGACCGGATACACGCGACGCCTACCATCACCCCTGCTGCGAGAGCAGCGGCAAGCAGCGCCAGTGACATGCGGCGCGGTGCGCTCTCGCCAATGCGCTCCCGGAGTGCAAAAATCGCCGTGACCAAGCTGGCGGCCCACACTGGGCCGTACAGGAAATCGGCGAGGGCATAGGCAAATGGCCCGCTGGGATCTCGCAAGTTCCCCGTAAGGTATAACCACGGCGCAACGATCAAAGCCACTGCCATCAGGAAGGAGGCAAATCCACCCCATTTCTGCAACGCCAGGGAGGAAGCCCTCGTGTAGGCATCCCGGCGAACATTGGACAATGTATGGTCTGGCATATTCAAGTACCTATTTAACAAAATACCTTATCATTGTGTTCACTTGTTGAACTCTAACATCTTAAACCTTGTTGAACCGTTTATATTATGAGAATAGAGTAGGTTGAAAGACAAGGCGTATCTCGTTACAAAGGAGGTTGACTAGCACTCATTTCAAAATTCGGTCGATATACCAGAGGCTAATGGCGAGCAGACAAGTCGCTTTAAGGGAACAGGATTTCTACAGGGCGCTCATCAGTTTTTCGCCGAACGCTGACGGATCGCTCTTCTCAATCTTGAGACTCTTCGCGCCATGCCATGAGAGGAAGTCGCGCATGGTGATAGCGACCCCGGCGACAAGCTCGTCATCTGGCTTGATGCCCGGCTCAAGGTAGAGGGCATTCAGATGCAGCACGCCCGATTTGCGATCCAGCTTCGGATCGAAGCGCCCCACCAGCCGATTCTTGTGCAGGATGGGGAAGCAGAAGTACCCATAGACACGCTCCGCAGCGGGCTTGTAGCACTCCAGTAAATGCTTGAAGCCCCACAGCATTTGATCCCGATCCCACGCCCAGAACAGGGAATCGAAGGGGGCGAGGAAGGTGATGCGTTCCGCCTTAAGATCACCCTCGGCAGCACGCTGAAGCAGCGGCAGGTTGTCGCGATGCACCATCCACGTTTTGACGCCGTTCATTGACTCACCCTGAATCCCGACCAGCACGCCTTCCTCGATCAGCGCCCTGACAATCGATCTGGCAGGGGTAGCTCTCATGTAAGCGTAAAGGGTAAGGTGACGCGGCTCGAACACACCGAGCGCCTTCGCCGCCTGCTCCAGACAGAAGCGGCGCGCTTCGTCGGGGGCGACAGGCGTGGTATCGACCCACTCCGGCAGTACGCGCTCCCTGACATCATACACGCGCTGGAAGTTCACCCGATCGGCCACCATCAGATCGCCCCAGGCGAATAGTGCCTCCAGCGCGATCTTGGGGGGCTTCCAGTCATACCACACTCCGTGCTGGGAGCCCTTGTACTCGAACGCTCCAACGCGCAGCCCACCTTCCGAGCGGATGCGCTCCAGCGTCTTAGCGACCAGCTCGCGGTTGCCGTTTTTGTTCAGCCATTCGCGATAGGCGGGGTTGAAGCTAACTCTCCGATCCGTCCGCCACCTGTGGTAGCGATAATGTTCCAGCGGGATGATGCTGGCGGCATGGCCCCAACCCTCGTAGAGCGTGCGCTGATTGGCGGTGTAGATCAGCTTGTGGAAGTCGTCAAGATCATACGATCCGAAGCGCGCCCACAGGGTGACGTAATGGGCGCGGTTGACCACATGCAGCGTATCGATCTGTACGTAGCCGAGCGTCGTCACCAGATCGACGATTGTGTCGGGGGTGGGGGCAGGCAATGCCCCATTGGGCGTCGTGAGGAGCTGGGTGTGCAGCGCTATCGCTCTGAGGGCGGAGAGTGGGTAAATCGTGCCGGAAGCTTTTTTCGCCATGAGAGTCCTTTGTTTTGATACAGAGGAACGGAGAAACGGTGGGCCACGGAGAAATACTCATCACGAATCACGTTTTAGACGGGCGGCCAGGGGTAGGGTCGCCGGTTCGGATGGGGGTCGGGGAACCGGTTTAGGGTCAGCAGATGCTTGGTGCGTGCTGCCAGAGCTTTGATCTCTTCCTGGCTCAATACAGCCTGCAACTGGCTGACCAGCTCTGTTTCGGAGTTCAGCATCTGGTAGAGGCGGTCGAGCGCCGCGCAATACTCTTGCGGGATGGGTTCGCCGGCAAAGTCCCAGATCACGGTGCGCAGCTTGTCTTCGCGATGGAAGCAGACGCCGTGATCGATCAACCACAAGTGTCCCTCCCGGTCGATCAACACATGGCTGCCTTTGCGGTCGGCGTTGTTGATCAACAGGTCGAAGAGCACTACCGGCCGCAGGCGCTGGCGATCGGCTGCGCGGAAATTGAAATAATGGTACTCGGGGTCGTGTTCGACGAATAATTGCAGCGAGCCAGGACCGATCGGCGCTTGCTTTCGGTAGACAGTGGGCGGAACCAGGTCCCAGCCGAGTGCCCCGCTCACCAGGTAGGCCGCCACCTCGCGCCGGGCCAGGCTGGCTCGAGGAAAGTCCCACAAGGGGCGTTCACCACGCGTGGGTTTATATACCGCATGCACGGCGACGTCCTGATATTCAACCTGTACCGAGAAAGTATAATTGGATCCCCACACGTACTCCCCCAGCAGAGTCATCTGCCCCTTTTCCAGGGTGGTGAGGATTTCCTCATCCGCTTTGGTCATATCGAAGTAGAGCAGGAGAAACGAAAACCAGCGATCCGTTGATTCAGCAATTCAACCTGCGCAGTGATCCCCGGAAACGGTTTCTTCGACTCGCTGTGTCAGTGCAAGTGCCCATTCTTCTTCGGGCAGAAATGGCCTTCAGGGTCCATGGGTTCGCCGCATTGGGGGCAGATCGGACGCCCCCGCGCGGCTATTTCCAACCCCCAGCGGCTCACAGCCAGCAATTGCGAGCGAGTGCACCAGAAGCGTACAATGCCGCCCTGCTCCGCGTCTTGGCCTTCGGCAAGGGCTTCACGCGCCACCAGGATGAGCAGGTCGTTTTCTGCATCGTACCCCAGGCCCATTTCACCGACCCGGAAGAGCGGGTCCACCGGAGGGTGGATATGCATTTTCTCTTCCACGTAATTATCCGAAGCCTGGGGAAGGTCGGGAAATTTTGTATGGACTTCTTCCAGGAATTGTTCCAGCCCGATGGCCAGGGACTGGATCTGGAACTTCTCGACGATCAAGGTTACCGTCCGATCGTCCTGCCAGCCCTGAAGATAAAAGACACGCTGCCCGGGGGAACCAATCGCGTCGGCCAATATGTGTGTGACTGGATGGAGGTCGATTTCTACGCGCGGCATATGCGCCCTAGTATACCAGGATCAGGGTTCGGCGAAATTAAGAGAAAAATCATAATTTAAGGTTAACAAATGGCTCCCGCCCTCCCCAAGCTGCAAGGCCGTGATCGAAGCCGGGGAAACAGTCAAGCGTTGGAACATGTCCAGGGGCATACCCAGGTAATAGGCGATCGCCAGTTTGATCGGATCGGCGTGCGAGAAGCAGGCGATCAGGAACTTGGGGTCGTGTTGCGCCCGCATCCATTCGATTTCCTGGCAGATGCGGAACTGGGTTTCGATGAATGACTCCCCTCCCGGGAAGCGCACCAACGAAGGCGCGCCGAGCACCTTGCGCCAGATTTTGAGGCGGCTCAGCCCCTTGATCGTCTTCCCTTGCCATTCGCCGACATCGGTTTCGATCAGGCCTGGCCGGGGGATGACATCCAAACCCAGGGCTGTGGCGAGCGGTTCAGCCGTCTCCAGCGCGCGCTCCAGCGGGCTGCTATAAACGGCTTTGATCGGCGCGCTCTTTAATTTCTCAGCCAGGGCTTGGGCCTGGGCGCGCCCTTTTTCATTCAAATGGATGCCTGGCATGCGCCCCGACAGCCGGCTCTGCTTGACATAATCGTTTTCTCCGTGGCGGATCAAAAGGATCAGGGGCATAAGGAAACTTTGCGTTAACACGTTTGAACGTTGAAACGTTTGAACGTTCTAACGCTTAAACTGGCTTGTGTTTGTGCTTGATCTCCTGGATGGCTTCCTGGGAGAGATCGGCGATCTCCTCGGTGCGTTCGATGCCCAGAGCCTGGCGCTGCGCTTCTCGCCAGCGGGCCAGGCGGTCGACCACGCGCGCCTCGTATCCCTGGTCGGAGGGTTGGTAGAAGTAGGTTCCCAGCAGGGCTTGCGGCAGGTATTGTTGGGGTAAGAAGTGCTCTGGCCCTTCATGTGGATACTGGTAGCCCTTGCCGTGTCCCAAGGCCCGCGCGTCGCGGGTGGCGTCTTGCAGGTGCGGCGGCACTGCGGTGATGCCCTCCTCTTCGATCAGTTTAAAGGCTTTAAAGTAAGCCCCGGCGGTGTTGGACTTGGGCGCGGTCGCTAGGTAGAGAGTCGCCTCCACGAGGGGGTAAATCCCCTCTGGTAGCCCGATATAGTCGAAAGCCTGGGCGGCCGCACTGGCGACCACCAGCCCCAGCGGATCGCCTAACCCGATGTCCTCCCCGGCCAGGATGATCAGCCGGCGCAGGATAAAGCGCGGGTCCTCCCCGGCATAGAGCATCTTGGCCAGCCAGTACAACGCCGCGTCGGGGTCCGAGCCGCGCACTGACTTGATGAAGGCGGAGATCGTGTCATAATGGGCGTCGCCATCTTTGTCGTAAAGCACCGCCCGGCGCTGGATCGACTCCTGGGCCACCTCCAGGGTGATGTGAATGGTGTCAGGCGTTTGCCCTGAGCTGGTAGATGAGTCAGCGGGTGTGCTTTCCACCGCCAGTTCCAGCGCATTCAAGGCGTTGCGCGCATCTCCACCCGCCACCCGGATCAGGTGCTCCAGGGCCGGCTCGTCCAGGCGGATCGGCAGCTTGCCGTAGCCGCGATCGGGGTCCTGCAGGGTGCGCTCCAGGATCAGGCGCACATCGGCGTCCTGCAGCGGGCGCAGCTGGAAGACCCGCGAGCGGGAGACCAACGCCCCGATCACTTCGAAATAGGGGTTCTCGGTGGTAGCCCCAATCAGCACCACCGTCCCGTTCTCGACATGGGGCAAAAGGGCGTCTTGCTGGGCTTTATTCCAGCGGTGGACTTCGTCCACAAACAGGATGGTGCGCTTCCCATACAGCTTGCGGCGTTCCAGGGCGGCCGCGATCACTTCTCTAAGTTCGGCTTTCCCCGCCAGCACCGCCGACAGGGTCTCGAAGTGGCTCTTGGTCTGGTTGGCGATGACCATAGCCAGGGTGGTCTTGCCTGTGCCGGGCGGCCCCCACAGGATGATCGACGAGAACAGGCGATCGGCCTCGATAGCGCGCCGCAGCAGCCGCCCCGGCCCGACGATCTCCTCTTGCCCGACGAACTCGTCCAGCGTGCGCGGGCGCATGCGCGCCGCCAGCGGCGCTTCGACTCGCATGCGCTGTTGCATGGCGTGATCGAAGAGGTCCATGGGTGGAATTATATACCATTCAGACCTGGCTAAGCGCAACTTCTGTGGGAGGGGATATGAGTGTTCGAATTAATGATTAGATAACGAAAAGAGCTAGGGATGACTTTCTACCTGGGAATACCTGACTCGGTTACTCAAGCAATGCGCCTCCTGCTCCTATTCAGTCCCTGGTCAGGACTAAAAAGGTGACATCGTCCTGCTGTGGCGCGCTCTCGGTAGAGGCGTTGAGGTCAGCCTCAACGTGCGCGAGGAGTTCACCAGCCTTGCGGGCGGCATTGATGATACCCAGCGGCGTACCTTGTGAGATCAGCGGCACGCTGGCGTGAAAGCGCAAACCTTGGTTATCACCCGCAGCGCGCAAGGAATCTCGCAAGCGTGTACATTCGACGATATTGACGGTACTTGTGAGGCGTCCTGCGACGAGCAGTTGCTGGCAGTGGCAAGCAGGCGGCTGGCTGAGAAAGCGGCGATCGTCGCCTTCGAGTCCGGGGGGTAAGCCGCAGGCAGCAGCCAGCACGAAACCATGCGGCGGTGAATCTCCTGCGGGAAAAACACTAAGGTGTGAATCGGCGAGCATGGACACCCACCCGGTCTGCAAATTCATTACTTTGAGCAATGACCCCTCGGTTTGCGCCCATTGCTATTTCTTCTTCTGCTCCTGTTGACGCATTTTCCGCTTCTGTTCCTGCTGCTGCTCCAGTTGCCGCTGCTGCTCCTGCCGTAGCTTTCGTTTCTGTTCCTGTTGCTGCTCCAGCTCTTGCTGCCCCTCTTGCAGCGGTTTTCGTTTCTGTTCCTGTAGCTGCTCCAGTTCCTGTTGCAGCTCCAGCTGCTGTTGTTCCTCTTGCCGCAATTTTCGTTTCTGTTCCTGTTGCTGGTCTAGGTCCTGCCGCTCTTGTTTCCGCTGCTCAAATTCCTCTTGCTGTTTCGATTGATGTTTCTGTCTCATCTTGTTTTCCTGCCTGAGCATATGACTCGTCTAAATCCAATGTAGGTGCTCAGACAGTATACACCAGGATTACTAAATCTCGATCACCTGAGCGGGCGCGTGAGCGCCGCCAGCGGCGCTTCGACTCTCATGCGCTGTTGTAGGGCGTGATCGAAGAGGTTTATTGAGAGGATTATGTCTCAACCAGGGGACTGCGCAACGCTTTTGGCCGGCGGTTGAGCACAACGGAGTAACGTGCTTTTGAATGTCAGCTTTGCCGGCTACCTTTCGGATTGCCTTTTGGATCGCTGTTTCGTGGAGATGGTGGCGGCGGATATTGTGAAAGTGGATGAACTTACACACCCAATGGATATAGGAATCGGCGGAAGAATAATGCTTCAGGTTGACCAAATCGCGTAAAGGTCGAGAAGTTTTTTGGGTGGAGGAGGCATTGGAGGAAGCCTCAGAAGATGAGAGTATAATTAATAAGGAGATAGTAGATAGGCAATTTTACAGGAAATTCTGTTTAAAACGAAATTTTTGGGATTAGACAGAAACATCTGTAAAATAATATTGAGCCTTCGATGGAAAATTACAATATTTGAGGATAAAAGTTGAGCAGATTTTTGAAAATGTATCTTATCGTAGGAACGCTGTTTGGCATTTCAATAAGTTTGTTCTATATTTTCTTGTACTCAGGCAGTGTTTTTTATGGGGTTTTATGTGGAATAATTGGATTTGTGGTTATTGGCTTGATCCAAGGATTAATAGTAATAGGAGTTACGCAGTTGAGAGGGAGCATGCTAAACTTGGAGCATGAACCCGCCAAAATGCGATGAAATGGATTAGATCAACTTTCTGATTGCGGCCCAACGAGTGTTTAGCAGCGTTGAAGCCTCGCAAACCCATCCGGCAGAAGAGCAAGCACCAGCGCATGACGCCTATACGCGCCTGTTGAAGCGATTGCCGCCGGATAGTCAGGCGCTGTGGCAAGAAGTGAACCCGTTGGTGAACCTGACCCAGGGTGTGCTGGTCATCGACGATAGCACCCTGGACAAACCGTATGCCTCGCAGATGGCGCTGGTCAGTCGGCACTGGTCTGGCAAGCATCATGCCGTGGTGCAGGGCATCAACTTGATCTCGCTGGTCTGGACAGATCGTGAGTGTCGGCTGCCGTGTGATTTTCGACTTTACAACAAGGCCGAGGATGGTTTGAGCAAGAATGACCACTTTCAGCACATGATCGAACAGGCCAAGCAGCGCGGATTTGAGCCGGAGTTGGTGGTATTTGACAGTTGGTATAGTGGGTTGCCCAATCTCAAACTGCTGCGCAGCTTGAAATGGCACTGGCTGACACAGCTCAAGAGCAACCGGGAAGTCAGCATCGACCGCAGCGGCAACCGTGCGATCAGCGAGATCTTCATTCCAGTTCAAGGATGTTTGGTTCACCTCAAAGGGTATGGCTGGGTCAAGGTTTTTCGGACGGTCGGCACAAACGGCGACGCGGAATACTGGGCAACTAGCCGCCTGGACATGACCATTGAGCAAGCCGCCTTCCATGCACTGGATGCCTGGCAGATTGAGGTCTACCATCGTGGCCTCAAACAGTTCACGGGTGTCGAACGTGGCCAATATCGGCTCCAAGTCTCGCAGCGTAACCATATCGGTCTGGCTATCCGGGCATTTGTTCGCCTTGAAGTTCATCGGCTTCGGACGGGCATCTCCTGGTTCGATGCCAAGACAGGCATTATTCGTTCCGCGATGCGTTTGTATTTGGCTCATCCAACTATTACTCTTGGTTCAACTGCGTAAGTCCTAAGTAAGTACATTTTCCCAAATAACATATCCTATCGCGGGCTGTTCATTATTTATGGTAATTGGCGTTCTGGGAATCAGCGGTTTCATTCTTGGCTTGTTGAGTTTTTGGGGAATGTCTCTGCTGCCACAGGGAAATTGGCATCAACTAAAGACGGCACCAGAAGAAGTCGTTGAAATTATGGACAACGCTATTCTTAATTTTTGGGGTGGCAGTATCAATGTCAGAACCATCAGTGGTAAGATATTTACTTACGATTGCTGGGGAGAACAAGACTGTGGATGGACATTATTTAATCCAACTCAATCTGGTGAAGATATCCCTAATGAAATCTGTCTACCGGGTCAGGAAAGGAAACGTTTCCCAGCACCTCCTTTTCCAGGCAAAGTAGTGTCATCCCAGATATTTGATGTGTGTGGCGCAGATTTCACAGTGCAATACAATTTTATTCTTCTAGAAGATGGAAGTATTTGGACTTGGGATCGGTACTGGTCAGTATATGAGACTATTTTGTATTATCCTTTAATGGGATTGAGCGGCATGATAGTTAGTGTGGTTAGTGGATTTGCTATGCAAGATAAAAAATATAAGGGCATATATTTATAGCCGCAGTGAGTCTGAGTGGTAATAAAAGCGCCCAGCCCCGCATGAAGCGGACGGGCGGGTATGCGCCTGCCCGAGGGTACGCGACCCCTTATAGAGAATCGCGTTCTGAGGTTGATCTAGCCTCACGCCCGCCCGCCGCTTATGCCCACGCCGATCGGCGGCATCGCGAGTCGTATTTTCCATGACATCTTCCATGCTGCAAAGCACAGGAGGATTCCCGATGAAATCGAAGCTTATCTTTGCAAGCATTTTCCGTACGATTGCTCGTATCCTTAGCATTCTCATGATACTTCTCGGTATCCCCTTCCTGCTTTTTGCAGGTCTCCAACTTCTATCCGGTGAGCCTGGAAACCTGGCAGTTTTCCTATATCTGCTTCTCCTGGTTGGTATGTTAGCTGGGCTGGTTATCGCCTGGCGAAGGGAGGGCCTGGGAGCCGCAATCACATTAGTCTCGCTTGTTGGATCCTTTGCCCTGAGCGGGGCAAACCTTCCAGGCGTTGGGAGAGGGCAGGGGTTCTCCTTATTAGCGAGTCCCATCAATCTCATTTTTGCCTTGCTAATCCCTGGATATCATCCTGAGGCGAGTCCAAGTGCCAAATTGGTTCCCATCATTTCATGGGTGCTGGCAACTGTTCCGGTTGTGCTATTCATCGCTTCGTGGTGGTTAAGGAAGCCTGTCGAATCGAAGTTTCCAGAAGATGTTTCTACGACAGGTAAGGTGGGATGAGATAAATAAACGCCCGATGACTTTAATGCAAATCCGTATAACCAAACCATAGCCAACGAGGTGCTTGGTAGACGTAAAACAGAAAAACACAGAAAATAGCAAGCAGTAATGAACTTAAAACATCCCCAATTGCTTTGGAGGCGGTTTATCGACGGTTGCTTGTGCTTGTAACCAATCGCGCAGCTTCGAGTAATGCTCTGGGAAGGGATGGGGAAAGGACAAGGGGCCTTTTTCCAACAGCCGGCGGTTGCCATCTGGCATGGCGGGATGTTCCAGGACAAAGACGTGCAGCCAACCCGCTTTGACTACCTCTACCGCCCCAGCCCAAGTACCGTCTTTCTCGCCGTCGCTGGCGATGACGATGGCGTAATCGGCCAGGCGGCTCATCTCGAGCCGTTAGGCGGCCGGCATGAGGTAATTTACCCAAGGAGAGAGTTTATGAACATCAAAACACAAATGAGAACTCCGTGGCCCGGAAAACTTGGCACGGCCTTAACCATTGTAGGCCTGTTACTGGCGGTCAGCGTCGGCTGCAGCCCTGTAAGTACTCAACCGTCGGAGCAGCATACACCGAGTACCACCGAGCCCCAGGCAGTGCCGACGACATCGTTACCCACCGCCACCAGCGAAGCGCTGATACCCGATGGATGGGTGACCCACACCAGCCAGCGTTGCGAATATACGATTAGCCATCCAGCGGAGATGCAGGTCACGAACAACGGCCCGCACAGCCGTATCCTTGGGTTCGAACTGCCAGATCCAGATCAAGGGGCTCGAAACTTCATCTACGTATCGGTGATCTCTCCTGATCTGCAGGTCAATCCGGACGAGGGAGTTTACAATTATGACCCGGCGGTGGCAGAAATCCTGCTAAGCATGCAGGTCGGTGAAAGCAAACCGGTGCACGAGGATCCGAATACAGCACCGGGGTTTACCTACCAGCGTCAGCCGGACGCACCAATTAGCGGCCACGCTGCCCAAACCTACGAGAACGTCCAACCGTGGGAGTTCCCTGGTGGGACGAAGGAGATTCGGTACCTTCTGTCACTGAACGGGTGTACTTACCTGATCGGCGGATACATGGATACTACGGGGTCGAATCAACCGGGCGCCATTACCGAAGAACTCTTCAAGCAGATCGTTGCTACCATCCAGTTGACTCCGTGAGTGGTGGCCTTGGTCTGGGAATTCTTGTCGTGGATTGAAAATTATGCCGATAAAAGGCCGCCCAACTATGCGTACTAAGAAACAGCGAGAACCTGTGATGTTGAGGGTGCGAGGGTAAAGCCCAGTTTGGCAGCTTTGCGCTGCAGATAGCGGATTTCGCGTTCGCGGAAGCGTTGATCATAATCGTGCGCACTGACAGCCTGGTATTCGACTTTGAACTTTAACATGTGGTAGACAACCCGTGCAATCTTGTGGGCAGTGGCGACAACGGCCTGAGCCGGACCCAGACGGCTCTTGAGGCGGCGGTAGAAAGCCCCGAGGGCACAATCCGCACGGATGACCGAAGCTGCCGCCTGGCGGAAAGCCTGTCCCGCCCGGTTATGGGTCTTGAGCGTCCGGCTGCGGATGACTTTCCCCCCGGTGATGTCGTTGTGGGGTGCCAGACCCAGCCAGGAACAGAAGTTCTTCTCGGTGGGGAAGCGGGACATGTCCGTGCCAATCTCCGAGAGGATAATTTGGGCCAGAGAAGCACTGATGCCATGCACAGCGACGCGATGTCCACCCCGGCGATGCGTTTGAGATGATTGCGCACCTGGACGTTCTTGGGAGTGTTCTTGCTGTGGGAGCGGGGCTTTTTAGATGGCAGTGGGGGCTGATCTTCGGGGTCTGGGTTACCCCAGTCGGGTCGAATGGCAGCATAAGTGCGTTCGATTTCCTCATCACAGGCTTCGATTTGCCAGGTGTAGAAGTCGAAGAAAGCCAGCGATTGGCGCAGGACGAAAAGGTGCTCTTCCCGCCAGGTACCGGTGAGGGCTTTGGCGATCTCGGCTTCATCCTTCTTGCAGCGATAGTTGCGCAAGGTCGCCAGTTTGTGCGGGTCGCGTTCCCCGGCCACAATCGCCCGGATAATGTGCTGGCCTGTCTCTCCGGTGATGTCGCTGAGTACCTGCGAGAGTTGAATGTTCATGTGCAGCAGGGCCTTTTGCATGTGCAGAATGTGCGGGCTGCGGTGCTGGATCAGCTGTGCCCGGTGACGCAGCAGAGTGCGCAGGGCAACCAGGTCGGCTTCCGGACGGAAGGAGTCGGCCAACAAGCCATAACTGTGCAGGGTCTGGATCCACTGGCAGTCCAGCACGTCAGTTTTCCGACCCGGAAAGCGTTTGATGGCAGTGGCAGCAATCAGGCAACACTGGAAGCCATAGGTTTCGAGGGTTTCGAAGAGCGGAATCCAGTACACCCCAGTGGACTCCATCGCCACACTTTGGATGCCATGCCCCAGGAGCCATTGAGCAATGTCGTGCAGGTCGGCAGTATAGGTGCCAAAGGTGCGCACGATTTGGGTGTTGTCTGGCCCTGGGACACACACCATGATTTCATGCGCCCCGATGTCCAACCCGGCGGCGTGGGGTTGGATACGAACCAGACCGTCGAAGGGGCGAACTTCGATCTGAGGTCCAGTCTGTGAGCTGGGCTTGCGTTGGCTGAGTTTGCTCATGGGATACTCCTAGATCGAGATGAGGATGCGCCAGGCCCGGCCACCAGAAAGTATAGCTTGCTAATCGGGGTCAAAGCCACCAGTGAAAAAACCATTGTGACCGGAAACCAAGTTGCAGCACGGGAGATACCTCACCAATGCGAGTGTTCGGCTTGCCTGCCTGGCATTGAAGGGAGTATACTCGAACTGCACCCCTGTTTCTTGTGGTTTGAAGGATGGCCCCGCCATCCTGGGGAGTGCAGGCGACCTCGCTTCGCTCGGAGGGTACGCGGCACGATTTGCTCAAATGGGTTACGCTGAAAATCGCGTCAGGAGCAGAACCGCTCGTCGCCTGAAACTAACGTTAGGAGCATATAGGAAAAGACGGATGGAAGAACTGATACACAGAATTGAACAGGTGGCCTTAGAAACAGAATTTTCGGGGGTTATCTCGATATTCAGAGATGCGTCAACTGTGTTCAGTAAGGCATTTGGATATCGGGATATAAAGAACCATCTGCCGAATACTACAAGTACGGTCTTTGGAATTGCCTCAGGGACCAAGTTCTTTACCGCTTTAGGAATTGGTGTGCTTGTCGACCAGGGTCTGATATCTTTGGATACGACTATCGGAGAAATCGCTCAGGAATATACGGGCTTTATCGATGAACATGCGACGATCCAGAATTTACTGACCCATACCTCAGGTATATATGACTACTACGATGAGGAAAGCGAGCAAGACTATGAACACTTCTCCGTAGAGCTCCCGTGGTATAAACTGGAAACACCCTCAGACTACTATCCCTTATTCAAGGGTCGGGCAATGAAGTTTCGCCCTGGTGAGAGATACTCCTACTCCAATGGCGGGTATGTCTTTTTGGGAATGCTGATCGAGAAACTGACAGGCAAACTCTATAGGGATTTCATTCATGAGTATGTTCTGCAGGTGGCGAAAATGCACCGATCTGGTTTCTATGCCTTCAATGATCTGCCTGAAAACACGGCAAATGGCTATCTCGAAGACCGAAGAACAACCAATATCTACCAGCTGCCACTAAGAGGCGGCGGAGATGGGGGAATGTATACTACGACCGATGATCTCCACGCTTTTTGGGACAGTTGGTTTTCGCACAGAATCCTTTCCGCAGACCTTACAGCAACCTACTTAAGAACGCATTGTACGCTCAACGCCACAAGCGGATATGGTTGCGGAATCTATAAGCGTCTCGATAATAGCATGTTTGCGATTGTGGGCGGCGACGCTGGAGTTGGTTTTGATTCCCGCTATGTTGTGTTAGAGAAATTGACCATTAACATTCTCTCCAATATCACCAATGGAGAAGAAGCTATGAGAGACATTATGCTGAGTCATTTCTAGGTGCCCATGCAATCGAGTTATCGCTGTTTGTGGACAGGTACACAATATTGGACCTTCTGGGTGCATAGGCTGCGCCTAACACAGCGTGGTGTGTCCTGAAAGTCATCGTCTGCTCGTCGGTGAAAGTCCGACCCTGGTAATGGTCAGGCAGCCAGGTAGCAGGCAACCGGTGCAGCTGGGTGACTGGCTGTGCTGAAGCGTTGTAACCCCCTGAGAAAGGGGAGCAAAACAGCAGCCCGTAAAATAACGTGAATCTTGCAGCGCCGAAATGTTAGCCCCGAAAGGGGAACAAGAGGGAGCCGAGCCTTTCACGCATGGCGAAGGCCAGGGAAGCGGCGAAGAACCTGGGCATGCAACCGCCAAGAACCCTCCGGCGTAGGGAGAGCGGGATGCTGTGAAAGTAGGCGATGGAACAGGAGAGGTCTCATCCGGTCGGCAGCCCACATCCGTCGTAACGACTGGTATAAGCTGGTGAAGCGAAATCCAGGAGGAAGCCGGGTGAGAAGTCGGAGGAGGTCATAGTACTGATGACCGTCGAGACAACAGAACTCGATGAGAGAGAAGGGCCTCTACTTCAACCAAGTCTAGCGGAAAAGGTAAGTGACGGTGCATGCCGAGAGGCCAATCACACCACAAGACAAATCACGAGAACTCTAGCGCAGACTATACTTGAGAGCCAAGAGACAGAAATGTAGCTGTCTGGCCTGACGTGGCAGGTTATGCAAAGCCGGGACAATGGATGTCTTGAATACTCCAGGGAGAAGGTTGTCGGAGAGCCGGATGAGGGCAAACCTCATGTCCGGTTCGATGTGGCAGGGGATGAAAACCAGGATAAGGTGTTGGTATTGAGGCACTCTCAGAAGAAATGGAGAGCAACAGGCTGCTGCACCTATGTCTCAGGCGTCTTCCCTTGACCCTACCAGCGGACAGGTGGGTACGCGCCGCGTTTTTTAGGCACTTTCCTGGCTACTGCGGAATCCCGTTTCGGCGGCGAATCCACACGCCCACCCACCGCAGCTAACGCCAGCCGTTAGCCCGCTTCAGTTACGAATCTCAATGAGATGACGGAGGAAACTCATGAAGTCAAGTCTCGATGCTCAATCCAGAGATTCAGCCTGGAACGGCCTATACAAGACCGGCGGCGTCACCGCCCTTGTCCTCGTCGCCATTCCCCTTGTCCAGCTCGTGATCTTCGCTGTCGCTCCTCTGCCGCTGCAAGGCACGGCGGATGAATGGTTCACCCTCTTCCACCAGAACGCAATCCTCGGGCTGTTGGGGTTCGAGATCCTTCTCGTCATCTACTCATTGTTTTCCGTGGTGCTGTCGTTGGCGCTCTTCGCCGCGCTAAGGCCCGCGGCGAGGACACTCAGTGCGCTATTTCTAGTCTCAAGCTTGATAGGGGCGATAGCGTTCGTCCTAGCAAGGCCGGCCTTTGAGATGCTATACCTGAGCCATCGCTACACGGCCGCAGCCACCGAAGCTCAGAAGGCCATCATTTTAGGGGCAGGGGAGGCGATGGTCGCGACCTTCCACGGCACCGCATTCCAGGTTAGCTACATCCTCGGATCAATCACCGGATTCCTCGTCGGCGCCGCGATGCTACGCGCCAGCGTGTTCAGCAAGGTCACCGCGTACCTCCGGATAGGCTCGGGGATCTTCGATTTCGGCATCTTCATCCCAGGGATCGGCCTGTACATCTCAGTACTCTCCGTGCTGCTCCTAATGGCATTCCATGTCCTGGTCGGTCAAAAGCTATTTCAACTACCATCGAGGCTCCTGGAGCCAAGCCGTCACAATGAGACTTGAAGCGGCCTTACCACTCGCTGGAGCTGATGCAGCCCAGTGCGATAATATGTCCGGAGTAGTTCTACTGCGCCGCTCAGCTCGCAGCCATTAGTCGGCTCCCACGGGCGGCGAGCGGCCATACAGAGAAAAGGCATTATCCCAAGTGAGTAGACGAATTCCAACACTCGAAACCGAAAGACTGATCATCCGTGAATTGACCATGGACGATCTCAAGGCGGTCAACAACGTTCTCAATGAGGCCTTTGCCTCGGGAACGCCTATGGGTGAACGTCAACGCTGGTTACAATGGACTGTGCTGGGATATGAAATGTTCGCCATGCTCCAACAGCCTCACTATGGGGAACGCGCGGTTGTCTTAAAAGAAACAGGTGAGATAATCGGCGCGGTGGGAATTGTGCCTTACTTGGATACATTCAACAGAGTCGCGGCGTTCAACCGAGCCCCGAATGCGCCAGCCACTGCTGAGGTAGGCCTCTTCTGGGCGATCCTCCCGGCTCATCAAAACAAAGGATTCGCCACAGAAGCCGCCCGCGCTCTAATGGAATATCTATTTACTCATGAAAAACTTGGGTGCATTATCGCCACCACAGGCTACGAAAACGTGCCATCACAAAAGGTGATGCAGAAACTGGGCATGGCGGTTCAACATCTCGAGGAACCTCAACCGCCCGATCAATTCGTGGTCGGAGTGATAGAGAAGAACACCTCATGAGAGGGCGAGCGCAACCAGCCACCCAACAATAGCATCGCCCTCCTTCGAGGCGTCATCCCAGGCTGGACCGGCTTTAGATAGATCCGTGCCGCCATCCTCCGAGGACTGATCGAAGCCGCCTACCGATGAATTGCAGTGTCAAGAGGCGGGCGCAGCCTGGGTACTATAGTCTACTGTGAATAGAATGCCTGCGTCGCTCAGCTCGAGGAGGAGACTCGTATGTCGAAAAGAAACCTGGAAATAGGCGATTTGGTGAAAATCCTGAGAGATGAATGGGCCGGCTCAGTGGGCATTGTTACCCGGCCTATCACTGAACAAAAAACAGGTCACGTGCTGTTGCACAAAGATGGATCCATCTTGGGCATGGATGCATCAATCGAAGACGTCGCGCTTGTCGACGAAAGTAGTGAAGGCTTTGCCCAACTTGGCTACCATCTCATCAAGCTTGGGAGTCATGTGATCGAGCAGAAGCTAATTGTTTACCACACCTAGGTCGGTGTTCAGTTTCCCCTTGGGGAGAAGGGGCGAAATAGCAGACCGGAACAATGCGCTTATATCAACCCTAATTGTTTAGGCCGCGGTTTATCGCTAGCTGCATGCGCTTGTAACCAATCGCTCAGCTTCGAGTAGTGCTCGGGGAATGGGTGTGGAAAAGTCAGCGCGCCTTTTTGGAGCAGCAAACGGTTGCCATCCGGCATGGCGGGATGTTCCAGGAAAAAATTGAAATGATAGCCCTGGCGGGTGGCCAGGGCTATCGTATTTCAGGTCACGCTAAAACAGCGGTTGGAAACTTCGTTTCCATACTACATTTCATTCTTTCCGGGATCTTTGGCCCCCCCAAACGCTTAGTTCTGGCCAACCTCCAGTGCGACTGTCTCAAGAGCTTTCAATTCACGATAGGTCAACGTCCAGACACTCGATTGAAAGATTTGTCCCCAGCCGCCCACCAGCAGGATCGGAGAGAAAGCTACGACGAAGAAGAATGGCAGGCCGATGATGGCGGCGAAGATCCACGGCCAGTAATCAGGTGCGGAGAGCAGGCTGGCAACACCTGCGGTCAATAGAGTTGGCGCGATCGCCACAACCAAGCCACCCACCGCGGTGATGATGGAGACGATCAGCAGGGGGAAGATTAAGATGAGGAAGGCGATGCTCCAGGCAATTTTGAGGCCGATCATCACCAGCCACATCAAGCCAACGCTTTTCCACTGACGCTTCACCAGCGCCCACGCCATGCGCAGCGCTTCCAGCGCCCCCACGCCTTCGAGCACATTCATCCGCCAGGCGAAATTACGCAACACGTATAAAACCACCATCAGGATCACTGTGACGAAGATCAACAGGAAGGCCAGGCCACTGCCAGCGATGACACTGGTGATAATGGCCGATTCTACGCCGCCCATGAAGGCAGAGAAGATCCACCAGCCTACCAGACCGAGCACCACGAACAACACTAGCAGGGGGAGATGCACAACGAAGTTGACCAGGAACACCCGCCACGCGGCGCGCGACCAGCCGTATCTCCAACCCTGCCGGAACCCGACCTTGACACCACTCTGCTCGTACTCATCCACCATGCGGATGGAGGCCGTCTCTGCGATATAACGCAGGATGGCGGTCAGAATACTGAGCAGCAAGACCACCACGAAGAACGTGATTGCCACAGCAATGCCCATGTGGAACTCAACGGGATATTGCTCCTGCAACTTCTGAATGCCAGTTTGCATCTGTTGGAAAGCATCATTCATTTTTTCCGCGAAGGTATCACCCTGCAGGCCCTCCCAACCCTCCGGAATGCTGGAGGGCTGGTTGCGTTGGCTATCGCTAATGGTGTATCTGCTGCTGTTGCCAAGATTGTTGCCACCCATAGCCAGGGCCAGGATGAAACCGAAAACCCACAACATCCTGTAGTTCCACAGGATATGCCAGGAACGCTTCAGGATTTTTTGGATGTCTAACATGCTACACACTCCTTTTTGATTTATTGCCTAACATTCAAACGGTTACCACTCGTTTTGAACCGATTGACATTAGGATTGGGGAAAACTCACCGTAATTTGGGAGAGCTGATGCTGGTGACGTAGCCACCAGGATAACAGCCAGCCCAAATAGGACACTGCCAAAATAGCCTGGGGGATCAGAATCCCCGCCAGCTGTTTTGTGAACAAATTGGCATCATTCAACGCTGATAAGATTTCCCGCCCCAGAGCGCCCAGTTGGTTCCCGAACAGATTCATCACTGTGGCGAACCAATTCATCTGGAGCGGATTACCCTGCAACCAGGCCAAATTACCACCGAGCAGACCAGTATCCGCTGCGAGCGTGACCACCGAACCGAGCAAAAGCGTGATATTGATGAAGAGCCAAATTCCGAGCAAACCGACCGGGATCAGCCACCAGCCGATTTTGAGCGCGTTGCGGGGTTGAGGCTGTTCGGATCCTCGCGGCATGCTGAGGGCGAGATTGGCGACGAAGCGCTCGGTAAGGAGAAAATCACCATTGGGAGCGGTATCCTGCAGCAGGGCGGAGAGATTTCGTAGCTCATCCAGATTGGCCTGGCATGTGGCGCACTCGGCCAGATGTCCCTCGATCTGGTGCAAGCGCGCGCCGCGCAGTTCGCCATCGTGGTAGGCACCCAGCCATTCGGTGACATGATTAGCCATTTTCAATCTCCATCTGGATAAAGTGCGGTTGCAAAGATCGCTTCAACTGGTGGCGGGCATAGTTCAGGCGTGACATTACCGTGCCCAAGGGGATATCGAGCGCGGCGGCGATTTCATGGTATGTGAGACCGCCATATTCGCGCAGCACCAGTACAGATCGGCTGGCTTCCGTCAGCGCGAGGATGGCTTGCTGAACAGCAACTGTGCGTTCTTTTTGTAAAAGTGCGGCTTCGGGGCCAGCCTGCGGATCTGGCATGGACAGGGTTTCGAAATCAGTGTCAGCAACTTTGGTATCGCGCCGGAGAACATCGAGCGCGGCATTGATGGCGATGCGATAGAGCCAGTTGCGCAGTGAGGTACCGGGGCGAAAAGTCGACAAGTGTAACCAGGCCTGGATGAAAGCATCCTGGGCTGCGTCTTGCGCCAGTTCCACATCGCCGCACATACGATAGATCACATTGATAACGCCAGGATAGTGGTGGCGGACAAGTTCTCCGTAGGCATTGCGGTTACCGCTTTGGGCTTTTGCGATCAGCGCCGCTTCGGTTTCCGCGTCAGGAATGACCACTTGCTGTTCCTTTCGCGCGCTCTTACTCACTTAACGAAATTTACGTTGGATTTATTCGAAAGTTGGATGAAAATGGAGTGTGTCACTTGATGCTCTATCCCATATACTGCCTTCAAGCCGGGACGAGGGGAAAACTAGCAAAAAGCAAGCAGCAATGAACTTAAAGCAACCCCAATTGCTTCGGATGCGGTTTATCGACGGTTGCTTGTGCTTGTAACCAATCGCGCAGCTTCGATAAATGCTCGGGGAACGGGTGTGGAAAAGGCAGCGCGCCCTTTTGCAGCAGCCAGCGGTTGCCATCCGGCATGGCGGGATGTTCCAGGACGAAGACTGGCAGCCATCCGGCTTTGAGGGCTTCGGAAGCTCCGGCCCAGGTGCCGCCCGTCTCGGCGTCGCTGGCGACGACGATGGCGTAATCAGCCAGGGCGTAGATGAGCTTGTTGCGCCCCATGGCTGCGCCCACTGAGAATCCAGCATTGGGCGAATAGGTCGTGACCAGGCACAAGTCACCGCGCTGGAGAGCGGAGCGGGTCCCAGGGGGACGGATGGCTCGCTCCAGGCTGTCGGCTAGGATACCCACCGCGGTACCGCGCGATTCGAGGGCGGCGTTCATACTGATCGTATCCACCCCCTTCGCTCCTCCTGAATAGAGCACCAGCCCAGAAAGCCCGCAGGCGTTGCCCACAAAAACGGCGCACGTCTGCCCGGCTTCGTCCAGGTGGCGCGAACCGACGACGGCGATGCCGGGCTGTCCGAGAAGCGCCCTCTCGCCCGCATAGAATAAAACGTTAGGGGCAGAGTCTTTCAACCGCTGGTGATAGCGTTGGGGGTAATCCACGTCGGGGCGGGTGAGGACATGGATGCCGACTGATTCCAGGCGTTCTAGTTCTATCGCCAGCGCGCCGCTGCGTTCCAACAGTCGCGCCAGGCGGGAAGCCTCGGCTTCAGTGAGCGCCAGTTGGTTCTGCAGCTCCATCACTCCCATGCCGAGCAGGTCACCTGGACGCAGGGAGGCCGCCTGGAGCTGGCGAACCAGTGGGTTCCACTCGCGCAGGGTGAGCGGTGCAGGGTCAGGATCGGACGGGAGTCCCAGACGAGAACAAAGAAGCACAATAACGAGAGAGTCGGGAGAAAGGGTCATGGGAATAACTGCCAGGGGTAGATCATTTGTGGGTGGCTTGGCGTTCCAAACAAGCTAACAACCTGGGATACTCGGGCGGTTCCCGTCGAATCATCTCGCCAAAAGCGTTGTATCGGCTGAGGGATGGCTGGGGGAAAATGCATTTTGACTTCCACCGGTAACGGACCTTCAGGACGCTTGAGGATAAAATCGATCTCTTTTTTGTCGGTAGAACGCCAAAAGGCAACCATCTCGGGTCCAAAACGCTTGACCAGTTCAGCGAATATACTGGTCTCAAAAACCGGGCCGAGCAGCTCTTTTTGCGGGCGCTTGAGCCAGAGCATTTGCATCAGACCCGTGTCAAAGAAGAAGATTTTAGGGGTTTTGGAAATTTCTGAACGTAGATTTCGGGTGAAGGGGCGCACCAGACGCAAAATGTAAGTCTGTTCCAGTAACAACAGATAGCGTTCCACGGTCTGCTTAGCCAGGCCACAGGTGTTGCTGAGCTCGGCGATATTCAATAGATTCCCACTCTGCGAAGCCAGTATTTCCAGCAAGCGGTTGAACCGATTCACATCTTTGATCTCTGCCAGGTCGCGGATATCCTTACGAATGTAGGTGTCGATAATTTGTTGGATATACTTTTCCTTACGATCAAGCTCAGCAGTGAGCACGATCTTGGGATAACCTCCATAGAGAGCATATTCCAGGTAAAGCGCTTGAAGCTCCTGTATTTTCTTCTCGGTTTGGGGAACGCCCGGGACGAAGTTTACTCCTTTGAAAAGCAACATTTCCTGGAAGGAGAGGGGATAAATCTCATAATCGACCGTCCGGCCAACCAGGGAGTCTTTGAACTTGCTCTTCATCTCGAAGCTGGAAGACCCTGAAACGACGAGTTTGAGATACCTATGGTGATCGGCGATCAGCTTGAGAAACGAAGACGGGTCCGCCAGGTATTGGATTTCATCCACCAACACGAATAGCTTCTTGCCAGTCTGAGCAAAAGTGCTCAGATCGAAGCCTTCGCCGCGTATGTAATTCAGAAACTCATCCACACCGCGGTCGATCAGGGCCACAAAACGGCTGTCTTCCAGGTCAATGTACACCGTTTGTTCTGCTTGGTCGACCAATTGGTGTTGTAAATACATCAGGATAGATGTTTTTCCGACCTGGCGCGCCCCATGGATAACGATCACATCGTCAGTGTTCAGATAGCGGATGAGTTCATCCAAAACCTGGCGTTTGTAGATGGTCATTTCCATGCATCACCTCAGCAAAAGGCAAGGTAACTTTATTATAATTGTTAGAATAAGGAAAGTCAACTTGTATTTTTCTCGCAACATTGGTCAGCCCAAGAAGGATTTAGAGATTAGGAGGTGCTGCGAGTCTGTCAAGGTTGGATGGTCTATGCGTCCGTGTGAATTGTGCGCGTCAAGGTCAGCACGCAGACGCGGGCCGCCCCCGCCCGGTGCAGCTGGCGCGTGATCTCTTCCAGCGTTGCGCCAGAGTCGAACAGATCGTCCACGACGAGCAGGCGTTTTCTGCTGACTTTTCCCTGAACGGCGAATGCGCCGGCCACGTTGGCGCGTTTCTGCGCCAGGGAGTGCAATTCCTTCTGGAGCGCAGTTAGTCTTGTTTTGACCAGAGCGGGCAGAACCGCCAGCCCCAGACGCTCTGCCAGGGATTCGGCGAACAGGCTCACCGGGTCGGCCGGGCGCGGGGTGGATGGCGGCACGGGGACGATGGCATCCACCTGGGCCAGTTCAGGCTGTTCGGCCAGCAACGCCAGGGTATGCTCGACCAGCGGTGGCAAGGCGGATAGGTCGCCCTCGTATTTCAGACGGTAAGCCAATTCACCCACCACGCTGCGCTTCCATTCCGCACCGGCAAAGCGGCTGTGGAAATCCAGCGCCCAGCCGGCATACCAGGGACCAGGCAAGGGGCGCGGGTGGGAGCGGGAGAGGAATTCTCTAACAGGGTCTTCCTCGGAAGACGGCCTGTTAACTTCCGGGATCAGATAGCCTTTTTGATCCTGGTTCAGTCGTCCGGATTTCAATAAACTATCCACCTTTGCCATCACATCAGCGCGACGGCAACCAGCCAGACGGTTGAATAGCGGGTGGGAGCGATACTCTTCTACCCTTTCCGATCCTGATTCGACGAGCAGTTTTGCGATCCCGCTGCGCGGCAGCCTGCCTGGCAACGCATGCACGCATTCGAGAATAGCGATGGTGATCTCATCCCTCGTTGTGCTAGAGCTGAGGGGTGTAGAACCCGATGGGCGGGATCGTTTCCACTCCTCTACGACACAGCGGATGACGCCATAGTCTACTTCTTCAGGGAGCAAGGTTTTGATGGGCGCCAGATACTCCACTGATCCCACGCGCTGAATCGCTGTTTCGATTTGTTGGCGTACATCAGCACGGACAACCGCCTCCACCTGGACGTCCCCAGTGGCGATCAACCTGGCGAGATGGTTGTAAATCGTATTGAGCGACAGCCCGCGCTGCAAGGCAATTTGTGCTGGGCTGAGACCTTGGGAGAATAACAGGGTCGTGTATTCCAGCGTGCTCCCGGCTGCACGTTCGGCCTTCTTGCGCGCCACCTCCTCCTCAGGAACCTGGCGAGGGAGGTGCAAGGGGATAATAGATTTCTTTTGAATGGCCGCTTCACCCAGCGCTGTCAGGCTAATCACTGGATATTTCCCGCCGATGACCTTTAGATAACCCAGTTGGACCAATTGCTCTACCAGTTCCTCGATTTCCCATTGGCGAAAAACTGCCAGCCGGCCATAGTAGATGTTCCGGTCGTAATGGAATTTCTTAATATCCACCGCACATGAGCCTTTAAGAATCTGCGCCAGCTTTTCACGCCCAACTTTAATCTTCAAGCGGCGTATATTATCCAGGATGATCAAGGCGACCCGTTGGGGCGGCTCCAAATGAGCGACATCGTTGTCTGGGGGCAGAGAGGGTTGCTGCACCCGGCAATTATCACAGCATTCGGGCGCTTCCGCTAGGCCGTGGTCGCCGAAATGTTCCAGCAGGATGCGGCGGCGGCAGGTGTTCGTCTCTGCGTAGACGACCATCCGCTCCAGTTGAGCCGTTCTATGGCGTTGGTGCTCCTT
>Ga0209751_10000422_pt1 | contig 45617 bp, 46 predicted proteins | sample RifCSP13_1_FD_184019 | JGI IMG/M metagenome (GOLD analysis project Ga0209751, IMG submission 184019) | Soil microbial communities from Rifle, Colorado - Rifle CSP2_sed 13_1 (SPAdes) (version 2) | ecosystem: Environmental > Terrestrial > Deep subsurface > Rock core/Sediment | place: Rifle...
CGAGACGCGGGCTGACACAACCGCGGGCGTTGATCACACGCTGCCAAGGGATGTTCTCGGGCGCGGCGGCCATCGCATAGCCTACCCAGCGGGCGCGGATCCGCCGGTAGGCGAGCGGGTCGACGCTGGGTGGGGGTGCGATACGCGCCGCGATCGAGCCGTAGGTCGTCACCCGGCCGCGGGGGATGCGGCGTACGATGGCATAGACCTGAGCGGCGTAGGCCTTTCGCCGGCCGGGGCTGGTGTGACGCGAGGTCAATTGAGTTGCTGGAGCTGCGGCTCCATGCCAACGCGAACGATGAGTTCGGCCAACTCGTCGTGAGTCAGGGCGCGTCCTTCCCCGGCGACGGCGACCAGGGCCGCTTCCATGACATTGGTGCCGAAAGTCCGCCCTTCGAGGCGCGGGGTCGAGGTCACCAGGCTGGCCACGCCGGCGCGGCGGAACAGCTCCACGTCCTCGTCGGTGGTCGTATTGGTGGCGAGTACCTTGCCCGCCAGCAGCGGCGGCATATGGCGTTTGATGTAGTGCACATCCCCGGCAATGACGCTGGCCCAGGCGTAGTCGCTCTCCCACTTCGGTTTGCGTTCCTCCTGCTTCTCACCGATGGGATAGATCCACGCAAAGGGCAGACGCCCGGCGATGGGCATGACCAGGGATGCCAGTCGCTTGATAGCGCCGGCGGAGTGCAGCCGGATCGGCAGGCCGAGGCCGAACATCAGATCCCCGAAGGTGCATTCGTAGCCGGCCGAGAGGAACGACGTCGTCATGCCCCAGCGGTCGGCGCCGGTGGTGATCAGGGCCCGCTTCAGGGGGAGCCGCCCCGGTAGCTGTTCGTCGATGAACTGCGCCAGTTGCGACTCGATCGTGTTCTTTAGTCCGGCCCCGTCGACCACCGGCGTATGCCGGATGAACCGCACCATCGATCGGACGGAGTACAAGGGGTAGTCCTTCCCGTCGACGACCACGCTCAGGTCCGCCCCTCCCACACCGAAGGCGTCGACTTTCCCGTCGAGCTCCTGGAAGAGCCGGGCGGCCTTCTCCATGTCGCCGTCGGTGCCGATGCGTTCGAGTCGCACCCGCTGACCGAGCAGATCGATCTCGACGGACTTGTCGCGCTTCGAGGATCCAATGCTGATGCTGATGGCACGTTTCATGGCGTCCCCCCGGGCGGAACGACTCTACACCGCGCCGCCCGCGAGGTCAACGCAGAGGGGTTGGTTCTTCCGGCGGAGGGACTGGAATTCCTGCCGTGAGTCTGATCATGTACTCCGCCTTCTCTGCTAGCGCCGCTTCCGCGCGCGTTCCAGGCCGATGGTGTCGGCGCCGACGCCCGTCCAATCCGAGGTCGACGTACCACCAACGACCTGGGACTCGCGGGCAGGCGACGGCAATAGAGAAGGCGGAGTTCAGGATGGGACCGAAGGGGAACGTGCGCCGTCCGTCGCGCATATGGCAACCCCCTAGGTCGTAGCCGCGGCCGGCGTCAGCGCCTCATCCCCCTGATAGCGCTCCAACTCCGGATATCGCGCGCGGGTCCACACGACGGCGATGATGCAGCCGATGCCGCCGCTGACGACCGACACGACCGGCCCCCAGATCTGGGCCACCAGCCCGGCCTCCAACTCGCCCAGTTGCGGCCCTCCCATGAAAAAGATCTGGTTCACGCTCGTCATCCGGCCGCGCAGCGAGTCCGGCGTCCGCAACTGCCGCAGGGTGCTGCGGATGATGGCGCTGATCATGTCCGTGAAGCCGGTGCCGACCAGCGCGAGAAAGGTCAGCCAAAAGGAGCGAGACAGGCCGAAGACGATCGTGGCGATGCCAAACCAGAAAACGGACCACAACAGCAGCCGTCCCTGGTTTCGGACGGTGCCTCCGGTCGAGAACAGGATGCCGATGGCCAGAGCGCCAATCGCCGGCGCCGCCACAAGCCAGCCGTAGCCGACCGCGCCGACGACGAGGATCTGCCGGGCGAAGATCGGGAGCAAGGCCGTCGCCGAGGAGAAGAAGGTTGCGAAGAAGTCGAGCAGCATGCTTGAGAAGATCAATCGCTCGGAGGCGACGAAGCGCAGCCCATCTTGAACTGCCGCCAGCAATGCCCGCGGCCCGGGGGCTCCCATCGGCCGGGCGGCGCGCTGCTGCGGAACGGGGCCCATCAACGCCAGGGCTGCGATCACGGCGATGTAGGAAAAGGCGTTCAGTATGTAGCACCAGGCAATCCCGACAGTGGCCAGGACCAGACCGGCCAAGGCCGGTCCGGCGATCGACCCGGCCTGGAAGGCGATGGCGTTCAGGCTGAAGGCGTTGGTCATGTCCTCGGGCGGTACGAGATTCGGCACGAGCGATTGGCGCGCCGGTAGATCGAACGTGCCGATGGCCCCAATGAGCGCGACGACCGCGTAGATCAGCGCCAGGCTGTCATTCCCGCGCAGCGTGGTCCACCCCAAGATCAGCGCCAGCAGCGCCAAGCCCGATTGCGTCACGAATAGCAGGCGGCGGCGGTTCCAAGCATCGGCGGCGACGCCCGCCACCAGCGACAGGAAGATGATCGGAAGGATACGGGCCAAGCCGACAGCGCCCAGGGCGATTGGCTGGGGGTTGATCTGATTGACGTGCCACAGGATGGCGGCCGTCTGCATTTGGGTGCCGGTGACAGAAATGACCAGCCCCAGCCACAGCAGGCGAAAACGTCGGTGTCGCAGCGCGGGTGGAAAACGGACCAAGGGGAGGCGGGATCGATGCCGGCCTGGGAGCTAGTTCGCCCAGTCGCGCAGGTAGAGGAAATCGTAGCCCAGGGTTCGGTTGCTCAGCTTGGCCACAACGGGCGGGAGGCGTTTGTACTGGTTACGGCGGATGCGCTCGATGACTTTCCGCACCATCGCTGTCTTGAAGCCGGCTTCGACGCACGCTTCCGGCGAGCGCCGCTCGTCGACCAGCAGGTACAGCAAGCGGTCGACTTCGGCGTACGTCACGCCGAGCTCGCCCTCATCGGTCTGACCAGGCCACAAGTCGGCTGACGGAGGCTTGGCGAGAATGCGTGCCGGAACGCCCATGGCGGCGCCCATCTGCCGGACCTGGGTCTTGTACAGATCGCCCAGTGGATTCAGGGCGCAGGCCGAATCGCCGAACAATGTCGTGTAGCCGAGCAGCAATTCCGTCTTGTTTCCCGTGCCGATCACGAGTCCCCGGAAGTCGGCCGATTGATCGTAGAGCACGATCATGCGGAGCCGCGCCAGCACGTTGCCGCGGCGGATACGGTCTTTGGCCGGAATTGACGCCAGCAGGGGTGCGGCCGCCTCGGCAATCGAATAGGTGATGTCGCGCACGCCGGTCTGGCGAATGACTTCGGCCGCGTCCTCCAACGAGTCGGGCGAGGATCCGGCGTGGGGCAGGCGCACGGCCAGGACGTTCTGCGGTCCGAGAGCCTCGGCCGCCAGGTAGCATGTCAGGGCCGAGTCCAATCCGCCGGAGAGACCGACAACCCCGCGGGCGAACCCGGCGCGGGTTGTCTCGCTGCGAAGGAACCCGGTCAGGATGCGGCGGGCGAGATCGGGGTCGATCGCCAGGGAGGTCGACAACTCGTTCATCGGGAAACCTCGCCAAGGAGACGCGCCAGTCCATGGTAGACCAGGGAGGGCTGCTCATCTCGCAGGAGCGGCAGTGCCAGGCGGGCCGTGCGAATGCGCTCCGGGTCGATGTCCGCCAGGACGAGCGCTTCCTCGAGGTCCGGTCCCTGGGCCAGGCGCTGTCCGTCGGGTCCGAGGACGGTGGCACCGCCCCAGTAGCACAAGCCGTCCTCGAAGCCGACGCGGTTCGTCTGCGCCACATAGACGGTGAACAGGCTGGCATAGGCCTGAGTGATGTTGTCGACACGCCGTGCCGACTCGAGTCGGCCGTCGTCGCTCAGGCCGCGCCCGGGCGAGGCCGAGATCAGCAGCAGAACTTCGGCGCCGTCGAGCCAGAGCAGGTACGGCGGCGAGACGTGCCAGAAATCCTCGCAGATCAGGAGCCCGAGGCGGCCGAAGCGCGTGTCGAAGGCCCGGACGTCCTCGCCGCGATCGAAGAAACGAGAATCCTGAAACAGCCCGTAGGTAGGCAGGTACACCTTGCGGTGCAGGTGAACCAGCGCGCCGCCGGACAGGTAGGCCGCCGAAACGAAGTGACGGTGGCGCGAGTCGCGTTCGACAAAACTCACCACCAGATCCACGTTGCGACTGGCGGAGAGCAGCCGCCGGAAGACCGGATCGTCGCCGTTGGCCGCGATCGCAACGTCGCTGGCCAGGTCCTGGAGCATGTAACCGGTAAGGGACAGTTCAGGGAAGACGACCAGATCGGCGCCCCGCCGCCGGGCTCGGACGATGATCTGAAGGTGCTTGTCGAGGTTGGCGGCAGGATCGCCCAGCCGCGTTTCCATCTGTGCCAGCGCCAGCGTGAAGCGTTTCACCCGGCTACCTCCACGATTCGCGCGCTCGAGTGGCGGCGAAAATCGCGGCGATCAACAAGACAGCCGCGGCGCCGACCGTGTCGATTCGGAGGCCGCCGATCAGCAAGACCGGATCGCCCCGGGTGAAGCTCAGGGCGAAAGCGATCAGCGCCACTCCGCCAAGGGCCAGGGCGGCTCGGAGACCGGACGGCATCGGCCGGGAGCCGAGGGCGACCATGACCGAGAGCAAGACGCCGGCGGCGATCACCCCCAGCGCGGCCGTTGGCCAGCGCGGTGCCACCACGCCGAAGAGGTCGGGAGCTTGCGGAAATAGCGGGCCGGCAGGGGTCCGTAAGCCATAGACACACCCGTCCAAGAAGCATCCCGTCCAAGCGGCGAGGGCGACGGCCAGCGCCGGAAGAGCGACGGCATCGGCCAGCGATGCGAAACTCAGGCCCCGAACCCTGGCGAAAGCGCCGACGGCAGCGACCACTCCTACGGCGCCTCCGACCCAGCTCAGGCCTCCCTGCCACAGCCACAGGATTTCCTGCGGGTGCTGGGAGTAGTAGGGCCAGTGCAGCGCGGCGAACCCCAACCTGGCGCCGGCCAGACCCAGTGCCAGGGCGAAGAGAGCCGCCATGAAGGCGGCCGCGCTCGCCTCAGTTTGAACGCCGCGGCGCAGGGCCAGCCAGCAGAGGCCGGCCAGGCATCCGAGCGCAAAGAAGACCGGGTACGCCTGACTCACGCGCCGCGAGCCGAATCATACCATCGCGTCGACGTCGCAGGGATGGCGGAGTTCAAGACAGGTGAGGCCTCCGAGTTGAACGGATGCCCACCTCGTGGTGAATGGATCTGAGCCGGCGCAGGTATAATCCCCACCGTCACCGGAGCTTTCTTTGCGCGAGTTGCGCATCACCCCCGTCGCCTCCGAAGCCGAACGCATAGCGCTTCTCGAGTTTCCCTGGAAGGTCTACCGCGGAGACCCCTATTGGGTGCCTCCGCTGCTTTCCGAGCGCAAAGCCTTCACCGACCCGAAGCAAAGCCCGTTCTTCGACCATGCCCGGGTGCAGTTTTTCCTGGCGCGGCGGGGCGACGAAATCGTCGGGACCATCGCCGCGTTCACCAACGACCTGTACAACGAGTTCCAGGGCGCCAACGTCGGCTGGTTCGGATTCTTCGAAGTGTTCCAGGATGCCGATGCCGCCGCCGGTCTTCTGCAGGCGGCGCAGACCTGGGCCCGCCAGGCCGGGCACACCTCGCTCCTCGGCCCAGCGCAGTTCTCGACCAATGACGAAATCGGCCTGTTGGTGGACGGGTTCGACGATACCCCCCGCATACTGATGACCTACAACCCGCGCTACTATGTGGACTTCATCGAAACGGCCGGCTTCCACAAGGCGATGGACCTGTTGGCCTACACCACTAACTTCGATGAGATCGATGCGCGCGGCGGGCTTTCGCCGAAGCTGCTGCGGGTGGTGGAGAAGGTGAAAGCGCGCGGCCGGTTCCGCATCCGCCCGGTTCACATGTGGGAGTTCGCCAAGGAGCTGGAGCGAGTCAAAGTCATCTACAACGAATCGTGGGAGCGCAATTGGGGATTCGTGCCCATGACCGAGGCCGAAATCGAGCGGATGGCCTCCCAAATCAAGCCGCTCATCGACCCCGACCTGGTCTCGGCGGCCGAGGTCGACGGTCAAATCATCGGCTTCGGGCTGATGTTGCCGGACCTGAACGCGCCGCTGCGCAAGGCCTACCCACGGCCGGGCAAGCCGGAGTGGCTCACTCTGCTCAGCCTGCTTTGGCACTGGAAAGTGCGACGAGAGGTCAAGTGGATTCGGGCCATCGCCCTGGGGGTCGTGCCTGCGTATCGCGGCAAGGGCGTGGACGCCATGCTTTATCTCCACACGGCCGAGCAGGCCCGGCGCAAGGGTTATCACGCGGTCGAGATGAGCTGGCTGCTCGAATCGAATGAGATGGTCCTGCGGTCGGCCGAGATGCTCGGCGCGCATCGCTACAAGACCTACCGGGTCTTCGAGAAAGACCTATGAGCCAACCACCCTCCAGACCGGTGGCCGGGCCCCTGCGCATCACGCCCGTCGAGACTGAGCGCGATCGAATGGCGTTGATCACCTTTCCTTGGAAGGTCTACCGCCAGGACCGCTATTGGGTGCCGCCTCTGATCTCTGAGCGGAAGGAGTTTCTCGACCCGAAGCGCAACCCGTTCTTTGAGCACGCCCAGGTACAGTTGTATCTGGCCCGGCGGGGAGACGAAGTGGTCGGGACGGTGGGGGCCTTCAGCAACCGGCTCTACAATGAATTTCAGCAAACGAATGTCGGTTGGTTCGGCTTCTTCGAGGTGCTGGCGGATGCGGAGGCGGCGGCGGGGTTGCTCGAGGCGGCGCAGGACTGGGCGCGCCGGGCGGGGCACACCTCCTTGTTGGGGCCGGCGCAGTTCTCGACCAACGATGAAGTCGGATTGCTGGTGGACGGATTCGGGGATCGACCGCGCATCCTGATGACCTACAACACCCCTTCCTATGTGGATTTCCTGGAAGCGGCCGGCTTTCGCAAAGCGATGGATTTGCTGGCCTACGCCGCCGATCTGGACCAGCTCCGCGCCAGCGGCGGTATTCCGGCGAAGGTCCGGCGGGTCGTGGAGAAAGTCAAGGCGCGCGGCCAGTTCCACGTCCGCTCGATGCGCATGGGAGAGTTCGACCAAGAGGTCGAACGGGTCAAACAGATCTACAACCAGTCGTGGGTGCGCAACTGGGGGTTCGTCCCGATGACGGACGCCGAGATTGAGCGAATGGGCCGGCAGCTCAGGCAGATCCTTGACCCGGACCTCGTGCCCATGGTCGAGGTAGAGGGTCGAGTGGTCGGCTTCGGCCTGACGCTGCCGGATCTCAACGAGCCGCTCCTGCGCGCCTATCCCCGCCCGGGATGGCCCGAGCCGCTCACGCTGGTGAAGATGCTTTGGCATTGGAAGGTACGGCGGCAGGTGTCGTGGATTCGCGCCTTTGCGCTCGGCGTCCTACCGGAATACCGCGGAACCGGGGTGGACGCCTTACTCTACTTCCACACCCTGGAGCGGGCTTTGAGTAAGGGCTATCGAGCCGTCGAGATGAGCTGGTTGCTCGAGTCGAACGAGATGGTCCTGCGGTCTGCCGAGTTGTTCGGCGGACAGCGCTATAAGACGTATCGAGTCTATGAAAAGCAACTGTAGAGACCAGTGGTCGGTGGTCGGTGGACGGTGGTCAGAAGAGAGCCGTCAGCGGCGCCCGCGCCTGCGTCGCCCTTGGCGCCCTGTCCCCTGGGGGCGCCCGAAGGGGCGTAGAGGGCGGGACGCACCGTCGGTGCAAGGGTCAGCGAATTACCCATCTCCCGTCTGCAATTGGCAACCTCTCTGAGCGGGGGACCCCGTTGTCACTGACCACTCACCACTGTCCACTGACCCTTGTCCAGTTGGCTCTTGTCGGCGCGCCGTCGGCTCCACGGCAGACAGCCGGCATCGGATGGCGCGAAAAGGAAGGCTGAGAGGTTCCTCATGTCTGTCCTCGAGACCCCATGGATGGCCGACGTCTTCTACCTCTGCCTGGTCCTCGGGTTGTGGACGGCGGCGATGGCCCTCGTCGCCCCGGGCACGGGCGTCCTGGAGGCGTTGGCCTTGCTCCTCTTGGCGGCTGCCGGGGTGGGGATGTTGATCTGGCCGGTCAATCCATGGGCCTTCCTCCCGTTGGTACTGGGCGTGGCGGCCTTTGTCCTGTCCTTTCTTCAGCGGCGGCGCGCCGGGATCTGGCTGGTCGTCTCCGCCATCTTGATCAGTGTCGGCTCCATTTTCCTCTACGAGAATGCCCGCGGCGGCCCGGCCGTGCAGCCTCTGCTGGCGATCGTCATGACCTGCCTCACCGTGGGGTTCTTTGGCCTGGGCGTGCGCCGCGGCCTCGAGGTTCAAGCGGTGAAACGGACGGTCGATGCGGCGACGGTGATCGGGCTGACCGGGGAAACCCGGACACCGGTCCACCGCAGCGGAACGGTCTACGTCGGCGGGGAGATGTGGTCCGCGCGATCCGAGCAGTCGATACCGGCCGGCGCACGCGTGCGCGTGCGCGCCCTCGACGGGCTGGTGGTCGAGGTCGAGTCGGCAGAGTAGGGAGGCTTGCATGAGCGAGTTCACCATTGCACTGTGTTTTGTGGGCTTCATCCTGCTGGTGGTGCTGATGCTCTTGTTCAGCGCCATCCGCATCGTGCCGGAATACATTCGGTTGGTCGTGTTCCGGCTGGGGCGGTCGATCGGCGAGAAGGGGCCGGGGCTGGTCATCCTCATTCCCTTTGTCGACCGCGCCGTATCGGTCGATCTGCGGGAGCAGGTTCGAGAGATCCCCCACCAGACGGGGATCACCAAAGACAACGCCCCGATCGCGATCGACTTCCTGTGGTACCACAAAGTCGTGGTGGCGGCGCAGACCGTCTTGCAAGTGGGCAATTTCGAGGCCGCCGCCCAGGGCATGGCGACGACAACCCTGCGCTCGGTCATCGGCAGCATGATGCTCGACGACGTGCTCTCGCAGCGGGAGCACATTAACATGGTGCTGCGGACGAAACTGGACGAAGTCACCGAGCGATGGGGAGTCAAGGTCACCAACGTCGAAGTGCGCGAGATCATCCCTCCGCGCGACGTCCAGGATGCGATGAATCGCCAGATGACGGCCGAGCGCGTCCGGCGAGCCGTCGTCACCGAATCGACCGGCGCCCGAGAAGCGGCGATCAACGTCGCCGAAGGCGAGAAGCAGGCCAGCATCCTGAAGGCGGAAGGGCAGAGGCAGGCGACGATCAACGTCGCCGAAGGCGAGCGGCAGGCGCTGTTGCTGCGGGCCGAAGGTTACGCGGCGGCGCTCGATAAGATCTTCTCGATCGCCCAGACGGTCGACTCCAACACGATGACGATCCAGTATTTCGAGACGCTCAAGCAAATGGCGGCGGGCGCCTCCACCAAGTGGATCTTCCCGCTGGAGTTCACCCGCCTGCTGGAGGCCTTCGGCGAGCGCAAGAAACCTTGAGGACCTGAGGATGGCCGAACCGCTTCCCGCGAGCTCCAAGCTCGCGGGAAGCTCGACCCCATAAGATGCCTGACGACGATCGGTTCGAAATCGCGCCGGCCACCTGGCGCGATTTCCGCGAGTTCCTGGCGCTGGAACGGGCGTGCTTTCCGCACGACACGTGGCCGTGGTTTGACATCCTGGCGGCGCTGACCTTCCCCCACACCGTCCGGCTCAAAGCCGTCCCCCCGCCTCCTTCCTTGGAGCCGATCGAGGTTGACGGCGGCGACGCCCCGCGGGCGGTGAAAGATGACTCGGGGATAGCCCCGGAAACGAACAGCCAGCGGGCCATCGGTTTCGTCATTGGCGATCGCCGCCGCTCAGAAAAGCTGGGGTGGGTAGCTTCGATCGGGGTGCATCCTGAATACCAGCGGCGAGGGGTGGGAAGGAGGCTGTTGGCCGCCTGCGAACTGGCCTTGGGAACGCCCCGAATCCGCCTGACGCTCCGACCATCCAATGTGGGGGCGCGCCGGCTGTACGAGGAGGCAGGCTACATCGAGATCGGCACGCTGCAAAGGTACTACCTTGATGGGGAGGATGGACTGATGATGGAGAAAGTGATCAGTCACCCGTGACCAGTGACCAGTAACCAGTGACCAGTGTCCCATGAGACTTGTGCACTGGTTGCTGGTCACTGCATTTGACGGTTCTCCTCCGTTTTGGTAGACTGACCTCGGGCGTTGTACCCTTCGCCCGACGGCGCCGCCCTTGGGGCCCTGTAGAGGGCGTCAGGCGTCGATCTCTTGTAAGGAAAGGGCTTGACTCCATGCGAGTTCTCCTTCTGGAAGATGTCTACAAGTTGGGCCGGGCCGGCGACGTCAAGAAGGTCGCCGATGGCTATGGCCGCAACTACCTATTCCCCAAAGGGCTGGCCGTGCTGGCGACGCCAGGCGCCCTGAAACAGTCCGATCGGATCCGGACCTCCGCCGAAACGCAGCGAACAAAACTAAACGAGGAATTGGGCGGCGTCGCCGAGCGCATCGCCGGGCTGACCCTGGTCTTCCCGGCCAAGGCGGGGGAAACCAGCAAGCTGTATGGTTCCATCACAACCGCCATGTTGGCCGAGGCGATCGAGCGTGAGACTGGTTTCGCCGTCGATCGCCGCCAGATCGACAGCCAACCGATCAAGACGCTAGGCGTGCACCTCGGTCGGCTCCGCCTGACGATCGACCTGGTGCCCACGTTCACCGTCGTCGTCCACCGGGAAGGCGAGCCGGTCGAGTCGGCTTATAAGGCGCAGGTTGTTGAAGAAGAGGCCGAAGCCTTCGGCGAACTGAGGGCAGCCCTGGAGGCCGAAGAGAAGGCGGCCCTGGCGGCCGAGGCTGCCCCCGAGGCGGAGCCCGGCGAGGCCGAAGCGCCCGAAGCGCTTCCGTCCGAGTAGTTGCCTTCCACCGCTGGAATCATGGAAAGCATCGGTCAGCGCCTGCGGCTGGGGCGCGAGCGTCTGGGACTGTCTCTGGAGGAGGCCGAGCGCACGACTCGGATTCGCGCTCAGCATCTGGCCGCCCTCGAGCGCAACGACTTCGACTCGCTTCCCTCGCCGGTGCAGGCCCGCGGTTTCCTCAAGAACTATTCCGACTTTCTCAAACTCGACACGGTTCGAGTTCTGCAAGACTATTCGGGCACCATTCCATCCCGGCCCCAGACCGGCGGGCGGCCGGCTGCCGGCCCGGAAGTGCGGGCGCGCCGCCGGGGTTGGCTGTCGACCGACCTGCTTGTGGCGGCGACCATTGCCCTGGGTACGCTGGCCGTGCTGGTATGGGGCGGAGGCCGTGCGATGGCCTCGCTGCGCGCCGCCTCCGCTTCGGCCGGCGAGAGCTCGGCTTTCCTCCTTCCGACTGCGACACTTGCACCGAGTCCATCCGCCACGATCCTGGCGGAATCGGCTCCGGCCGCGATCGAGATCGTCGGTGCGTCGCCGACCCTGCCTCCGTTGAACCTCCCGACCGGCCGCATCAGCGTTCGCCTGCTGGTCGTCCAGCGCGCTTGGGTGCGGGCCCTGGCCGACGGGCAGGTTCGCTATCAGGGGCGAGTCGAGCCCGGCGCCATCCTCGACCTCTCCGGCGACCAGGTGGTGGAGGTCACCACCGGCAACGGCGCAGCCTTCCATCTGGCGCTGAACGGAACGGACCTCGGCCTGTTGGGCGGCCTCGACGAAGTCGTCATTCGGCTGTGGACCTCCGAGGGCGAGATCACTCCGACGCCCACGATCACCCCGACCACCACCCAGACCCCGCGGCCTTCGGCGACTCTGCGCGAGGCGACCACGCTCACGGGGGCAGGCGGATGACCGCGCTTAGCGTCCCGGAGGGGATCGCGCTTCACATCGCGCTTCGCATCCCGTCGGGGATCCCGAAGGGGACCGCGCTTAGTCGCGCTTCGCATCGCGCTTCGCATCCCGTAGGGGATCCCGCAGGGGACCCCGAAGGGGGCGTCCCGGAGGGGATCGCAGGCCGTCCTCGCTTTCACCTGGTTTCGCTTGGCTGTGCCAAGAACACGGTCGACTCCGAGTCGATGGCGACGTTGCTGGCGCGCGACGGATTTCAAGCCACGACCGAGGCGGCGAAGGCCGACGTCCTGATCGTCAACACCTGTGGTTTCATCGCCCCGGCGCGCGACGAATCAATGCGGCATCTGCGCCAACTGGCCGCGGACAAGAAGTCGGGTCAATTGCTGATCGCCGCCGGTTGCCTGACGCAGCGCTATGGCGCCGAGGTGGCGCGCCAGGTGCCGGGGGTCGACGGGCTCTTGGGAACGCGCCGCTGGATGGATATCGTCGAGCTGGTGCACCGGCTGCGGCGCGGCCAGGCGCCTGCGCTGCGCTACGACCTCCCGCCGGCCCCGACCGTGGGGCGCGACGAACGCGGCGTGCTGCGGGCCGCCGTGCAGGGGGCCAGCGCCTACCTGAAGATCGCCGACGGCTGCCGCCGACCTTGTACGTTCTGTGCCATCCCGGCCATCAAGGGCACCGCCGTCAGCCGCCCGCTGCCCACGCTGGTGGACGAAGTCCGGCAGTTGGAGCAGCTCGGCGTCCGCGAGGTCATTCTGATCGCGCAAGATACGACGGACTACGGCCATGACCTGGGAATGCGCGACGGCTTGGCGGCATTGCTCGAGGCGTTGTTGTCGGCGGCTCCAGCCATCGACTGGTTCCGCGTGCTCTACGCCTATCCGGGCGCGGTCACGGAACGGCTGATCGATGTGATGGCTTCCGAGCCTCGGCTGCTGGCCTACCTGGATATGCCGCTGCAGCATGCCCACCCGGCGGTGCTGCGCCGAATGCGTCGGCCGGCCAACATGACGTCCGTCGTGCGGACCCTGCAACGACTGCGCCATGCTCGGCCGGGAATGGCCCTGCGCACCACCTTCATCGTCGGCTTCCCGGGGGAGACCGAGGACGAGTTCGAGACTCTGATGGACTTCGTCGATGAGATGCGATTCGATCGCGTCGGGGTATTCCCCTTCTCCTTCGAACCGGGCACGGCGAGCGAGCCGCTGGGCGATCCGGTGCCGGCGGAAGTGAAGGAGGATCGTCGCCGGCGGCTCATGGAGAAACAGCAGCAGATTTCGTTGGAGGCCAACCAAGCGCAGGTTGGCCGGGTGCTGCCGGTGTTGATCGAGGGCATCGACGGCGCGCTGTCGATCGGGCGATCGTATCGCGACGCTCCGGAGATCGACGGGCTGGTGATCGTGGAGGGGGAGATCCCGCCCGGCGAGTTGGCGCCGGTGCGGATCACCGGCGCCATGGCTTACGATTTGACCGGAGTGGTCGAGGTTTCGCCCGAGCCGGTGATCATCCGGTCGGCGATAACGGTGACCTAGGACTCTCTCGCATTTGTCACCCCCGCGAATCGCGCTTCGCATCCCGACGTGAAGGCTGACGCGGCTGGAAGGGCGCGCTTCGACATCATCCCTGAGCGAAGGTGAAGGATGCCACGCCCTCGCCCTGCTCGGCCTCGACCCTCTTCAGGGTGCCCGCCCTTGGCGCACGGCACCGCTTCCGGCGAGCCGCCCTTGGCGCCCTGCCCCCTGGGGGCGCCCGAAGGGGCGTAGAGGGCGAAGGGCGTAATGTGCGAAGGGCAGAGGGCGGGGCCTCTGATCAGCTGGAAGGGGGCTGCGACTTCGGATCGTCGAGTTCGGCGGGAGGCGCTGGGTGTTCGTCGGCCTCGTGCCACTCGGCATCGACGACCGAGTGCAACGAATCCGTGTGCTCTTTGACAACTTCCGGCGGGCAAAGTTCCACGAACAGGATGCTGCCGAGCCAGATCACCACGGCGTCGTCGATCGGGCCGATGACCAGATCGGGGATCAGCAGGTAGAGCAAAGTTCCGATCGGCAGGAGCTTGAGCAGAGGGTTGACGCGCCGATCGCCCATCAAGCGCAAGATCAGCTTCAGGCGGACACCGAGCTCGTAAAGCACCCCGCCGCCCTGGCTGGGGACGATCTTTCGCTGCCGATCGGCCATCCGTATCTCCCGGGCCGCATTATACCCGCCGACGGCGGATCTCCGCCGGACAGAACCCTGCATCTTCGCTGACAAGTCGACGGGGGCAACTCCGCCGAGGGCGGCCCGGCCTGCCGCCCGGTCCTCGATCGACGCCGGCAGAGATTCCCTGAGCCTTTACAGAACCTTCATTCCTCTCGCACGCGGCCTTCAACGACGGACCGTAGGATGAAATCGCCAATTCTGACTGCGGAGTGTGAGCCATGAACAAAGGTTTGCGTGTTGTCCTGATCGTGATCGCCGCCATCGTTGCGGCTGGTACCCTGCTTCTGGCGGGCATGGCCATCGACCGATATGCGTCGGCGAGCCTGGTTGGTTGGCCCAGCGGGATGGCCAGGAGTTTCTTCGGCGGGACGTTCGATCGCGCCGGAAGGTTTGGCGGAATGGGCCCCGGGATGATGCAGGGGTATGGCGCAGGCGGTTTCACCGGCGGCATGACCCCGGCACTCGCGCCCGGGGCAGGTGTGGGGCGGACGTGGGGCGGGTACGGCGCCGGCGGAATGATGGGCTATCGCGCCGGCGGGACGATCGGCCGCGGGATGACCCCGGCACCTGCGCCCGGGGCAGGTGTGGGGTACGGCGCGCCAAGTGCCGCAGGCCTCTCCAACCTCGAGCCTCTGTCTCTCGATCAGGCGGCGGGTGCGGTGAAGGCCTATCTGGCCTCCCTGGGTGATGAGAACCTGACCTTGGGCGAGATCATGATCTTCGATAACCAAGCTTACGCCCAGATCCTTGAGTCCGACACCGGCTTCGGGGCCCAGGAAGTCCTGGTGGATCCGGTGACGCTCGCGGTATACCCGGAGTACGGGCCGAACATGATGTGGAATCAGAAGTACGGGATGATGGGCCACATGGGATCGTTCGGCGATTCACTCGCAGGGGCGGTAGGGTCACCAGAAGACATGCCGGTCACGGCCGACGAAGCCGTTGCTAAGGCCCAAGCCTATCTGACCAGCTACCTTCCTGGGACGTCGGTGGAGGAAGCCGATCCTTTCTACGGCTACTACACCTTGGACATTCTGCGGGCTGGCGAGCCGATCGGCATGTTGAGCGTCCATGGTTATACCGGCCAGGTCTTCGTGCACACCTGGCACGGCCATTTCGTGGAAATGGCCGAAGCCGGCATCGGGTAACCTGGTGTGGGGGCCATCCACCGACGGGTCCGCGGCGCTTGACAACGGCTCTTGACTGTGGCAAGGATAATTGGGCGGCCGATCTCCGTTTCGAGATCGGCCACCCGATTGCCATCAGGAGGACATCGGTGGGAGAAGCGAGGATCTTGGTCGTCGACGATGAGCGCAGTATCCTCGACCTGGTGACGGCCTACCTCCAACCCGAGGGATATCGGGTCTATACGGCAGCGGATGGGCCGACCGCACTGAAGGCGGCCCGTTCCTTCAAACCCGACCTGGTCGTGTTGGACGTGATGCTGCCCGGGATGGACGGCCTGGAAGTGCTGTCGCAGCTCCGCCGCGAGGGCCATGCCTACGTCATCCTGCTCACCGCCAAGGCCGAGGAGACGGATAAGATCGTCGGCCTGTCGGTGGGCGCCGACGACTATCTCACCAAACCCTTCAGCCCACGCGAGCTGACGGCGCGGATCAAGGCGGCGCTGCGCCGCCTACGCATGGGACAGGATCTTCCTGGCGCGGCCATTCTCTCTTTCGCCCACATCCGCGTCGATACGGGAAGTCGAAAAGTGTGGGTGGACGATCGACCCGTTGAGCTCACCACGATCGAGTTTGACCTGTTGCGGACTCTGGCCGCGGTCCCCGGCCGGGTGTTAAGCCGCGAGCAGCTCCTGGAAAAGGTCTGGGGCTACGATTACTACGGCGAGGCGCGGGTGGTCGATGTTCATATCGGCCACATCCGGCGCAAGTTAGGGGAAGACCGCTTCATCGCCACTGTCAGAGGAGCCGGGTACCGGTTCGAGGATGACGAAACATGAATCTTCTTGGAGCGGTCCGCAGCCGGCTGGGATGGAAGATCTTTCTGTCCTACCTCATTGTCATCGTCGTCGGCGTCGTCGTGCTGGCGATGGCAGCCGAGCTAGCGGTGCCGACATCTTTCGACCGCCATTTGGCCGGGATGGACTCGATGATGGGGCAAGCCGGAATGGGCCTCGGAGGTGAGATGGACCTCTTCGCCGGCTTCCGAGCCGCAGTCAGCGAGTCGCTTTTCCTGGCAGCTATCGCGGCAATGTTGGCCGCGGTCGTGTTGAGCCTGCTCGTCAGTCGCCGCGTGGTCGAGCCGGTCCGGGGGATGATGGCGGCCAGCCACCGCATCGCGGAGGGGAACTTCGATGAACGGGTCGGGCTGCGAGGCTCGGCGGCGCCGGAGGAGATGGATGAGCTCGACCGGCTGGCCGTGTCCTTCAACCAAATGGCTGCCCGTCTGGAGCGGACGGAGGTGATGCGCCGGGAGCTGATCGGCGACGTGGCCCACGAATTGCGCACGCCGCTGAGCGCCATCCGGGGCTGGCTCGAAGGGCTGCTCGACGGGGTTCTCCCGCCCGACGAAGAGAATCTGATGCGTGTCTATCAGGAGGCGAGCCGACTTCAACGGTTGGTCGACGACTTGCAAGAGCTCAGCCGAGTCGAGGCGGGAGCCTTCGAGTTGAAAGTTCAGCCCATCTCACCGGCGCGCCTTGTCAACCATGCCGTCGACCGCCTGGCTCGGCAGTTCGAGGAAAAGGAAGTGAAACTAGAGGTCGGCCTTCCGTCCGTCTTGCCGCTCGTTCTTGCCGATGAGGACCGCATCGCGCAGGTGCTGCTGAACCTGCTGGGGAACGCCTTGCAGTACACGCCGGGCCGTCGCACGGTGAAAATCGGCGCCTCTCGACAAGACGACCAGGTGGTATTCGACGTCCGGGACGAGGGCATCGGCATTCCGGCCGAGCACCTATCTCATGTTTTCACCCGCTTCTATCGCGTCGACCACTCCCGCTCCCGGCCCGGCGGCGGAAGCGGCATCGGCCTGACGATCGCCAAGCACCTGGTGGAGGCCCATGGCGGCCGCATCTGGGCCGAGAGTCCCGGCCCCGAGCAGGGCAGCACGTTCCGCTTCACGCTGCTCCTCGCCGGCTGAGACCCGCCTCCAGCCGCGAATCTTTACGGAAACTACATCTTCGCGACGCTCTGGCTTTGAGCTTCCACTCCACAATGGGGTCGACGTTGGATCCGGCGTAGTTCGAAATCCGCCGCTTCGTCAAGGAGAGTGTGCCATGGGTTGGATGATGGGAGGATCGGGTTTCGGCTTCGGCACCTTGGGGCTGATGGGAAGCATTCTCAACCTGGTCGTCACGGTCGGGCTGCTCGTATTGATCGTCCTGTCGGTGGTCTGGCTGGCGCGAAGCCTCGGCCTGGGTGGGGGCGCGCGGTCCGCTCGGGTGCTGGCCGGCACGTCGTTGCCGCGCGAGATTCTGCAATCCCGCTACGCCCGAGGAGAAATCACGCGGGAACAGTATCAGGGAATGCTGTCGGACTTGAGCTGACGGCTTCGACGACGGCCATCCGGTTGTCGGCCGCGGCGGACGTGCCCGGGAGGGATTGAAATGATGGGGTTAGGGATGGGTTTTGGTCTGTTGCTCTTTCTGCTGTTCTCGGTCCTTCTGGTCTTGGGAGCGGTGTGGCTCGTCCGAGCGGTCTTCCCCGGAGCAGCCTCCCAGCCAGGAGCCTCACCACGGGCGGATTCCAGCACTCGCCAGGTGCTGGACCAGCGCTATGCCAGGGGCGAGATCTCGAAGGATGAATACGACAGAATCCGAAAGGATCTCGAGGTGTGATCGGGTAGGGCGATCGGGCGCCGGGAGGGGCGAAGCACCCTGAGGGAATATTGCCAGGTTCTCAGTCCGCCAGGGTGCTTCGCCCGCGTAGTCTTGTTAGAGACTGGGCGCTATGTTACGATGACAAGACGCTTATGATTGAGCAGCCGCTCGACACCCTGCGACGCCCTCTGCGCGACCTGCGGATCTCGGTCACCGACCGCTGCAACTTCCGCTGCGTCTACTGCATGCCCAAAGAAGTCTTCGGACGTGACCATCCCTTCCTGCCGCGCACCGAGTTGCTCACCTTCGAGGAACTTGAGCGGGCGGCGCGTCTCTTCGCCCGTCTGGGCGTGACCAAGATCCGGTTGACCGGCGGCGAGCCGCTGTTGCGGCGCGACCTGGAGAAGCTGGTGGCGATCCTGGCGCCGTTGCCAGGGGTCGACCTGACCCTGACGACCAACGGTTCGCTCCTGGCGGAAAAGGCCCAGCGGCTCCGGCAGGCCGGCCTGCAGAGGGTCTCCGTGAGTCTGGACGCCATCGACGATGATACGTTCATGAAGATGAACGACGTCGATTTCCCGGTGCGCCGCGTCCTGGAGGGAATCGACGCCGCCCTGGCCGCCGGGCTGACGCCGCTCAAGGTCAATATGGTCGTCAAGCGCGGTCTTAACGAGCACAGCCTGCTGCCGATGGCCGAGCACTTTCGCGGGACGGGCGTCGTCCTGCGCTTCATCGAATACATGGACGTCGGCGCGACCAACGGCTGGCGGCTCGATCAGGTCGTGCCGGCCGTCGAGATCATCAAACGCATCGAGGCGGTCCATCCTCTCGAACCGCTCGAGGCGAACTACCGCGGGGAGGTGGCCCATCGCTACCGCTACCGCGACGGCGCCGGCGAGATCGGGTTGATCGCCTCGGTCAGCCAGCCCTTCTGCGGCGCCTGCACCCGTGCGCGGCTTTCGGCGGACGGGCAGGTGTTTCTGTGCCTGTTCGCCGCGCAAGGCTTCGACTTGCGGGCACGCCTGCGCTCCGATGTTTCTGACGATGCGCTGGAGGCCGAGCTGGCCGGGTTGTGGCGCGGTCGCACGGACCGCTATTCCGAGATTCGCAGCGCCGCCACAGCCGGGTTGCCGCGGGTGGAGATGTCCTACATCGGGGGTTGAACTCGCGAGACCCGTTTCCCCAGGGGGCCAGGGGGCGGGCCATTACATGCTCGCCCCCTGGCCCCCTGGAACCCCCCTACCCCCACCCACGAAACCGGCGGATGAGAGCACTTTGCTTTACGTTGGAACGAACCGCCGCCATTCGACGCGCCAGTGATATGGCACACGCGGGGCGAGGGGCGGCCGTTCGGTGTCGCTCGTTAAGTCGCTAGGGGGCAGGGGCACACTTGTTGCCCTTCCCCCCAGCCCATGGCCCTATGCTCGCGGCCGTCGCCTGGTCGTAGGGTGCCCGTGAGTTGACTCCGCCAGGTCCCCCGGCTATACTAGGTGTACGAGTCAGGAGGGCCCCGCTATGCGGGTGGCCGCACGACAATCTGGCTTCGCCGTTGAAAGGCACGCAGCCTAGCCGCTTGCGTGCCTTTTTGTTTTCCAACCCGACGAAGGAGCTGCCATGGATTATGGGATGATCGGCAAGATCGAGAAGGCCAAGCGCTACGCCGAGGAGCGAACTCGCATTCACTTCGAATCTTTCCGTGCCACGTTCGACGGAGAGAACAACCCCCACACCGTCGAATTCCAGGCCGGCTCCTGGAAGTGCGACTGTGATTTCTTCCTCCACCGCGGCGTGTGCAGTCACAGCATGGCGCTCGAGCGGATTCTGGAGGGGATGCTGCCGGTGATGGCCGCTGCCGATTGAGCCTGGCTCGTTCAACTTGTCGGGCGCGCTGTGCGAGGCTGAAGCGCGCCCGGTTTTCTTTTTGCCCGGAATGGTAGAATCATCCTACGGCGGGGTGCGCGAAGCCCCGCCGCTTGTTTGGAGACGACGTGCGCCGCTGGCAGCTATGGTTGGGTCTGGCGATCAGCGTAGCGTTCCTGGCGCTGGCCGCCCGCAACCTGCACTGGCCTGAGGTCGCCCAGGCGCTACGGCAGGCCGATTATCCGTGGCTGATCCCAGGCGTGGCCGTCTACCTCGTCGGTGTGCTGGTCCGCTCCTGGCGCTGGCACTACCTGCTGCGTCCGATCAAGGACGTTCCTTCGAGCAAGCTCTTTCCGGTCATGGCCATCGGATACTTCGGCAACAATGTCTTCCCCATACGAGCCGGGGAGCTCCTGCGCATCTATCTGCTCAAGCTGTTCTTCGCCATCCCGATGTCGGCCGGCTTGGCCACCATCCTGGTGGAGCGGGCGTTCGACGGGATCGTCATGCTGGGTTTCGTCTTCCTCAATCTGCCGCGTCTCTCGAACTTGAGCACCAACCCTCAGGTCAGTGCGACCCTGCGGGCGCTGGCCGTCGGGGGAGCGGTCGTCTTCTTGGGTGCGACGTTGGTTTTGATCATCCTGGCCCTTTTCCCTGAGCGATCGGCGGCGTTGGCCCAGGTCGGCATCGACCGCGTTCTGCCGGGGCGCATGCGCCCCCGTGCCCGCCAACTTTTCGACCAGTTTCTTGTCGGGCTGGGCGCGCTCCGCTCGCCGGTCGATGTCTTGATGATCCTGGGCACGTCGATCCTGATCTGGCTGCTCGAAACACTGAAATACTGGTTCGTCATGCACGCCTTCCCCTTCCAGGTCAGCTTTTTCGTCCTGATGTTGATGAACGGCATCGTCAACCTGGCGACCACCCTGCCTTCGGCGCCAGGTTACCTCGGCACCTTCGACGCCCCCGGCATCGCCGTCCTGGAGGGCTCCGGAGTCTCCGCCGCCCTCGCCGCCGGTTACACCTTCGTCCTGCATGCGGCGTTGTGGCTGCCCATCACGTTGTTGGGAGGCTACTATCTCCTGCGAACCGGCCTCAGCCTGCGGACGATCCAGTCCGAAGCTCGTCGGGAGCAGCGAGGATGAAGGTTGCCATTGTAGGGGCCGGTGCCGGAGGCCTGGCGGCGGCCTACGACCTGGCACGCCTCGGTCACACCGTCACCGTATTTGAAGCCGACGACCATGTGGGCGGACTGGCCGCCGGTTTCCGCGAGCCGAACTGGGAATGGTCGGTCGAGCGCTACTACCATCACTGGTTCGCCAGCGATCAGGCCATCCTCGGCCTGATCGACGAACTCGGCTGGCGCGACCGCGTCCGCTTCCCCTGGCCCTCGACCGCGGTCTACCACGATGGCCGCTTCTACATGCTCGATGCGCCGCTGTCCGCCGCCGCCCCCAGGTGGCCCTGGTTGGACCGGTTGCCCGCGGCCGGCACGCTGGCGCGCGGCGTCCACCTGCTGCGGTTCCCGGCTCTCAACCTCATCGACAAGATCCGCTACGGCCTGGCGGGGGCCTACCTCCTGGTCACGCCGCGTTGGCAAGCTTTCGAGCGGACGACGGCGGCTGCCTGGTTGGCGAAGTGGATGGGGGGGCGCACCTATCGGCTACTGTGGCAGCCCTTGCTCGAAGGGAAGTTCGGCCCGCACTACCGCGAGGTCAACATGGCCTGGTTCTGGGCGCGGGTGAAAGCCCGTACGCCGCGCCTCGGCACTTTCGTCGGCGGATTCCAGGCGTTCATGGACGCGTTGGCGGCCGAAGTGAGCGAGCGGGGCGTCGAGATCCGCTTGCGAACCCCGGTGGAGAAGATCGAAAGAAACGCGGAGGGGCTTCGACTCGTGACGCGGGAGACGGCGGGGGCCTACGACCGTTGTCTGGTGACGACCTCGCCTTCCCTCCTGGCGAGGATGACCCCATCGCTCCCGCCGGATTATCTTGAGGGGCTGCGGTCGTTGCGGGCGATGGGGGCGGTCGTGATGGTGCTTGCCTTGCGACATCGTCTCTCCGAGCAGGGCGTCTACTGGCACAATCTTCCCAAGTCGGCGGGCTTTCCCTTCCTGGCGCTCGTCGAACACACGAACTTCCTGGCGGCGGAACACTTCGGCGGGGACCACATCGTCTATCTTGGCGACTATTTGGATCCGGATCACGAGTACTTCTCCCTCACGCAGGAACAACTGCTGGAACGGTTCCTGCCCTCGCTGCCGCGCTTCAATCCGCGCTTCGAGCCGGGATGGGTGCGCCGCGTCTGGCTGTTCCGGACGCCCTACGCACAGCCCATCCCGCCGGTGAACCACTCGCGTTCGATACCTGCCCTGCGGACACCGGTGGCCGGCCTGTGGCTGGCGAGCATGAGCCAGGTCTATCCCTGGGACCGCGGCACCAACTTCGCCGTCGAGGTCGCCCGGCGGGCGGTGCGGCAGATGCTCGACGAATCGCCGACCTCGTGAAAGCACGTAGCAAGACGCAGGCGATGCGCCTGCTGGATGGCCGCGGCATTGTCTACGAAGAGATCGTCTTCCCCCAAGAGATCCACGACGCACTCGGCGTGGCGGTCTACGCCGACATGCCGCCGCAGGCGGTCTACAAGACTCTGGTCGTCCTGGCGGAGCCGCCGACGGCGCGCCCGGCGCTGATCCTCGAGCCGGCCGACGCCGCTCTCGATCTCAAGCTTGCCGCGCGGGGCATGGGTGTAAAGCGCGTCGAGATGGCGAGCCAAGCCGAGGCCGAACGGCTCAGCGGTCTGCAAGTCGGAGGCATTTCGGCGCTGGCGTTGACTCACCTGCGATGGCCGGTGTTCCTCGATCGTCGGGCCGAATCGTTGGATCGCATCGTGGTCAGCGCCGGGCAGCGCGGCCGAAACCTCCGCCTGCGTGTCGTCGATTTCATGGAGTTGACCGGCGCCCATTGGATCGACGCGGCGCGGGAAGCCGAGGCTCGCGACCCCCAGCCGTGACCTCGTGGGTACCCAGAGGTCTGTTGAATGGGCGAGCCTCTCAGCGGAAGCCCCTCTGTACTTGGGGTGCTGCTCGAGGCAGAGGGGGGCTATCCCTCCGCTGCGCTGCGGGATGCGCGCAAGCCCGCCCCTCGCGAAGCACCCCGAGCGTAGCGAGGGGCCACACCCCCCTGCAATGGCCGATTTCCGCAGATGAGGTCGAACGAGTCTTGCGCAACTCAAGGTAGTCTCCTCCCGAAAGACGGACAAGCAGTGTTCCCTACCGAAGCTCTTCAGATTGGGCGCGAGATCGGCCTCACGAAATCAGGCGCGAGGCTCCTTCGATCGCAATGTGTGCGACTCCATCTCCGTCGAGCTCAAGCCATTGCAGGGGGTACGGGGGGCGGCTTAGCCCCCCGGTGTCCCCCCTTTAGGGGGGACCACAGGGGGGTGACTGGGAGGAGTCGACCTGCGAAGGGGGGCCTATAATCCCAACACCTTCCCGGGAGCTCGGACCTCCCGGGAAGGTTGCGGGAGGCAGCGATGATTCAGGTTCGCGAGTCGTATCAAGTCAAATTCGGCCGGATCGACCAAGCGGTCGACTACTGGTCGCGATTGCCGCGCGAAGTGGCAGCCTGGCCCAAGGGGCTCGAGGCCTCCGAAGTTCTGACCGACATGTCGGGCGAGATGTACACCCTGGTCGTGGCGCATCACGTCGATTCCGTCGAAGCCTGGCAGGCCGCACTGGCCGCCATGCAGGAGGACCGCGCCTACCAGGGATGGTTTCGCTCGTTCAAGCAGTTCGCTGAAGACGGGCAGCGCGAGTTCCTGAAGGTGGAACAGCCCAACCAGGGTTGGTCCGGCGTGGGCACGATCGTCGTGCGAAGCTGTTTCCGCGCCCTCGAGTGGCGCGTGGCCGAGGCCCTCGAGCTGACCCACACCTACGGCGCGCTGCTGGTCGATCAGGGCGTCGGAATGCGGCCGCGGCTGCTCACCGACATGAGCGGGCGGATGTTCAACGTCATCATCGAGATCGAGACAGCCAACTTGAAGGACTGGAACGACCACCGCCGGACGATGTTCCTCGATCCCCAGTTCCAGGTATGGTTTCGGCGGCTGACAACCAGTGTCTCGCACGGATCGCACGCCTTCTTCACCGTCGCCGGCCCGGCCGGGCCAGGTTGAGCCCGGATGACACCATCGCCGGCCCGTCGCCGATGACCGACCCACGCATCGAACGATTGGCGAGCTTGCTGGTGGGTTATTCGACCTCGTTGCGCCCGGGGGACCGGGTTCTGCTCGAGGCCGAGGCCGCCGCCGAGCCCCTGTTGCGCGCGCTCTTCGAGCGCGCCTTGGAGGCCGGCGCCCACCCGCACCTGGCGCTCAGCTTCGCCGGCCAGGACACCTACACCGGCTTCGACGATAGCTTTCTGCGTCTGGCCTCGGACGCCCAGTTGGACTATCCGGCAACGTTCCAGGAGCTGGCCTACCACGAGTTCGAATCGCGCATCCGGATCTACTCCTCGTCGAACACGCGCATCTTGATGCGAGCCGACGGCGCCCGCGCCGCGCGCCGGTCGCGCGCGGTGCAGGGGATCACTCGGACGCAGATGGAACGCGGGGCCCAAGGCGAGTTCCGCTGGGTGACCACGATCTTCCCCGCGCTGGGTCACGCCCACGACGCCGACATGAGCCTGGGCGAGTTCGAGACCTACGTCTACCGCGCTTGCCACGTCGACGACCAGGAGGACCCCATCGTCTACTGGCGTGCCTTCCGTGAGCGGCAGGCCCGCTGGGCCGAGGCATTGACCGGGCGCGATCGACTCGAGATTCACGGCCCGGATTGCGATCTGCGCCTGTCGATCGCCGGCCGGCGCTTCATCAGCTCCTGCGGCATGCACAACATGCCGGACGGAGAGATCTTCAGCGGCCCGGTCGAGTCGTCCGCCGAGGGTCGGGTCCGCTTCAGCTTCCCGTCGGTGTACAAGGGCAACGAGGTCGAGGGGGTCGAGCTGACGTTCGAGCAGGGCCAGGTCGTCGCCTGGCGGGCCCAGCGCAACCAGGCCTATCTAGAGCAGATGTTGAACACGGATCCGGGCGCTCGCTACCTCGGCGAATTCGGGGTTGGCACCAACCCGGCGCTGCAGCATCCCACGCGCAACATCTTGCTCGACGAGAAGATCGGCGGCACGATCCACCTGGCGCTCGGCGCGGGTTATCCCGATACCGGGAGCGTCAACCGTTCGGCGATCCACTGGGATATGCTGTGCGACATGCGCCGCGACTCGGAGATCCGAGTCGACGGCGACCTGATCTACCAGAACGGCGAGTTCTGCCTTTGAGGGCGATGTCAGGCCATCCACATCCGTACCGCAAGGCCCGGCGGCGCGGCGCAGGGGGACTCCTCGACGGCGGACACCCCCTCACCCCCGGCCCCTCTCCCCTTCGGGGGGACTACAGTCCCGGAGCGAAGCGGAGGGAGGGAAGAGTGAGGGGCGATCCGCGGAGCGGCCGGTCGGCGATGACGCTGGCCCTCCTCCTTCTCGCCGCGGGTTGCACCGCCGGCGGGATCTCGCCCACCAGCAGCCCCGGTCCGCTGCGGCCGACGCGGACGGCGCCGCCGTCGGCCACGCCTGCCAACACACCGACGGTCGCCCCGGCTGAGGGTGGGACGGCGGGCAGGGCCCTGCCTCCAGACCACGGTTTGTATTTCGCCGCCTCGGGCAGCTGCGCGGTTTGTCATGAGAACCTGACGGACGACGGCGGGGCGGACGTTTCGATCGGGGCCGAATGGCGCGGCAGCCTGATGGCCAACTCGGCCCGCGACCCGTACTGGCAGGCTTCTGTTCGAGCGGAGATCGAGGCGCAGCCTGAGCTGCGCGAGACGATCGAGGAAATCTGCGGCCGCTGCCATACGCCGATGGCTCACTTCACCGCGACCGCCCGGCAATCGAGCACCGCCATCCTGGACGATGGCTTCGCCGACCCCGAGAACGACTTGCACGTTCTGGCGATGGACGGCGTGTCGTGTTCTCTCTGTCACCAGATCCGCGAGGACGGCCTGGGGTTGCCGGTGAGCTACAACGGCGGTTACGTCATCGACAAGGAGCTCCCGGAAGGCGAGCGCCTGGCGTTCGGTCCCTACACGATTGACAAGGACCAGTCGGACCGGATGGTGGCGGGATCCGGTTACCTTCCCGCACAATCACTGCACACCGCCTCCTCCGAGATGTGCGCCACCTGCCACACGCTGTACCTCCCTTACGTAGATGCCCAGGGCGTCGTGGCGGGGGAGTTCCCAGAGCAGGTGCCGTATCTGGAGTGGTTCTACAGCGATTACCGCCGCAGCCGGACCTGTTCCGACTGCCACATGCCCGACGCCGAAGGCGGGGTGAACGTCGCTGCTTCCAGTGTCAATCCGCGCAGCCCGTTCGCCCGCCATATCTTCCCCGGGGCCAATCCGTACGCTCTGCAGATGCTGCAGGCCTTCGGTGACGAGCTCGAGGTCACGGCGCAGCCCGAGCATTTTCAGGAGAGCATCGATGCCACCCTGGCTTTCCTGGGCGAGGAGACGGCGACTCTGTCCGTCGAGGAGACGAAGCTCGTCGGCGCCCGGCTGGCGGCCGAGGTCGTGGTTGAGAATCTGGCGGGCCACAAGTTCCCAACGGCTTTCCCCTCGCGGCGAGCCTGGCTGCATGTCGTGGTACGCGACGCCGATGGGCAGGTCGTCTTCGAGTCGGGGGCGGCCATGCCGGACGGCTCGATCGCTGGCAACGACAACGACGCCGACCCATCGCGCTTCGAGCCTCACTATCAGGCAATCGTCAGCGCCGAGCAGGTGCAGATCTACGAAGCGATCCTGCGCGACTCGGAAGGCGCGGTGACGACGAGCCTGCTTCGGGCGGCCGGCTACCTCAAGGACAACCGCCTCTTGGCTGATGGTTTTCAGAAAAGCGCGCCCTACGAAGACATCGCCGTACGAGGTTCGGCCCGCGACGACCCCGATTTCCTGGGGGGCGGCGATCGGATCTTGCTCGACATCCCCGTGAGCGGGACCCGGCGCGCGCCTTACACCGTCGAAGCGGAGCTGCTGTTTCAGCCGATCGGCTATCGCTGGATCGAAAACCTGCGGTCGTCCGAAGGAGCCGAAGTCGAGCGCTTCCTGCGTTACGCCGACGCCATCCCCAACGAGCCCGTCGTCGTGGCCCGCGCCGAGGCTACGGTTGGCGGATGAGGCCGATCGGCGCAAACCGCTGGCCCGTCCGTCCTCTCCCCGGGAACGGCCTTCCGGGGTAGGATAGATGAGGCAGGCGGGGGGGGCGCCAGGGACCCGACTTATGGAAGCGACACCGCAACCCGACTCGTTGACGCAGATCTTGCTCGACGAGTTCATTCAGGCGCTGGGTCTGAAGCCCGGCCGACTTTCTCGTGCCCTGATCCGGCCGCTCTTCTGGCCGCCGGCCAGTCGCTTTGCGCGCCTGGGGGTCTTGTTCGATCACTATCTGACGACGGGGAGCTTTCCCGAGGCCGCGCGCTGGGCGTTGGAGTCGCACCGCGTCGAACTAAGGTTGCGGGAGTCCGTGGATATCCCGGCGAGCGGCCCGCTGCTCGTCACCAGCAATCACCCGGGCGGGGTGGATTGCCTGGCGTTGGCCGCCGGGCTGGGAAGAAGCGACCTGAAGATCGTCGCCAGCGGTTTGCCCTTCCTGCGCAGCTTGCCCGAGGTCGCCCGCCACCTGATTTTGGTCAGCCGAGTCGGGACGCACGCCAGGATGGCGGCGATGCGGGAGTCGATCCGGCATCTGGAGGAAGGGGGCGCGTTGCTGATCTTCCCGCGCGGCAAAGTCGAACCGGATCCGGCTTTCTTTTCTGAGGCCGAGCTGTCGATCGAGAACTGGTCCCCCAGCGTGCGGATCCTGCTGGACCGTGTTCCGCAACTGCGCTGGGTCATGGCCATGGTGAGTGGAGTGGTCTCGGGTAAGGCGCTGCAACACCCCCTGGCCAAGCGCAAGCGTGAGTTGACGGAGCGGCAGACGATGGCCGAGTTCTACCAGATCGCCCGTCAGGTGATGTCGCCGCGCTGGGTGCAGCAGACGATCTCGCTCAGCCTGGTGCCCGCCCGGTCGACCGTGGTGGATGGCGTGGACGTGTCGGCATCGGCCCAGATGGCCGATGTGATCAACTCGGCGCGGCGGGCCCTGGAAGAGCATTGGGCCTGGATCCGCGGCCCGCACAGCGCGGTCTAAAGAGTCTTTCCTTTGCGGGGATGGCGTAGGGGCACGGCAAGCCGTGCCCCTGCTGATTCCGCGGTCCGAAACCTACCGCTTCTCGAGCGGGAGGTACTCCCGTTTGGCCGGGCCGATGTAGACCTGGCGCGGCCGGGCGATCTTCTGCTCGGGATCGGTAATCATCTCTTGCCACTGGGCGAGCCAGCCGACGGTCCGCGGGATGGCGAAGAGCACCGGGAACATTTCGACCGGGATGCCCATCATCTGGTAAATGATCCCCGAATAGAAATCGACGTTGGGATAGAGCTTGCGTGAGACGAAGTAGTCGTCCTGCAATGCGATGCGCTCGAGCTCGAGGGCGATGTCGATCAGCGGGTTTCGGCCGGTCACCTCGAAGACCTGCTCGAGAATGCGCTTGATGATGCGGGCGCGTGGGTCGTAGTTCTTGTAGACCCGGTGGCCGAATCCGATCAACCGGCCCTCCCCGGCCTTGACCCGCTGGATGAAGGCCGGCACATTCTTCGCCTCCCCGATCTGCGTCAGCATGCGTAGCACGGCCTCGTTGGCGCCCCCGTGCAGTGGGCCGTACAGCGCCGCCGCTGCGCCGGCCAGCGCGCTGAAGGGGTCCACTCGGCTCGAGCCGATGGCCCGCATGGCGTTGGTGCTGCAGTTCTGTTCGTGGTCGGCGTGCATGATGAACAGCACATCGAGCGCCCGCTCCAGGACCGGGTTGACCCGATAGACCGGCTCGGACATCTTGAACATCATGCTCAGGAAGTTGCCGGGAAAGCTCAGATCGTTGTTGGGATAGACGTAGGGCAGGCCGCGGTTGTGACGGTAGGTGAAGGCGGCGATGGTGGGCACCTTGGCAATCAAACGCTTGATCTGATACAGGCGGTTGGCCGGATCGTCGACCTCGATCGCCTCCGGATAGAACGTCGAAAGGGCGGCGACGGTGCTGATGAACATCCCCATCGGATGAGCATCGTAGCGGAAGGCTTGCATCAGCCCCTTGATGTTCTCGTGGACGAAGGTGTGGTGGATGATCTCTCTCTTCCACTCGTCCAACTCGACCGAGGCGGGAAGTTCGCCGTGTAGAAGCAAGTAGGCGACTTCCAGATAGGTGCTGTGTTCGGACAGTTGTTCGATCGGATACCCCCGATAGAGCAAGACACCCACGTCGCCGTCGACATCGGTAATGGCGCTGCGCGTGGCGGCGGTATTGGTGAAGGCCGGGTCGTAGGCCATCAACCCGAAGTCGCCGTCGCCCTGTTTGATCTGGCGCAGGTCGAGCGCCCGGACGGTACCCATCTCGACCGGCACTTCGTAGCTCTTGCCGGTTCGGTTATCTGTGATGCTCAGCGTGTCCCGAGTCATTTCTCTCTCCTTCTTGGGCCTACTTGGTTCCATTCATCCGAAGCGCATTCTACCGTGGACTCGCCTGTCGCGGCCAAAACGGCAAGGAGCGCGTAGGCCGCGGATCGATTCGACCCAGGTGGTATAGTTCCGCCCCATGTCCGGGCGGGGTTCGTCGGCGAGGGTTGCGGGAGAATCGTTGGCCGACGCGGACGCACGCCGTCGGCTGGCCCGGGCCTGGCGCTGGTGGTGCCTCGCCGGGGCGGCGGGCCTGGCGGTCGGATCGATCCTCCTTCGCCCCGCTTTCGGTTCCAACGTAACCCGCTGGCTGATCCCCAACCTGGTGGCGTTGGCTGCGGTCCTGGCCTTCGTGCGTCACAATCTCCAATGGAATCGGCGGTCCGAGAACGGCCCTCTGTTGGGGGATTTGGGCGCCGGCAACCATATGACCGTTCTGCGCGGAGTCCTGATCTCCCAGCTTCCCGGTTACTTGGTCCTTCCCTGGCCGCCGGGTCCCCAGGCCTGGCTCCCAGCGTCGACGTTCACAGCCGTCCTCATCGCCGACTATCTGGATGGATACCTGGCACGCCGGGCCGATTTGGTGACTCGACTGGGCGAAGCGCTCGACATCGAGTTCGATGGAATCGGCCTGCTCGTGGCCACGGCCCTAGCGGTCCACTACGGCCAACTTCCCGTCGTCTATCTGCTGACGGTTGGCTCCGCTCGCTACGTCTACTTACTTGCCGGCTCGGCCGCAGAGCGGTTGGGTCGCCCGGTCTACCCGCTTCCTGCCAGCACCACTCGGCGGGGGTTGGCCGGAGCGACGATGGAGTTGGGGGCCGCCGCCTTGTGGCCGATCGTCCCTCCGGTGATGATGGCTCTGGCCGGGGCCATCGTCGGCCTGCCGTTCATGGCGGGGTTCGTGCGCGATGCGCTTGTCCATCTGGGGTTCTTAGACCCGACGTCGGCATCTTATGCATGGGCGCGGCACAGGATCGTTTACCTTGCTACGTTCGTCCTGCCGCCGTTCTTACGACTGATCCTGCTCCTGCTTCTTGGCCCGCCGTTGATTCTGGCGGCGCAGTCGCTTGGGTCTCTGGACCCCGTTGTGCTTCTTCCGAGCGGGGCGGCGGAAGGGGCTGTCCTCGTCTTCCTCACCGCGTGTCTGGCTCTGGTCGTTCTCGGATTCGCCGGGCGCACCGGCGCCGTCGGGCTCTTCATCGTCTACGGCCTGAGCCTGGCAGTACTCGGGGTCGCCCCGCGCGGCCTCTCCGCCTGGGGCTGCTCTTTCGCCATCTACCTCCTGGGCACGGGCGCCGGTTCGTTGTGGCAGCCTGAGCGGGCGCTCTACCTACGTCGGGCGGGCGAGCATCGCTGAGGTGAGAGCGCGACGCCGGCTCGCCGCCCCCTGGCTGCGATACGCGCTCTGGCTTGGGCTGCCGCTGGCGCTGGCCTGGGTGCTGCGCGACGTCAGCTTGTCCGAGCTGGCCGAGTCGCTGCGGGCGTTGACGGTGGGGGAGCTGGCGATCCTGGCCGCGGTCAACGTCCTGGTCGTTCTGACCTTCAGTGGACGATGGTGGGCGTTGTTGCGAGAGCGCGGTCTGCGGCTGCCGTATCTGGCGCTGAGTGCCTATCGCCTGGCGGCCTTCGCCATCAGTTACTTCACGCCCGGATCTCAATTCGGCGGGGAGCCGCTGCAAGTTCATCTCGTCCATCACCGGCACGCCATTCCTTTGCCGGCGGCCACCGCCAGTGTTGTCCTCGATAAGACGATCGAGCTGATATCGAACTTCGTCTTTCTCGCTCTCGGCCTGGCCGTCGTCGTCCGCCTCGGCCTTCAACCGACGGGTTCCGGGGTGCCGTTACAGGCGCTCTCGCTTTCGCTCCTGGTGTTCCCGGTGGCGTACCTGATGGCCGCCCGGCGTGGCAAGCGGCCGGGCACCTGGTTGGCGGGGAGGTTTGGATTGCGCGCAAGCGGATCCGGGACTCAGGCGAGAATTGCTCGAGCCCTGGAGGAGAGCGAAAAGGAGGTGGCCGCCGCGGCACAACAGGCGCCGGGTGGCATTCTGGCCGGAGCGGCATTCTCTGCGCTAACTTGGGGGCTGCTCCTCCTCGAGTGGGCGCTGGCTCTTCATTTCCTCGAAATCGATCTGAGCGCAGGGGAGGTCGTCGCGGTCGTGACGGCAACCCGCCTGGCGCTCTTCGTCCCGCTGCCGGGCGCGGCCGGAGCGCTGGAGGCCAGCCTGTTGTTCGCCGTGACGGCACTCGGCTACAGCGCGGCCCAGGCGCTAAGTCTGGCGCTTGTCATCCGTTTGCGGGACGTAGCCTTCGGCGGGCTGGGACTGTGGCTGGGAGGGTGGCTGGCGGGAGGGGAATCAAGAGCGAGGCCGCCCTCGGTGTGAGGGCGGGCATACGCGCCCGCGGGTGACCGCGAGATTTGGCGCGCCTCGGGGATTCCTCGCCAGGCTCTTGGCCTGGCTCGGAATGACAGTGGAGGAGAGTGCGCAACCGAGGCCTGTCCTCTATTGTCATTCCGAGCGCCCGGAGGGCGCGAGGAACCCCCAAGGCGCGTCAACTGCTGTAGCAGCGGCGGGTAAGGAGAACGCATCGCCCCCGTGGGGCACGGGCGGACCCTTACTCTATTGTCATTCCGAGCGCCCGCACGATCGTCCCCGAAGCGAAGCGGAGTGGGAGGGCGCGAGGAATCCCCTAGGCGCGTCAAACGCAAGAACCGCTGCGGGTGCATGAGTCCAGTCTCATCCTGGCGCCCGTCCCACCACGTCGATCTGATGCGCCAGAAAGACCAGATCGCCAGCCCCGACCTGTCGGCGCCGCGCCTCGATCCATTCGGAAAGACGGCGCGAGTCGATCGCCGCACGTCGGCGGACCGAGGACTCCACCATGTCGAGCAGCGTGTGGAGGACGAAGGCCTCGTCGCCCGGATAGGCGCCGTCGTGTGGAAGGACGATCCAATCGGACGAACCCGCGGCGAGCAAGGTCGATCCGCGGCGACGCAGCTCCGTCAGCAGACGACGTCCGGTCCGACGATCGCCCGAAGGGTGCTCGCCATCCCGGCGCGCGTCCATGGATGCGTGGTATTCGCGGACGACAGCCGCGTCGAGGTCGGCGTCGATCTCCGGCAGAAACGCCGTCAGGCCGTCGAAATTCAGAGTGAAGTAGAACAGCCCTCCCGGTCGAAGCCAGGCCAGGAGCCGGGGGAGGGCGCGATCGAGATCGACCAGATCGAGGAAGGCGTGCGCCAGGACGACGTCGATGGGCGGCAAGGACAGCGCCGCCTCGAAGAGGGAGGCGCTGCGCCATTCGACCTCGACCCCGAGGCTCGGACCCTCCAGCCTCCAGCGATCGTCGCCCAGGCGGCTCCAGGAGTCCCCGTGCGCCTCCGCCCTGGCCCGCAACCGCTGCGCCGCCAGTTCGCGGTGGGCGCCTTCGGATTCGAGGGCGATGTATCCATCCTGACCCAGGACGGAGCCTTCGAGCAGCCGCTCGATCATCGTTCCGATGCCGGCGCCGACCTCAAGGAATCGCAGCCGGCGCGACTCCGTCTTCGGCGGCAGAGAAGCCAGCATCGTCCGCCAAACGTGCGGGTTGAGGGAGCGGTCGTCGAGCGGCTTCTTGGCCGCCAGGTATCGCTGGAACGACTCGGTGCGCGCGTCCAGCTGTCCGGCCTCTTTCCCCCGGCTAAGCCTTCGATTGCAGCCGTAGGTCCATCACCAACGCCGCAATCAACAGGATCTCGTCCAGCTTCGTCACCCATCCGAGTTTGTCGGTTGTGGGTTGGCCGAAAACGAAGAAGGCGATGATCGTCAGGACGGCGAAGCCGATGAAAGCGTAATGCACCAGGTCCTGACTATCCTCGAGGAACTCCGGCTCGGATAACGTCGCCCACAGCAGGACCAGGTAGCCGATGCCGTTCAGCAGCCAGGCGACGCGCAGGGAAGCCCCCCAATCGGGACTCCACACGATGAAGGGAAGAATGATGAGGTGGACGATCGCCGTGAACAAGCCGAGGACCAGGATAGCTCTACGAACCGTCTTACGATTCATGCCGGCGCCTCCAGAAGCAGCGGTCTTGGCCCTCCGTCGGAGGGGCGAGGATCAGGATAGCATAGGTCGCCGTGCTTGCGCGGCGGCGATGCCGTAAGAAGCTTCCTTTTTCAGCCGTCCCATCCGTCCGTCCCCCCCAGGTCTCGCGCACACCCCCGGCCCCTCGCAGAGGGTCGGGGCGCTCCGTGGGGCGCAGCCGAGGGGCCCCACTGTCGAGCGCGCTTTGCGAGACTGGCGGGGAGAGATTATCCCCTCCCCCCTCGCTTCAACCGCGAACGGAGGAGGGAAGGGGTGGGGGTTCAGCGATCAGGCTTCTCAGAAATCCAAGGATCGTCGCCCCCGCGTCTTCCCACGTCGGATGGGCCAGGTACGTACGCCGGGCAGCCAGGCCGAGGCGCGCCAAGCGCGACCGGTCCTTGTGCAGGGAGAGAAGTCGTTCGGCCAACGCCACCGGGTCACGGGGGTCGACGAGGAAGCCGTTCTCACCGTCGCGCAAGAACTCGGCTGCACCGCCCGCTGAACCGGCAATCGCCGGGAGACCATGGCCCATTCCTTCCAGGTGGGCCATCCCGTAGCCCTCATAGGAAGACGGCATGGTCGTGACGTGATGGGACGACATCACGAGCGACAAGTCCCGGCCCTTGAGCGCGCCGCGAAAACCGACCCGATCGTCGAGGTGGTAACGCCGGACGAGGCGCCGAACGTGGCGCGTATGTCCGCGGTCCGCCTGCATGTCGCCGGCCACGGTGAGGTGGCCGGTTCCGGGGGGAAGGAGGGCGACGGCTTCGATGAGGGTGGTCAGCCCCTTGCGGGGAATGAGGTTTCCGACGAAGAGAATTCGTATCGGCCCGGATTCTTTGGCGCGGGCGGCAATCGCCTGGTCGTCGATCGCCGCCGGCAATCGATCAGCTCCAGGCACGGCCACGACCCGGGGGGCGGTGGGGTGTTCTGCGCCCAGCAGGCCTTCGACCACTTGTCGCGTCGTCCGGCTGTTGAAGACAAACGCATCAAGGGAGGCCAAATAGGCGCGCTCAATGCGGCGAAGGACGGCCCGGGTGAGCCGATGGCCGGGCTCGCTCGAACGCAAGTGATGGACAAGCCCCACCCGCCGCAGCCGGGGAAGCCTGCGCGCCAGCCGCCGATTCGGCCCGATCAGGGCCGGATGCGACAGCTCGTCCTCGACGAGCACATCGAACCCGGCATCCCCCAACCGGCGATCCAGCTTGGAGTTGAAATTGCCGGCGAGCCGAACGCCGTACGGGCCCACCGGCAGGGAAACGATCTCGACCTCGACCCCGTTCCGGCGTAAGTAGTCCACCACGATTCGATCGTAGAGGTATCCGCCGGAGAGCTGATCGAGGCTCCCGTCCGCGACCCAGCCGACATGCATCAAACCACTCGATGTTGTTTGGAGGTTGACGGAACCCGACCCCGTCCCTGGGCGTGCCCACGTTCTCTTACGGGAGGCCCATAAAAGTGGTGCAAGGCAAGTCCGCGCGATCGAGGGGCATGAGATGGAAGAGCCGGAAGGGGACGAGACCGAATCCTTCGTCCTGCGACAACGGATCGGTGCATCACAACGTCTGCCGGACGGAGGCCCAGGCCGTCGCGCTTTCCCACAAACGGACAATGTGCACCCGAAGGCCGTCCCCGGCCAGATGGGTGGCCAACTGGCCCGATAGGATTCGGCAGAAGTGCTCGAGACTCGGGTTGATTCCGGCGAACTCCGGCAAGTCGTTGAGCAGACGACCCCGGTAGCCGGCAAGGACTGCCTCCAGGTGCTGCTCAACCTTCGCCAGATCAACGAGGTAGCCGTGCTCATCGAGGCCCTGACCTTCCACAATCCACTCCAGGCGGTAGGCGTGGGGATGGACCTCGTTTTCTGCACCCCAATCGCCTCCGATCAGAAAATGGCTGGCTTCGAAGTCGCGCTGCAGGCAGAGTTGATAGGTGGTCATGGTTTCTCAGCCGCTGTCACCATAGGTCAGGACGACCTGAATCGTTTCCTGAGGGCGCTCGGCCAACAACCGATAGGCTTCGGAGGCTCGCTCGAAAGGGACGCGGTGCGTGATCAGTCGCGCCGGTCGCAGCGCCTCCAGGAACGTGAGCGCGTAGAGCAGCCGGCGAGAATGGGTCCACCGCCCCCGCAGTTCCGGCGCGACGGTGCTCACCTGGCTTGCGATCAGCCGGATCCGGCTGCGGTGAAACGGGCCCCCGAGATCCAGCGAGACCTGCTTACGGCCGTACCAGGACCCGATGACGACGCGGCCATCGAATCCGGTGGCCCGGATCGCTGCGTCGAGGGCCCGCGGGTCGCCGCTGAGCTCGTAGGACAGATCCGCACCGCTGTGGTCGGATGCTGTCTGCAGCGCCTCCATGAGGCGTGGGAAGGCTTCGTCGGGGGCGGGGTCGAGTGCGTGGTGCGCGCCCAAGTCCAGCGACGCCTGCCGGCGGAGTGGGAATCGATCAAGGGCCACAAGGGAAGCCAGCGGCATGCGAGCGAGCAGGGCCGTCGTGAGCAGGCCGACGACGCCCTGCCCGAAGATCGCCACTTGCTCACCGGTCATCGGCCGGCCGTCGTGCGCCAGGTTGACCGCCGTCTCCGCGTTGGGAAGAAGCACGGCCTCTTCGGGCAGGAGGGCGCCCGGAAGCGTGATCGTTTGGTCCCGCGGGACGACGAAGTATGTCTGATGCGGCTGAAAGGCGAACACCGTTCTGCCGAGGTATGTTTCCTCGACGCCCGATCCAGTCTCGATCACACGACCGACGGCAGCGTATCCGTACTTAAGTGGAAAGTCGAGGGTCCCGCTGAGGGCCGGCAGACTCACATCGGCCGGCAAGTCGGCCGGCGCCTCCCCCCGGTAGATCAAGAGCTCGGTGCCGGCGCTGATCCCGCTTGCCAGAGTCTGAACCAGCACCTCGCCCGGACCCGGAGGGGACATACCCTCCTCCCGAGTTTCGACCCGGAGTGGTCCGACGAAGTAGATCGCGCGCCGTGAAAGTGTCACTCCAGCTCACCCCATAGGATCAGGTCGGGGCCTGAAGGCTCCCAGCCCAGCAACCGGACTTCGGGCAAGGCGCCCTGACCTGTGGCCAGCGCCGGCTTCCCGGCGACGAAGACCGGCGCCAATGTGATGACAATCCAATCGACGAGGCGCTCGGCCAGGAACGAGCGCAGGACGCGGGCCCCGCCCTCCACCAGCACCGACCGCAGTCCTCGTTGCGCCAGGAGAGCCAACGCCGCCGGAAGATCGACGTCGTCCTCCGGCCCCCGGTCGACTTCGAAGACCTGGGCGCCGAGGCCGGCGAGCGGGGCGCGTCGCGCTGGAGCGACCGGACGGCCGGCCACGAACCAGGGCGGCCGGGGGTGTGCGAAGAGGCGCGCCGAGCGCGGAGTTCGCAAGTCGGTGTCGAGGACGATGGGCTGCGGGTTTGGGCCCGAGGCATGCCGGACGGTCAGCTGCGGGTCGTCCGCCAGAATCGTACCTATCCCGACCAGTAGACCGTCGTGCCGCGCCCGCAACGCGTGAGTGCGGAAAAGCGACGGCGGACTGGAGAGCGACAAGGGGCGGCCATCGCCGAGGGCGATCGATCCGTCGAGGCTTTGGGCATAGCTGATGGTGATGAAGGGACGATCGGTTGGAGCGGCGGCCGACAGCCGGGCTTCGGTCGCTTTCAGGACGTCATCGCTCACGAGCCGGGGGGCGTATGGGCGGGGTCGGATTCGAATCCACGTTGATCCAATGGTTCATCCGGGTTCGTTTGGCCTGCAAATACGCGGCGTTTTCGCCGGTGGCGTCGATCTGCAGCGGAATACGACTGAGCACGACCACGCCCATCTCGCGCAGCGCGTCGAGCTTGTGCGGGTTGTTCGTCAACAGGCGGATCGAGCGCACCTGAAGTTGGCGGAGAATGGCGGCGGCGGCGCCATAGTCGCGCTCGTCGGCTTGGTGGCCAAGGGCCAGATTGGCGTCGACCGTGTCGAGCCCTCCGTCCTGCAGGTTGTAGGCGAGCAGCTTGTCGCGCAGTCCGATCCCCCGTCCCTCTTGACGCAAATACACCAACACCCCGGCGCCCTCGGCGGCGATCAGTTCGAGCGATCGACGCAGCTGCTCTCCGCAGTCGCAGCGCAGCGATTGCAGTACGTCGCCGGTGAAGCATTCCGAGTGTAGACGGACCAGGACGCCTTCCGCTTGCCGCACCACGCCCATCACCAGAGCCAGATGTTCCTGGGAGTCCTTGCCATCGTGGTACAGACAAAGCTGGAACTCGCCTGTGGCGGTGGGGACCCGGGCGTTGACGACGAGCTCGACTTCGGATTCGTTAGGCATTCGTTCTCGCCCGGCACTGGACGAAAGGGCCGGAGTGGAGGATGGCTATTCATTATAAAGCGTTCTAGCCCGATTCCTTAAGTCGTTTCGATAGCGCCCTGACGCCCTCACCCCATGCCCCTCTCCCGGCCTGCAGGCCGGGAGAGGGGTCTCAGGGTGAGGGGCTTTCTGCAGTACAATGCAGATGCAATCTATTGCAGGAAGGAGACGCATGTCCTGCAGCGAACGGCTGCGCCTTGAAATGCGTCTGCGCGGGCTCCGCGTGACCCCGCAGCGAGCCGTGATCATCGAGACCGTCTCTCACCTAGGTGGCCACCCGACGGCGACCGAGGTCTACCGTGAGGCCGCCCGACGACTCCCCGGGCTGAACCCGGCGACGGTCTACCGCACGCTCGAAGCGCTCCAGGCGGCGGGGATGGTGGATGGCATGGGCGGCCCCGGCGGCAAGTCGCGCTTCTCGGTGCGCGACCTCTCCCACCCGCACCACCACCTGGTCTGCATCGATTGTGGCGGCGAGCTCGAACTCGACCCAAGCTGGATCACCGGGCTGGCGCGCCAAGTTCGGCGGCGGAAGGGATTCCGCCTGCACACGCACCATCTCACCCTGACCGGTCTGTGCCGCGACTGCGCCGCGCGCGCCTCGGCCGAGGGAGGCTGACATGATGACGGCGCCGGCCCCGCTTCACATCCCGGATGGTTTCCTCAGCCCGGCGGTGGCGGCGCTGGGCTGGATGCTGGCGATCATCTTCGTCTCTCTCGGCATCCGCCACACCGGCCGGCAGCTCGGCGACCGGATGATCCCCATGATGGGCGTGCTGGCGGCGTTCATCTTCGCCGCCCAAGCAGTCAACTTCCCGGTCGCGGCGGGAACCTCCGGCCATATGATCGGCGCGGCCCTGGCGGCGATCGTCCTGGGTCCGTGGGCTTCTCTACTCGTCCTGACCGTGGTCGTGGGCACGCAGGCCCTCCTCTTTCAGGACGGAGGGCTGATCGCGTTGGGGTCGAACATCGTCAACATGGGCGCCCTGGCGGCGTTCAGCGGCTATGCCGCCTACCGGGCGGTCGTTCGCCTCGCTGGGGACCATCGAGCGGCGCGATTGGGAGGGGCGTTCGCCGCGGCGTGGGTCTCGGTGGAGGCCGGCGCCATCGCCACTTCGATCGAGCTGGCCCTATCTGGCACGACGGATATCAACCTGGCGTTGCCCGCCATGGCTTCGGTGCATGCCTTGATCGGAATCGGAGAGGGTTTATTGACCGCCGGCGCCTTGACGATCCTGATGGCCTCACGCCCGGAAGTGTTGCTGCACGCGGAGCACGCGCCGGGTCGCCGTCAAGCCGTTTTCGCGCTCGGGGGCCTCGCCCTGGTCTTGTTCTTGGCCTTGGCCGCTCCGCTGGCCTCGGTCAGCCCTGATGGCTTGATGGCGGTCGCGCGTGACCAAGGTTTCGACGGAGTGACACGTGCGCTTTGGTCTGGCCCCGCGGCCAACTACCTGATGCCCGGGGTGGACGATCCGGCCTGGTCGACCATCGCCGCGGTGGCTATCGGGTCGCTTGTTGTTTTCGGAGTCGCCATCGGCGTCGGCCGTCTCAGCCGACGGAGCCGGGCGACGGGCTAAGCCGTGCACCTACATCTCGTCGACCGCTACCGGGCTGGGACCAGCATCGCCCATCGACTAGATCCGCGTGTCAAGATCCTTCTGGTCCTGACCTATATCCTCGGTCTCACCCTGGCCCCGCCAGGTGCCTGGGTAAGCTACGCCGCGTTCTTTGGGTTGGCTCTTGCTGCGGCCGCCTTCTCCGGCTTGGGGCTGACCTTCGCCGTTCGCCGATCCTATGTCGCCATTCCATTCATCCTTGCCGCCGCCGCGCTGCCCTTCACCGTGCCAGGGCCCACGGTCCTTACCCTGCCCGTCCTCGGTTGGGCAGTGAGCGGACCAGGGCTTGTGCGATTCGTCAGTATCGCCGTGCGGACGTGGCTGGCGGTCCAGGCGGCGGTCCTGCTGACGGCCACCACCACGTTTCCGGATCTCCTCTGGGCCCTCGGAGCGCTCAAGGTTCCGTCGGCATTGGTGTCGGTTGTCGGGTTGATGTATCGCTACTTGTTCCTGGCCGGCGACGAGGCGTTGCGGATGATGCGCGCCCGACAGGCGCGGGCAGCCGCGCTTCCCGGCGCGCGACGGCCGCCGGTCTGGTGGCGGGGGCAGGTCGCCGGCAGGATGATCGGTTCGCTCTTCCTGCGTGCCATCGAGCGCAGCGAGCGGGTCTATGGCGCCATGCTCGCCCGCGGCTACGACGGCCAGTCGAGGAGCCTGATCCACTTCCAGATGTCGGCACGCGACTGGGCTGCCCTTGGCGCCGGCCTCCTGCTTGCGGCGGGTTGCCTCGGGCTGCAGGGAGTCGCCTGAACGATGCATCACACTCTCGAGGTGCGCAATCTTCATTACACCTACCCCGATGGCCAGGCGGCGCTGCGCGGAGTCGATCTGTTCGTCGCGCCCGGCGAGAAGGTGGCGCTGGTCGGGCCGAACGGCGCCGGCAAGTCGACCCTCATCCTTCATCTGAATGGAATTCTGCACGGACAGGGTGAGGTGCGAGTGTGCAGCCTGCCGATGGAAGACGTCCATCTCGGCCGCATCCGGGCCTCCGTCGGGGTCGTCTTCCAGGATCCGGACGATCAATTGTTTTCGCCCTCGGTCGCCGAAGACGTAGCCTTTGGGCCGCTCTACATGGGGTTGGCAGCGGACGAGGTGGAGAAGCGTGTGCGCTCGGCGTTGGCAGCGGTCGGGATGCCGGGAGCCGGAGGGCGCGTGTCGCACCACCTGAGCGGCGGCGAGAAGAAGCGCGTCGCCATCGCCAGCGTGCTCTCGATGGAGCCGGAGATCCTGGTGCTGGACGAGCCGACCGCCGGCCTGGACCCGCGCGGTCGGCGCGGGTTGATCCGCTTGCTGGCGGCCTTGCCGCAAACCATGCTGGTTTCGACTCACGACCTGCGGATGGTGGCCGAGCTCTTCGCGCGCACCGTCGTCCTCGACCAGGGGAAAGTGGTCGCCGATGGGCCAACCGCCGATCTCATGGCCGACGCCGGGTTGCTGGCGGCGCATGGGTTGGAAGCATAGGGGCTTTCCGATCTCGTTCCGAGTTGTCTGGCTTTGGCCTCACCCCCTGCCCCTGGCGTCGCACAGCTCAGGCGGGGTGGGATCAAGCCAGCGGGAGGGGGTAAGGGCCTGGGGTCGAGTTCGAGGAAGGAGGAACGAATGATGGATGGTGCTGCGTCTGCCTACGGCGCCGAGCTGCAGCCGTTCGCCGGGATCGCCTCCTTCATGCGGCGACCGGTGTCGCGAGCATTCGGCGGCGGCGATGTGGCCATCGTCGGTGTGCCCTACGACTCCGGTACCTCCTATCGCAGCGGCGCCCGCTTCGGGCCGCGCGCCATCCGCGAGGCGTCTCTGCTCCTGTGGGGCTACAACAACGCTCTGCAGATCCAGCCGCTCGAGCACCTGCGCCTCGTCGACTACGGCGACGTCGACGTCGTTCCCCCGTCTATCGACGACACGATGGTCAACATCCAGCGCGAGGTAGGAACCCTGCTCGAGCGAGGCGTCACCATCCTCGCCCTTGGCGGGGACCATTCGATCACGTTGCCTCTGCTGCGGGCACACCACGCCCGCTTCGGACCGCTATCGGTCGTGCACGTCGACGCCCACCCCGACACCTGGCCGAGCGAGTTCGACGGGCACCCCTACAGCCATGGCACATCCTTCCGACGGGCGATCGAGCAGGGCCTGATCCGGAAGGGGGGATACATTCAAATCGGCATCCGCGGTCCGACGACGGCTCCGCAGGACTTGCAGGAGGCGCGTGATCTGGGTGCGCGTGTGATCACGATCGATGAAGCGCTGGCGATGGGGATGCCCGCCGTCCTACAGGAGGTCCGGGAAAAGGCCCAAGGCGCTTGTTACCTGTCGTTCGACATCGACGCCGCCGATCCGGCTTTTGCTCCAGGCACGGGCACTCCGGAGGTGGGAGGCTTCACCAGCCATCACCTCCTGACGCTGGTTCGCGGCCTCCAAGGACTCGACCTCGTAGGGTTCGATCTGGTCGAAGTCTCGCCTCCCTACGATCACGGCGGGATCACCGCGATCCTGGCGGCCAACCTGGCCTTCGAGATGCTCTCGCTGTTGGCCGCGCGCCGTGTGGGGGCCACCCCGAAGGAGGGGGATCGCCGATGACACTCCAACGCATCCTCCTGCCGCTGAGTGGAGCCGTCGTGGCGATCGTTGTGCTGGCCTACGCCTTCGGCTCCGGGACCGTCTCCGGCTCGTCCACCAGCGGGCTGAACCGCGCCCGAGTGCTGGAGGTTCTTGAGGAAGGGACGACGGATCTCGGCGCCGGGCCTCAGACGTATCAGGTCTTCCAGATCGAGGTGTTGGACGGGGCCTATGCCGGAAGCCGTTTCACCATGGACTACGGGCGACGTCAGGTGGTGAGCGAAGGTGACGGCGTGCGCGCCGGGCAGGAAGTGCTGGTCTCGGTGGCGCTGTCACCCACGGGGAGGGTCGAGGCCTATTTCGCCGATTTCGTGCGGATCACTCCCATCCTCGGCTTGGCCCTGGTCTTCGTCGTCCTGATCCTCGTCGTCAGCCGCGGCAAAGGGCTGCGGGCGCTGATCGGGATGTTGCTGAGTCTGGCCGTGATCGGGGGCTTCATCCTGCCGGCGATCCTATCGGGGGCAGACCCCGTGCTGGTCTCGGTCAGCGGTTGCTTTGTGTTGATGGCAGCGACCTTTTACCTGATCCACGGATGGACCATCAAGGCGCACACCGCCGCCCTGGCCACGCTGGCGGCGCTGATGCTGACCGCTGCTCTCGCCGGGCTGAGTGTGGGCGTGGCGAGGCTCAGCGGTCTCGGAAGTGAGGAAGCGCTTTTTCTAACTCAGTTCGCCGACGCCGGCCTCAATGTACGAGGCCTGCTTCTGGCGAGCATCCTGATCGGCGCCCTGGGTGTCCTCGACGATCTGACGATCAACCAGATCTCGGCTGTCTTCGAACTGCGGCAGGCCAACCCCGATCTCGCCATGCGCAGCCTGTACCGCCGGGCGATGGTCATCGGTCAGGATCACATCGCGGCCACCGTCAACACGCTAGTGATGGCGTACGTCGGGGCCTCGCTGCCGCTCCTTCTGTTGTTCACCCTCTTCGAAGAGCCGTTCTTCTCTGCGTTGAACCGGGCAGTCATCGCCGAGGAAGTGGTGCGGACCCTCGTCGGGGAGATCGGGCTGATCGCCGCGGTCCCGATCGCTACGGCGCTAGCAGCGGCGGTGCAGCGCCACCGGGGCCGGTTTCCGGGGTGGCTTGGTCCGGAGATGCTTCCCATGGAACGCGAGTGAGAAGGATCCACGCACGCTCTCGGCGGCCTGTCCTCTGGCTGCGGCACGTCGTCGGAGCTGGAGGGATCCACCTATGGCCGGCGGACGGCCTCGGCCCGCCGTTGCGGTAGACTGTCTCACCAAATGACGACGATCGAAGTTCCGATTGAGGGCATGGACTGTGTCGAGTGCACCGAGCACGTCCAACGTGCTCTGGCGGCGCTTCCGGGTGTGACGCAGGTCGAAGTGTTGCTCGCCTCCGAACGGGCCGTCATCGATCTGGATCCGGAGCGGGTGGGCATGCCGCAGCTCCGAGCGGCGGTCTCGGGCGCCGGTTACAAGATTCCGGAGGCGGCCGTTGCCACCCGGCCGCAGGCCGCGCCCAGCCGCGCGCCTTTGGCGGTTGCCGGTGTATTGACGGTCGCGGTCGTCCTGTTGGCCGTCATCGGCGAGCAGCTCGGTTGGATCGAAACCTTGAGCCGCGCCGTGCCCTGGTTCGTCTGGGTGCCGGCGATCCTGGCGGCGGGATTCCCGGTGTTCCACGAGGTCTTCCTTGCGGCGCGCCAGCGACGGATCATCGCTCACACGCTAATGACGATGGGGGTTATCGGGGCGGCGCTCGTCGGCCAGTGGGCGACGGCGCTGATCGTCGTCTTCTTCATGCGCGTGGGAGACTACATCGAAGGGCTTACGGTGGGGCGGGCTCGGTTGGCGGTACGCAGCCTGATAGCGTTGGCGCCGCAGACCGCCCGGCTCGAGAGCGACGGGGGCGAGGAGATCGTGCCAGCCGGACACATCCATTCCGGAGATGTGGTTCGTGTGTTGCCGGGCGAAGCTATCCCGGTCGACGGGGTGGTGTTGAGCGGCCAGGCAACTGTCAACCAGGCGGCGATCACCGGCGAGGCGATGCCGGTCGAAGTCGGCCCGGGGGCGACGGTCTTTGCCGCCAGTCTGGCAACCCTGGGGACGCTGCGCATCCGGGCGACGGCCGTGGGGCAGGGAACGACCTTCGGCAAGGTTGTCCACATGGTCGAAGAAGCCGAGCGCGGCAAGGGTCGATCGCAGCAGCTGGCCGACCGGTTTGCCGCCTACTACCTGCCCTTTGTGCTCCTGGTGGCGCTGATGACGCTGATCCTCCGCCGCGACCCGCTGGCGGCGGCGGCGGTCCTGGTCGTGGCCTGTACGTGCGCCTTCACCCTGGGGACGCCGATGGCGATGTTGGCCTCGATCGGTACGGCGGCCCGCCGCGGTCTCCTGATCAAAGGCGGCCGGGCGATTGAAGCCCTGGCGCAGGCGAGGGTGGCGCTACTCGACAAGACCGGAACCCTGACGCTGGGGCGGCCGGAGATCCGCGAAATCGTTGCTCTCGACGGCCGGACCGAAGACGAAGTATTAGCCCTTGCGGCGGCCGCCGAGCGCTACTCGGAGCACCCGCTGGCCAAGGCGGTACGGGCGGCAGCCCATATGCGGGGATTGGCGCTCGCTGAGCCTAACCACTTCGAAGCAGTACCAGGCAAGGGGGTACGCGCGACGATCGGGGCGCGGCAGGTGGAAGTGGGAAGCGAGTGGATGACAAACCCGATTTCCGAAGGAAATCGTTCCGAAGGAAATCGGGCCTGGGACGACGACACCGCCCGCCTGGAGGCGCAAGGCTTCACGCTGCTGCATGTTTCGGTCGACGGCCGGCCGGCCGGCATCCTGGCAGCGACAGATGCCGAGCGCCCGGAGGTGGGCCAAGCGTTGGACGAGTTGCGCCGTCTGGGTTTCGATCGGCTGGAGCTGATCACCGGGGACCGCCAGCTGAGCGCCGGCCCGATCGCCGAGCGCCTGGGGATCGAGTTCCAGGCCGGACTTCTGCCGGAGCACAAGATCGATATTGTGCGTCGGTTTCAACAAGACGGCCGGCAAGTGCTCATGGTCGGTGATGGCGTGAACGATGCACCGGCGCTGGCCCAGGCGGACGTCGGCATCGCCATGGGTTCGGCGGGGGCCGCCGTCGCGGCGGAAGCGGCGTCGATCGCCCTGCTGCGCGACGACTGGCGTCTGATCCCGGAAGCGGTCCGGGTAGCGCGCAGGACGATGCGCGTTGTCCGCGGCAACCTGATCTTCACCATCGCCTTCAACATCGTAGGCCTGACACTGGCGGCGCTGGGCATCCTCCCTCCGGCGCTGGCGGCAGCGGCGCAATCGGTCCCCGACCTCGGGATCATGGCGAATTCGTCGCGGCTGTTGCGCTGACAAGGGGGATTCGCGCCGGCGCGCTGCGCGTGAGAGAAGCGAAAGCGCTTACTGGGGGCGGCGTAGAGGTGCCAAACGCATCGCAGCCGGGTCGACGTAGCATTCGCCTGAAGGGCTATGACTACGCCCAGCAAGGCGCGTATTTCATTACCGTTTGCACGCAACGCCGCGCATCCCTGTTTGGAGAGATCATAGACAACAAGATGCAGCCGAACGAGGCGGGTGACATGGTCGTCGAGGAGTGGGATGCCTTGTCGATGAGGTACCGCGGGGCGCATTTGGATGCGTTCGCCCTCATGCCCAACCACATCCACGCCGTCCTTTTCCTCGCCCCCGAGGAGAACGTAGGGGCAGGCCTTGTGCCTGCCCCTGGATCGGTAACATGCAATGTCGGGGCAA
>Ga0209751_10000423_pt1 | contig 45553 bp, 34 predicted proteins | sample RifCSP13_1_FD_184019 | JGI IMG/M metagenome (GOLD analysis project Ga0209751, IMG submission 184019) | Soil microbial communities from Rifle, Colorado - Rifle CSP2_sed 13_1 (SPAdes) (version 2) | ecosystem: Environmental > Terrestrial > Deep subsurface > Rock core/Sediment | place: Rifle...
GCATTTCACGTAGCTTCGAGCAGTCTTTGTCGTCTTAAAAGAACCGCAAAAAATGCACTTGCGACCATTCAAAAAGTTGGTCGCACAACTAAAAACTGTATGAACCCCAGTAACCATAAGTATCTCCAAGGATACTCTGGTTACGAAACGCCCTAATTACCATCCAAAATACCTACGAATGTATTTTGACCTAGCCTTTGGAGACAACTGATTCAATCCTTCACGGCCATGGACTTATTGGAGGTTCTTTAAAGTATTCGGATAGAATACGCGCCTCGCATCCCAACTTACGTTTAAGGATACATCATGTATCAAATCGCTCCGAGCATACTCTCCGCGAATTTCGCCAAGCTGGGCGAGGAGGTCGACAATGTTCTCGCCTCAGGCGCGGACATCGTGCACTTCGACGTGATGGACAACCATTACGTGCCGAACCTGACGATAGGTCCCCTGGTCTGCGAAGCGCTGCGCAAGCATGGCGTGACCGCGCCGATCGATGCACACCTGATGGTCAAGCCGGTGGACCGCATCATTCCCGATTTCGCCAAGGCGGGCGCGACCTACATCACCTTTCACCCCGAGGCCTCCGAGCACATCGACCGCACCATCGGCCTGATCAAGGAAAGCGGTTGCAAGGCCGGACTGGTGTTCAATCCCGCCACGCCGCTGGAGATACTGGAATACACGCTGCCCAAACTGGACATGGTGTTGCTGATGTCGGTGAACCCCGGCTTCGGCGGCCAGAAATTCATCCCTCACGTGCTGGACAAGGCGCGCAAGGTTCGCAAGATGATAGCTGCCGGCGGTTACAACTGCCGCCTGGAGATAGACGGCGGCGTGGGCCCCGCGAACATCCGCGAAGTTGCTGAAGCAGGGGTGGATACTTTCGTGGCGGGTTCAGCAATATTCAGCAAACGCAACGAAAAAGACAAGAACCGTTATGACACCGTGATCGGTGAACTTCGCGCCGAACTCGCCAAGGTATGACGGAGAAGGGTAAAGGGATCGCGCCGGTGGCGCTCAAGGGAGAAGGGGATGGGACAACCCTTTTCTCTTCCCCCTTCCCCCTTCCCATTCAGGCCATCGTCATCGACCTCGACGGCACGCTCCTGGATACCGCGCCGGAACTTACCGAAGCGGCCAACCGCATGTTGCGCGACATGGATTACACGCCGGTGGCGCCGGGGTTGCTGGCAAGCTACATCGGCAACGGCATCGGCTGGCTGGTCAAGCGCGCGCTGACCGGCGACATGCACGCCACACCGGATGCCGCGCTGTATGAACATGCCCTGCCGATCTTCGAAAAGCATTACTCAGAGCTATTACTCAACAGCAAAACCTATGACGGCGTGACCGAAGGCCTGGATGCGATGAAAGCTGCCGGTTTCCGCCTGGGTTGTATCACCAACAAGCTCGCGCGCTATACCGGGCCGCTGCTCAAAGGCGCCGGACTGGCGAAATATTTCGAGATCGTGCTGTCAGGAGACACGCTGCCGGAAAAGAAACCGCATCCGCTGCCGCTGCTGCATGCCGCAAAGTTTTTCGGCGTGCCGATCGAAAAATTGCTGCTGATCGGCGATTCGCTGAACGATACCGTCGCCGCCCGTGCAGCCGGATGCCCGGTGTTCTGTGTGCCTTACGGCTACAATCACGGCGAACCGGCGGAATCGCTGGATCTGGATGCAGTGATCCCCAACCTGGCGGCAGCGATGCCGCTGATGAAGCGCGCTCGAACATGGAACTGAACAACCTCCTGCATCCGAAAGACACTGCCAGTTGGCGATGGTGATCTGTAGCGTGCGCTGTGCGCACGATATTGCTTAAAACGTGCGCACAGCGCACGCTACATGACTATCGAAATAAAGGCTTTAGGAGGTTCTTCAATGTCTCACCCCATCACTGAACAGGAATTCAACGCGCTTGCCCGGCAGGGCTACAACCGCATCCCGCTGGTATGCGAAACCTTTGCCGACCTGGACACGCCGCTGTCGCTGTACCTCAAACTCGCCAACCGGCCTTATTCCTACCTGCTGGAATCGGTGCAGGGCGGGGAACGCTTCGGGCGCTATTCCTTCATCGGCCTGCCCGCCGACACCCGCATCACGGTGCGCGGCAAGCAAGTCACGCTGACGCATTCGGATAGTGAAACCACCCATCAGGTCGAAAACCCGCTGGATTTCATCCGCGATTACCAGACACGTTTCAAGGTTGCATCGCTGCCCGGTCTGCCGCGCTTCTGCGGCGGATTGGCCGGCTATTTCGGCTATGAAACGATACGTTACATCGAGCCGCGTCTGGCCAAGACGCTGAAGCCCGATGCGCCAGGAAAATCAGACACAATAGGCACGCCGGACATCCTGCTGATGCTCACCGAACAACTGGCAGTGGTGGACAACCTCACCGGCAAGCTCACCTTCATCGTGTATGCCAATCCGGAACAGGCCGATGCCTATGCGCTGGCGAAGCAGCGCCTTAATGAACTGACACGCCGCTTAAGACTGCCGGTGGACATCCCGCATGCCCCGGCCATGCACGGCGGCGAAGCGCGTTCGGAATTCGGCGAAGCGGCTTTCAAGCAGGCAGTGGTAAAAGCCAAGCAGTACATCTTCGACGGCGACATCATGCAGGTGGTGCTGTCGCAGCGCATGGCGCAACCGTTCCCCGCCGCGCCGCTGTCGCTGTATCGCGCGCTGCGCAGCGTCAATCCTTCGCCGTACATGTTCTATTACGACATGGGCGACCATCATGTGGTCGGCGCGTCGCCGGAGATACTGGTGCGGTTGGAAGGTGATGCCGTCACGGTGCGCCCGATCGCCGGAACGCGACCGCGCGGCAAGACACCGCAACAGGATGCCGAGCTCGCTCAGGAGTTGCTGGCCGATCCGAAAGAACTGGCGGAGCACCTGATGCTGATCGACCTCGGACGCAATGATATCGGCCGGGTCGCGCAAAACGGCACAGTAAAGCTCACCGAGAAAATGATCATCGAACGCTACTCGCACGTGATGCACATCGTCTCCAACGTCGAGGCTGAACTCAAGCCCGGCCTGAACGCGATGGACGTGCTCAAGGCCACTTTTCCTGCCGGCACGGTGTCGGGCGCGCCAAAAGTGCGCGCGATGGAGATCATCGACGAACTGGAACCGTCCAAACGCGGCATCTATGCGGGTGCGGTCGGCTATCTCGGCTTCAATGGCGACATGGATCTGGCGATCGCGCTGCGCACCGCCGTGGTGAAGGACAACATGCTGTACGCGCAAGCCGGCGCCGGCATCGTCGCCGACTCGGTGCCCGACAGCGAATGGACGGAAACGCTGAACAAGGCGCGCGCCGTACTACGTGCTGCGGAGATGGTGCTCGACGGACTGGACGCGGAAGTGCATCGGTAGGGTGGGCACGATTTTGTGCCCACGCGGATACCAAACCGCGTGGGCAGACGTGAATCCTGTCTGCCCACCCTACAATTTTTCGACCAAATAATCATGCTGCGCTTAACCGAAATCAAACTGCCGCTCGGACATCCAGAGGGCGACATCCAAGCCGCGATCCTCAAGCGGCTGGGTATCGTTGCGGATGAACTGATCAGTTACATCATCTTCAAGCGCGGAGTGGATGCACGCAAGCCGAACGCCATCCTGTTCACCTACACGCTGGACGTGACGGTGCGCGATGAGGCGGCGATTCAGGCGCACTTCAAGAATGATCGGCATGTGTCGATTACCCCAGACACCAACTACCATTTCGTCGCGCAGGCTCCAAAAGATCTGTCCTCGCGCCCCATTGTGATCGGCATGGGGCCGGCAGGTTTATTTGCAGGTCTGCTGTTGGCTCAGATGGGCTTCCGTCCGCTGATCCTGGAGCGCGGCAAAGCCGTTCGTGAAAGAACAAAAGACACTTTCGGGCTGTGGCGGCAAGGCGTGCTGAATCCGGAATCAAACGTGCAATTCGGCGAGGGCGGCGCGGGGACGTTTTCCGACGGCAAACTGTATAGCCAGATCAAAGATCCGCGGCACTTGGGCAGAAAAGTGCTGGACGAATTCGTCAAGGCGGGCGCGCCGGAAGAGATCCTGTACGTGAGCCATCCGCACATCGGCACGTTCCGTCTGGTGGGCATGGTGGAAAAGATGCGCGAGACGATTTTGGCACTGGGCGGCGAGATACGTTTCGAGAGCCGCGTGGACGACATAACAATCACGGATGGGCAAGTCACCGGCGTGGTGCTCGCCAATGGCGAACATATCGCGACGAATCATCTGGTACTGGCAGTCGGCCACAGTGCGCGCGACACCTTCGAGATGATCCACAGGCGCGGCATCTATATCGAAGCCAAACCGTTCTCGATCGGCTTGCGCATCGAGCATCCTCAGTCGCTGATCGACCGCGCCCGTTACGGCAAGAATGCGGGCAACCCGTTGTTGGGTGCTGCGGATTACAAGCTGGTGCATCACGCCAGCAACGGCCGATCGGTGTATAGCTTCTGCATGTGTCCGGGGGGGACGGTGGTCGCCGCAACTTCCGAACCGGGATGCGTGGTGACCAATGGCATGAGCCAGTATTCGCGCAACGAGCGCAACGCCAACAGCGGCATCGTGGTGGGCATCACACCCGAGCAGGACTATCCGGGCGATGCTCTGGCAGGCATGGAATTGCAACGCCGCTGGGAGTCGCGCGCCTATGAGTTGGGCGGCGCCGATTATCAGGCGCCGGGCCAACTGGTCGGCGATTTTCTGGCGGACAGACCCTCGACAAAATTCGGCGCGGTGCAGCCCTCCTACACACCCGGCGTGCATCTGACCGACCTGTCCGGCGCGCTGCCCGATTACGCGATAGCCGCGATACGCGAAGCTTTGCCCGCATTCGCCAAACAGATCAAGGGGTACGACCTGGCCGATGCGGTGCTGACCGGCGTCGAGACGCGCACCTCCTCGCCGATACGCATCAAGCGCAACAAGGACGATTACCAGAGCATCAACACCAAAGGCCTGTATCCGACTGGCGAAGGTGCGGGCTATGCAGGCGGGATACTTTCAGCGGCAGTGGACGGGATTGAGGTTGCCGAAGCGGTGGCATTGAGCATCGTAGCAGGATAGGATTGCGAATCGAAGTCGTAGGGTGGATAAAGCGCACAGCGCGTATCCACCAGATAAATGGTGGATACGGCACAATGCGCCTTTATCCACCCTACAGTTAACAGAAACAGGATTTGGAAAATTATGCTTTTGATGATCGACAACTACGACTCCTTCACCTACAACCTGGTGCAGTATTTCGCCGAGCTCGGTGAGGACGTGGTGGTGCATCGCAACGACGAGATTTCCGTCGAGCAGATCGCGAAATTGAACCCGCAGCACATCGTGGTGTCTCCCGGCCCGTGCACGCCGAACGAAGCGGGCGTGTCGGTCGCGGCGATCCAGCATTTCGCCGGGAAGATACCCATCCTCGGCGTGTGCCTCGGCCACCAGAGCATAGGCCAGGCTTTCGGCGGCAAAATCATTCACGCCAAACAGTTGATGCACGGCAAGACCTCGGCGATCCATCACAACAACAACAGCGTATTCACCGGCCTGCCGAACCCGTTCACCGCGACGCGCTATCATTCGCTGGTGATAGAACGCGAAACGCTGCCGGATTGCCTCGAGATCACCGCATGGACCGACGACAATGAGATCATGGGCGTGCGCCACAAGGCGCTGGCGGTGCATGGCGTGCAGTTCCATCCCGAGTCCATTCTCACCGAACACGGGCATGACTTGCTGAAGAATTTTTTGGAAGGTAATGCGTAGGGGCACGGCGTGCCGTGCCCATTACAGAATGGCGCACCCACCCCAGGGGCACGGCACGCCGTGCCACTACCCACATTTTATAGAGGGGCATCATGAACTACTCACAGACATTAACCAAGCTGATCGACCGCCACGACCTGCCGTTCGCCGAGATGCGCGAACTGATGGAGCACATCATGAGCGGGCAGCTCACACCGGCGCAGATCGCGGCGGTGTTGATCGCGCTGCGCATGAAGGGTGAAACCGTCGATGAGATCGCGGCGTCAGCTGCGGTGATGCGCGAGTTGTCCACCAAGGTCAACGTAAAGCATACCGGACACCTGGTCGACACCTGCGGCACCGGCGGCGACGGTGCGCAGACTTTCAACATCTCCACCACCAGCGCATTCGTCGCAGCCGCTGCCGGAGCGCGCGTCGCCAAACACGGCGGACGCTCGGTCTCAAGCACCTGCGGCAGCGCGGACGTGCTGGAGAAACTCGGCGTGAACGTGAACCTTACGCCGGAACAAGTCGCGCAATGCGTGGATAATATCGGGGTCGGCTTCATGTTCGCACCCCACCATCACAGCGCGATGAAACACGCCGCGCCGGTGCGGCGCGAACTCGGCGTGCGCACGATGTTCAACCTGCTCGGACCCCTCACCAATCCGGCCGGCGCCCAGAATCAGGTGATCGGCGTATTCCATCAATCGCTTACCACCAAACTCGCGCAGGTGCTGGCCTCGCTCGGCAGCCGTCATGTACTGGTGGTGCACGGCGCGGACGGCATGGATGAGATCTCCATCAGCGACGGCACTTATATCGCGGAACTCAAGGACGGCAAGGTCAGCGAATATACCGTACACCCCGACCTGTTCGGCCTGGCCAGCGCGCCCGGCAATAGTCTGCGCGTGGCGAATGCAGATCAGGCAAGCGAAAAATTATTGGGCGTGCTGAACAATGAAGTCGGTGTGCCGCGCGACATCGTGCAACTGAATGCCGGTGCGGCGATTTATGTGGCGGGGCTGGCTGGCACGCTAGAGGAAGGCGTGGCGAGAGCCGATAGCGTGATCGCCAGCGGCGCGGCAAAAACCAAGCTGGATCAGCTCATCGCGCTGAGCAACAGCTACAAGGCTTGACTCGCTAACACACTGCATAGGAAAGCCGCTATGTGAGAATGGATGCTTCAGGCCAAAAGCACATACACCGCTCAGCCCTGTTTGCCTTAATAATACCGTCAACGCACGCTTGATATTCTTGTGCATCAAGAAGTACAGTGGCGATACGGTTTAACGTACTATTTATTGAGCTTTACATAATTCATGACTGTTAGGTGATTTACCGTAGGGCGGGCTTTGCCCGCCGCGTCGGGCCGTTTCGACAGGCTCAGGACAGGCGTATCCCGACCTACGTGATGCGGAGACACTGTCTTCAAATATGTAATCCTCAATAATGATTTCAAAGACGCATACGTCCTAATAATTTCTGTTATGCCCGCAATGACGAAAATTTTTTCTCTGCTGCTGTTACTTTTTATCCATAGCGTCACAGGTCATGCAGCAGGTTTTGACTGTAACGGTGAACGCCTTTCATCTGTTGAAAAACTGATTTGCTCGGACACTAAATTGTCAGGGTATGACGAGCACCTCAACAATCTGTTCCACAAGACTATAGGGTTATCAACGGCACTTGAGCAAAGACAAGTACTCGATGAGCAGCGTCTTTGGGTAACAGAAGTAAGGGATCGATGTGATTCATGGATTTGCCTGCATGGCGCCTATCAGGCCCGCCTTAACGCACTTTCCAGTACCTATCAGATTAGATGGCAAGCAAGGATACCTGACAGTGTTTTGATCGAGTTATCGCGCCGCAGCGCAACTTCCGTTGAGGAACTCAAAGTGATGTTGAGCGACTGCCATGGGAGCCAAATGAACATGAACTTTTGCTCATTCAGAACTTTCGTCGAAGCTGACCTGGCAATGGGATCGGTTCTGGCCAAAAAACTTGAAGCCTTATCACTGTGCCACGAGATGCTGCAGACTTCCCAGGCCAATTGGGAAAAAAACCGTGACAGCAAGTGCAAAAAGGAAGCTGACGGCGAAGCGGAAGGCGGCTCCATGCGACCGATGATCTTTTCTGCCTGCCAAGCCGGAGCCACGGAACAACGCACCATGCAACTGAGATCAATCAAGTCATGCGACAGCATTCGCTAGAGCATGCAATGATCGATAACCCGCGCTTCGAGCGGGACGTTCCGCCTGCAAACTGCGCATCAGTTGTGCAGGCTCAGGAATATTCAATTGCAGCCAGCGTATCCGCCACCGTCGGATAGCGCAGCTTCACTTTCAATTCCCGTTTCATGCGTTGATTGGTCAGCCGCCGTGATTCATTCATGAACGACAGCAGCATTTCCGGCAGCGCATGCTGTGCCTCGGCGCGGCTGATGCGCGGCACGCGCGGCAGGTGATACGCATCTGCCACAAGGTCAAAATATTCGCCCATCTTCAGATGGCTGTCGTCGCTGGCGTGATACACGCGGCATGATTTTCCATAGCGCAACGCCGCGACACTGATACGCGCCAGATCATCGGCATGGATGTGGTTGGTGTAGCTGTCCTCGCCGGCGATGATGCCCGGCGTGCCCTGCTGCAAGCGGCTTAGCGGCAAACGGTCCGCCGCGTAAATGCCGGGCACACGCAGGATGCTGGCATTCACCCGATTGTGTTTGGCCCAACGGCGCACTTGCCTTTCGGCGTCGACACGGCGCAACGAGCGCGGAGAAGTGGCATTGAGCGGATGGGTCTCGCTGACCCACGCTCCATCGCAATCGCCGTACACGCCGCTGGTGCTGATGTATACCAGCCGCCTGGGTGTCTTGCCTTGAGACAAAACACTGAGCAGATTGCGGGTGCGCGTATCGGCAAAGGCACGCCCCCTCGCAAGCTCTCCCCCCTGCACACCCCCTGACGCCTCCCGGCCTCCCCTTCGCAGGGGAGGTGTTGATGAAGGAGGCGCAAAGTGCAGCACCGCATCGGCCAATCCGGCGATGCGCGCCAGACTGGCGCGATCATCCAGATCGCCCAGGATCGGCACCACACCCGATGCCCGCAATCTCGCATGGCAGGCCGGATTGCGCACCAGAGCGAACACCCGGTAGCGGCGCGTCAACAAAGGGATGGCGCGCAGCGCAACATCACCGCTGCCGACGATCAATACACTTTTCATAGCGGGATTATGCGTTAAAATCCGCGCTTTCGCGCACCCTGCAAATTTCAACATGGCTTTTCAAATAACCATTCAGCCCAGCGGCCACAGCTTTCCGATTGAACCACACGAGACCATACTCGAAGCCGCGATCAGGCATGGTTACATTCTGCCCTATAGCTGCCACGACGGTGTATGCGGGACGTGCAAGGGCAAGGTGTTGCAGGGCCGGGTAGACTACGGCAAGCATCAAGACAGCGCCTTGACGGAACTGGAAAAGACGGCAGGTATGGCCTTGTTCTGCTGCGCCAGGCCGCTTTCGGATCTGATCATCGAATGCCGCGAAGTGAATGAGATCAGGGACATCCCGGTGAAAACCCTGCCGTGCCGTGTGCAAAGAATGCAGCGGCCTGCGCCGGATGTCATGGTGCTCTCGCTCCAGTTGCCCGCCAATGAACGCCTGCAATTCATGGCCGGACAATACATCGATATTCTGTTGAAGGACCAGAAGCCGCGCAGTTTTTCGCTGGCCAATGCGCCTCACGATGACAAATTCCTCGAGCTGCACATACGCAACATCGCAGGCGGCGCATTTACCCGGCATGTGTTCGAAACGATGAAAGAGCGCGACATCCTGCGCTTCAAGGGTCCGCTCGGCACCTTCTTCCTGCGTGATGATTCAACCAGACCGATCATCTTCGTTGCCAGCGGCACCGGCTTCGCACCGATCAAGGCGATGATCGATCATGCGCTGCATATCGGCATGAAGCGTCCGATGCATTTCTACTGGGGAGCGCGCAAACTGCAAGATTTATATATGCTGGACAAAACCAGGCAATGGGAGAGTCGCGGCATCAAATTCACTCCGGTGCTCTCCGAAGCCTTGCCGGAAGATGCCTGGCAGGGACGTACCGGCCTTGTGCATCGTGCGGTGCTGGACGATTACAACGATCTGGCCGGTCATGAAGTCTATGCCTGCGGTGCGCCGGTGGTCGTTGAAGCCGCCCAGCGCGACTTCACCACGCTGCGCAACCTGCCGAATGAAGCGTTCTTCTCGGATGCGTTTACCTTTGCTCCAAAAAGCTAACCTCTCCCAGCCCTCCCTTGTGCGAGCATCCGCTGCGCGGATTGCCTGCTTGACCCACTTCAGGGAGGGAGCGGGGAGGAACTACCGAACCGAAATACGCATTTCGCCCTGGTCTTGTTCTATCCTGAACTGCTGCAGAACGCTCATACCGAGCAAGGGCTGGCCGAGGTTCGGGGAAATCGTCGCGGGCGCATTCTTGATCAGGAATGGCCCGAACCTGAGCTGAGGAATGATCGCAGTACACGCGCTGGCAGAACCATTTGCCGTCTGCACCAGGATCTTATCTCTGCAATATATCTGCGCTGACATCGCGACTTCCCTGGGCAATGCCACGGAAGACGCGCCTGTGTCAACCACGAAGGTCAGTGCCTTGCCGTTGATCGTGCCATTCAGGAAATAATGGCCATTGCCACTCTGCTTGATGATGAGCACTCCGTTGACACTCTTGCCGGACTCATTGTCTGGCTGCCTTGGTTCGGTTGATGCCGCCCAGGAAGAGATCGCCTGCACATTTTGTTTGCAGGGTGACTCCTGATAGATCAGGTCGCCTTGTGAATTCTTGCATTTATAGACTGTGCCTTCCGCCAATACGGCCATGCTTGCGATGGCCAGGACTGCTGCGGACAGGAGGATGATATTATTTATTCGCATAGCCATCTCCTCATAACGTGAAAGGTGAAAGGTGAAAGGTGAAAGGTGAAACGCAGAACCACTGCTTCGTTTCACCTTTCGCAGCTTAACCTTCACGTTTCACTGTTTCGTCACCGCCATCGCCTGCTGATAATATTTGGACGCCTGTTCCGGCTTCCCCAATCGCTCTGCAAGCTGGCCTAACGCTTCATAGGCCGCATGGCTGGGTGTGAGGCTGATACTGGCTTCGAGATAGTTTTGCGCCTTTCCCCACAGCTTCTGATGCAGGCACAATTTGCCGAGCGCAAGCAGCAGTCCGGCTTCCTGCTTGTGCAGACTGAGCCACTTCTCGGCTTGCTCGATTTGTGCCAGCAAGTCACCGGATCGGCACTCGCCGTAAAGTGCGACCAGTTCGCTGTCCCATTGCGCATTCAGGCTGCCGGAGAGCAGTTGTTCCGCGAGGGGGCAGCCGCCATGTTGTATCAGCGCGCGCGCGGCGGTAGCGGCAAACCTGCTGCGCCTCTTGATATCGGCCGGGATGTTTTTCAGGCAGGCGGTCAGACCGGCCAAATCCTGTTGCTGACGGATTTTTTCCAGCCATGCTTCCTGGCGCAATTGCGCCGCCACCGGCACATCGATGGATGCGCGCTTTTCCAGCTGATCGAGCAAGCGCAGCACCTCATCCCAATTGCCCGCCTGTTGCTGCGCCTTCAGTTCCAGCGACAACGCGCCGGGATGGTTTTTGACCCCGCTATCGCGCAATTCCTGCAAGGCATCCAGTGCCGCGCGCGGATCGCGCTGATCGAGCATGAATTTGGTGGTCGCCATCAGGCGCATCGTGGAATCACCGGTCTTCCTGCCTTCGGCAGCGGCCAGATAGGCGTCGCGCTTCTTGAATTCGCGCAATTCATGCGCGGAACGCGCGGCGATGATGGGATGCAAGGCTGAAGATTCGCCCATTTCGATGGCGTGCGCCGCAGCCTTTTCCGCCTCGGCATAGCGACCCTCAAAGAACGCGCCAAGCACCTCATCCAGCAGCCTGCGCGAACTGGCTTGCGCACGCTCCAGCCGGAATTGCCGCACCTGCACCGGCAAGTTCAGGACGGCGAGTGTCATCCGCACCAGCGCATAGCCGGCCACGAACGCGAGCAGCGATAGAGCGATGAACAGCGTAAATGAAACCTCGATGCGATAGGGCGGATATACCAACTGCACATAGGCCGGATTGTGCGATGCCGTGGTAAGTATGGCCGCGGCGGCGAACAGGCCGAGGATCCACAGCAGATATCTCATCTGGCGGCCTTCTCGCGCGACAAACGGTAGTTGCGCACCTCCTGCAAGCTGGTGCTGAGGTCGGGCAATTCGACGCTGATGCCGGTCGCGGCCAATTTCTTCAGTCCGGCCAACATGGCCGATCCGGCCGGGGATTTGGTGTCGAAATAGCGGGCCGTCCACTGCTGGGTAGTTTTCAGCTCCTGCCTGAAAACATCATCGTCGCGCGACAACAGCGCAATCCGCGCCGACAACAGCCTCAATTTGAGATTCTCGCGCAGGAAGAATTCCTGATTGGGCAGCAACAGAGGGAGCTCGTCCCTGCCGGTGTTTTCGATCCGCACCAGATGCTTCGCCTCCTGCCAGATCTCGCGCAGCAACTTTTGGCCTGCTGTTTCATCTTTGGGCGGGATCGCCTGCGCGATCTGTTCACTCGGGTGCCCGATCAAAAGCTTTTCGTCTGCCACACGTTGCCGATAGGCCAGCGGCAACTCATCGACAGCGGCGATCAGCTTGGTGATCTGATGATTGATGCCGGTGATGTCCACGCTGGGCAGTGCGCGCAGCCTGTCCATATCCTGGCCTATGATCTTGCGCAAGCCTTTGAAAGATGGCCGGTTCATGCGCTGCAAGCGCGCGTCTGCGCTCTGCATCGCGATCAGCGCGGCCCTGACGTTGGCCGACAGTTGTAATTGCTGCTCGGCGTTCAACAGCATCTGCTCGACTTCAGCCAGCGCGGTTTCATCGCGGCTCACCGACAGGTCGTTATACAAATTTTCCAGCGTGCCACGCTGATTATGCATTTCGGCATAGCGCGTTTCCAGCATCGTCACCTTGGCATACAGTTCTGTTACCTGATCCTGACTCTGCGTCAGCAACAACCGGTCTGCCTTGCTGATGCCTTCCGTCTCGGCGATCTTTTTCGCCAGCTGCTGCTGCATGTCATTGATGATGCGGCGCTCCTCCAGCCATTGCCACAGGAACACCACCACCATTACTGCCAGCGTCAACTGCGTGATGCTGATCCGGGAAATAAAATTCGCTGCCGGGGTCTTGCGCGCCGGACGCGGCTGGTCTGGCGATGCGGAAGCATCTTGCCGGTCGTTATCCGGTTGCGGAGTTTGTTCGCTCATTCTGTCCCCTGTCCCCTGTCAACCCCTCCCAGCCTCCCCTTATCAGGGGAGGAGTTGCTTAGGCCATCTGTCCTCTGTCTTCTGTCCTCTGTCTTCTGAACAGCCCATGCTACCAATGCCGACAACAGGCCATCATCTCCCGAACCTGTCAGCATCACCTTGTGCCAGCCTTGCCGGTGCGCAAGTTCGGCGATACGCTGATGCGGCACGAACAGGGGCGTGTCGCGCAGGATAGCTTGCGCACTATCCCTTCGACTTGGCTCATAACCAGCGACTTGGCTATCGTCTTTCGGGTGCCCGGCCAAAAGCTCTTCGGCTGATAGCCTAGTCGAATGGCTAGTAGTTTCATCAGGACAGGCATCCAGCATTTGCCACAGATAACCCAGTGCCTCGCTGCTGGTCACGGTGATCGCATCCGGCGCGGAGTCCGGCAATACGCTCGCATCGTGCTGCGGCTTGCTGCGCTGATAGCAGGCCGCATATTCCACCGTCGCCCCGCGCGCCCTGAGGGTGTCGCCCAGCAACTCGCGTCCGCCATCGCCGCGAAAAATCATCACGCGCCAGCCCGCGACATCCTGTAACTCCGGCAAGGCCAGCAGGCCCTCGCTGTCGAAACGTTCTGCAGGGGCAATGACGTTGGCGACACCCGATTCGCGCAATGCCTTCGCGCTGCCCTGGCCGACCGTGGCGATTTTCAGCTTCGGAGGTAACGCCCCCAAAGCCCGTATCGCGGCCATGCCATAGTGCACGGCATTCGGGCTGATGAAGATGGCAAGGTTGAATTGTGCGAGGCGCGCGATCTGTTCATGCATGATCCGGGTATCCTGCACAGCCGCGATATCCAGCAGCGGAAACAGCAGCGGGATGCCTCCCGCCTGCTCGATACGCTGTGCCAGTTGCACGGCCTGGTCGCGCGGCCGTGTGACGACGATCTTCAGTCCGGTCAGCGGGAGGTCGTTAGTCATTTCCTGCAGGCGCATCTCGATTATTGCGGGAGCGGTTTTAACCGCGACTTGCTATCGCAGTTAAAACCGCTCCTACAATGAATGTTAGAGAGCAAGAGCTGCAAGAATCTCATCCGCGCCCTGGGCACGCAGCGCATCGGCGACTTTGTTTCCGAGCGCTTCTGGATGGGCGATGTCACCCATCAACTCGGAGTGTGTCATGCGCTTGCCATCCGGGCTGGCGACGAAGCCGCGCATACGCAGCTTGCCGTTCTTTACTTCTGCAAAACCGCCCAGCGGCACCTGGCAGCTTCCGGCCAGCGCGCGGCTCAGGGCGCGTTCCGCCAGCACGCAGGCGGCGGTATCGGGATGGTGCAGCGGTTGCAGCAAGGCGATCACATCGGCGCGATCGGCGCGGCATTCTATGCCCAGCGCACCCTGTCCGACCGCGGGCAGGCTGTCTTCGCTGCTGATCAACGCGCGGATGCGCTGGCCCAGCCCCAGGCGTTTCAGCCCGGCGGCGGCAAGGATGATGGCGGCATATTGCCCTTCATCCAGTTTGCGCAAACGGGTCTGCACATTGCCGCGCAACGGCTCTATCTTGAGATGCGGGAAGCGCGCGCGCAACTGGCTCTCGCGGCGCAGACTGGACGTGCCCACCACGCTGCCTGCCGGCAGCGCAGCGAGATTTTCGTATTTGTTTGAAACGAACGCATCATGCGGGTCTTCGCGTTCGCCGATGGCGGCCAGCACGAAACCTTCCGGCAGATTCATCGGCACGTCTTTCAGCGAATGCACGGCAAGGTCGGCGCGGCCGTCCTCCAGCGCGGTTTCCAGCTCTTTCACGAACAGGCCTTTGCCGCCGATCTTGGAAAGGGTCACCTCGAGGATCTGGTCGCCCTGCGTGGTCATGCCCAATATGCTGACTTCGGTTTGCGGATATAATGCACGCAGCCTGTCACGGATGTGTTGTGCTTGCCACATCGCCAGCGCGCTCTCGCGCGATGCGATCACTAAACGGGAAGGTGCAGATGGGAATTTCTGGCTCATCGGATTTCCTAAATTATCTATTGGTAATTACCCGGCGCATTCTAACATAAGGTGCGCCGTGCTTTCGTCCCGAACACCGATGAATCTATTTTCCGCACCTACCGACATTTCCAGCAAAGACCTGCCGTTGCGCGATGATGTGCGCCTGCTGGGACGCATCCTTGGTGACACGCTGCGCGAACAGGAAGGCGAGGCTTCATTTCAGTTGATCGAGAACGTGCGCCGTGCCGCAGTGCGTTTCCGCAAGACCCAGGACGACCGCGACCGCGTGCAGCTCGAGCGAACGCTGGACGCGCTGTCACCCAGCGAAACGCTGGTGGTGGTGCGCGCCTTCAGCTACTTTTCACAACTATCCAACATCGCCGAAGACCTGCATCACAACCGCCGTCATCGCGCCCACCTCAAGGCCGGCAGCGCGCCGAAAGACGGCAGCCTGCTGCTGGCGCTGGAGCGCATCGAGGCAAAGCATACCGGCAAGAAGGCACTGCAAACCTTTCTGGACAGCGCGCTGATCTCGCCGGTGCTGACCGCGCATCCCACCGAAGTGCAGCGCAAGAGCATCCTCGATTGCCAGTTGATCATTTCACGCCTGCTGTCCGATCGCGATCGCGTGGAAATGACGCCGGATGAACTGGCCGACAACGAGGAAGCGTTGCGCCGCTTCATGCTGATCCTGTGGCAAACGCGCATGTTGCGCACCTCGAAGCTGACCGTGCGCGACGAGATCAATAACGGGCTGGAGTATTACCGCTACACCTTCCTCGGCGAGATCCCGAAGATCTACGTCAGCCTGGAAAAGCAACTGGAGGCGCGCTTCGGCAAGGACATCCGCATTCCGCCGCTGCTGCGCGTGGGCAGCTGGATCGGCGGCGACCGCGACGGCAATCCTTTCGTCACTCACGATGTGATGCTGGATGCGGCGCAGCAGCATTCCGCGCTGGCCTTTGAGCACTACCTGAATGAGGCCTATGTGCTGGGCCGTCGCCTGAGCCTGACGGATCGCCTGGTAGAAATCACGCCCGAGTTGCGCCGGCTTTCCGATGCCTCGCCGGACAAGGACGCCGCTCGCGTCGACGAACCCTACCGCCGCGCGCTCAACCTCATCTATTCGCGCCTATCGTCCACTGCGCGCCAGCTCGGCCACGAACTGACGCATCTGCCGCCACTGGATCCGGACGCACGGCCCTATGCCACGCCGCAGGAATTCATCGCCGATCTGGATGTGCTGATCGACTCGTTGTTCAAGCACGGCGCGATGTACCTGGCACGCGGCCGGATCGCCTATTTGCGCCGCGCCGCAGAAGTGTTCGGCTTCCATCTTGCCCCGCTGGACATGCGCCAGCACAGCGCGATACACGAGCAAACCGTCTGCGAATTGTTCGCGCGCAGTACCGGCAAGGCGGACTACAAGGACCTGAACGAGGCAGAGCGCCGCGAGGTGTTGCTGGCCGCGTTGCAGGCCGGCACGCCTCTGTTGGCCGATGCTTTTGCACCCGACAGCCTTGGGCAATATACCGGCGTGGCACAAAGCGAGCTGCGCATCATGCAGGCCGCCGCACAGATCCATCAACGCTACGGCCGTGACGCACTGCCCAACCACATCATCTCCAAGACCGATGCGGTGAGCGACATGCTGGAGCTGGCACTGATGCTGCAACAGACAGGCCTGCTCGAAGGCGGCAAAAATCCTGTTCTGCATGTCAATATCATTCCGCTGTTCGAGACCATCGAAGACCTGCGCGGCTGCGGGACGATCATGGACGAACTGTTCGCCATCCCCTGGTACCGCAAGCTGCTGAGCAGCCGCGACAACACGCAGGAAGTGATGCTCGGCTATTCCGACAGCAACAAGGACGGCGGCTACCTTACCGCGAACTGGGAACTGTACAAGGCCGAGGTCATCCTGGTAGAGGTGTTCGCCAAGCACGGCATCGAACTGCGCCTGTTCCACGGGCGCGGCGGCACCGTGGGGCGCGGCGGCGGCCCGAGTTACGAGGCGATCCTGGCGCAGCCGCCGGGCAGCGTGAACGGGCAGATACGCATCACCGAGCAGGGCGAGGTGATCGCCAGCAAATACTCCAACCCGGAGATCGGCCGGCGCAATCTGGAGACGCTGATCGCCGCGACCATGGAGGCCACGCTGCTGCATCATCACGGCGCAGACAGCACCATGCCGGAGTATCACCGCATCATGGAGGCGCTGAGCCTCGACGCCTACGCTGCTTACCGCAAGCTGGTGTATGAGACCCCCGGCTTTACCGAATATTTTTTCACCGCCACTCCGATCCGCGAGATCGCCGAGCTCAACATCGGCAGCCGCCCGTCTTCACGCAAGGCTTCGGATCGCATCGAGGATCTGCGCGCCATCCCTTGGGTGTTCAGCTGGGGTCTGAACCGCACGCTGCTGCCGGGCTGGTTCGGCTTCGGCAGCGCAGTACGGCAGTTCGTCGCGCGCGAAGGCGAAGCCGGACTCGCACAACTGCAGGCGATGTACCAGAACTGGGCATTCTTCCGCGGCCTGATGTCCAACATGGACATGGTGCTGTCCAAGACGGACATGGGCATCGCCTCGCGCTACGCCGGACTGGTGGAAGATGGCGCCTTGCGTGAACGGATCTTCGGCGCGATCAACGGCGAGTGGGAAAGCACCGTGGAAATGCTGTTCGCCGTCACCGGCAACAGCACGCTGTTGCAGGACAACCCGGCATTCGCGCGCAGCCTGCTGACCCGCTTGCCATACATCGATCCGCTCAATCACTTGCAGGTCGCCTTGCTGGAACGCCATCGTGCCGGAGATAATGACGTGCTGGTGAAACGCGCGATCCATCTCACCATCAATGGGATTGCCACCGGGTTACGCAACAGCGGCTAGATCGTAGGGTGGGCACGGTCTCATCGTGCCCACGCGGGTTATGCGGCGTGGGCAGAAAAGCCTGCCCACCCTACTGATCTCATCCCCTCTCCCCCTCGTGGGAGAGGGTTAGGGAGAGGGGTATGCCATGAATAAAATCCTGTTTGCTTTACCTGTGCTTCTGCTGCTGTCTTCCTGCTCCTCGCAGGGGAACGCAAAATTGGACAGCCTGTTGAAGGTCGCGAACAGCACCAGTGCCAAGAACATCACCAAGATCGCTTCGAGCGCAGACCCCAAAGCCGCAGCCAAAACCATGCTCGAGCGCAAGCGTGACCAGTGGGAACGCGACCCGATGCAACTGGCACGGGACTTGAAGGTTGCCAAGCGCGACTTCGACAATCTGATGAACGCCCTGTCCGGCAACGTGAAGAAGAAGTGGGGCAAAGGGGAAATGCGCCTGCCGGGCAGCAAGACCTATGTCAAATACACCAGGCAATACAAGAGCCGCGCCATCGTCAACTTCGAACAGGGCGAGATCAGCGTGGAAACGCTGGAGGAGAATGCCGATGCCAGCCTGAAGAACGCCATCATCGCCACACTGCTCACGCCGGAAGACCCCGCCTCGGTCGATGTGTTCTCCGACAGCGCCGTCAATCTGAACAGCAAGAGCAGCCCGTTCCTGCTGGGGCTGGTGCTGAACGATGCTGGACAGGAGATCGCAACGCCCGATCTGGCCGCCGGCTTTGCCGACAAGCTATTGCCGCTGGCCAAAACGCGCAAAATCCAAACCGGGGATGGCGAAAAGCCGGTGCGCTTCGTCACTTTTGCGATGATCGCGAACTTCGAGGATAAAAAGGCGCAAAAATATCTCCAGTTTGTGCGCAAGTATGCCAAGCAGTACAACGTCAGCCCGAGTCTGGTACTCGGCGTCATCAAAAGCGAAAGCAGCTTCAACCCGCATGCGGTCAGCGGAGCTCCGGCCTACGGGCTGATGCAGCTGGTTCCCACCAGCGGCGGCCGGGAAGCATACCGCCGGGCAAAAAACCAGGACATCGCACCGAACAAAGACTATCTGTTCGACCCGGAAAACAATATCGAACTGGGTGCCGCCTATCTGAGCGTCCTCACCTACGACCAGCTTGATGGAGTGGAGGACCGGACATCACGCGATTACTGCGTCATCTCCGCCTACAACACCGGACCGAGCAACGTGATGCGCGCCTTCACCGACGCCAAGGGCAAGCAGCGTTTTGCGGACGGCTTGCAGCGCATCAACAGCCTGAACCCGTCACAGGTATTCCAGACATTGCGCGAAAAACTGCCCTATGAAGAGACCCGGCATTATCTGCCGACAGTCAACACCAACCGCAAACGCTATTACAGCCTGGACAAGACCGTTGTGGAGAATGACAAGAAGCAGACAACCGCAACAGCGACCGAGTAGCCGCGGGAAACACTAAGGAACCTCTGATTAAGTAGTAGGGTGGATAAGCGCAGCGCATCCACCTTTTTGAGCTGGCTGGCATGGTGGATGCGCTGCGCTTATCCACCCTACATTTTTCGCCGAGAACAAATTTACCCTGTAGGTCGGGCTTTGCCCGATCACTTCGACACGCTCAGGACAGGCATGGTGGGCGGAGCCCACCCTACATCAAAATGTTTGGTTTACGCTGCTCTGGGCGCAAGCCAGCGCAGGGCGCATTCCACGCACCATTACGACTTCTTAATGCGCTGACGCGCACCATTTTTCCCACATCTCGCGGTAAGCGGCTTCCAGATTTTGCACGAACAATGGCGCATTACCCAGCGGTGACGCCTTGAAGCGTTCGCGCTGCGCGCTGCGCAGTTGTGCCAGGCGGGCGCCATCAGCGGCCAGCGCCACCGCGGTTTCGACATATTGTTGCGGCGTGCCGGCGATCAGATCGTCCAGGCCGGCATTGGACACCAGCGCAGCCGAGTTGCGGCTGATGAATTTCTCGCCCGCCAGCGTCACCACCGGCACGCCCATCCATAACGCTTCACAGGTCGTGGTGACGCCGGAATAGGGATGGGTGTCGAGCGCGATGTCGAGTTCGCCGTAATAGCCCAACAGTTCTGCATGATCGAGATAACGGCTATCCAGGATGATGCGCTCCGGCGCGATGCCCTGGGCGCTGAACCGGTCACGGTAGCGCTGTTGCACTGCCGGGTCGGCCAACTGTTTGGATTTCAGAATGAAGCGCGCGTCCGGCATCCGGCGCAATATCTCCGCCCACAGCACGAGCATGGTTTCAGTCACCTTGGACAGATTATTGAAGCAGCCGAACGTGACATAACCGTTGGCGACGCCGGGCGGCGCAACCACCTCAGGCGCATAATCCGGCGCCACATAGCACAGGTAACTGCCGGGCAGGCGCAACACCTGTTCGCTGAAGCGCTGAGCCGTGTCAGGCGGAATGACGCCGGCATCTGCCAGCAAATAATCCATGTTGCTCAACCCGGTGGTGTTGCAATATCCCAACCAGGTCACTTGCACCGGCGCCGGTTTGCGCGCGAATACCAGCAGGCGGTTGCCCGAAGTGTGCCCGGACAGATCCACCAGAATATCGATGCCGTCCGAGCGTACCATCGCGGCGACGGCATCATCGTCCAGCGCGCTGATCTGCCGCCAATTGGGGACATGCGCGCGCAGCCGCGCGGTGATCGCATCCTCCTGGGTGGAGTTGAAATAGCAATATATCCCGCAGTTGGCCGCAGAGTGATATTGCAGCACCCCTTCCAGAAAGAATCCCACCGGATGTTCGCGGAAATCCGCCGATACATAACCGATGCGCAGGATACGCAGGGGATCGCGATCGTTGCTGTGCGATGCAGCGGCAATATAGCGCGCCGCATGACGCTCGGCCCACTCGATATGGCGCGCGAATATTTGCTGCGCATCGTAGCCCTCCACGTAATTCATGCAGAACAGGATGTTGCCGTGCGCATCGGCGAAACCGGGATCGAGCTTGAGCGCCTGATCGAAACTGGCGATGGCTTCGTCGTGCTTGCCTTGCTCTTTCTGTGCATTGCCGATGTTGTAATAGCTCACTGCGCAGTCGGGTTTGCTGGCGAGCGCCTGCCGGCTGTGGGCGATCGCAGCATCGAAATCGCGCAGCCCATAACACACCACGCCCAGATTGAGGTGTGCGGAATAAACCGAGATCCCGCCCGCGCCCAGCTCCAGCGCCTGCTCGTAATGTTTGCGCGCCGCCTGCAACTGATGCAATACCTGGTACAGCACGGCCGCGCTGTAATGCGCGCTGCTGCTGAGCGGCTCTGCCGCCAGCCATCTTTCCTGATAGGGCAGCGCTTCGCGCTGGCGCTCCAGCTTGTGCAGCAGAGCGACGAGATTGGCCAGCGCCATCACCAGGCGCGGCTGGATATCGAGCGCCGCCTTGAATGCGGCTATGGCCTGCTCATCCTTGCCTTGCTGCATGCAGGCGAGGCCAAGATAAGCATGAGCATCCAGCGAGCGGGGATTGAGCCGGGCCGCCTGCGCAAAAGCCTGTTCCGCATCAGCGTGCGCATTCTGCAAACCGCACACCTGCCCGAGCAGCAGCCACGCGCCTACGTTGGTGCGCGCCTTGTCGATGACCTTGCGCAATGCCTTTTGCGCGGCGTCATAAGCCCCGGCACGCGCGTATTGTTGCGCCAGCGCGAGCTGTTGCTCGATTTTTTCGCTCATGGGTTATTGAAAACAAGGGATAGATTCGATGTAGCCCATCTTAACTGCTCGTGATAAAGCTGTCGAACCGCTGCTGCCAGTTGCGTCTGCATCATCTGAATATTTTGGCTGCTTCATACACAGCGACAGAAATCGTAGCGAGCGGTTTGTGGGTGGGGGAGGCCAGCGCACAGCGACCGGAGCATACACTCCAGTATGTGAGGATCGCGAGCACTGCCCGACCCCGCCCACGAATCGCGCAGTAGATTAATGTCACTGTGTATAGCTTGTATGGCGCAGCAGGAACTCAACCAGCCTGTTGCGTACTGCTTCGCTATTCAGCGACTGTATATGCCCGGCACCAGGAACGATCCACAGCTCCCTGGGTTCTCCGGCCCGCTCGAACAGCCGCCGGGAATGATGCAACGGGATCACCGCATCACGGTCGCCGTGGATCAGCAGCAGCGGCACAGGACTCAGCGCGGCGACCGAGGCTGCCGGTGAATAGTCATTGTTGATCGTCAACCAGGGCAACCACTGGAACGGCCAGGTGAGGAAGAAACCGGCCAGCTTTTCCTGGGTGATCTGGCGGTAATCGGAAAACGCGCTGTCGGCGACAACCGCGCGCACCCTGGCCCGATATGCACCATGTGCTGCGTAATGGATGGCAAGCGCTCCGCCTATGCTCTGCCCGAAGATAACGATACGGTTTGCATCCACATCCTTGCGCGCAAGCAGGCTGCGCATCGCCGCATCGATGTCGAGCTGCATGCCCGCCAGAGAGGGCGTTCCTTCAGATACACCGTAGCCTCGGTAATCGAGCGCAAGCACATTGAAACCCTCGGCCGGCATCCACGCGATGCTGCGAAAATGCGTGCTGATGTTCTCGGCGTTGCCGTGCAGGAACAGCACCGTGGCTTTCGCCCCGCCCCCTGCCTTATCCCGGGCCGGAAGGAACCACGCATTGAGCGATGTGCCGTCCGCCGCCTGCAAAGTTTCCACCTGGTAAGCGATACCATGCCGCTCCGGCGTATCGATCAGTAAACTGTGGGGATGGAAAAACAGCTGGGTGCAGCCTGAGAGCAACAGGGTGAGCAGAAGCAATCCTGGCGTACGCATATCATTCCATTTCAAAGGTAAAACAATCCGTAGGCGGGCTACGCCCGACAACTTGACCCGGCGGGCAGAGCCCGCCCTACCACTACAACGACAACAATGCACGTTTGATTTAGAATCAAAATTAGAAGTAGTACAACATCGACGCGGTGCCGCTATTGTAGCTCCGCTCTGATTCGCGGTTGCGCGCGAAATCCACACGTAATGCGATATCCTTGCCGAGCGCGAAGCGCTGCTCCAAACCCAGTGTGCGGGTCGTATCGCGCTGACCCAGAAAGTATCTCAAGCTGCGCACATAGCCGTGCATGCGCCAGCGCGGGCTTAGGTCAAGTAAACCACCCACGCTAGCTCCCGCACCCAGCGCATATCCGCTCGCCAACGCGCTGTTGTGCCGCGAGCTGCCATCGAACAGGGCATACCAGAGCGCCGAGTCATCCCCGTTCGACCATGCCCTTCCGGCTCCACCATCCAGCGAAAATACCAGCGGCTCGTTGCCATTGGGTGTGCGTACACGCTGCCATCCGGCTGAAAACTTCCATGACATGGACTGAAAAAAATCGTCGCGTGGAGTCAGCGAAATAATACTTATCGGCGTGAATTTTTCGACCCTGGTCGTGCCGGAATCCCGGGTAGTACCAGCATCGTAGTGACGTAAGGCAAGACTGAAAAATTCGATCTGCGCACCGCGCGCGTATCCGCCATCAGCATCCATGATTTCATGATATGTGGCGCGAGCACTCAGCTCCTGAAAACTCTGTCCGCTCCTGCGCCCGGCACCTATGGTAATGCGTGATGAACCGTGCCCCTGATCGGGATGAACTTCCGGAATGGGGACCTCCGGTTTCTGCGCCACTGCTTCCAGGCGTCCACGCGCAGTGAGCAATTCGCGCGCAAGCCCGCCAGGATCGGCCACGTCATTTTTGCCGATGGCGCGGCGATAGCTGACATAGTCCTGGCTGGTCTCTATCACTGCGGCTGCGCGATTCGCGGTCAACTCGCTCAGTGCCGGATCGTAAACTGCGACGCGCTTCGTACTCAGATCCTTGGCGAGCCTGCGCTCTTGATCGTTCAATCCTCTCAGCCTGTGATGAATCACCGTGGCGCTTGCCGGACGATAAACAACCTTTTTCACCATATCCTTTTGCTTGGTGATTTCGCGCACCGAGTCCGTGGGAATCGCCCACCAGCGGAACTGGCTGGTGAGATCCAGATCGGGACGCGCGACCTGGAGCAGACCCAGCAAATGGTAGGCGCAGTTCTCGTCGAAGAAATAATACTCAAAATAGGTGGAGCCGAGCTCCCATGCATGCCGCAGAACGCGATCGGTCTCTTCGGAATCAAGGTTCAATTGATATTCCCAGATGTCGCGATTTTCAAAGTCTCTGTATTCGCGCACTTTGACGTAGTAGGGCATGACCGAATATACGCCGGGATAGCCGCCGGACAATCCTTTCACCGCAAAGGCGATGCCGTTGGTTTCATCGGTGTTCGCCGCAAAGGTGATCGCATAGGCGAGCAGCCGGGTTTGCTCGTTCTGATCCTTCGCATCCACCCTGACGAGAGGATGTCCGTACATCGAAGACGGGTTATTGAGGTATGCCGAAGCGAAGATCAGCGTCAGCCCGCTCGGGTTAAGTCCGTCATACCACTGCTGGTAGCGCTTGCATACCTGGCGCGGCAGCCGCTGCGGATCGAACGCGAGTTGCTCGTCCAGCCACGCGTAACGAGCCACGAACAGACATTGGGGATTTTGTTGCGTGCCGCTTTCTTCTATGTCCGAGTAAAAGCTCGCGAGCGTGGCCTCGAGCTCTGATTGCGGATTGGTTTTTCCGTCAGTCGCGTTGTAAAACTGGGGGCTATCGACCATGCCGTGTACATTTGAAGATAATAGATCGGGAACGTAATGCACCAGCTTGCGCCATTCCGGACGATCTGCGAGCCGGAGTTGCCTGGCTTTCGCTATCAACTCCGCGAGATATGCGTCATCCCGGTGCCGGGATAAAAGCTGTTCATCTGCCGCGCCAAACGCGGAAGCCTGCGGCAGGAGTAACGCCGCAGTGATTATGAACCATATCAGACGCATTTTCTGGATATTTTAGGTAAGAAAAAACCCAGTGGTGAAACCACTGGGTATCTGAAACGAGCGCCTGTATTACAGTGCAGTTTGATAATGCGCGAGAGTCGCATCCGAAGCCAGCACTTCGCGCAATGCCGCGACCACTTGCTCGGTCGCCACGCTCTCGGAGGTGAAGATACGCGCCACGTTGTCCTTGGCCAGACGGTTGAACGCAACCTGATCTTGAGCCTGTACGCCGATCAGATGCGCCAACGCAGCCAAGGTCTCTCCGCTACCGACTGACATGTCGCGTGCCAACTGATCCTTGTTGCCGTCGATGAACATGGCTGTCTTCATGTTTGATTTCACCGTAGCATTTGGTGTGCAGCCCAATGTACCGCTGGAAACACCGAACATCTGGTTTAATGTGGAACCGTTAGTGGTGATAGCCAGTATCTGCGGACCAACACCGGATTGGCCCTTGAATATCATGGAACCCACACCGCAGCTGCCATCCGCACCGTCAGCTGCTAACGCTGCTGTTGGCAGTGCCACGACCAAAGACAATACTGCAATAAGTTTTTTCATGTTTACTCCCTAAAAAGTTAAATAGGAAAACCTTGATTTACTCACGCTCTTTGGATATTTTCCGTGAACGTAATCGGGTTTATACAGGCACCTGTCAGGTATTGTCAAAGGACTTGTTGAAGCGATATTTTCCGGGTCGTTTTCGCCGATTAATAGCCGCCAAACTATCGAGTGCCGTAGCCCGGATGCAGGCCGTAGGCCGGAATCCGGGGTATTGGCGTCCATGCCGAAAGTTGCCCCGGATTCCATTGCATTTCATCCGGGCTACGCTCGCTTTTGATGGATGCTATCCGGCCGTAACCTTGACACAACGCGCCACACCGGTCGGTGTGTGGTTGCTGTTGACGACCTTGATGCAAATTTCCCGCACACCCGGATCCAGCGGAAAGATCATGTAGCTGCCCTTCATCTGGCGCAGCATGGCGATGCGCCTGTCATCCACGTAAACATGGGCATGGTCGCCCTCCCCGCCCAGAGTGATGTCATAGTCCAGTTTGATTTGCGCCTTGGCATCGAGCCTGGCTCCGTCGACTGGTGCGGAGATGTCGACTTTTGACCCGGCGGAAACTCCAGCGGACGTTTCCGCAGGCTTTTTCTCACAAGCGGTCAAAGCAAGAATCAATAGAATGACGGCAAGAGCAGAGCGTTTCATTTTTGACCTCCTGTTACATTCAACCCAGATAATCCATTATTGAGGATTACATATTTGAAGACAGAGTCTCCGCATCTCGTAGGTCGGGCTACGCCCAACACGGCGGGCAAAGCCCGCCCTACGGTAAATCACTTAACAGTCATGAATTATGTAAAGCTCAATAGGAAACCTCAATGCGGTTTGGCGCAGATCATCCGAATTCTTTGACGATATGCTGCTGGCGGCGGCTGATTGCAAGCAGTTCGCCCAGGCCTTTCAGCTTCACCATCCATCCCGCGCTTTCGGCGCTGTCTTCGCCGCCCTTCTCGAATCCCTCGATCGCTTCCTTTGCCACCAGGCAGTTGCGGTGGATGCGCACGAAGCGCGCGGCGAATTCCTTTTCCAGTGCCGACAGCGATTCCTCGATCAGGTACTCGCGTTCGGCGGTGCGCACCGTGATGTATTTCAACTCGGCGCGCAGGTATAGCACCTGCTCGATGGGTATCAGATAGATCTTGCCGCGTTCATGACTGGACAGATTCTTGCGCGGCTCTGGCGAAAGCTCCCGCAGCACTTCGTTTTGCACCGGCACCGCATCGCGCGCGCGGGTCAGCGCCTCGAACAGCCGCGCCAGGCGTATCGGTTTGAGCAGGTAATCGACGGCATGCAATTCAAATGCCTTGATCGCGTAGTCATCGTAGGCAGTGGTGAAAATGATCACCGGCGTCTTGGGCAGCTTTTGCAAGTGCTGCGCGAGTTCGATGCCATCCATTTGCGGCATCCGGATGTCGAGCAACACCACATCGACAGGCAGTTCCACGAGCCTGTCCAATGCCTCGCGGCCGTTGCCCGCCTCACCGACGATCTGCAGCGGCAACTTTTCACTGCAATCTTTCAGCACGTCGCGCAGCCGATTGCGCGCGGGCGGCTCATCGTCCACGATGAACACGCGCAGAGTTTGCTCGTTCCCGCTCATGATGACCGCTCCTTTATTTTGGGCCGCTCTTTCACATAGGGCAGCGTGATCTCCACCCGGTAAAAATCGTTGCCGCTTTCGACCTGATAGCGCGCCTCGACATCGAACAACAGGTCCAGCCGTTCGCGGATATTGCGCAATGCCACCTTGTTGCCGCGATGCGTCCCCTCGCTGCGCGGCAGAGAGGGGTTTTCCACCTTGAGCTGCAACTCGTCGCCGCTGCGGCGCAGCATCACTTTGATACAGCCGCCCTGCGGCAATGGCTCGATGCCATGATACACGGCGTTCTCCAGCAGCGGCTGCAACAGCAACTGCGGGATCAGCGCATCTTCCGGCAGGTCCTGCATCTGCCAGTCCACGCGCAACCGTTCGCCCATGCGCAACTGCTCAAGGGCAGCATATTGTTTGCTCAATTGGATCTCCTTTTGCAGCGGCACCAGATCCCGCGCATCCGACATCGCCATCCGAAACAGGTCCGCCATGTCTTCCAGCGCGGTTTCCGCTTGCCTGGGCTGGGTGCGCACGATACCGAGCACGGCATTGATGGTGTTGAACAGGAAATGCGGCCTGATACGCGCGCGCAACACCTGCAAGCGCGCATCGTGCAGGGCGTGCGACAACGCATGGGTGCGCAGCCGGAAATACATCAGCAAGGTGCTGCTCACCGTAACACTGAGCAGCACATAACGCACCACATCGAAATTACCATCGTCTCTGTTCGGCGGGCGGTACAATTCACCGCCCAGGTAATAGGTAGCCAGCGTCATCGCTACCACCGACAGATTCACCGCCAGCACGCCGCGCCAGTAACCCAGCCGATCCAGCCACGGCTGCGCTGCCCATAGCAGCACCAGCATGGCCAGCAGGATAGGCGTGAGCAGCGTGGCGATCTGCATCATGCGCTGTGGCACATCCGCCCACCCGCCCGCCTGCATCAGTGCCAGCAACAATGCCATGCCGTTGCTGATCAACAGGATGCGCAACGTGATACCGAGGTTGCGAAAGTTGGGCAACGCATCGGCCCCGGCATTTTGTTTTATACTGCGCGCGTTATTCATGGTGGACTGTATTTAACCCGGATAATCCATTAGGCATGGAGTATTCCTTTAGCTGTTGGTTGCGTCGCTCCTCCCCTGACAAGGGGAGGCTGGGAGGGGTTAGAGTTTCCGCACAAAGCAAACCCCCTCTAACTCCCCCTTATCAGGGGGAGAACCGTGTTGCCGCGCTATTCGTAAGGAGTATGTATATTGCCATTTTTCATCCGAATGGATTATTTCGGTTTAAGAGTTCCCTGGTTTTTCGCGCGAAACTCTGGTTCGCGCTTTATTCTGGGACAAGAGGGGGCAATGATGCAAGATAAAGATAGCTGGTCTGGGCGTTTCTCTGAACCGGTCGCGGAATTGGTGAAGCGCTATACCGCGTCGGTGGGCTTCGACCACAAGCTGGCCATGTTCGACATCCAGGGCTCGCTGGCGCACGCGCAGATGCTGGCGGCCTGCGACATCATCTCCACACAGGATCTGAGTGACATCCAGCGCGGCCTCGCGCAGATCGAGAATGAGATCATCGCCGGCGAATTCGCCTGGTCGCTGGATATGGAAGATGTGCACCTCAACATCGAGAAACGGCTCACCGCTTTGGTCGGCGATGCCGGAAAGCGCCTGCACACCGGGCGTTCGCGCAACGACCAGGTGGCGACCGATGTGCGCCTGTATCTGCGCCACGCGATCGATGAGCTGCTCGGACTCATCAGGGCGTTGCAAAGCGCGCTGCTCGGCCTCGCCGAACAGCACACCAATACCATCATGCCCGGCTTCACCCATTTGCAGGTCGCGCAACCGATCAGTTTCGCACACCATCTGATGGCCTATTTCGAGATGCTCAAGCGCGACGCGGAACGTTTGCAGGATTGCCGCAAGCGCGTGAACCGGTTGCCTCTCGGCGCGGCCGCGCTGGCCGGGACCAGCTACCCGATCAAGCGCGAATATGTCGCCGAGTTGCTGGGTTTTGACGGGGTGTGCGAGAACTCACTGGACGCGGTGTCGGATCGCGACTTCGCGATCGAATTTACCGCTTGTGCCGCGCTGATCATGACGCACCTGTCGCGCTTCTCGGAAGAATTGATTTTGTGGATGAGCCCGCGCTTCGGTTTCATCGACATAGCCGACCGCTTCTGTACCGGCTCTTCGATCATGCCGCAGAAGAAGAACCCCGATGTGCCGGAACTGGTGCGCGGCAAGACCGGCCGCGTGAACGGCCATCTGGTCGCATTGCTGACGCTGATGAAGGGCCAGCCGCTGGCCTATAACAAGGACAATCAGGAAGATAAGGAACCGCTGTTCGACACGGTGGAAACGCTGACGCAGACACTGCGCATCTACGCCGACATGATCGCCGGCATCAAGGTCCATCCCGAAGCCATGCGCAGCGCGGCCTTGCAGGGCTATGCCACCGCTACCGACCTGGCTGATTATCTGGTGAAGAAAGGTTTGCCGTTCCGCGATGCCCATGAAGCCGTGGCACTGGCAGTGCGCTTCGCCGAACAGCGCGGCTGCGATTTAAGCGGCATCAGCCTTGCCGAGTTTCAGCAATTCTCAACCCTGATAGCAGAGGATGTGTATCAGGTGCTTACGCTGGAAGGATCCCTGGCCAGCCGGAACCATACCGGCGGCACTGCGCCGCAACAAGTTGCTGCAGCGATCGCGCGGGCACGCGCCAGTCTCACGAAATAATTCCAATTCCATTTCAAGGGTAAAACAATCCGTAGGTCTGGCTTAACCAGCGACTTGGCTGCCGTATTTTGGCGGCCTAGTCGAATGGCTATGCAAAGCTCGCCCGACAGCTTGATCCGGCGGGCAAAGCCCGCCCTACAAAAATGCACGTTTGATCGGGAATCGGAGTAATTCGAACTCGCATCAAGAGCAGCATTCATTCACCTCCACCGCTGTTGCTGATGTGATCCGGGACGTCTGTGAGTTCTGGCTATGTTAGAGCGGCAGCAAATTCCTCCACTGGTACAGGTCTGCCGAACAGATAACCCTGATAAAGCATGCATCCGGCCCCCCAGAGGAAATCACGTTGAGCCTGGGTTTCCACTCCTTCGGCAATCACCTCTATGCTCAGATTATTGGCCATGCCGATAATAGTTTGAATAATCATCGCATCGGAAGATTTTGTGCCGATGTTGCGCACGAACGACTGGTCGATCTTCAATTGATCGAGTGGCAATTGAGTCAGATAAGCCAGCGATGAATAGCCTGTGCCAAAATCATCCATTGCGAAGCGCACACCCATCGATTTCAAAGCATGCATCTTGTCTATGGTATCAGCGACGTTTTCGAGCACCGTGCTCTCGGTCAACTCAAGTTTGAGGCGCACCGGATTGATAAGGGTTTGCTCGATTATTTCGCTCACTTGCTGAACGAAATCCGGTTTACGAAATTGCCGCGCACTGACGTTTATGGCAAGCGTTAATTCGCGAGTGAGCGGATTGTTTTCCCATTCTTTAAGTTGTGCGCAGGCCGTCTGTAACACCCACTGGCCAATGGGCAGAATCAGCCCGGTTTCTTCTGCAACGGGAATGAATCGTGCGGGGGAGATCAGGCCTTGCTCCGGATGTTCCCAGCGGATCAGTGCCTCCGCACCAATGAAGCGTTGGTTGCTATCCACCTGTACCTGGTAGTAAAGCCTGAATTCATTTTTCGGCAATGCCTTACGCATCCCGGCTTCAAGTTGACTGCGCAGTTCCAGCGTTTCCTGCATCGCGGGGTCGAAGAAACGCAGGGTATTTCGACCGGCTTTTTTGGCTGCGTACATGGATGTGTCAGCCTGCTTGAGCAAATCGTCGAGATTTTGTCTGTAATTGGCGAACATGGAAATGCCTATACTCGACGAACTGTAATGCTCGACATCTTTGAGCATATAGGGTTGGCTGGTGATCTTGAGCACTTTTTCTCCCACACCCTGCGCTTGCACAGCAGACTGCGTTTTGTCTTCGCTTAACTGCTCCAATAGCACCACAAATTCATCTCCGCCCAAACGCGCTAAAGTGTCGCTCTCACGCAAGCAGGTTTGCAGGCGCCGGCCCACCTCGATCAATAGCATGTCGCCGATGTCGTGCCCTCTGGTGTCGTTCAATATCTTGAAATTATCGAGATCGATGAACAGTAGCGCGGCGCTGGTCTTGTTGCGTGCGCTGGTGGCAACCGCCTGCTGGAGACGGTCAAACAGCAGGCGCCTGTTAGGAAGCTGTGTGAGCGGATCATAGAATGCGAGATTGTGGATCTTGTCCTCAGCCAGCTTGCGCTCGGTGATGTCAAAAAACGCACTGATATAATTCGTGATCTTGCCATCTTTGCCGACAACGGCAGTAATAGTCAGCCACTCCGGATAGACTTCGCCGTTCTTGCGGCGGTTCCATATCTCCCCTTGCCAGTAATTTTCGCGATGCAGGATTTCACGCATGCGCGGGTAGAACCCGGCATCTTGCCGGTCAGACTTGAACATGCTCAGGTTTTTGCCGATAGCTTCTTCGGCACTGTAGCCGGTCAGTTCCGTGAAGACACGGTTGACCCGAATGACCACCTCATCACTATCGGTTACGATCATGCCTTCTTCGATCTCGAAGGCAATGGCGGCAACACGCAAAGCTGCCTCGCGCTCTTCCAGCACCGCCATCATGCTGTTGAAGGCATGAGCCATGTCGGAGATGTCCTTCGGCCCGGTCAGAACGGCACGCACCTCCGATTCGCCCGCCTTGGCGCGCCCCATGCTGGCCGATAACTGGTTAAGTGGCCGCGTCATCCGGTTGGCCATGAAGCGGATCAGGAACAGGAACAGCAGCGCGAAGGAAAACGACGTGGCCAGGTTAGCGACAAAAATGTCTGTAGTCGTCTGAAACAGCGCCGCCTTGCTCATCACCACCGAAACATGGCCGAGCAACTCGGGGGCGGCTGTCTGCACATTGAATGGCGATTCGGCAGAAGGCTGCGTATACACCGGCGCAGCAAAACGCCATGCCTTCCGGCTTTCCGCATCGAGAACGGCACCGGCCTGCTCCCAGTTGGCTCGCTCGATTGCAGCAGGGAATTCGGCGTGGCCGGCGGGGCCGCGCGTCAACAATGTGCGCTGGCTGACGTCGCGTATTTCAACGCTGACCACGCCCGGGAAAGCCATGGTAGCGTTCACTGCATCGGCGGCGTTGTCATCTGAAGCGTAAATCAGCGCAAGGGCGCTCTGACGGGCCAGATTCTCCGTGATGCGCTGACCCTGCTCAAGAAGGTTAAGGCGTACCCGCTCGTTACTCAGCCACGATCCCATCAGAGAGGAAAACAACGCCAGAAGAAGAACACCGAGCGTAACCATGATGCCAAGCTGGCGCTCAAAAGTGAATCTTTGGAGAAACCTGTTGAGAATCTTCTTCATGGGCGAGTGCGTCTATTGCTCGGGGAATGTCGTGTCGAAACCCTGCTGGCGGGACGGCTTGAGACCCAGATGTTTGGCAGTGCGCAGGTTGACAGCGCTTTGCACATCGCGCAATGGCATCATGCCACGCCTTTCATAATCGCCCGAGGTCAAAATACCCTGAGCCAAACCGGCAAGACTCTTGCCCAGCGCTACGTTGTCGGGATAAAGCGAAAACAGCACGCCACGCCGGACGTGAGTGGAATTGCTGGAAAAAACCGCGATGCCTTGATTCCATGATTCCTGCAGCACCAAAGGCAGTACTGAGCCTTCCTCCACCGTGGTGGAATCCTGCGGCAACCATAAGACATCACTGTCACCATCAGCCGCAGAAAAAATTTCCTGATAGAACCGTACTGCACTGCGCAGATCCTGCGCCTCGTACGCCACCAACTCCAGCCCCTGGGCACGAGCGGCTTCTTTGGCCAATTTAATCAGCCAGCCGTTTAAAGCGGGATCGTAGACGGCGAACACACGCTTCGCCCCCGGCATCAGCGCTTTCATGCGGGCAAACAGCAATGCAGGATCCGGGGACAGGCTGATCACCGGTTGTTCGCGCGCCTCGTTTTCCGGCACGGTCAACACGCCGCCCACCACCACCCAGATACCGTGATCCAGCGCCACCGCCGTCTTCATGCCCTGCCGGCCAAGGGCGATCACCACCCTGGTATTCAGGCGTAGCAGGCCGGACTTCAGAACACCGATATCCGTGTCGGATCGCACCGGATAATTCGCTACCCGAACGCCGAGTTTGTCCTCGACGCCCTCGATTATTTTCGCGAATATCCCCCGATAAGGCTCACTGATGTCGGGAGAGATCACTGCGATCTTGTCTGCCCCTGTTGCCCATGCTGGTGATGTAACGACCAGCGCTGTGAAGAATAGCAGCACGACGCCCAGCAGCATCGAGGCCAGCCGACCTTTTGCTTCTGCTCCTCGCTGTGTAATCATCATGTAGGGTGCGCTATGCGCACCATTATCATTGGTGCGCATAGCGCACCCTTGTATGATCGAATCCAATGAAACGGAGGTTAAGTAAAGTTTTACGTTTCACCGGGAAGGCCGTCGCAGCCTGAGGACTGGTTTTTAACCAGAGCCTGTTGGTATACATAGCGACAGAAATCGTAGCGAGCGGCTTTGGGGCGGGGGAGGCCGGAGCACAGCGCCCGGAGCATACACACAGTATGTGAGGAGCGCGAGCACCGCCCGACCACGCTCCGGAGTTGCGCAGTAGATTTATGTCGCTATGTATAGATTGCTCCGCCGCCCTATTCGTACATACCGTGAAGTATCCGAGACCAAGAGCCTGCATACACAAGGAAGGTAGGCGCATGGGCTCAGAGTTTGTGCTGGAATTGCAGGTAAACAGCGCGTCCAGGGAGCGGCAGGTCAGAAAGCATACCCACTGATTTAAAGCTCGGCTCTTTGGCATCGCGATCAAACAGGTTAGTCACCATGGCGCGCATATCCCAATTGCCGGCAAAACTTTCACGCCGCAAGGTCAAGTCCACAAAGGTGTAGTCTGGAATTTTAGCCCGAGTATCGCCCGGCTCCCGCATCCGGTCTGCCACATAATTGGCCTTGGCGCTGACCTGCCATAGCGGCGCAAAACGCCAGTCGGCGCGGACAAACAATCGGCGATGCGGCGCCATGCCTGCATCCTGCCCGCTGGCCTGATCTATGGAATGCTGCAATGAATAGTTGCCGGTCAGTCGCAGATCGCTGGTGGCATCCAGCGTGGACTCCAATTCCAGCCCGCGTCCGACCTGGTCGCCGGTATTCTGATACGGCGTTGCGGACAGAATGATGTTACGCATACGATAACGGAAAAAGTTCAGGTTGTTTTGTAACTTGGCTAAAGGTTGCCAGGAAAACGCCAGCTCATCCGTCATAATGGTCTCCGGTTTCAGATTGGCATTGCCGGTCGCAACTGGATTGTTGATGGCATAGAGCTCGGCGAAGGAAGGGGCGCGGAAAGCAGTTCCGTGCATGGCCTTGACCACGACGTTGTAGGCCGCATCCCACACCAGAGCAAGCCGCGGATTGGTGGTGCCGCCGAAGTCCGAATAACGGTCATGCCGCACGCCCGCAGTCAGCGCCCAGTCTTTTGCAAAGCTCCATTCGTCCTGGGCGAATGCATAGGATACGTTGCGCTTGTGCGGCAGCATATAGACCAAAACCGGATTGCCGGTCGCATCCACCAAGGGAGGCGTACAAGGGGGTGGGGCGCACAACGGCTGAAATGCCGCATCAAAGTTTTTTGTCTCTTGAGCCTCGTACAAGTTCTCTACCCGGTATCCCGTGCCGATGCGAATCCGGTGCTGCTCAAAGCCGGTATAGAAAGCGGAAACGCTGGCGTTGGAGTGCCGCTCGGAATGTCCGGGATTGCCGATCATCCCATTGGGGAACAATCCGCCAAAGGCGCCTGCGGGGAAGAGCGTGTAGGCAGGATCGCCCTTTTCCTTGATATTGTAATAACCGGCAACTCCGGACACATCCCAATTCGGCGCCCAGTTGGCTTTTTCATAGCTCATATCCAGAAACAGCCTGGACAAATGCGTGCGCCCATTGGGATCAAGGCTCCCGGCGACACCGGCACCAGTACCCACTTCACGTTTCTGATAAGCCGCCCGTAAACGCCACGCTTCATGGGACAAATCGGCGCGCGCATCGATCGCCTTGCGTTCGGCATTGATCGGGCCTGGTGCGCGTGATGCATTCGTAGCAAGAATTCCATCCCATGCTGTTTGCGCATCCCGCTGGATGATGCCTTTCTGGCCATCGGTCTTGCCCGCACTCAGATAGAAAGCGGCATCCAGCTTCCCCAGTTTGTCGCCGTGCTGTATCCATGCCTCGCGGCTGTTGAAACTGCCGGCACGCAATCCGTATTCAGTTCCCTTGATATCCGCCGCAGTCTTGGTAATGACATTGATCACCCCGGAAAAAGCATCGGCGCCATACAGCGCCGAGCCCGGCCCGCGGATCACTTCGATGCGCGCCACATTTTCCAGCGGCATGCCGCCCCAAACCTCGCCGCGATCACCCCAAAGCACATTCGTGATCGGGATGCCATTGACCAGCATCAGCACTTGCGGGTTGTTTTTGGTGGCAATGCCGCGAAACCCGTAAATCGGATTCAGGGCGACATTCGACATTGAAACATGCAGTCCCGGCACGCTTTCCAGCACCTGGTCCAGGTCGGTTGCTCCCAAGGCTGCGATGTCACGGGCAGTAATCACGGTCGCCACTGCCGGCGCGCGCGTGATAGGTTGCGGGCTGCCGGTGGCAATGCTGATCATGGATTTGTCGCCATAGGCCAGCGCCAGATCTTCTTCAGTGGTCTGAGCGGTAGCAGTGCCGATCCAGGCCAACGCCAGAAAGGCACAGATTGTTTGACGGTTCAATGTTTGCATCGCTGCCCCCTAATTAATTGCCAAGTTGAATTTTTATAATCGGTACATTATCCACTAACTCAAGCCTGCTCTGCGCCAAGGCCGTTCAGGTTGCCCTTCGTACAGAATGTCTGAGCAAGCAGCACGATATAACGTGCCTTCCGGCCGATCCGATGCCTCAATAAAACAAGGCGGCATTCCACCCAGAAATAACGGAAACATGAACAAATAAAACTCGCGTGTGGTAAGTCCAATATCTGCTCCTAGTGCAGTAATTAATGCGGCGTAATTCATTTTCATGCGCCACCGGCCTGCAAGTAATTTTTCTTCCACAGCCAATGCCAAACGCAGATATGGCCCTTGGTCCAGCCCCAGACTCTTGGCGAGTGTCAGCAAGGGCTCAATACGTTCATCCGCATTGACCAAGGGCCGGCCATAGCCAGAGACGCTGCGGTGCAATTCCAGTTCTTGCCTTATGCATCCTTCAAGGTCTCCTCCCTCATCAACTTGGCGCAGTGTGCGTATCAGGAAGTCCATGGCACGCATGGCCGAACCTTGTCCGTAGATAGAAGCCTCAGAAACCGCCAAGGCAGCCGCCAGGCCCAAAGTCCCGGTGCTGCGGGAACTGCCTGCCAATCCCGCTACCCGGTTATTCCACAGCCGGACATCCGGATAACTGGTGCAGGTCCAGATGGAATGCAACAGCCGCAATTGCTCCCTTGTGAAGCGGCGACCGGTGATGCCGAATACATAAAGTTCGACCCAGTCCATGTCCTTCAAATCCTTGTGCAGGTCATAGCCGCGAAAGATCACATGGCTGCCGGGATAGAAAGTCCCCATGCGGCTTTTCAAAACACCAACGTTTTCCTGTAGCAAGTTGGGGCCTCTGGCGCGCGTGTTCATGCTTGCCCCCCGGCTGATTCGCTTTCCAGTTCCACGGTGCCGAACGGGAACTTCTTATACCCGAGGGGATGTTGCTCCAATGCATGTGCTGCCGCGCCGGGCAGGCGCAACAGCAGGTGCAGCATTTCGCCTTGCTCAGGAGTAAAGCCCAAATCCGCGAGAGCGGCTGCGGCCACGCCTGACATTGCGAGGGGGTAGCCCGCCGCCGCTTCCAGAGCCGGCAGGTTTTGCTGCAACCATGCCAAGTGTGCTCCCGAATTGTAGCTAACGAGACCAGCAAGCGTTTGCTTCACCGAAGTGGCCGTGCTGATACCATGTGGATCGAAGCCCGGAGGATGCTCCGGCGTCGGCCAAATGCTGCCTGGGATCGCCTCCAATCCGCCGAGCCGCTTACGCCATGCGTCAAGGTTGGTACCGCATGCAGCCCAGCCTTCCATCGCTAAAAATACTTCATGGCCTCCGGCAAGTTGCCCGGCGCCTACCGCCAGCGCGGCCATCAGCGTGGAAGCGGCCGTCGAGCCGCAAACGCCTCCGCACATGGCAGCATGCACCGACGCATCGCGAGGACCGGGGTTGGCCAGAGCCACCGCAAGCGCTTCCAGCAAATCCGCTTGCGCTGCCGTTGGAGCTTCTTCACGGAACAACAAGTAAAGCATTTCAACCCAGCGCGCCTGCCCCAGCATCTCGCCGTAAACATCGTAACCACGGCAATAGGCAACGCGGGTAGCGAATGGATTGTCGGGTTCAGCTTCTTCCTGCCAGATGCGGGTGTGTATGGTTTCCATTTTTTCTCATCGACCCATAATTCTGAGCCGCAACTCCATGGGCGGTGCTTCATCCCTGTCAACACGCACGTCCAGCACAGTCGGACCCGGATGGCTCAGGATCGCATCCAAGTCCAGATTTTCGAAGTCCTGCGCGGTGCGTATCACATGACCCGGGATGCCCATGGATTCGGCCAGCAGCCGGAAATCCACCGCTGGCAATTCGAAGGCAATTTGCTCAACACCGGCCAGGCGCTGGCCGTGCTTCACCATGCCCAATGCTGCATCGTTGAGAATCACGAATAACACGGTGAGTTTCTCGGTCAGCGCCACGGTCATTTCCTGGCCATTCATAAGTAGGCTGCCATCGCCGGTGATGCAGACCACCGGCACAGCACGGTTGGCCAGCGCGGTGCCAACTGCGCCGCCGATGGCCCAGCCCATTGGAGCGAAATTCATCGTGACGCGCATCCACCCCCCCGCGCTGGGGTTGTGGTCGTGCATCGCCAGATGATGGATCGCCCAGATCGTGCTGTTGCCGGTATCGGTCAGGAAGCGCGTATCGGGCGGACTGCGCCAGCCGAGTTCGCGCATCAAATACTGCGGTTTGATCGGTGCATCGACGGACGCAGGCTTGAATGGATCATCGACCGAGATCTTTTTGAATCTTCGCTTCTCGCCAACTGAAACCTCCGTCGGGCCATCCCTGCGCAAGGTTCTCAGCAGTCGCTCGAACACCGGGCGAATACCACCGCGTACATGCAGACGTGCCATCGGCGAGCGCGTTAGGTGAGCCTCGCAGGAATCGATATGCACCAGCCGGTTGTTCAATACCGCTTCGCTCCAGCCGTTGCTGGTCCATTCACTCAGATTGGAGCCGACCACCAGAATCAGATCCACTCCCGGATCCTCCATCGCTGCAACTGCGGTCCGGTGTCCGGCAAAGCCGAACACGCCACGATACAAAGGATGACGCGGGCTGATGAATCCCTTGGCGTCGGGTGTGACGACGAAAACTCCGCCCACCCTCTCCACCAACTCGATGATGAGGTCAATGGCTTCGCCGCAGCTGCTGCCGATCAACACCACCACACGCTGCGCCTGCGCCAATAGTGCCTGTAATTCACGAACCGACGCATCATCAACAGCCGATAGCGGTTTGAGCAGATGAGCCAGGTTGTATGACGGCCCGCTCATTAACAGGGAGCGATGCACGTCCATCGGAATACTGAGGTGAACCGGACCAGGCGTCGGTTGATACGCACTCAGCAGCGCATTGGTCAGTTGTCTTTCCAGTTGATCCGGATGGGATATCAGCGCGCTGTAGCGTGTGCAGAGACGAAACATGGCGACTGTGTCGAAACCGGCGCCGGATGATTCCTGCAACGCCCCTCGGCCCAGCAAATGCAGCGGGGGCTGGGCGGTGATGACCAGCATCGGGATCTCGTTCTCATAAGCGCAGGCCACGCCGGTGATGAGATTGGTGGAACCCGGGCCGGAAGTGGCACAGCACACACCGATCTTGCCCGATTCACGGGCATAGCCATCGGCCATGAAAGCGGCTCCCGTTTCATGGCGCGCCACTACCGGACGCGGCCCGCCACGCCTCTCGCTGCGCGCGAGCGCGTTATACAACGGTTCGATGGCGCCCCCAGGGACACCGAATACGTACTCGACACCGATTTGTTCCAGATAGGCGACCAGCAGGTCAGCCGCTTCCATGGGTTGTGGTTGTGGTTCTGCTTCGAGGTCTTGGTCCGGTTGTATTTCTATCTGTATCTCTGTCATTGATTTAGCACTAATCTCATTTCAGAATTGATCATCAGCATAGTTCCAGCCTTGAGAACTTTTCGTCACTGCAGCGAACGAAACAGTAGCACAGGGAACTCACTACTCCGAGCAATGCGGTTGGTATTTCAGGCTTGTCAGCTTTGCCGGATTGATGCGATTTTATCGCACATTGAAGTGTAGCAGGTGTAACGATGGAAGGCGCGTGCGGCAGCCTCTAGAGTCCATATGAAGATCCGGTCTTGCGCAAAGGCGCAAAGAGAAATATAACATCATCTGCAAAAGATTCATTCCGATGCAACTTGGATGGCACGCAAGGTAGGTCTGGTATTTGATCTTCTTTGCGTCTTTGCGCGAGCAAAAAAGTGGCCTTATTGAGGGTTACATATTTAAAGACAGTGTCTCCGCATCTCGTAGGTCGGGCTACGCCTGTCCTGAGCCTGTCGAAGCGGCCCGACGCGGCGGGCAAAGCCCGCCCTACGGTAAATCCACTTAACAGTCATGAATTATGCAAAGCTCAATAATTATGGGTTGCCACATTAGCTGTCTAACAACTGTTTTAGTTCCCCGTTCTGATACATCTCGGTCATGATGTCCGACCCGCCGACGAATTCGCCCTTGATGTAAAGCTGCGGGATGGTCGGCCAGTTGGCGTAATCCTTGATGCCTTGGCGGATATCGTCGTCCTGCAGCACATCCACGGTGAATAATTCCTTCACGCCCAGCGCGTTCAGGATGCGTATTGCGTTGGCGGAAAAGCCGCACTGCGGAAACTGCGGACTACCCTTCATATACAGCACCACCGGATGCGTGGTGACTTGTTCTTTGATGCGTCTTTGGATATCTGTGCCCATATTGTCATTACCTGAATTAAACAGTCGGGAATTTTAGCGTCGCAGTAACCTCAACGTCAAGCATAAACACCCAGTATGGTAACGGCAGAGTGGATAAAAGTGCTAAACGCGTAGCCCCGATGAAGCGAAGCGTAATCCGGGGCAGTCCGTGGGCGCAATAACCAGAGGACATTGCGCCGCATGGTGTTACTCATCCGGCGGATTACGCTACGCTAATCCGCCCTACGAGTTCTAACGGCGCAGCACTGCTTTTTCGATTTCCACCACGACAAACAACACAGCGCCGAACAGCAGGATGCGCCACCACGCTGCCGCATCAATGGCGATGGTTCCGAACAGTTTCTGAAACAGCGGGACATAGGTGAACAGCGCTTGCAACAGCACGACGACGAGTATCGAGAAGATCACCGGCTGCGAAGCAGTGAAGCCACGAGGGCTGTAGGAAGGCGCGAGCAGGAAGCGGCAGTTGAACATATAGAAGATCTCTCCTATCACCAGTACGTTCACTGCCACCGTTCGCGCTGCTTCGATACTTACACCGCGCGCCTGCTCCCATAGGAAAAAGCCCAGCGCGCCAACCACCATCAGGCAGGAAACAAAAAACACGCGCCATAACAAAAATCTGTTGAGTAATGGTTCCGCCGGGTCGCGTGGCGGGCGTTTCATCACACCCGCTTCGGGTGGCTCGAAGGCCAGGGCCAGCGACAGCGTGACCGCCGTGACCATGTTCACCCACAGGATCTGCACCGGCGTGATTGGCAGCGTCAGGCCGAGCAGGATAGATGCGACGATGACCATCGCTTCGCCGCCATTGGTGGGCAGAATGAACATGATGGATTTTTTCAGGTTGTCATAGACAGCGCGCCCCTCTTCCACCGCCGCGTCGATGGACGCGAAATTATCATCGGCCAGCACCATCTCGGCCGCTTCCCTGGCCGCTTCGGTGCCTTTCATGCCCATCGCCACGCCGACATCGGCGCGCTTCAGCGCGGGCGCGTCATTCACCCCGTCGCCGGTCATCGCCACCACTTCGCCGTTTGCCTGCATGGCTTGCACCAGCAAAAGCTTATGCTCAGGACTGGCGCGGGCGAAGATGTCGGTTTCTCTCACGGCGGCGCGCAACATCGCCATATCCATGCGTTCTATCTCGACACCGGTCAGCGCCTTGGCGGGGTTCAGGCCGAAGCGCGCGCCTATGGCACACGCAGTGTCGAGATGATCTCCGGTGATCATCTTCACGGCGATGCCTGCGCTGCGGCAACGCGCCACGGCCAGCAACGCCTCATCGCGCGGCGGATCGCCGATGGCGAACACGCCAAGCAGTGAAAATCCATTCTGCACGTTAGTCAGACTGAGCTCGCGTTGTTCGCTGACGGTCGTGCGCATCGCCACTGCGAGCAGGCGCAATCCCTGCCTTGCTGCGTCCTGCATGGCCTGCTGCCAGTGGGCATGATGCAACGGCCGGTCTTCGCCGTTCGCGCGCTCGGCCTGACATATCTCCATCACCCGTTCCGGTGCGCCTTTGATGAAGATGAAGCCGTGCCCCTCGATGTCATGGTGCAGCGTCGCCATGAAGCGGTGCTGCGACTCGAAAGGGATCAGGTCGGTGCGGCGCAGTGCTTCGCGCTCGAAAGCCAGATCGAGTCCGGTCTTAGCAGCCAGCGTGAGCAGCGCGCCTTCGGTCGGATCACCCTCGATATGCCAGCCTGTGCTACTGGATGGGTGCGCATGCAATTCGGCATCGTTGCACAGCAGCGCGGCACGCCCCAGTTCCACCAATTCCGGAAAGTCCTCGACGAACACCTCGCGCCCGGCGACGGAAAAACCCCCATGCGGCGCATAGCCGCTGCCGCTGACCTCGAATACCTGTGCGGCGGTGATGATGCGCTGCACGGTCATCTCGTTCTTGGTCAACGTGCCGGTCTTGTCGGAGCAGATCACTGTCACTGAACCGAGCGCTTCCACGGCAGGCAGGCGGCGGATGATCGCGTTGCGCCGCGCCATGCGCTGCACACCGATGGCCAGCGTAATGGTCATGACAGCGGGCAGCCCCTCCGGTATCGCGGCGACCGCCAGACCGACGGCGGCAAAGAACATCTCTGACCACACGTAGCCGCGCACCCATACGCCGAACGAGAAGGTCAGCGCGGCCAGCAGCAGGATAGCGACAGTCAGTTGTTTGCCAAATCCGGCCATCTGCCGCAATAGCGGCGTTTCCAGACTGGCTACGGAAGAGATCAGGCTGCTGATGCGGCCGATCTCCGTTGCCGCGCCGGTGGCGACCACCACGCCGCGCGCCTGCCCATACACCACCAGCGTGCCGGAATAAACCATGCAGCTACGGTCGCCGATCGCCGTCTGAACATCCACCGCTTCGATATTTTTATCCACCGGCACGGATTCGCCGGTCAGCGCAGCCTCGTCGACGCGCAACATCCGGGTTTCGAGCAAGCGCAAATCAGCGTCCACCTTATCGCCCGAGGCCAGCAACACGATGTCGCCTATTACCACTTGCTCCGCCGGGATCTCGCGCCGCCGCCCTTCGCGCAACACCGTCGCATTGGCCGACAGCATGTTGCGTATCGCATCCAGCGCGCGTTCCGCCTTGCCTTCCTGGATCACGCCGATCACGGCATTGACCAGCACCACGCCGAGGATCACGCCGCAATCCACCCAATGCTCGAGCAGCGCGGTAATGATCGCGGAGACCAGCAGCACATAGATCAGCAGGTTGTCGAACTGGCGCGCAAAGCGGACCAGCAAGCCGTCCTTGTGCGCGGCGGGCAGGCGGTTCGGGCCGAACTGCACCAGACGGCGCGCCGCTTCGTCCGGCGACAGTCCCGCTTGATCCGCAGCCAGCATATGCAGCACTTCCTGCACTGGCAGGTTGTGCCAACTATGTGGGTGTTCTGGTTTAATTTCAGGATCGATGGGGCTGCTCATTTCCGCCTTTCGATGCCGCCACGATACTATCTGTTCGGCAGTCCTTTAACATGGTACGCGAAGCAACAAATTATTTGGAATATCCTGTTGCAGGAATGTTCAACCAGATTCGCAACACCATCTGAACTATTGAGTATTCCTTAATTCATCCCAAATAATCCATTAGGACGAAAAATGGCATTCAATCTTGTGATACAGCAACACAGTTCTCCCCCTGACAAGGGGGAGTTAGAGGGGGTTTGCTTTGCGTTAAAACCCTAACCCCTCCCGACCTCCCCTTGTCAGGGGAGGAGCGATGTAATCACCAGTTCAAGGGAGATTCACGCCTAATGGATTATCTCGGTTCATTACAGAGTTCACCCTGATGCACTGGGAACCCCTCTCCCGCCCGCGGGAGAAGGGAGTGTTCGCATGTCGCCGTTCAGCAGTATATTTGTCGCAAATTATGGAAAGCTCAATAAGCAAGCTTCTGCAACACGATCCCGCGAAACCAGCCACCGGCAAGCAACGGCTCGTCGCTGAGCAGTTGCAACTGCGGCACCTCGCGCAATACTTCCTCGAACACCACATCCAGTCGCGTGGCGAGCCGGCGCGTCAACGGATTGAACGCGCGGCGCAGCCAGGCGTGCTGTTGCGGGCGCAGGAATTTATCGAGGATCAGGATCGTACCGCCGGGTTTGAGCACGCGCGCGGCTTCGCTCAGACACTGCGCGGGTTGCGGCACAACGGCGAGGATCAGGTGCAGCACGACATGATCGAAATGTTCATTTCCAAAAGGCAATGCCATGCTGTCGCCGAGCACCCAGTCCACTTTCAACCCCGCGCCGCGCGGCTTGGCGCGCGCCAGCATCGCGGCATTGAAATCGAGCGCAGTATAGTGGTGCAGTTCCGGCAGCAACGGCAGATCGAGGCCGGTCCCGATACCGCTCAGCAACACCTTTCCCGCCGCATCCGCCGGCAACGCGCTCAGCGAACGGCTGCGCGCCGCCCTGAGCGAACGTTCGATGGCCAGATCATAGAATGGGGCGATCAGGCTGTAGCTGATGCGCAGCAGTGGGTTTTGGCGGTATAGTTGTTTGGAATGGTTCATCTAATGGTCAACTCCAGTAATTCGTCACACCGGCCTTCGCCGGAATGACGGGCTTGAGGAGATATGTATTCATCCGAGATTGTCCATTAGCAGTTTGTTGAAATTCTCACACTTGCTGAGAAAAGAGTGAATTTCAGGGGTCACGTTACCCCTCCCAGTGATCTGAAAATCGACTGTAGAGCTTTCTGAGAGGTCAGAAATTTTATGCATTTGCAAATACCGAGAATTTCAACAAACTGTTAGGCTTCAAACCCCTCCCAACCTCCCCTTGTCAGGGGAGGAGCGGGTTCGGTTCTCCCCCTGACAAGGGGGAGTTAGAGGGGGTTTTGAGCTTGTCCCGCCTAATGGGCGATTCGTACTCATGGCAAATGCAGGATACCGCTGATTCTGGTTTGCCCGATGGCTTTTGCCAGCACCTCGATGGCTTGATCGCGGGCGAAACTCTTGCGCCAGGCCAGCGCGATACGCCGCGATGGGGCCGGTTTTGTGAACGGAATGACTTGCAACAGCCGGCTCCGATAGCGCGCGCTGTTCGCCGAAGCGGGAAGCACGGTGATGCCCAGACCGGAGGCGACCATGTTGCGGATGGTTTCCAGCGACGTGCCATGTTGAATATCCGCGCCTTTGCGGCTTAGCTCCGGGCAGGCCTCGGCGACCTGGTTGCTGAAACAGTGGCCGGAATCGAGCAGCAATACTTTTTCTGCGGAGAGCTCCTGTGCCCTGATGCTGCGCCGGTCGGCCCAGTGATGATCCTTGCTGACCACCACCTCGAACGGTTCGTCATACAGCGGCCTGGTGATGATCCCGCCATCGCCGAACGGCAGCGCGATGATGATTACATCCAGCTTGCCGTTGCGCAGCAAGGTATCAAGATTCGCGGTGATGTTCTCCTCGATCTCCAGCGGCATTTCCGGCGCGAGCTTCTTCAGCGCGGGAACCAGGTCGGGCAGCAGATAGGGCCCGACGCTGTAGATGATACCGAGGCGCAACGTGCTGGCCAACTGGTCTTTGCCCTGTCTGGCGATTTCGCGGATGCGGCCGATCTCTTCAAGGGCGCGTTGCGCCTGTTCCACGATTTCAGTTCCGACCGGCGTGATGGTGACCTCGCTTTTCCCGCGTTCGAAGATCTTGATACCCAGTTCCTCTTCGAGCTTCTGTATCGCCAGCGACAGCGCAGGCTGGCTGATGAAGGATTTTTCCGCGGCGCGGCGGAAGTTGCGTTCCTGCGCCACCGCGACGATATAGCGAAGTTCGTTCAGGGTCATGGCATGCCCTCTAACAGTCTGTTGAATTTATCAACTCGCGTCGAAAAATGAACATTTTTGGGGGTGCTTCTACCCTTCACCAGTTACTAAAAATCGCTTGTAGCGC